>Ga0209079_10000010_pt1 | contig 119222 bp, 102 predicted proteins | sample PPLLaktember2015_2_FD_187259 | JGI IMG/M metagenome (GOLD analysis project Ga0209079, IMG submission 187259) | Freshwater sediment microbial communities from Prairie Pothole Lake near Jamestown, North Dakota, USA - PPLs Lake P7 Core (6) Depth... | ecosystem: Environmental > Aquatic >... | reverse complement strand
GTCTCGGACAACCTCGGCATGCGAAGCGTGCTGGATACCCTGGAGATGCTGGAAGCGCTGCATCTGGTCGGTCAGCCCACACCGCTCGATCACATACGCAGGATCGTCGTCTTTGTCGTCAACTCCATGTCCTCGCCGAAAACTCAATGGGACAAATCAGAATCCCCGCCGGGCACGATAGAGATTCTGCTGAAGGCGGCGGGCGTCCCAATCGACCACTATTCCTACGAGGCGACGGAACTGCTGAGGGACAAGCAGGCGCGGTGGCAATCCATGCGGCGGCTCCGGGAGTCGTCCGCATTTGCCGCGAACAGGGATCCGGCAGTGGCAACCGCGCTGCGCACGCCGGACGCGACGATCTATGCCATCGACGTGTCGTTTGCTGCGCTGAAGGACAAGGCGGAACTGGATTACCTGAACGAGCTGCCCACGTCTTTCTACCTGCCGGACGAGGCCGTCGACCGTCTGCGTGCCGCTGCGGGGAAGGCCATCATGGCGTCACCCGATTTCCAGCAGCTGCTGAAGGACGTCGGGGCCAGGATCGTGGCTGCCCCGCCGCGTGCAGTGGAGGCACCCGCCGGAAGTAGCGCATCGAATCCCCTTTCCGACCCAATCCCCGCGTGAAGAAGCAAGAGGCCCGACCCCCTGTCGGGCCTCTTGCTTGTGAGCGACCGGTCCGGGAATTCTGACCGGAAGCGGTGATCTCTCCTTGCCTGCCTGCGGGCGGATAAGGGACCGGCCGAAGAAATCCGAACGGGGTCCAACGGCAGGTTGCCATTTTCCCCCGTCTGCTGTAATCTGGCCCAAAAAACGCGCCGCGAACGCGCAACCCCCGGTCCGCCAGCCCCTGTGCCCCGATGGAAAGACGCGGGCAGACCGGTCGACAGGAGGAAACCCATGGGAACCTATAAAATCGCAGTGATCCCCGGCGACGGGATCGGGAAGGAAGTGGTGCCGGAAGGCATCCGGGTGCTGGAGGCGGCGGGCTCCAAGTTCGGCATCCGATTCCAGTGGGACCCCTATCCCTGGAGCTGCGAGTATTACGCGAAAACGGGGCGGATGATGCCCGAAGACGGCCTGGAGCAGATCCGCAACCACGACGCCGTCTTCCTGGGCGCCGTGGGTTTTCCCGGCGTGCCGGATCACATCTCCGTCTGGGGGCTGCTCCTGCCGATCCGCCGCGGCTTCCAGCAGTATGCCAATGTCCGCCCGGTGCGGCTGATGCCCGGGATCCAGTCCCCCCTGCGCGGGCGCGAGCCGGGGGACATCGACTTCGTCGTCGTGCGGGAAAACACCGAAGGGGAGTATTCCGCCATCGGCGGGCGGAGCTTCGAAGGCACCGATCGCGAGGTGGTGGTGCAGGAGAGCCTCTTCACCCGCCGCGGGGTGGACCGCATCCTGCGATACGCCTTCGAAATGGCCCGCAGCAGGCCGAAGAAGCACCTGACCTGGGCGACCAAATCCAACGGGATCTACGTTTCGATGCCCTACTGGGACGAGCGGGCCCGGGCCATGGCCGCGCAGTACCCGGACGTCAAGGCGGATTACTACCACATCGACATCCTCACGGCCCAATTCGTCCAGAATCCCGACTGGTTCGACGTGGTGGTGGGCTCGAACCTCTTCGGCGACATCCTCTCCGATCTCGGGCCTGCGTGCACCGGCACGATCGCCATTGCGCCCTCGGCAAACCTCAACCCGGAGCGGGAGTTCCCGTCTCTTTTCGAACCCGTGCACGGCTCGGCGCCTGACATCTACGGCCGCAATATCGCCAATCCCATCGGCCAGATCTGGTCCGGCGCACTGATGCTGGGGCACCTGGGGCACAAGGACGCGGCTGATGCGATCGTTCGCGCCATCGAGACGGTGCTCGAGGAGGGACCGCGCACCCGCGACATCGGCGGCACCGCAAGCACGCAGGAGCTCGGGAAGGCCATTGCCGAGGCCCTGTGAGCGGGATTCGGGCGCGTTTTTTTTGCTTGCATGGGTTCTGAATCTGTGCTAGAAAAGCACCTGAAATTCGAATGGTTTCTATTCGAGTGGGCCTTTTTGCCCACTTTTTTATTTTAAGGACAGGCAAGAGTCCAGGGCTTGAGGCACCGGGACTGATGGAAAAAAGGATCCCGGATCCTCTCTTCCCCTAGACCCTGAACCCGATACCCTATGCCCGAAACGACCACATACCGGGAGAGAATCATCGCGCTGATCGAGCCGGTGATCGAGTCCGAAGGCCTGGAGCTCGTGGAACTCGAGTGCCTGAGGATGAAAACCCGGTGGCTCGTGCGGATCTACATCGACCGCGAGGGGGGCGCGACCCTCGAGGACTGCACGGCCATGAGCCACCAGGTGGGCGATCTGCTCAACGTTCACGATCTGCCGCCGGGGCCCTATACCCTCGAAGTGTCGACCCCGGGGCTCGACCGGCCCCTCACCCGGGACAAGGATTTCGAGAAGTACCGAGGCGCGAGGGTCCGGATCCGGACCCGGGAGCCGATCGACGGGTCGAGGAATTTCCCGGGCACCTTCGTCGACTATACGATGGAGGACGGCCGCAGGATCGTCACCGTCGACGTGGACGGCAGGACCGTCCGCATCGACCGGGACAACATCCAGAAGGCGAATCTGGAGTACGAAAGACAGGCACCAGGCAACAGGCAAAAAACGGGAAAAGGGAAAAAGCATTGATTCTTTTCCGGGTCCCGACGCCTGAAGCCGATTTCAGAGGAGGTCAAGCATGTTTCCGGAGCTGAAACGTCTCATCGAGCAGATGGGCAAAGACAAGGGGATCGAGAAGGAAGTCATCATCGAAGCCCTGGAGTCCGCCATCCTCACCGCCGCCAGGAAAAAGCTGGGGGCAAAGGTGGAGCTCGAGTCCCGATACAACGAAGAGGCGGGCGAGCTGGAAGTCTTCCAGTTCAAGACAGTCGTCGAAAAAGTGGTCGACTCCGAGACCCAGATCTCCCTGGAGCAAGCCAGGACCGAACTCGATGAGGAAGCCGAGCCGGGCGACAGCCTGGGCATGAAGATCGACGCGGCGAGTTTCGGCCGGATCGCCGTCCAGACGGCAAAACAGATCATCATCCAGAAGGTCAAGGACGCCGAGCGCGACAAGATCTACGACGAGTACAAGGACAAGAAAAGCCAGGTTGCAAGCGGCTTCGTCCAGCGCTTCGAGGGCGGCAGCATCATCGTGAACCTGGGGCGCGCCGAGGCCGTCATCCCCCCCTCCGAGCAGATCCATCGCGAGACCTACAAGCGGGGCGATCGGATCCGGGCTTACATCGTCGACGTGAAGAAGATCTCCAAAGGCCCCCAGATCGTGCTGTCCCGCACGCATCCGGGGTTTTTGCGGGCCCTCTTCGAGATCGAGGTGCCGGAGATCTCCGAGGGGTTCATCGAGATCGTCAACGTGGCCCGCGAGCCGGGCAACCGCTCCAAGATCTCCGTCCGGACCCTCGACAAGGACATCGACCCGGTCGGGGCCTGCGTCGGGATGAGGGGCTCGCGCGTGCAGAGCGTCGTCCAGGAACTCAAGGGCGAGAAGATCGACATCGTCCCGTTCTCCGAAGACTCCGTGAAATACATCTGTTCGGCCCTGTCGCCGGCCAAGGTGAGCAAGGTCTTCATGTACGAGGACGAAAGGTCCATGGAGGTCATCGTACCCGATGACCAGCTCTCCCTGGCCATCGGCAAGAGCGGCCAGAACGTGCGGCTCGCCGTGAGGCTCACAGGCTGGAAGATCGACGTGAAAAACGAGTCCATGCTCCAGAAACAGGCCGAGGAGGGGCCCAAGTCCCTCATGAAGATTCCCGACCTGGACGAGGCATCGGCGGAGCTTCTCTACAAGGAAGGCTACAAGAGCGTTTCCGCCCTGTCGTCGGCCGACCCCGATGCCCTGAAGGCCATCCCGGGGATGGACGCCGAGAAGGTGCAGGGGATCATCGAGAGGGCCGCGCAGGTCATGGAGAAGGAAGCGGGCGATACCGCCTGAGCATCAAGGAAAGGCGCAGGCCCTGGCTGAACCAAAATTTTCGGGGGTTTCAAGAATGTCCAAGACAAGAGTATACGAACTGGCCAAGGAGTTCGGGATCGAAAACAAGGAGTTCATCGCGAAGCTGAAGACCCTTGGAATTGCCGTTAAATCCCACTCCAGCACTCTTGAGGACAGCGAGGTCGAGCGGGTCCGCCGCGAGTTTGCCTCCAAAGGCGAAAAGGAGGTCGTCGAGAAGCGCGTCAAATCGACGGTCATTCGCAGAAGGGCCGTCCGCCTGCCCGAAGAAGCCGAGGCCGAGGAAGCCGCCACCCCCGAGGAGGCCGCCCCCGAAGTCCCCGGCGAAAAGGTCGAAAAAGTAGAGAAGGTCGAGAAGGAAGAAAAGGTCGCAAAGCCGGAAAAGGAAGAGAGAGTCGAGAAGGTCGAGAAGCCGGAAACGCCGATCGAACCCGAGGCGGAAGAGGCGCCGGTTGCTGCGGCCCCTCCCGCTGCCGAGAAGACGCCCGTGAAGGCAGAACCGGTACCGAAGAAAGAGCCCGATCTCTCCCGCCAGGCCCAGATCATCCGCAGGCCCGAACCCGTCGAGAAGAAGGAAGGGCCAAGACCCCCTGCCGCGACCATCCCGCAGACGCAGATCCGGAAACCGGCCGCGGGGCAGCCCGCTCAGCCGCGTGGCCAGGCGACGCCGCCGGCCGGCGCCGATTCGAGGGGAGCCGCACCGTCGGCCGACAAGAAAGGCAAGCGCGCCGTCGAGGTGGTCATGGACGGGGTGGCCGCCAAGAAGAGAACCCTGATCAAGCAGGGCATCGACAAGAAGGACAAGAGAGTGAGGCTTCGGGAGATCGAGGAGGAGGAGTCCGCCCGGTGGAGGGGCGACAAGAAGGCCGCCGTCGTCAAGATGAAGAAGACGGAGATCACGGTCCCCAAGGCGATCAAGCGGCGAATCCGCATCTCGGAGGCCATCCGGGTGGGCGAGCTGGCCAAGCAGATGGGCGTGCGCGCAAGCGACGTCATCAACAAGCTCCTCGGCCTGGGCATCATGGTCACCATCAACCAGTCCATCGACGTCGATGCCGCAAGCCTCATCGCCGCCGAGTTCGGCTACCAGGTGGAGGCCGTGACGGCCGAGTACGACGAGCTGCTGCAGCGCACCGAAGCGGAGCCCCGGAACCTCAAGCCCCGGGCGCCTGTTGTCACCGTCATGGGCCACGTCGACCACGGCAAGACGTCGCTGCTCGACGCCATCCGCCAGACCAACGTCATCGACGGCGAGGCCGGGGGCATCACGCAGGCCATCGGCGCCTACCACGTCCATGTCAAGGACCGCGACATCGTCTTCCTGGACACGCCGGGTCACGAGGCCTTTACGGCCATGCGCGCCCGCGGCGCCAAGGTGACGGACATCGTCGTCCTCGTCGTGGCCGCCGACGACGGCGTCATGGAGCAGACCGTGGAGGCCATCAACCACTCGCGATCGGCCGGTGTGCCCATCATCGTGGCCGTCAACAAGATCGACAAGCCCAACGCCACCCCCGACCGGATCAAGCAGGAACTGGCCCAGCACAACCTCACGCCGGAGGATTGGGGCGGCGATGCGCTCTTTGCCGACATCTCGGCGAAGAAGAAGGTCGGCATCGAGAACCTGCTGGAGCTCATCCTCCTGCAGGCCGACGTTCTCGAGCTGAAGGCCGACCCGGACCGCCCGGCCCGCGGCATCATCATCGAGGCCAAGCTCGACAAGGGACGGGGACCCGTGGCAACCGTCCTCATCCAGGAAGGGACACTGCACGAGGGAGACGCCTTCTCCGCGAAGACGGAGTACGGCCGCGTGCGGGCCATGATCAACGACCAGGGACGGCGCGTCAAGGAGGCGGGCCCCTCCATGCCCGTGGAGGTCATCGGCTTCTCCAGCGTCCCCCAGGCGGGCTCCGAGTTCATCGGCGTCGAGGACGAGAAGAAGGCCAAGAACATCAGCGAGTACTGGGTCCGCAAGGAGCGCGAGAAAGAGCTGGCGGCCTCCTCCAAGATCACCCTGGAGCAGCTCTACCAGAGGATCAAGGAAGGCGCCAAGGAGCTCAACGTGATCCTCAAGGCCGACGTCCAGGGCTCTCTCGAGGCCCTGGTGGAAGCCCTCAACAAGCTTTCCACCGACGAGATCAAGCTCAAGATCATTCATAACTCTACGGGCGCCATCACCGAGACGGACGTCATGCTGGCCTCGGCATCCGATGCCATCATCCTGGGCTTCAAGGTCAGGCCCGACGCCCGCGTCGTCGAGATCGCCGAGAAGGAAGGCGTCGAGATCAAGCTCTACGACGTCATCTACAATGCCATCAACGACGTGCACGACGCCATGGAGGGGCTGCTGGAGCCCGAGTTCAAGGAAGTTGTCCAGGGCCGCGCCGAGGTGCGCGAGACCTTCCGGATCATCAAGGTCGGCACCGTGGCGGGCTGCCACGTGACGGACGGGAAGATCCCCCGAAGCGCCAATGTCAAACTGGTGCGCGACGGGGTGGTCCTCTACGACGGCAAGATCTCCTCCCTCAAGCGTTTCAAGGACGACGCGAAGGAAGTCTCCGCCGGGATGGACTGCGGCCTCGGCATCGAGGGCTACAATGACATCCGCGTGGGGGATGTGATCGAGGCGTATGTGATGGAGCAGATCGAACGCAAATTATAAAAACGTTTGTTTCGTTTCTCTCGTTTTTTTCGTTCCTTTCGAACGAAACGAACGAACCAACGAAATGAACGAAATGAACGAGCATGGTTGTAGGTGTCGGGATCATCGAGGTGTACATCCACGAGAGCCGCTCCCTGAAGGAAAAGCGGGGTGTGATGAAGAGCCTGATCCGGCGCACGCAGAACGAATTCAACATCTCGATTGCCGAGGTCGACGGACACGACAACTGGAAGCAGGGCATCATCGGGTTTTCCGTCGTGGGCAACGACCGGAGCTTCGTGAACTCGAAGATGGAGATGATCCTGAATTTTGTCGAGAACCTCCACCTGGCCGAGGTCGTCAACGTCCGCAGGGAGATCACGAACTACTCCGACCTGGCGGGCCGTTACGACGGGGGGGCGCTGCCCGATGGATTTCAAGAGAGCTGACCGGGTTGCGGACCTCATCAAGCAGGAGATATCCGACATCCTGCGGCGCGAGGCCGGCGATCCGAGGATTGCCAGTATCACCATAACGGACGTGAGGCTCACGGACGACCTTCGCTCCGCCCGCGTCTACGTGGTCGAGCTCGGCAAGGACCGCCTGAGCCCCGAGGTGGAGAAGGGGCTCTCGAAGGCCAAAGGGTTTCTCAAGCGGGAACTGGGCAAGCGGCTGAAGCTGCGCTACATCCCGGAATTGACTTTTTTCTACGACCCTTCTTTCGAGTATGGGTCCCGAATCGAAAAGCTGCTGAAAGAAGTTCGAAAAGACGAACCGGATGATCCGACAGATCGCTGAAATCATACAAAAAGGCCGCACCTTCCTCGTGACTTCGCATGTAAGGCTCGACGGGGATGCCGTGGGCTCGGAGCTTGCCCTCTACGAGGCGCTCAAGAGCTTGGGCAAAGAGGCGGTCGTCTACAACCAGGACCGCACTCCGCAGATGTATGCGTTTCTGCCCGACGCGGGGGTCATCGTGAACCGGCTGGGTCCCCTGGATGGCTTTGACGCCGTCTTCGTCCTCGACTGCAGCGAGATCGAGCGCATGGGGGAAGAAGCGCCGCGGATTGCCGGGATCCGGCGGATCGTCAACATCGACCACCACATCTCGAACGACCGTTACGGCCACCTGACGCTCACGGACCCCGAGGCAAGCTCCACGGGGGAGATGATCTTCCGGCTGATCGACGGGATGGAGATCGAACTGACGCGGGACATGGCCGTCAACCTCTACACGGCGATCCTGACCGACACGGGGGCCTTCCGGTACTCGAACACGGGGCCGAGGACCTTCGCCGTTGCCGGCCGGCTGCTGGAGAAAGGGGCCGATCCGGCCTGGATCGCCCAGATGGTCTACGAAACCTTCCCTGCCGTGAAGATCCGGCTGCTCGGCCGGGCGCTCTCCACCCTGGAGTTCGACTGGCAGGGACGGATCGGGGCCGTCACCGTGTCGAAGAAAATGCTCGAAGACGCGGGCGCCCAGTGGGAGCACACGGAAGGGTTCGTCGAATACCCTCGCTCCATCGAAGGCGTGCAGGTGGCCGCCTTCTTCAGCGAGATCAGCGAGGGCCTCTACAAGGTGAGCCTTCGCTCCAAGGGGCGTTTCAGCGTCGAGGAAGTGGCCCGGAAGTTCGGAGGGGGCGGTCACATCAATGCCGCGGCCTGCCGGATGCAGGGCGATTACGACGCGGTGAAGCGAAGGCTCTTTGATGCGATCAAGAACGGTGGCCGATGAAGGGTGTCGTCATCGTCGACAAGCCCGCGGGAATCACATCCCATGACGCCGTCGACAGGGTGAGGAAGCTCCTCGGTGAACGGAAAGCAGGCCACACGGGAACCCTCGACCCCATGGCGACGGGCGTGCTTCCCGTCTGTGTCGGCGAGGCGACGAAGATCGCCTCCTTCCTCGCGGGCGACGACAAGGTCTACGGGGTCACAATGCGCCTCGGTGTCCGGACGGACACTCTGGACATGACCGGGCGGGTGCTGGCCGAGCAGGAGCCCCGGGTGACCGAAGCGGATGTGAAGGCGGCGCTTGCGGCCTTTGCCGGGAAGATCAGCCAGGTCCCCCCGCAGTACTCGGCCGTCAAGGTCGGGGGCAAGGCCCTCTACAAGTGGGCCCGCAAGGGGGTCCGCATGGAAGTGCCGGCGCGCGAGGTGGAGATCCGGGAGATTCTCCTGCAGGGCATCGAGATGCCCTTTGTGAGGTTTACCGTACGCTGCTCCAAAGGAACCTACGTCCGGACCCTCTGTGCCGACATGGGTGATCGCCTCGGATGCGGGGCTGCCCTCGAGGGGCTGCGCAGGACGGCAAGCGGCATCTTCCGGGAAGAGGACGCCGTCCGCCTCGACGGCGACAGCGACGAAGGGATCCGGGTGAGGCTCCGGCAGGCTCTGATTCCCATGAGCCGGGCCCTTCCGGGCATAGGCGACATCGTAATCCCGCCGCTCATGGAGCAGAAGCTGGTGAAGGGCCATCAGCCCGATGTCGAGGGCCTTGCGGCCCTGCAAATCCCTTCTCTTGAAGCGGGAGATGTGGTAAAGTTCGTAACCGAGGGGGGGTGCCTCGTGGCGCTGGCCAGGATGCTCGTTTCGGCGGGGGAGATCCCGTCGCTTGCGCCCGGCGTGCAGGCCGCCCGCATCCTGAGGGTTTTCAACGAGTAATCAAAATGATGGATATAGACTTAGAGTCAGACAAAGGGAGGTTTTACGGACGTGCTTGACGTAGACAAGAGGAAGGAAATCATTGCCGGCTATCAGACCCACGAAGGCGACACGGGTTCTCCCGAGGTGCAGATCGCACTGCTGAGCGCCCGGATCCAGTACCTGACCGAGCATTTCAAGACTCACAAGAAGGATCATCACTCCCGCCGGGGTCTCCTGAAGCTCGTCGGCCAGCGCCGGCGGCTGCTGGAGTATCTCAAGAACAAGGAAGTGAGCCGGTACCGCAAGATCATCGAACGGCTCGGTCTGCGGAAGTAGAGGCGAGGGCAACGATCAAATCGGTCGATCCAGTCGAACTTACGGGTTCAGGCTCCTGGAATGATGGATCCATTCGCAACATCGCAACAGGTTCGTTCAGGACAGGGAGCCGTTTGTCTTCCGGCCGATGCCGGGGCACGTCCAGAACCGCATAGTCATCAGTAAGGAGAAAGAAGAAGCATGAGTCAGATATTCAAGAAGCAGTTCGCAGGAAGCGATCTCAGCATCAAGGCACATTACATCGCCGGCCAGGCCGACGGGGCCGTCCTCGTGACCTACGGCGAAACCGTCGTACTCGTCACCATCGTTTCATCCAAGGCGCAGAGGGAGGGGCTCGATTTCCTTCCCCTCACCGTGGACTACCAGGAAATGACCTTTGCCGCCGGAAAGATTCCCGGCGGCTTCTTCAAGCGCGAGGGGCGACCCAACGAGCGGGAGGTCCTTATTTGCCGGATTATCGACCGCTCCATCCGGCCGCTTTTCCCCAAGGGGTACAACTTCGAGACGCAGCTCATCGCCACGGTGCTCTCCGTGGACGGGGAGCACGACTCCGACGTGGCGGCCCTGCTGGGCGCCTCGGCGGCCCTGCAGATCTCGAACATCCCCTTCAACGGGCCCATCGCGGGCGTCCGGATCGGCCGGATCGACGGCAAACTCGTCGCCAACCCCACCTCGATGGAGGGCAGCGACCTGGACATGTTCATCGTGGGGCGCAAGGTTGTTCCTGGGACGGGCGGCAAGCCCTATGACGTCAACCTCGTCATGCTCGAGGGCGGCGCCAAGGAACTGGGCGAGGAGGACGTCGTCCAGGGAATCAATCTTGCGCTGGAGTCCATGCGGCCCGTCATGGAGCTGCAGGACGAGATGCAGAAGGCCATCGGGAAGGCCAAGCGGGCCTTCACGCCGCCCGTCATCGACGAGGCGCTCTACCAGAAGATTTCCGCCCTGGTGACGGAAGGGTTCAAGGAGGCCTACGGGATCTCGGAGAAGCTCGACCGCTACGGCAAGCTCAGGGACGTCCGGGAGAAGGCCATCGAGACCCTCTGCAAGGAAGACCCGTCGCTCAAGCCCCTCGTCGAGCACGTCGTCGAGAAGATCGACCGCGGCATCCTGAGGGACATGATCCTGTCGCAGAAGCGCCGCGTAGGCGGCCGCGCCTACGACGAGATCCGTCAGATCAACTGTGAAGTGGGACTGCTGCCCCGAACGCACGGCTCGGCCCTCTTCACACGTGGCGAGACCCAGGCCCTGGTGACGATCACCCTGGGGACCTCCTCGGACGAGCAGAGAATGGATTACATCACGGGCGAGGAGAGGCGCTCCTTCCTGCTGCACTACAACTTCCCGCCCTACAGTGTGGGTGAGGTCAAGCGCATGGGAAGCCCCGGCCGCCGGGAAGTAGGCCACGGGGCCCTGGCCCGCAGGGCGCTCCTTCCCGTCATCCCGAGCCAGGAGGAGTTCCCCTACACGATCCGCACCGTGTCGGAGATCGTCGCCTCGAACGGCTCCTCCTCCATGGCCAGCGTCTGCGGCGGGGCCCTCTCGCTGATGGATGCGGGCGTGCCCATGAAGGACGTCGTGGCGGGCATCGCCATGGGGCTGCTCAAGGAAGGCGACAACGTGGCCGTTCTCTCCGACATCCTCGGCGACGAAGACCACGCCGGCGACATGGACTTCAAGGTCTGCGGCACCAAGAAGGGCATCACGGCCCTGCAGATGGACATCAAGATCGACGGCATCAACGAGCAGATCCTCCGCAAGGCGCTCCAGCAGGCCAAAGACGGCCGGTTCTTCATCATCGACAAGATGAAGGAGACGCTCGCCGAGCCCCGCAAGGAGCTCTCCCAGTACGCTCCCCGGATCATCACCATGAAGATCCGGCCCGACCGGATCCGCGACCTCATCGGCACGGGCGGCAAGAACATCCGCCAGATCGTCGCCGAAACGGGAGTATCCATCGACGTCGAGGACGACGGCACGGTGCTCATTGCCTCCACAGATCTCGAGGCCGCCGACCGGGCCATCGCCATGGTGAAGTGGCTCACCGAGGAGGCCGAGATCGGAAAGATCTACATGGGCACGGTGAAGAAGGTCGTCGATTTCGGCTGCTTCGTGGAGATCCTGCCCGGCACGGAGGGGCTCGTCCACATCTCGCAGCTCGACACGAAACGCGTCGCCAAGGTCACCGACGTGGTCAATGAGGGTGACAAGATCCCCGTGAAGGTCCTCGAGATCGACAGCAACGGGAAGATCCGCCTGAGCAGGAAGGATGCCCTGGGTGCAGACGTATCGAAAAACAGTCCTTTCTAACGGGATCAAAGTCATCACGGAAGAGATCCGTCACGTCCGTTCCGTCTCGATCGGGGCCTGGGTCAGTTGCGGCTCGCGCCACGAGGACGAACGGATCAACGGGACGGCCCACTTCATCGAACACATGCTCTTCAAGGGGACGGCCAGGCGGTCGGCCTTTGACATCGCCTCCGACATCGACTCCGTCGGGGGCGTGATGAACGCCTTCACCGGCAAGGAACTGACTGCGTTCTACGTCAAGGTGCCCGACTACCACCTCCCCCTTGCCATCGACCTGCTGGCCGACATCTTCATCAACTCGCTGTTCAACCTGGACGACATCGACAAGGAGAAATCCGTTGTCCTCCAGGAGATCAGCATGGTCGAGGACACGCCCGACGAGTACATCCACGATATCTTCGAGAAGCATTTCTGGGAAGGGCACTCCCTGGGCATGCCCGTCCTCGGGACGAAGGACTCCGTCGATGCGTTCGATCGCGCCAAGGTCATGCAGTTTTTCGAAGAGCGTTACCGGGGGGACAACCTGGTGATAGCCGCCGTGGGGAACATGGAGCACGAGAAGCTGGTTGACCTCGTGGCGAAGCTCTTCGGGACCCTTCCGGCCCTCCGGCTGAAATTCGACGAAACGAAACCGCAGACCACGGCCCGCCTCTCGTGCATCGAGAAGGACCTCGAGCAGCTGCATCTCGTCGTGGGCACGCCGGCCCCGGCGACCCTCGATCCGACGAGATTCGCGGGAATCCTGATGAACTCCGTGTTCGGCGGCTCCATGAGCTCCCGGCTCTTCCAGGAGATCCGCGAGAAGAGAGGGCTTGCCTATGCCGTGCGATCCTACATCGTTTCCTACCGCGACACGGGGATGCTCAACATCTATGTGGGGACCTCGAAGGACAAGACGCAGGAGGTCATCGACATCATCCTGGCCGAAATGAGGCGGATGAAGACCGAGCTGTTTACGGACAAGGAGCTTCAGTCGGCCAAGGAGCTGATCAAGGGCAACCTGCTCCTGAGCATGGAGAGCACCGACAACCGGATGCAGAAGCTCGCGACCAACGAGATCTATTTCGGCCGCAACATACTGCCTGAGGAGATCGTCGGCAAGATCGATGCCGTCACCGGCCAGGACATCCTGACCTTGTCTCAGCAGATGTTCACCGGCACCAACCTTTCCATGGTATTCCTCGGGGAGATGACGGAACCGGAGATGCCCAAGGGAAACCCTGACCTTTAATAGCCTCAAGCCACAAGCCGCAAGGCTTGGGATCGATCCCATGGGAATCGGGATTCCGGAATCCGGACTCCGGATGCCCGGCGCCGGCCGAGAGGCGGCCCGACGAAACAAACGAAATCAACGAAAAGAACGAAACAAACGAGTCTGATGGAATCGGTACACGTGGCCATTGAGCGGCTGAACGGGTCGGAGGACCTTCCGCTTCCCCGTTACATGACGGATCATGCGGCGGGGATGGACATCGTTGCCGCCGTGGCAACGGAGATCACCCTCGCCCCGCGTGAGCGCGCCCTCATCCCCACGGGCATCGCCATCGCCCTGCCGGCAGGCTACGAGGCCCAGATCCGGCCGCGCAGCGGCCTGGCCCTTCGCAGCGGGGTGACGCTGGTGAACACGCCGGGCACGATCGACGCCGATTACCGCGGCGAGATCCGGATCATCCTGATCAATCACGGCTCCGAGCCTTTCGTGGTAAGGCGGGGCGACCGGATCGCACAGATGGTCGTGGCGCCTGTCTCCCGGGTGACCTGGGATCTCAGGCAGGGGCTCTCCGGCACGGCCCGCGGAAGCGGCGGTTTCGGGCACACCGGCTAGCCCCGCAGGGGCTGCGTCCCGCCCGGATTTCCGGTAGACAGCGGGGTTGAAATAGTCTAATACTTCAAAAAGCGGCTCGACTCGGGACGCCACGAAACAGGAAGCTAGGAAGTTAAGAAGCTCGGAAGTGAAGGTAACAGGTAACAGGTAACAGGTAACAGGTAACAGGTAACAGGTAACAGGTAACAGGTAACAGGTAACAGGTAACAGGTAACAGTTCCTTCCTTACCTGCCACCTGATACCTGACACCTTGGTGAGGCTGACGTTTTTCGGAAAGCATAGACGGGCAAGACAGGCCGTACAGAGCAGAATGGTGAAGAACTTCAAAGTCAAAAAGACCATTGCCGAGATCAACGAGAAAATCCGGCAGGGAAAGGCCGTCATCGTGACGGCCGAGGAGATGATCGACATCGTCGAACGCCACGGGGACGTGGAAGCGGCCCAGCGCGTCGATGTGGTCACGACGGGGACCTTCGGCCCCATGTGCTCCTCGGGGGCCTTCCTGAACTTCGGCCACACCTCCCCCCGCATCAAGGCCATGAAGGTCTGGCTCAATGACGTTGCAGCCTATGGCGGCGTTGCGGCGGTCGATTGCTATCTCGGAGCCGCCGAGGTGGCCGAGGGCGATCCCCTCAACAGCGTTTTCCCGGGCGAGTTCAACTACGGGGGCGCCCATGTCATCGAGGACCTCGTGGCCGGAAACGTGATCCGCCTGCGGCTGGAAGGCTATGGCACGGACTGCTACCCCTCGCGCAAGCAGGAGAAGAACATCCTGCTGCACGACCTGCGGGATGCGATGCTGTTCAACCCGCGCAACTGCTACCAGAACTACAACTGTGCCGTGAACATGTCCGACAAGACGATCTACACCTACATGGGGGTCCTGCGGCCGCGTATGGCCAATGCCAATTACTCCACGTCGGGGCAGCTCAGCCCGCTCTTCAACGACCCCTACTACCGGACGATCGGCATCGGTACGCGCATTTTCCTTGGCGGGGCCCAGGGCTACGTGGCCTGGCACGGCACCCAGCACAACCCCAATACGCCCCGGGGGCCCAACGGCGTCCCGACGGGCGGGGCGGGGACCCTCGCCGTCATCGGCGATTTGAAGGAAATGTCCCCGGAGTGGCTCGTGGGAGCCAGCTTCCTGGGGTACGGCGTCTCCCTCTATGTGGGCATCGGGATCCCCATCCCGATCCTTGACGAGCAGATGGCCCGATTCACCGCCGTGAAGGACGAGGACATCACGACCCAGATTTACGACTACAGCATGGACTATCCCGGCGGGGGCGACATCAAGAGCCTCGGCGAGGTGACCTACAAGGAGCTTCGAAGCGGCCGGATCGTCCTCAACGGCAAGGAAGTGGCCACAGCCTCCATGTCCAGCTATTACCGGGCGCGGCAGATCGCCGAGACGCTCAAAACCTGGATCGAAAAAAGGGAATTCCAGCTGGGTGAACCCCAGATGCTCCTTCCTTCGGCGAGCCCAGTGCCGCCGGAGGCACGCCGTAAACGATAGAGCCTGTTGCGGGGGAACAGCGGATGAAGGTGGGGAAATTTCTTCTGCTCTTCCTGATCCTGATGGGGTCGATCATCCTCTTCGGCAGCAGAGGAGTCCTGGACAACTACCGCCTGAACCAGAAGCTCCTCGACCTCCAAAAGGGCAACGAGGAGATCGTCGCGAAAAACGGCGCCCTCAAAAAAGAGATCCTGCTTCTCCGCAACGACATGCGCTACATCGAAAAGGTGGCCCGCGACGAGCTGGGGATGGTCAGGCAAAACGACCGGGTCTACCGCCAAGTCGAGTGAAGCCCCCCTCAAACTCGGAAGTTGAGAAGCTGAGAAGTTAGGAAGTTCGGACAGTCCGGTGACCATGCAATAACTTCCAGATCCTCCAAGTTTCCCAACTTCCCAGCTTCATAACTTCAGAATTCTCCCTCATTCCCTCATCACAAAGGGCGTCAAAAACCTTTACATTCCCCCGAGAACACTGTCATACAACGCTTTTCAGCGATTGCCTGCCGATTCCTGAAATCCCTTGATGATTTTTTTATTTAACTCGAGCCCTGACATTGCCGATTATAAACGTTAGGGTTTTTCCGCTTCTGCTTTGCCCCATGGGAGGCCGCCCCGGGGGAGACCTTGCTGAAAAGGCCTCAAAATCAGGGCCTTCCGGGGTTGCAGCCGGGATAGCCCGGCCGCAGGCGGCTCCGGAGCCGGTCCATGGCACAGTGCTTGCTTAACGTATTGCCCGTAGTGGTGCGAAGTGAATCAGTCATAACCAACTCAGCCTGTCCCGGTTTTCGGGCCGGGAGAGACCGCAGAACACAGAGGACCCCATGCTCAAACTGAACGGCCTGTTTGCAAGCAAGAAACAGATTGCGGGACTCGACATCGGATCCAGTTCCATCAAGGTCGCCGATATCGCCGAGGGGCCCGACGGGTACGTGCTCCAGAACTACGCCAGCGTTCCCCTTGCAAAGGGCATCATCACCGACGGCCTCATCGTCAACCCCAATGCCCTGGTCGAGCGCATCAAGGAACTCCTCAAGATTTCCCGCTGCAAGGCCCGGACGGTCGTCACCTCTCTTTCCGGATACTCCGTCATCGCAAAGAAGATCAGCTTCCCCTCCATGGATGAGGAATCGCTGCGAGAACTGATCAGCGACGAGATCGAGAAATACCTGCCCTTCGGCGACATGAAAGATGTCAACTTCGACTTCCACATCCTGGGCCCCAGCGAGATGAGTCCCGGCCAGATGGAGGTCTTCCTCGTAGCCGCCAAGAAGGACGTCGTCCAGAGCTACATCGAAACCTTCCGCAAGGCGGGGCTCGACGTGGTCATCATGGATGTGGACTCCTTCGCCCTGGAGACGATGTACGAAGAGAACTACGATTACGGGCACGACGATGTCTGCATCCTCGTGAACATCGGGGCTAGCATGACCAACATCAATGTCGTCAAGGGCGGCGCCTCCATCTTCATCCGCGACTTCCCCCTGGGGGGATACTCGATCACGGAAAACCTGCAGGACAAGACGGGGGTTTCCTTCGAGGAGGCCGAGCGCGTGAAGCTGGAGAAAGCCAATTCCGCCGACGAGCAAAGCAAGGAAGAACTCCTCAACTATGCCGACCCCCTGCTGCTGGAGATCGAACGCTCCGTTGATTACTTCCGCTCCACCTACCCGGGGAAGTTCATCAAGCAGATCCTGCTGTGCGGCGGGACGGCCCGGATGCCCGGCATCGGTGAGGCCCTTCTTCAGCGGCTCAATGTGGAGGTCGAGATCGCCAATCCCTTCCGGAAGGTGTCCTTCGACAAGAAGTCATTCTCTGCCGAAGACCTGAAAGAAATCGGGCCGCAGGCGTCTGTCGGTGTCGGGCTCGCCATGAGGAGGATCGGGGACAAATGATCAAGGTCAACCTGCTTCCCTACCGGGAAAAGAAAAAGGAAGTCCAGTCGAAGAACCAGGTCGTCATCCTTGGTGCCCTGGGAGTCGCCTTCGCGGTCCTGCTCGGCGGGTTCCACATCTTCACCGTGATGAAGCTCAGCGATCTCGAAAACCAGGTCCAGAGCACCCAGCAGACGCTGCAGCAGCTCAAGTCGAGCATCGGCGACATCAACCAGTACAAGAAGGCGAAGGAGATCCTGGAAAAGCGGCTCCACATCATCAGCTACCTCGAGAAGAACCGGTTCGCCCAGGTCTTTTTCCTCGATGAGTTGACCGCCATGGTCCCGGCCAACCAGGTCTGGATCAAGTCGATGAAGGAAACCGAGGTAGACGTGAAGATCGACGGGTTCGCGAAGGACAACATCGCCATCGCGAAATTCATGAGGAACCTGGAGAAATCCAAGCACCTCACCTCCGTCGACCTGGTCTCGTCGAAACAAACGGAAATCGCGGGCAACAAGCTGAAGCAGTTCACCCTGTCCTGCAATCTCAAGAAGGGGTTCTGAGCATGGCACTGAGCGTTGACGATATCAAAAAAATGCCCGTGAGGCAGAAGGTCCTGGCGCTGTTCGTGCTCTTCATCCTGCTGGGATTCGCCTATTACTCGATCTACTACCAGAACGCCATGCAGGAAGAGGAGCGGCTCCAGCAGAATCTTGCGACCCTCCAGATCGAACTGGCCCAGAAGCAGAAGCTCATGGAGGAAAAACTCAAGTTCGAGAAGGAGATCGCCCAGCTGCAGGAGCAGCTGAAGGTGGCCATGGCGAAGCTGCCCGAGCAGAAAGAGATCCCGGGTCTGCTCATCTCCATGTCGGAGGCCGAGGGCCTCGGCGGGGTCGAATTCCAGCTCTTTGAGCCCCTGGCTCCCGTGGAGAAGGAATTCTACGCCGAGCTGCCCGTGAAGATCTCGCTCACCGGGGTCTTCCACGACACGGCCATCTTCTTCGAGAAGGTGGCAAAGCTGCCCCGCATCGTCAACGTGTCGGATATCTCCATGGAACGGCGGGAAGGCGCCAAGGACGTAAACGGCCCCAAGGGCCCTGTCCTGGCGACGAGTTTCCTGATCAAGACCTACATGTTTGTCGAAAAGCCCGTTGAAGGGAGCAAGAAGGTAGATGGAACGGACAAAAAAGCGGCCCAAAAGAAGTAAGCTCCTGGCGGGAAGCCTGGCTTTCGTTTTCCTGCTTGCGGGTTCCGTGACGGTGGCCCCGGCGGCCACCCCGCTTGCGGCAAAACCCGTGGCGTTGAATCCGGTGGCAGAACCACAGGCGCCCCCCCTTGAAATGCCGGATTATCGTTACGACCCGAAGGGGAAGACCGACCCCTTCAAGCCCTTCGTGAGGCTGGAGCTGCCCACCCCCTCGAAGAAGGGTCCGGAGAAGAGGAAACTCTCGGGGAATCTTACGCCGCTGCAGCGGGTCGCCCTGGACAAGGTCCGGGTGACGGGCATTGCCGGCTCGTCGTCGAAGCGCGTGGCCATGGTCGAAGACGGGGGGGGCAAGGGCTACATCGTGTATCTGGGCACGCTCATCGGGCCAGACGGTGGCAAAGTGATCCAGATCCTCCCCGACCGGGTCGTCGTGGAAGAGAGACACCAGGAGAGCAAGGGCAAGGAAAAATCGCATCGCGTGGCGCTGAAGCTCCATAAAGAAGAAGGCGAGGGAAGACCATGAAGAAGCTGAGCATGTGGGCACTGACGATTTCATTCTGTGGGTTGCTGGTTGCCGGCTGCGCAACGATGAACGCCGGGCCCGAGTCATCCGACCCGACTGCGGGGGCAGGCGTCAAGCCCGTCGCTGCGGCCGCGGAGGCCAGCGTCGGCTACGTCGAGAAGATCACCTTCGACAAGACGGCGGACAAGGAGAGAGTGATCGTCTCCACATCCAGGCTTTCGGGATACACCGCCTCGAGAGAAGCGGCCAGGACATTCGTCATCACCTTCGACAAGATGCATGTGCCCGATGATCTCAAGACGAAGCGCCCCGACGGCAACTTCAAGGTCATCGAGGGCGTTTACTCGAGCCAGACCAAAACGGGCGAGCGGCCCGTGACGGCCGTCAAGATCGTCCTGAAGGACGCCGTGCCCCATCTCGTGCGCGAGGAAGGCAACCAGCTGACCATCGACGTGGACATCGCCAACATGCCCCGAAGCTTCACCATGACAAAGGAAGTCGAGAAAATCCGGGCGACTCAGCCGGAGCCGAAAGCCAAGGAGATCAAGGTCGAGAAAAAGGAAGGCAAGATCTACACGGGTCAGAAGATCACGGCCGATTTCCAGGATGCCAACATCCGGAGCGTCTTCCGCCTCATCGCCGAGGTGAGCGGCCTCAACATCGTGGCCGGCGAGGACGTGAAGGGGCTTGTCACGATGAAGCTCAATGAGGTTCCCTGGGACCAGGCTCTCGAGACGATTCTCGACATTCAGCAGCTGGGGACGAAGGCACAGGGCAACGTGATCGTCGTCATGCCCGCGGACAAGATCAAGAAGGCCGAGGAGCAGCGTCTCAAGGAGGACGTCTCCCGCGGCAAGCTGAAGCAGATCTCCATCGAGGCCCAGATCGTCGAGGCCGTCGATACCTTTATCAGGAGAATCGGTGTCCAGTGGGGCGGCGGCATCCTGACCAACTCCGGCAACACACAGCTCGGCGCCCTGGGCGGCTCCGCAGGGTACGCCACGGGCCTGACGGCAGGCTCGACGAGCGCAGTCACGATCCCGCAGAACTTCCCGAACGGCGTCGGGTTCACCAGCACCAACCAGGCCGTGAACTTCCCTTACACCTTCCCGGGAACGCCGGCCCTGGGCATCCTGATCGGCGGGTCCAACTTCGTTCTCAGCGCCCAGATTCATGCGTTGGAGAGCTCGAACGAGGGCAAGATCATCTCCTCCCCGAAGGTCACGACGCTTGACAACGTCAAGGCGACGATCAAGCAGGGCGAGGAAGTCCCCTATGTGACGGAATCCACCTCGGGCGGCGTTGTCACCCGGACCGTTCAGTTCAAGGAGGCGGTTCTCAAGCTCGACGTGAAGCCGACCATCACCCCCGAGGGCAAGATCTCCATGGAGATCAAGGCCACCAACGACTATCCCGACTATTCACGGTCGATCGTGGGCAACCCGCCCATCATCAAAAACGAGGTCGATTCCACCGTCGTGGTCCATGACGGCGACACGATCGTCATCGGCGGCATTTACAAGTCCAACGACCTGAAGGGAGTCAGCGGCGTGCCCGCACTCTACAAGATTCCCGTGTTGGGCTGGCTCTTCAAGGCGGAGGAGGAAACGCGGACCAAGCGTGAAATCCTCATCTTCATCACGCCGAGAGTCGTCTCGGACGCAAGGGGAGGCTGATCAGGAAGAAGTGATGAAGTTGGGAAGTTGAGAAGTTAGGAAATGAAAAACAGAAACCCCGCGAGTCCACAGGGCTGCGGGGTTTTCCTTTTCAACCTTGACACACAAGTGGGGCTGTGTTAGCCCGAATTACACCCCGTGAAGATCGGAAGACCCGATAGAAGAGGAACGGTGCAGCAGGCTGATGGAAAAGGATGATCGAAAAGGCGGCTATGAGATGGTGAGTCTCGGCGAGGTTGTTGACCGCAAGGAGTTCATCGCCCGGGCCGAGGCATGCCTCGAGCAGGACCCCGCCCAGGCCGTTGATCTGGCGCTCGAGCGCCTGCGGATCTACCCGGATGATGTGGAAGCCAAGATTATTCTCGGAATCGGCTGGTACCGAAAAGGGGAGAAGGCCCCCGCCCTCGATGTGCTGAGGGGACTCATCGACGACGTGATCCGCTGGTCGCCGGCCTTCAGCATTCTATCCGAACTCTGCCGGGACCGGGGGCTCGATGAGGAGGCCGAGCGGGCCACCCGCATCTACATGTCCATGAATCCGGAATCCCCGGAGGCCATCGCGGACCTGGAGGACAGGCTGCGGAGGGAGAGCCGGACGTACCCGGAGCCCGGTGCGGAGAAATTCGACGACGAGGTCGGGCTGCCCCGGGCGGCAGATTTCAAAACCCTGACGCTGGCTGATCTCTATGCCCGGCAGGGATACCGGGAGCTGGCCGAGGCGCTTCTCAAGGAGATTCTCGCCTCGGATCCCCAGAACCGGGAAGCCCTGGACAGACTCGCGAAGCTCCGGCCGCAGGCCCGGGAGGCGGTCAGTGCAGCCGTTGCCGGCGAAGGGGTTCCGGACGGCGAGCGCAGGGATCTCTTTTTCGGAGAGCCTGTTGCGCCCCCTTTCCAGGGCCTGTTCAGCCGCACGGTCGGGGCAGGGCTTCTCGAACCCGATGAATCGGCGCCTGACGCAGCCGCCGCAGACGGGCAGGAACCTGCTGTCCCGGAACGCCGTGAGAGGGTTATGGGGGAGCTGAACCGATGGCTCGTCTCTCTCGACAGGATGAAAGGGAATGCCTGACCAGCCTTCCACCGCCCCGAGGATATCCAGGCTGCGGGCGCTCCTGCGGCGCTCGAACGTGGAGGCCTTTCTCTTCCTCGATCTCAAGAACATCCGTTACCTCACAGGTTTTACCGGCAGTGACGGGGCCCTCCTGGTGGGCGCCGGCAAGCCGCTCCTGCTCGTGGACGGCCGTTACACGACCCAGGCCGGCAGAGAGGCCCCGGGAGCCCGCGTGGTCCTCTATCGCGACAAGGCCTCCGGGATAGCCGATGCCCTGTCTGCGCAAGGGGTCGAGCGAGTCGGCTTCGAACCTGCCGCCGCGACGGTGGAGATGCTCACGGGCCTGCGCCGCAAGGCGAAGAAGGTGCGATGGACGCCCCTCCAGGAGAAACTGGGCGCCATCCGTGCCGTCAAGGACCCCGGAGAAATCAGGCTGATCGGCAGGGCGGCCCGCATTGCCGCAGGCGCCCTGAGGTCGACCCTGGAGCGCATCCGGCCCGGGGTGTGCGAGCGCGACATTGCCATCGAGCTCGAGTACGCGATGCGAAGCATGGGTGCCGAAGCCCCCTCCTTTGACACGATCATTGCATCAGGCCCAAACAGTGCCCTTCCCCATGCCCGGCCGGGAAGCCGGAAAATCAGGCCGGGGGACTTCGTAGTCGTCGATTACGGGGCCGTCTGGCGCGGGTACCACTCGGATGAAACCTGCACCTTTGCCGTCGGCGGGGCGGGAAGGCGGCACAAGAAGGTCTATGCCGTGGTGAAAGAGGCCCACGACAGGGCCCTGGAGACTTTGAGACCCGGTGTTGCCTGCCGCGACGTGGATGCCGCCGCAAGGGGCGTCATTGAAAAGGCCGGCTATGGTTCCCGCTTTTCCCACGGGACGGGTCACGGCGTGGGGCTCGATGTCCACGAAGCCCCCAGGCTCTCGACCCTGTCCGACGCTGTCCTCGAGCAGGGGATGGTGATCACGATCGAGCCTGGGATCTATCTTCCCGGCTTCGGCGGGGTCCGAATCGAGGACATGGTCCTCGTCGAGAAGGACGGGGCGAGGGTGCTCACGGAGTTTTCGAAGGAATTGCAGGTCATCGAATAAAGGCGGAAGTTGAGAAGCTCAGAAGTTGAGAAGCTTGGACGGACCGGTGATCAAAGGCCGGATTCAGGCTTCTCCGAGCTTCGTAACTTCTGAATTTCTTAACTTCATCATGATTTGGGAAAGGAAGCATGGCAGGTTTTCAGGAGGATCTGTTCTACAGCCGCGAACACACCTGGGTGAGGGTGGACGGGAATGTGGCCACCGTCGGGATTTCAGACTATGCCCAGGAGAAACTCGGGGAACTCTATTCCGTCGAGCTGCCCGAGCCGGATGTGCAAGTCGAGCAGGATGAACCCTTCGGCGTCATCGAGTCGTCCAAGGCTGTTGCGGAAATCATCTCGCCGGTCAGCGGCGAGGTCATCAGCGTCAACGACGACATCGTCGACGACATCGGCGTGATCAACAGCGATCCCTACGGGGCCGGTTGGCTGGTCATGGTGGAGTTGCGGGACCTGGACGAACTCAACAACCTTCTCGACGCAGAGGAATACAGGGAATATGTCGGCGAGGAGGCCGAAATTGAGGAATGAGAAGACCTGGCGCATGCTGCCCCGCCGCGTCTTGCGTGCCGCCGAGAACATGGCCATCGACGAGGCGGTCTTCCGCCTGAACCGCCGGGAGGGCCTGCCCCCCACGCTGCGGTTCTTCGGTTGGGCTCCTTCTGCTGTTTCCCTCGGTTATTTCCAGAAAACATCCCGGGAAATCGATGTCGAGGCATGCCGTCAAGCAGGGATCGACATTGTGCGCCGGCCCACGGGGGGCAAAGCCGTCCTGCACGAACACGAGCTGACCTACTCGCTGTCGGCGGCCGTCGATCACCCCCTGTTCACCGGCGACATCCTCGGTACCTACCGGGTCATCAGCGACTGCATCGCGGAAGCCCTCAGGCGGTTGGGCCTTGTGCCGGAGATGGCATCCGACGGCCGCTCGGCGGCTGGAACTCCCCTGGAAGCCTACTGCTTTGCAGCCCCGTCGAGATATGAGCTCCTCGTGGGAGGGCGCAAGATCTGCGGAAGCGCCCAGGTCAGGACAAGCGGTTCATTCCTGCAGCACGGGTCTCTTCTGATCGACATCGACCCCGCCCGCACTGCGGCTGTGATGAGGGTGTCGGCTGAAGGGGTTGCAGCATCCACGACGACCCTGCGGGAGCAGCTGGGAAGGGCCATAGGGGCCGATGAACTTGCCCGGGTCCTCCGGGGGGCTTTTGAGGATACGTTGGGCATCATCCTCGTCGAAGAGGGGTTGACAGAGGCCGAAGAAGAGTTGAAGCAGCAGTTGCTGGCCGAAAAATACAGCGCGGACCGATGGAACCTGGAGGGAAAACACGATACCGGCGCAGAATAGGGAAAGGCGCCGGCCGATTGCTGAAATCGGCATCCAGCGCAAAGTTTTGGTTGACAATAATGTTGTTTTCTAATAATGTTCAATGGTTTCGCAGGGGAAAATCGGATTCATCGATCATTTCATGCATCCCTGTTCCTATGAAATCGCCTATGATTCCGCTGCGTTTTTATTTGCTTTTCCCTGATTCGGACGTACGAATTTATAAGGAAGGGAGCGATCATTTTTGGAAGTCAAGGTTTTCGACAATGATGTCGACAAGGCATTGAAGGTTCTGAAGAACAAGCTGTCGAAGAACGGCCTGTTCAAGGAACTGAAGCTGCGTCGCGCCTACGAAAAGCCTTCCGTCAAGCGCAAGAGAAAAGCGCTCGAAGCTAGACGGCGGCTTGCGAAGATTCAGAGACGGCGCCACTCGTAACCAGCCGCATGGACGCATATTCAAAGACAACCCTCATCGGGGATGGAGGCAGGACCTTCCAAGGAGGGGGTCTGCCTCGATCCCTGTAGTGCGTCTGATGGAAGAAAAACAATATCTCGTCGATGCCCTTTCCGTTAACGAATCGTGGCGAATGTTCCGCATCATGGCGGAGTTCGTCGAAGCCATAGAGGAACTCTCCGATATCGGGCGGGCCGTTACCGTCTTCGGGTCCGCCAGAACCACCCCCGGCCACAAATACTACCAGAAGGCAGAGCATCTGTCCCGGCTGCTGGCCCAACAGGGATTCAGCGTCATCACGGGCGGAGGGCCTGGCGTCATGGAGGCCGCCAACAAGGGAGCCGCCGAGGCAGGGGGCACGTCGGTGGGGATGAACATCCGCCTGCCCTTCGAACAGACCCCCAACGAGTTTGCCAACGTCAGACTCTACCACAAGTATTTCTTTGTCCGGAAGGTCATGTTCGTCAAATTCGCCGTGGCCTACGTGATCATGCCCGGCGGGTTCGGCACCATGGATGAGCTCTTCGAAGCGCTGACCCTGATCCAGACCAAACGGATCAAGAGTTTTCCTGTCATCCTGATGGGGAGCGAGTACTGGCAGGGGCTTCTCGACTGGCTGAAGGGTACCATGCTCGCACAGGGAATGATTTCCCGCGAAGACATGGACCTGTTCCGCGTCATGGACGAACCGGAAGCGATCGTGGATTATATCCGCAAGTTTGTCATCGTTTGATCGGCTGTTGACCGGGGGCGCATCCCGCAGGGTGCGCAATCATGAAAAGTTTATTCCTTGCCGGGGCGCCCCGCCGTGCGGGACAAGGCGCCCAAAACGGCCATCTGCTGCGTTTCCCTCACCCCTCGTCCCTGCGGCCTCTGGAGACCATTTCCCTGGTTTCCCTCTCCCTTGAGGGGAGAGGGTCAGGGTGAGGGTGAAAAAAGGAACGGGGAGAAGTCCCCCTCACCTCAGTCCTCTCCCACGAAGGGGAGAGGAAGACTAGGGATTGGGTTTGCTAGAGGCCTCAGTCCTCGGGCTTGAGAAGTTCTCGCTTGATGCGAGAACTTCAGAAACTCAGGGAAAGGGTTTATCTGTCATTATGCTCGCTTACCCCCGCAGCAAGCTGCAGGGTTGCGCGTGCAATCGTTTTCGGGGGCCTTGCATCTAGCCATTTTCGAACAGCCGATGCCAGGCAGGCCGACGTCTTTCCCTCATGCTTTTCCAATCCGGTATTCTTTCGTTCTTCCTCACTTGAGCATAATCCTCTCCCGTTTTTTTTGGAATTGATGTATATCCTTCGTTGTCCGCCGGTCAATGCAGCCCGCGGATGATTTTTTTCGGCGGAAACCAGATTATGACCCAGAAAGAGCAAGGCGCAGAAAAGAGTCTCGAGAGTGTCCTGAAGGATATTTCCAAAGGACAGGGTGCGTCCTGTTACCTTCTTTACGGGGACGAGGACTTCCTTGTGGAAGAGGCCCTGGGAAAGCTTTTAGACGCCCTCGTCCCGGAACAGGACAGGGATCTGAGCCTCTTCGTGATGGATGACGAGTCGACCGGTGTCGATCCCGTCTGCGAAGCCCTTCTGACGCCGTCTCTCATCCCGGGCCCCAAAGTTGTGCTCCTGCCCAAGACCCGTCTTTTCTATTCGAAGACCTCCCTGCCCGAAGTGGTCAGAAAAATCGCCGACAGCGCCGAGACGGACCTCCCGGCGGCGGCGCGGGCCTTCATGATCTTTCTGGATCTGTCGGGCTGGACCCTCGAACAGCTTCGCGACGACGGGTGGAGAAGGATCACCGACGAGCAGTGGCGTGATGTTGCGGGGGGCGAAGGGGGCGAGGATCGGGAGAAATGGCTCACCCGGGTCGTGGAATATTGTGTCGGGCAGGGGACCATGGCGGGGCGGCGCCGTGTCGGCGGGACGGAAGTCCTGGAGGAACTCCTCTCGTCGGGGATTCCCGAGGGGCACTGCCTTGTCATGACGGCCGATTCCGTCGATCGGAGAAAAAGGCTTTTCAAGGTGCTCACCGAGAAGGGCGTTGTCCTGCCTTTCATCCGGACCCGGAGCGAAGCCAGGCAGCGCAGCCTCATGATGGAAAATCTCCGCGAAAAGCTTGCCCGGCGAGACAAGACGCTAACCTCCGAGGCCTGGATTGTCCTTGGGAAAAAAACGGGATTTCGGCTTCGGGATTCCGCCGAAGCCCTCGATCAGCTGATCACCTACACGGGGGACCGGACGGTGATCGAACCGGTAGACGTGGAGACGGTCATCGGCCGCACCCGCGACGACTCCGTCTTCGACCTCACGGAAGCGCTCGTGGGAAAAGACCTCCGCAAGGCCCTGGCGAGCCTCAGCGATCTGCTGTACCAGAACGTCCATCACCTCGTGATCCTCGCCATGATCACCCGGGAGTTCCGTTTCCTCTTTCACGGGAAGCTGTTTCTCGATACGGGCAGGATCGGCGGCTTTCGCACCGACATGGACTACGGTCCATTCCAGAGGGCCGTCTACCCTGCGGTGAAGGGACTCGAGGCCGAGCTGGGGAAAGGGAAGTCCCTTGCAAGCCAGCACCCCTACGTGGTCTTCAATTCGCTTCGCAACTCCACGCGCTTTTCCTATGGGGAATTGATGGGGCACCTGGAGCTCGTGCTCGCCACCGATGCAGCCATGAAATCGACAGGGCAGGACCCAAGGCTGCTGCTCGAGCGGCTGCTGATCGGGATTTGCGGGCAGGCGCAGGAAAAAACGCGAAGTTGAGAAGTTAAGAAGTTGTGAAGCTGAGAACTCTGAAAGGAGGGGGATTCTGCAGGTCTTCCTAACTTCTGAACTTCCCAGCTTCTTAGCTTCTGTGTTTGCTAAAGCTTCTCAAAACTGCGTTGCTTGAGTCGGTCTCTCCTGGATGATTTCCGGGAGGGGCCTTTTTTCTTTGTCCCGCGGAATGCGGGGTCGTCCCGATCTTCGTCCTTGCCGGGCGTGGCAGGGTCCTGTGCCGGGGCATCCCTGCTTTGACGGATCCGGGTCTCGAATTCCCTGGAAGCAATCGCCGTTACGCCGGCGCGGGTGGCGGCGTCCATGACAGGTCGGTCCGACGTGACGACGACCGTCTCGTCGGCATGCTGTCGGGCAAGCCGCTTGATGACCTCATCGGCTTTTTCCCCCCGCTGTGAATAGATGATGTCGATGCCCGCTTCCCGGTCGCGCTCCTCCTGGGGAGGGCCGCCGAGCCACCCGTCGAAGACGACGGTGATGCGGTGTCCCCTGGATCGTCTGTAGCCGGCCAGCAGGTGAACCAGGGCCTTGCGCCCGGCCTCCAGGCCCTGGCGCTCGTGCAGGCGCAAAACGTCCGACTGCCGGATGAGATTGTAGCCGTCAACGATGATGTGCATACAGAAACCGGGCTTCAGGAATCGGGCTTCAGGCATCGGGCAAGAAAGAACAGGATCCGGCCTGTGGCCTGCAGCCAGTTGCCTTACCATACCCCACTTGATCGACGGCTTCAAGAGGCCTGCAACGCCGGTTTTTCTCCTCGGCAAGCTTAAAAATAGTTGTGGACATTACCCGCTAAAGCCTTATAATCGCCCCTACGCTTTGGCGGCCGAGGCCGCAGGGTGGGGTTGAGGCCCGAAGGACGAGGGCTGAGGGGAAGCAGCATGAAACCCTTGGCCGTTCCCTGCGGGATCGGGGAAACGGGATCCACTGCTCAGGATCCTGACAGCACCCTGGAATCATGGCTCAGAACGGCACGAACAACCAGGCCCGTCTCGAAAAGCTCCAGGAGCTCATCCGGGGAAAACGGAAAGTCCTGATTGTTACCCACAATCACCCCGACCCCGATGCGCTTGCCTCGGCCTTCGCCCTCAAATACCTTATGCAGTCGAAGTGGAAGGTCGGCAGCATCGTCGCATCCAGCGGGGTCGTGGGACGCGCCGAGAACCGGGCCATGATCCGCCACCTGAAGATCGACCTGAAGCCCCTTTCCGAGATCAACATCAACAATTTCAGTGTGATCGCCCTCGTGGACACACAGCCCGGCGCCGGGAACAACTCCCTTCCGAGATCCATTATCCCCGACATCGTCATCGACCATCACGTCCCCATCAGGGCAAAAACCCGGCTCGCCAAGTATTACGACGTCCGCACCGATTACGGAAGCACCTCGACGATCCTGGCCGAGTATCTGAGGGACGCAGGGATCGTGGAAATTGACCGGAAGGTGGCCACGGCGCTCCTCTACGGGGTCCGTTCCGACACGCGCGACCTGGGCCGGGGAGTCAGCCCGAAAGACGTCGATGCCTGCATGTACTTCTATCAGAGGGTTCTGTGGCGGCTTCTCTCGCAGATTGAACACCCGGAGGTCCCGCGGGACTACCTTAGTGTTGTTGAGAGGGCCATCAGCAACGCGCAGCTCTACAAGGACGTTGTCACCCTGGACCTGGGCCACGTGGAGCACCTGGAGATCATAGCCGAGATGGCTGATCTCATCGTCCGCACGGAAGGGGTCAAGTGGGTTTTGTCGGTGGGGGAATTCGTCGGGGATGTCTATTTCTCGCTGCGGACGAAAAAAAGGCGCGGGTCGGCGGACCGGATTGCCCAGAAGATGGTGGCGGGCCTTGGGACGGGAGGCGGTCACGAGATGCTGGCCGGGGGAAAGGTCCCGGCGGACGAGAAACCTCACCACTCCCACCAGGAGCTGGCGGAGATCCTGGTGACGAGATTCCTGAAAGCGCTCAAGCGCAAGGATTTGAAAGCGGAAAATCTCCTGAGCTACAGCCAGGAGGCCGTTTCCCCCCGCACGCCGGATGCGACAGACAGTCACGACGCGAAGGTCAAGACGGGAAGTTAAGCCACCCCGCACCTCAACTCTTGGCCAGAATCCCCTTCATTTTTCTGATGGTGTCAGAATAGGACGGGCTTCCGAAGACGGCGGCACCGGCGACAAAGATGTCTGCGCCGGCATCGGCGAGGGTGCCGATGTTTTCGGCCGTCACGCCCCCGTCGACCTCGATGGCCATCTTGAGGCCGCGCGCCTGTGCGAACTCCCGGGCCTTTCGGATCTTGGGGAGCATGCCGGAGATGAATTTCTGTCCGCCGAAGCCCGGGTTCACCGTCATGATCAGCAGCAGGTCGATGTCCGGCAGGATCTCCTCGACGCAGGCCAGCGGCGTCGAAGGGTTGAGCGACACCCCGGCCCGGACCCCCTTTGCCTTGATATACTGCACCGTCCGGTGCAGGTGGGTCACCGCCTCGGCGTGGACCGTGATGATATTGCTCCCCGCATCGACAAAGGCATCGATGTACCGGTCCGGGTCTTCGATCATGAGATGCACGTCGAAGGGCAGGCTTGTCGTCTTTCGCAGGGAAGAGACGACACCGGGACCGATGGTGATGTTCGGCACGTAGTGGCCGTCCATGACATCCACGTGGATCAGGTCAGCGCCGGCCTTCTCCACCGCCTTGATTTCCTCCCCCAGCCGGCTGAAATCGGCGGACAGGATGGATGGTGCGATCTGCTTTTTCATCGACTTGCCCCTTTACCCTTTGACCCTTTTGCCCGTGAATAGGAAAGGGATTGTCACCCTCACCCCGACCCTCTCCCCTCAAGGGAGAGGGAGATGATATGGAAAGGGCCTTTGCAGGCCCATCTGTCAATAGCGCAGCACAGCCGGCGGGTATACCCGGCCCGTATCGGCCTCGCGCAGGCGAAGCCTCAACTCCTGGGGCTTTTTTGCTTCCCCCGGGAAGAAGACAAACCCGTAGGCGATCTCCTGGGGCGCCACGGCCCTTCGCTCCAGGGAGCGCGTCCGGAGATCTTCCCGGATCTGTCTCTGCACATCGGTATCCGACATCCCTTGAGTGCCCCCGAGCACTGCGCCCGTCGCGGCACCGGCCGCTGCGCCTTTCATGGCGTAGTCGCCGACACCCTGGCCACCCACGATCCCGATGGCTGCGCCGATGATGCCGCCGGCAACGGCGCCCATGGCCCCGTACTTGGCCGCATTCGGCGCCACTTGGCCCATCTCGGTCTTCTTGGCGATGCGATCATAGGCCATCCTTGCATCCATGACCGGCCACGCGTTGTTATCGACATCAATGAGAAACGTCTGCTCGGATACGATCTCGAGCGGGTGGTTTCCCTTGTTGTCAAAGATGACCTGGACGGGAAGAATCTCAGGCCGTATGTCAAAACCAAAGGCCCCCTCCGCCTCCTTCTGGTCATCCCAGGACTTGGAGGCGATGACAGCGCCCCCCACTGTCGTTGAATTGGCATACGCCTGGGGCATTTTGAAGGGGACGACCTGCTGCTGGTAGCGGGCACAGGATGCAAGCAGCGCGACGACAAGCAGGACGGTCATCGTCAGCACGATCTTTTTTTTGGTTGTCATGAGAGTCGCTCTCCGTTCTCGCCGATGGTTATTCTTCCGTGATTTCAGGCTCTTTGGCAAGCCCACCCAAACTACAATATTACCCGGGTGTTGTCAACCACCCAGGGTAAAAGGTTCGAGGTCCGAGGAACGAGGACCGAGGTACAAGATGAAATCCTCGAACCTCGCGCCTCGATCCTCGATCCTGTCCTTGCGTGAACCTTATAGATCATAAACGCAAGGACGCAAGATCGGGTTGACAGCCGCCCCTTGACAGGACCGGTAAAGGGCATTATCGTCGGGCCGTGCTGCATGTACTCTACAATATCGCCCTGCTCGTGGGCTTCCTGCTTCTCGTCCCGTTTTACGGGTTGAAGATACTCGTGACGGGAAAATACCGTCAGAGCATCTGGCAGAAGCTGGGGGCGATACCCGACGAGACGATTACCGCCCTTACGGGCCATCCGCGGATCTGGATCCATGCCGTCTCCGTGGGCGAGGTCACTGCGGCGGCACCCATCGTTGCCGCCCTGAGGGAGAAACTCCCCCGCGCCAGTATCCTTCTTTCCACCGGCACGGAGACGGGCCAGGCCATGGCGCGCAAGCTGATCCCCCAGGCCACGGCCTTCATGTATTTCCCCCTCGATCTTTCCCCTGTCGTCAAAAAAGTGATCGGCCGGGTCGCTCCCGATATCGTCGTCCTCACGGAAACGGAGCTCTGGCCCAATTTTCTCCGGAGCTGCATGAAGCGCAGCATCCCCGCCGTCATGGTGAACGGCCGGATCTCGCCCCGGTCATTCCGGCGTTACTCCCGGACATCTTTCTTCTGGAGAGAGGTTCTGAGATCCGTCCTCGAAATCGGGGTGATCTCCGCGGTGGACGCGGAACGCATCCTGGCCATCGGCGCTCCCTCGGCGAAGGTGAAGGTCATGGGCAACGCCAAGTACGACAGCCTTGCATCCCGGGTAAGCGGGGAGGCCTGGTCCCGGAAGGCCGCCCAGATGAAGATGAAACCGGACACCCGGGTGTTCGTGGCAGGCAGTACGCACGAAGGGGAAGAGGCCGTCGTCCTCACGGTGTACCGGACGCTGCTTCAGGAGTGGCCCGATTTGCGGCTCATCGTCGTGCCCCGACACCCCGAGAGGGGCAAGGAAGTGCGCGACATGGTGACGGCCCAAGGGCTGTCCGGTATCCTGATGACCGAAATCCAGGCGGGCGTACAGCCCGACCGGGCCGTCGTTGTCGTCGATGTGATCGGAGAGCTTTTCGGTCTTTACAGCCTGGCCTCCGTCGTTTACTGCGGGGGAAGTCTTGTGGCGAAGGGCGGACAGAATATCCTGGAGCCGGCCGCCTGGGGGAAGGTCGTCTTTTACGGGCCATCCATGGAAGACTTCCTCGACGAGAAGGCCCTCCTGGAAGAAGCCGGGGCAGGCATCCTCGTCCGAAACGCCACGGAGCTCCTCGAGGGCGTAAAAGCGATGCTCTCCGATCCGGCGGAGCTCAGGCGCCGCGGTGTCGAAGGCCAGAAACGGGTCATGGCGAGCCGAGGCGCCGCAGAGCGATATGCGGGGATGATTCTCAAGGCATTAGGCAACAGGCCGCAGGCAACAGGGAAAAGCGGGCCTGAGGCATAAGGCGCCGGGCAAAAGGGCCCATGAGGGCCTTCTTATTGATCAGGACTGATGCTTGCATATTGTTCTGATACCTGCAGCCTGTAACCCGTAGCCTGTTTTTGTTGTTGACAAGCTGAATCCTTTCCGATATTTAATCATTGTGAGGAAAACCCTGAGAATGACGACGATCGGTACAAGAAGAGAGCTTACGAACCTGTACGGACTATTGTGCCTCGCTCTGCTCCTGCTTCTGCGGACATGCCGATCGCCCGCCGTTTTTAGAATTTAGGGACTCGAAGACGAAATTCTAAAGGCCATGGGCGGAAAAGCTCATGGCCTTTTTTTGTGCATGGATGCCGATTTCGGGATTGGATGCTGACGAAAACCCTTTTTGGAAGCGGGAGACGGTGATGAAAGAGATAATCTGGTTCGGTCGTGGCGGTCAGGGCGCCGTGGTTGCAGCCCAGATCCTGGCGGAGTCGGCATACCTGGAGGGCTTCAAGGGCGTCACGTCGGCGCCCACCTTCGGGCCCGAGCGGCGCGGGGCGCCCGTCACGGCATCGACGCGGATTTCGGAGGACCCCATCCGGATGTTTTCCCAGGTCGAGATGGCCGACATCGCCATCGTTCTGGACGACACACTCCTGGGTGTAGTCGACGTGAAAGGGAGGGTCCGCAAGGGCGGGACGATCATCGTCAACACGTCCTGCAAGCCCGAGGATGCGGCCATCAACGGCGATTTCGATGTGGCCACTGTTGATGCCACGGGGATCGCCCTGAAGCTTCGTCTCCTGAAGGAAGGAGCCCCGGTGATCAACACTCCGCTTCTGGGCGCCTTCGCAAAGGCCACGGGGATGGTCTCCCTGGAGAACATCGAGAAGGCCCTTCGCAGCAAGCTCCCCGCGGCGGTGGCCTCGCAGAACTTCGAGACGGTGCGGGCGGCCTACGAGGGAACGGTTATAAAGAAGGTACAAGGGTAAAGACGGAAGAGAGAGGCTGACGCGATGAAGAAAAAAGACGAGAATATCTCGGCCATGTGCAAGCCCACCATCGGCGAGGCGGGACGGACCGGCGACTGGCGCGATCTCCGGCCCGTCATCGATCACAGCAAGTGCACGCCCTTCGTCAAGAAGAAGGCCGCCTGCTACCTTTGCTGGCTCTATTGCCCCGAGGCGGTGGTCAAGGCGGGGATTCCCGTCGAGATCGACCTCGAGTACTGCAAGGGCTGCGGGATCTGCGCCGAGGAGTGCCCGTCGCGGGCCATCAGCATGGTAAGGGAGGACAAGTGCGATGACTGACGCCCGAATCATCACCGGAAACCAGGCGGCGGCGCTGGCGGCAAGGCTCTGCGATGTCCAGGTGATCGCCGCCTACCCGATCACTCCCCAGTCGCAGCTTGCCGAGATGCTCTCCCTGTATGTGGAAAGCGGTCAGCTGCGCGCCGAGTACGTCCGGGTGGAAGGCGAACACTCGGCCATGACGGTCTGCATCGGGGCCTCCACCGTGGGGGCCCGGGTCTTCACGGCCACCAGCTCGAACGGCCTGCTGTACATGCACGAACAGCTGCACTGGGCGGCGGGCTCCAGGCTCCCCATCGTCATGTGCTGCGTCAACCGCGGCGTGGGCGCCCCCTGGTCCATCTTCAACGACCAGCAGGACTCGCTTTCTCAGCGCGACACGGGCTGGATCCAGATCTACTGCCGCGACAACCAGGAGATCCTCGACACGATCATCCAGGCCTACAAGATCGCCGAGACGGTCTACGCGCCCGTCATGGTCTGCTATGACGGCTTCGTGCTCTCCCACACGATGATGCCGGTCATCAGCCCGCCCCCGGCGGCAGTCCGGAAGTTCCTGCCGCCCTACAAGCCACACACGATCCTTGATGCGAACAACCCGATGACCATCAACTCGGTGCTCCTGCCCAACCGGCGCCCCGACTCCGAGGGGGTCTTATGCGACGGCTACATGGAGATGCGCTACAAGCTGCAGAACGCTCTCGACCGGAGCCCGGAGACGATCCGCGAGGTGAATCGCCAGTATGCGGAGGCCTTCGGGCGCGACCACGGCGGGATGCTCTGGACGCACCGGACGGAGGATGCCGACGTCATCCTCACGAGCATGGGGTCGCTTGCCGCCGAGGCGACGGTGGCCGCCGACGCCCTGCGCGAAGAGGGGATCAAGGCCGGTGTCGTGGGGATCCGCGTATTCCGGCCCTTCCCGGAAAAGAAGGAGGTCGTCGAGGCCTACCGGAATGCCAAGGCCATCATCCTGTTCGAAAAGAGCATCAGTTACGGCTACGAAGGGGGGCTGTGCTCGGATCTCAAGGCTGCCTTCTACGGAAGCGGTATCCACGCGGTCATCCACGACTACGTGGCGGGCCTCGGCGGCCGCGACGTGAAGGCGAGGGAACTTGCCGAGGCCGTCAAGTCGTCCCTTGCCCGGATCGCGGCGGGCGAGAGGGAACTGAAAACCACCTGGCTGAACTGCCAAACGGAGTAGAGCTATGCCGCAGAATCTCTTCAAGATCCACGAGAAAGAATATGTCCTTCCCGGCACGAGGGCCTGCCAGGGCTGCGGGCTTTCGATTGCCTACCGGTTCGCCCTGAAGGCGCTCCGGGAAGACACGATCGTGACATTGCCCGCCTGCTGCCTCTGCGTCCTCCACGGGCTCTACCCCCTGACGCCGGTCCTGGTCCCGAGTGTGAACAACACCTTTGCGAGTACAGCCGCCTCGGCCTCGGGTATCGCGGCGGGGCTTGCCGCCTTGAACCGGACGGAAACAACCGTCGTGGCCTTCGCAGGCGACGGGGGCACCTTCGACATGGGCCTCCAGGCCCTCTCGGGCGCCGCCGAGCGCGGGACGGACTTCATCTACGTGGCCTACGACAACGAAGGCTACATGAACACGGGAACCCAGCGTTCGAGCGCAACCCCCCTGGGAGCCCTCACGACGACGACCCCCGTCCTCACGAAGCAGCAGCACAAGAAGGACTTCCTCAAAATCATGGAGGCCCACCAGATCCCCTACATCGCCACGACGACGCCGGCCTACCCGATCGACCTCTACGACAAGTTCGTGCGGGCCAAGCGCATCAAGGGGACGCGGTTCATCCACATCCACACGCCCTGCCCCCCGGGGTGGCAGTACCCCACGAAGGACACGATCCGCATCGGCCGGCTTGCCGTCGACACGGGGCTGTGCGTGCTCTTCGAGGTGGAGAACGGCAAGTTCCGCTTCACCGGCCGCAGCCGGACGCTTGCCGAGAAGGGCAACAAGCTCCCCGTGGTGCACTACGTGGAGAGGCAGGGACGGTTCAAAAAGATGAGCATCGAACAGCTCCGGCAGCTCCAGGACTGGGTGGACGACCGCTGGGAGGAGTACAAGAAAAAGGCGGAGGAATCCAAGTAGCAGGGTATAGGGTATAGGGTATAGGGTTTAGGGAAGAGAAGACACGGATTCATCTTTTCCGATACCCGAGACCCTGAACCCGATGCCCCTCATGCTGACGAGATAGACCGGTAAGGAAGAGACAAGCCGGACAGATTGGGCAAGGAGGGAAGAATATGGATCTCGGATTGAAAGGAAAGGTGGCCCTGGTGGCCGGCGGGAGCCAGGGGCTCGGGCTCGCCGTGGCGATGGACTTTGCCCGGGAAGGGGCGAAGGTTGCCATCTGCGCCCTCGACGACCCGCATCTGCCCGAAGCGGCCGAAGCCATCAAAAAAACAGCGGGCGGCCATGTTTTTACCATTCCCGCCGACGTGTCGGACCTGGAACAGGCGAAAAACTTCGTCCGGAAATCGGCAGACCATTTCGGGACGGTGGACATCCTGGTGAACAACGCCGGCGGTCCGCCCTCGATGAGCTTCCTCGAGATCGACGACGATCTCTGGCTCCGGGGGTGCCGCCTCAACCTGCTCTCCACGATCGTCATGACGCGGGAAGCCGTCCCGATCATGAAGGAGAAACGCTGGGGACGGATCATCAACATGACCTCGATTGCCGTCAAGCAGCCCATCGACGGGCTTATCCTGTCCAACACGGTTCGCTCGGGCGTGATCGGCTTTGCCAAGTCTCTCTCCAACGAGCTGGCCTCCTTCAACGTCACCGTCAACAGCGTCTGCCCGGGCTACACGATGACGGACCGCGTCCGCAACCTGGCGAAGGTGCTGGCCGAGAAGCAGGGGACGACCCCCGAAGCCATCATCGACAAGTGGGCGGCGGAGATCCCCATGAAGCGGATCGGAACGCCCGAGGAGTTTGCAAGCCTCGTTCTCTACCTCGCCTCGGAGCGGGCGGGCTACATCACCGGTGCGGCCATCCAGATCGACGGGGGATGGTACAAGGGGATCATGTAAGGGCGGGTAATGGGTATAGGGTATCGGGTATCGGGAAAAAACAAGAACGAACAAAAAGGGCATCGGGGACGGGGCGTCTCCGGTGCCCTTTCGCGTTACTCACCCTTTTCTTGTCATCGCGAACGAAGTGAAGCGATCTCGCTGTTTCACCCTGCGGGTGCTCCTAATGAACAGCCCTCTCGTTTCCCCTCCCTTGACGGGAGGGGATAAAGGGGAGGGTGAAGGATTTCAAGACCCCCTCACCCCTGCCCTCTCCCGCGAAGGGGAGAGGGTGTCTCTTCCATCGATGACCCCGTCTGGGGACGGGGTCTATTGCTCGCAATGACCCTTCTGCCAATGCTCCAGGGTTCTCATCGCCGGATCGGCTTCTTTCATTGTGCCGTAGCGGAAAATTCCGCTTCCTGAGATTCCCGGGAAGGCTCCTCCACGGCCGATGCCTTCGCTGTGGTGCGGTTGTGGATCAGCCACTCCAGCTTGTCCAGGAGAGGGCGGAACGTCGACGGGTTGAGGGCCGAGACGGCGATGGCGTCGAACCGGCGGCACAGGGCGGCGAGAAGCTCCTTGTCGGAGATCCGGTCTTCCTTGTTGAAGACGCGGATTGTCGGTTTGGCGGCGATGCCCAGCTCCTCGAGGATCTTCTCCACCGCGACGATGTGCTCCTCGAATTCCGGGTTGCTCACGTCAATGAGGTGCAGCAGCACGTCGGCCTCGTGAAGCTCCTCGAGGGTGGCGCGGAAAGCGGCGAAGAGCTCTTTCGGGAGGTTGCGGATGAAGCCCACCGTGTCGGTGATAACGGCCTCCGTGTCCCGCGGGAAGCGCAGGCGCGAGCTTTTCGGGTCCAGCGTGGCGAAAAGCCTGTCTTCGACAAGGACGCTGCTGTTCGTGAGGGCGTTGAGCAGCGTCGATTTGCCCGCATTGGTGTAGCCCACGATGGAGACGACGGGCAGTCCGGCCTTCTCGCGGCTCGACCTGCGCGTGTTGCGGCCCTTCTGGATGTTCTTCAGGCCCTCCTCGAGACGGTGGATCTTGTCCCGCACACGCCTGCGGTTGATCTCGAGCTTCGTCTCGCCGGGCCCGGTGCCGCCGATCCCGCCTGTGAGCCGCGACATGGCCGTGTTCTTCTCGATGAGCCGGGGCAGCAGGTACTTGAGCTGTGCCAGTTCCACCTGAATCTTGCCGTCGCGGCTGTGAGCCCGCTGGGCGAAGATGTCCAGGATCACCTGGGTGCGGTCGATAACCTTCAGTTCCGTGAAGTCCGTGATCGAGCGAACCTGGGCCGGCGTGAGTTCGTGATCGAAAATGAGCAGGTTCGCGCCGATCTGCAGGGCCCGGATCACCACGTCCGAGAGCTTCCCCTTCCCCATGAGGTATTTCGGGTCGATTTCCTGGCGATGCTGGGTGATGGCGTCGAAGACCTCGACACCGCACGATTCGGCGAGTTCCTTGAGCTCGCCCAGCGTGTTCTGGCGGCTCCGCGGGTCCGTCTCGACGCGGATGAGAATGGCCCTTTCCCGCGAGGCGACCTTCCGGGTGCGCTGCCTGCGGGTGATCTGGTCCTCGAGATCCTGGATGAAGCCCGCGAAGTCGAGATCCATCCGGGCCGGGTGGAGGGGGTCCATCTGGAGCCAGTACCGGCCGTCGGGGTTTTCAGGGATGAGATGGGCCGAGTGGGCCTTGCCCGGAAGCCCGTCTTCTTCCACCGTCAGGGCGCAGATGAAGTCGAGCCGCAGCAGGGCCAGGTCCGTGAGATCGTCCCGGGTGAGAGCCTCCCCGTTGAGATGGGTGTGGATAAGCCGCAGCCCCTTGAGGCGGCTCTCGCCGGAACGGAACTCGTCGAGACTCGGGATCATGATCTGGCGGTGATCCCCCACGACGACGAAGTGGATGTCGCCCTTTCGGCTGATGAGGACGCCGATCTGCCGGTTGGTCTCTCGTGAGATCTCGCAGAGGTGCCGGGCAAGCTCGAGGGTGAGAACCCGGTCAATCGGGATTTTGCGGCGGTATAGCTGCTGGATGCGTCGAATCTGGCCGGCCTTCAGGCCGGCGACATTACCGTAAAGTCTATTGATGCTTCAACCTCCACATAACGGCGGAGTGTTCTTTCAAGCCCCTGCAAAGGGGTATCGGGTCTTGGGTATAGGGTCTAGGGAGGGAAGGGGAATGGAGTTGTCTTGGCCCTATACCCGATACCCTATCCCCGAAACCCGTGAGACCAAAGGTCTCATTTGAACTTGTGCGGGCTGATCTTTCGCTCCATCGTGTCGAGGAACTGGGACCACTGGTTGGTCTTGAACTGCGAGACGAGCTTTCGAGGCCCTTTTGCCTTGCATTTCGGGCAGGCCAAGTCATCGATCACTTCGTCGATCTTGTGAAAGACCTCGAAGACGTGGGCGCATTTTGCGCATTCGTAATCGTACAGGGGCATGGAAAACGACTCCGTCATTTTCGGGATTCGGGTTTCGGGAATCGGGTCTCGGGCAAAAAGACAGAAGGTCTCTTCAGTCCGATGCCTGAATCCGAAGGCCCGCTTCAAGGCAAATATGGCTCACCCCTCGGCTCTTGTCAAGCCGATTCGTGGCAATCGTTTACAAGGGACAGGCTGCTCGAAAAAGCCGGATGCACGGCGTCTTAAAAGGTAGAAGTTAAGAAGTTCCCGAATCCAGCAATAAACCACGTCATCGCGAGCGAAGCGTGGCGATCTCGCCGTCTCCATGAGATTGCCGCGCATCCTGAGGGTGCTCGCAATGACTCGTTCAAACGGCGTTTCTGCTTCTTATCGCTGGATTCGGGAAGTTTTGAAGTTAGGAAGCTTGGATAACCCGTGAGATTAAGAATTGCCAGAGACTGATCCAAACTTCTCAACTTCCCAGCTTCTCAGCTTCCGTTCTTGCTGGATGCGCCCCCGGTCACAGCCTGCCTGGAATGAAAGACCCCCGGGGGCTTACCCCCGGGGGTCTTAAAGTCAGGCAACGTTGAGATGGACGCTTAGAACGTGAAGTTCAGGGCGTTCATGACAATGAAGTTGTCTTCGAGGCTGGTGGCTGCGTTGGTGCCCTTGAAGTAATCGCCGGTCCAGAAGTAGCCGAAGCCCACCGTGTAGCTCAGGTTGTTGTAAAGCTTGTAGGTTGCATAGATGTCGAATTCCTTGCCGTACTCGTCATCCGTGAATCCGGTCGGCTTCTCGTCGGCCTTCAGCCAGGCGTACTGCATGACCACTTCCAGCTGGGGGTTGACCTTCCAGCCAACGTAGGGCTTGAACATGATCAGGTTGACCTCGTAGGGGCCGATGGTCGTTGCGGCGCCACCGATCGTGGGGGTTGCGCCCATTGCGCCATGGTACTTGGTCATCCAGTAGTTGCCGAACATGAGGAGCGGATCCCAGGCCTGGCCGCCGGGGACGCCGGCTTCCAGCTTGTCCGTCGTGGAGAAATCGTCGCCGGAAACATAGGCGAACTCAAGGCCGCCGTAGAAGGCGCCCATCGTGTACTTGGGATTCAAGTACAGGGACCAGCCGTTGCGGTCGATGTCATTGCCGGTATCCCTGTCAACGGTACCCCAGATGTAGCGGAGCTCGGCCTCGAGGGAGAAGGGGCCGGCGATCCACTGCAGGTAGGGAGCGATTTCATAGAACTGATACACGTACGATTCCGCCGGGCCGCCGAAGTAGGTGGCCAGTGCGGTCTGGTTGGCTGCGAGTTCGCCGCCGGAGGCGTCGCGGTCTACTTCGAAGCGAAGGCCCGCCTGGCCCGTGGCCCAGCGGTAAATGCCGTAGATGTGATAGACGTCGTGGTCGTTGTCGGTGCCGCCGAGGCTGGTGCCGCCCTGAGATGCGGAACCTTCACCCTGCTGTTCCCCGGGGAGTCCCTGGTACCAGTTGGCGTTCGTTCCGGCTCTCTTCTCCCACTCCAGACCGAGGGTCCAGGGGCCCATCATGTAGCGGTAGTGGATCCCGGCGTCTGTGTCGTAGTCATCGCAGAACGCGCAGGTGCCCCAAACGCGGGACTGCTGGTAGCCCACATCGAACACGCCGTAGAGCGCGTTGAAGGTCACATAGGCGCGCTCCCAGCTGATGTTGTTCTCAGGCCGGGCATAGCTGAAAGCCTGGGTCAGGACGGCGGGCTGCTGGCCCCAAACCCTTTCGAGGGCGTCGAAGCGGGTCGTCAGCTTCAGGCCTTCCTGCACCTGGATCTCGAACTGCATTCTCATGCGGTTCGCGATGTTGGCGCGGGAATTCGCATCTTTCAGCAGCGTGGGGGTATCCACATAGGAACCGTACATGTACAACTGGCCGCTCGCCTTGATGTTCGGCTGAGCGGAGGCCGTCATGGCAAAGCTCATGATCAGGCCGACAGCGAGGAAACCGATTAAAAGCTTCTTCATTTTCTCCTCCTCATAGTGTTTAAAGAATGGTTGGATATCCCCGGGAATCCCCCGGTGGACATCAATCTCGCGGCCTTGAGGCCGCCGGTTTCGGGATGGTTTCGCTCACCCTCCCCGAAGCCGCAACACCGTTTGCCCGTCACCCCCTTTCGTGGGGCATAGTGCCCCCCCTGTTTTTAGCGAAAAGAACTAGCATCGCCATCAAACCATGTCAAGCATTTTCTGCCGCCCGTGCCGCGGTCCCAAAGACCTTGGGCGCCTTGCGCGGCCGGCATGACACACAACCTTCCCGCTCCGAAGCGGGCCGGATGTTTCCCCATTGAGCAATTCCCATACCACCGGTGTTTTATGGACCCGAAATGATTTTAACCATATGATATGTTTTGATTAATTTATGATTTGGTCCTTCCCGGCCGGTAAATTGAACCCCTCGGGGATCACTTAAGGTGTGTTGAAAAAAACACACACGTTCCGGACCGAGGTTTTTTTGCAACGCTTTTACCCGTAAAATCCGGTAAAATAAACCACTTTTTGCTTGACAAAAAAAGACCTCTAATCTTATACTCCGGCGGCTTTTCAGAGAGGGGTACAAGGGAGTAACTTCATGCGCCTTTTCCATTCGGGAGGGCGCACTCGCCTACCCGGTGGCGCTTCTGCCGGATTCCCCACCTGTCCCGTGCGGGCAGGGGGCTTTTTCCGGGCGCTACCCGGCCAGAAGACCCGGCCTGCGGGCGGGGTATTTCGATACCGGGAAGGTTCTCCCTGGAATTAACACCGAAAACAAAAGTTCAAATGGAGGTGGAGTGCAGATGGCAGATGTACAGCTGAAAGATGTATACCCGGTGCCGGAGAAACTGAAGAAGTCGGCCTGGGTCGCCGGGAGAGCGGCTTACGACAAGCTTTGGAAGCGCTCGATCGAAGATCCCAACGGGTTCTGGGCGGATGTGGCCAGCGAGTATGTCGAGTGGTTCAAGAAGTGGGACAAGGTCATGGACTACAACTTCGACATGAAGAAAGGCCCCATCTACGTCAAGTTCTTCGAGGGCGGCAAACTCAACGTATCCTACAACTGCCTTGACAGGCACCTGAAGACCCGCGGCGACAAGGTCGCCATCCAGTTCGAAGGCAACGAGCCCGGCGATGACAAGGCGCTCACCTACAAGCAGCTCCACGCGGAAGTCTGCAAGTTCGCCAACGTCCTCAAGTCCCTCGGCGTGAAGAAGGGCGACAGGGTATGCTTCTACCTGCCCATGATCCCCGAGCTCGCAATCGGCCTTCTGGCCTGCACCCGCATCGGCGCGATCCACAGCGTCGTCTTCGGCGGCTTCAGCTCCGACGCCCTGAGAGACAGGCTGCAGGACAGCACCTCGAAAGTGCTCGTGACCTGCGACGGCACCTTCCGCGGCGCCAAGGCCGTCCCCCAGAAGACCAACGCCGACGAGGCCGTCAAGGACAGCCCGTCCGTCGAGAAGGTCATCATCGTGAAGCGCGTGGGCGACAAGATCAAGACCGTGATGGGCCCCAAGGACATCTGGTATGAAGAGGCCATGGCGAAAGCCAGCGCCGACTGCGCCCCCGAGTGGATGGACGCCGAAGATCCCCTCTTCATCCTCTACACCTCCGGCTCCACCGGCAAGCCCAAGGGCGTCATGCACACGACAGGCGGCTACCTCGTCTTTGTCGCATACACCCACAAGATCATCTTCGACTACCACGAGGAAGACATCTACTGGTGCACCGCCGACATCGGCTGGGTCACCGGCCACAGCTACATCGTCTACGGGCCGCTGTGCAACGGCGCCACGTCGGTCATGTTCGAGGGCGTTCCCAACTACCCCGACATGAGCCGCTTCTGGAAGGTCGTCGAGAAGTACAAGGTCACCATTTTCTACACGGCCCCCACGGCCATCCGCGCCATCGCGAAGGAAGGCAACGAGTGGGTGAAGAAGGCCGACATCTCGACGCTGCGCATTCTCGGCACCGTCGGCGAGCCCATCAACCCCGAAGCCTGGAACTGGTACTACAACGTCATCGGCCGCGGCGAGTGCCCCATCGTGGACACCTGGTGGCAGACCGAGACGGGCGGCATCCTGATCACCCCGCTGCCCGGCGCCATCGACATCAAGCCCGGCATGGCGACAGTGCCCTTTATGGGCGTGTGGCCCGTGCTGCTCAACGACGAGGGCAAGGAGTTCACCGAGACGGAAGCCAGTGGCGCCCTGTGCATCAAGATGCCCTGGCCCGGCATCATGAGAGGCGTCTACGGCGATCCCAAGCGCTTCCAGGAGACCTACTTCGAGCAGTTCCCCGGCTATTACGTGACCGGTGACGGCTCGCGGCGCGACAAGGACGGCTACTACCAGATCACGGGCCGCATCGACGACGTCATCAACGTCTCCGGTCACCGCATGGGGACGGCCGAGGTCGAGAGCGCACTGGTTGCCCACCCGAAGGTGGCCGAGGCCGCCGTTGTCGGCTATCCCCACGACATCAAGGGGCAGTCGATCTACGCCTACGTGACCGTGAAGACGGGCGTGCAGAAGTCCGAGGAGCTCAAGAAGGAGCTCACCGCCCACGTGCGCACGCTGATCGGCCCCATCGCGACGCCCGAGAAGATCCAGTTCGCCGACGGTCTTCCCAAGACCCGCAGCGGAAAGATCATGCGCCGCATCCTCAAGAAGGTGGCCGCAAACGAGATCGGCGAGATCGGCGACACGACGACGCTTGCCGACCCCTCCGTGGTCGACGACATCGTGAAGAACAGGCTCTAGGAATTAAGTAAGTAAGAAAGAGGCAAAAGGCCGAAGGAAAAAGGCCCGGGGCGAAGAGGGAGAGAGGATTCAGGCAATTCGACGCCAGGGGCCCGATCCGGACGCCAAAAGCATATTACCAAATGTGGGTCCGCGGATCGTCGGGCTGCCGGAGGGCAGCCCGGCGGTTTGCGTCCGAAGAAAGGAGGCAGCTGTGAACATTATTGCATGTGTGAAGCAGGTTCCGGACACGGAAACCCTGATCAAGGTTAAACCCGACGGATCAGGCATCGTAGAGGACGGGATCAAGTGGGTCATGAATCCCTACGACGAATTCGGCGTGGAAGAGGCGCTGAAGCTGAAGGAAAAGCTGGGCGGGGATGTGACGATCGTCTCCGTCGGTCCCGCGAGGACCATGGAAACCATCCGCACGGCGCTAGCCATGGGGGCCGAGAAGGGCGTCCACATCGACGACCCGTCCCTCAACGGCGCCGATGCCTACACGACGGCCCAGGCACTGGCCGCCGTCATCAAGACGCTCCCCCACGACATCATCTTCTGCGGCCAGCGGGCCATTGACGGCGACGCCGGCCAGGTCGGCTCCGTTCTGGCCGATCTGCTGGGGATCCCCTCGGTCACGCTCGTATTGAAGCTCGAGATCGCCGGTACGGCCGTGAAGGCCCAGAAGGCCATCGAGGGCGCCATGATGACGATCGAGACGAGCCTGCCCTGTGTCATCACGACGCAGAAGGGGCTCAACGAGCCGCGCTACGCGTCGCTGCCCGGCATCATGAAGGCCAAGAAGAAGCCCGTCGACGTGAAGAACGCGGCGGCCATCGGCATTACCGCCGCCGCCAAGGCAAAGGTTGCCAAGACCGTACCGCCTCCGGCAAGAGCTCCCGGAAAGATCCTCCAGGGGGATGATCCGGCACTGAAGGCTCAGGAGCTTGTGAAGCTGCTGCGGGAAGAGGCGAAAGTGATCTAAGGAAAGGAGGAGGTTACGAACCATGGCAAAAGGTGTATGGATCGTTGCAGAAGTGAGAGATGGAGCTTACCGCAAGGTGAGCTATGAGATAGCCAGCGCGGCCCGCAAACTGGCCGATGAGCTGGGTGACGAGGTTTGCGCCGTCCTGTGCGGCTCCGGCATCGAAGGCAAGGCCGCCGAGCTGGGCAAGTACGGTGTTGACAAGGTTTACGTGGCCGACAACGCCGCCCTCGAGCCCTACACGACGGACGCTCACGCGGCGGCGGTCGCAAAGATCGTGAAGGAGAAGGATCCCGCAATCCTGCTTATGGCCGCCTCGGTCCAGGGCAAGGACCTTTCGGCGAGACTCGTGGGCAAGCTGGCCACCGGGCTGGCCACGGACTGCACCGGCCTCAAGCTCGAGGGCGGAAAGCTGATCGCCGTGCGGCCCTTGTACGCGGGCAAGTGCTTCGGCGAAGTGGCCTTCGAGGCCACCCCCGCCATGGCGACGCTGCGCCCCAACGTGTTCCCCATCGTGGAGAACGCCAAGGCCGGCGCCGTCGAGAAGTATGACCCGGCGCTCGATGCGGGCCAGCTCAAGACGAAGGTTGCCGAAGTCGCCAAGGACACGAGCGGCAAGATCGAGCTCACCGAGGCCAACATCATCGTCTCCGGCGGCCGCGGCATGAAGGGCCCCGAGAACTACAACATTCTCGAGGATCTTGCAAAGGTCCTCGGTGCCGCCGTCGGCGCGTCGCGCGCGGCAGTCGATGCGGGCTGGCGCCCCGTGACGGACCAGGTCGGCCAGACGGGCAAGACCGTTTCGCCGAACCTCTACATCGCCTGCGGTATTTCCGGCGCCATTCAGCACCTGGCGGGCATGAGCTCCTCGAAGTTCATCGTCGCCATCAACAAGGACCCCGAGGCCCCCATCTTCCAGAGGGCGGACTACGGGATCGTCGACGACCTCTTCAAGGTCGTGCCGGAAGTGACGGCAGCGGCGAAGAAGATTCTTGCGTAAGGGTGACAAGCGGGGCCGGCCTCCACACGGGGCCGGCTCCGCTCCATCATTTTCAATTTTGACAGGAAATCTTTTCTGCCCGGCCACCCCGGGCGCCTCCGTTTGCGCGGATCCTTCTTGCGCACGACAAAGCCATCTCCACCGGATGCACCCCGACGGAAGCGCCCCGCAAACGTTCGGCCCCCTTCGCACGGAGAGAGCGAAAAGGGCGGAGCGACGGCACCGGTCGGCATTGGCACAGCACAGGAAACACAGAACAGCGAATCGTTGGATGAAAGCCGCAACCGGGGTCCCAGGACACGGCAGCGGGATGAGAGGAGAGAGGGAGAGGCAGAGAACCGGCACGGGGCGCACGCCCTGAACGCACACGAAGGTGCGTAATCCTGTCCGGCTCCTTCCTGACCGGGAAGCCCCATGGATCAGGGGGCTTTGCAACCAGAAGAGTGGAATGGAGGACGTGACGTATGGAAAACATGGTATTTGGACCCGGCAACGAGGGGAGGGAGGTATTCTGGAATACCGTCAATTATCAGATCCCCCTCGATGTCTTCGCGCTGATCGCCCTGGCCATCTTGGGCTGGGGTCTCTATACGCGTCTCGATCTCTGGAAGGCCATGGGGAAGGCCGAAGTCCGGGATGACAACAGAGGGGAGCGCATCAAGAATCTTTTCAGAAACGGCATTCTGCAGCTTTCCGTCTGGCGGGATTTCTATCCCGGCTTGATTCACGGTCTCATTTTCTTCGCCTTTTTCGTCCTGATCTGGGGGGCTGCCATTGACGCCACCTCGTTCTACACGGGCGTGCACCTGCCCGGCAAAGGGTATCTGGCCTTTTCCTTCATCATGGATCTATTCGGCCTCTTTGCCGTCGTGGGCTGCATCCTGGCGATCGATAGACGCTACATCAAGAAGCCAGACCGGCTGGGCTACAAGGGCACACCGGACAACCGGCCCGACGACGCCATCGTGCTCATTCTGATCCTCGCCATCATGGTGACCGGATACATCGTCGAGGGGATCCGCATCGTAGCCACGGGCAATTCCGACTTCGAGAAGTGGTCCTTCATCGGCTATATGGTGGGCCAGTTCTTCGTCGGGATCAACGTGGACACGCTCAAGATTTCCCACAAGGTCCTCTGGTGGGGCCATGCCTTCCTGGCCTTCGGCTTCATCGCCTACATCCCCTTCTCGAGGCTGCTGCACATCGTGACTTCTCCGGCCAACCAGTTCATGGCCACCCTGAAGCCCGTGGGCCAGCTCGAGCCCATCCGCGACTTCGAGAACGCCGAGAGCTTCGGCGTGGGCAAGCTCGAGGAGTTCACCTGGAAGCAGATCTTCGACTCCGACGCCTGCACGCGCTGCGGCCGCTGCCAGAACGGTTGCCCGGCCTACCTGACGGGCAAGGAGCTTTCGCCCAAGAAGGTGATCCAGGACATCAAGGACCACTGGCTGACGCGCGCGCCGCTCTACGCCGCCGCCGCCAAGGCCGCCAAGACGGCCGGCCCCGATGCAGCGGCACCCGAGATTCCCGAGAGCGAGAAGAGCCTCATCAACGATGCCGTGGGCGTCAACCCCATCTGGGACTGCACGAACTGCATGCACTGCATGGAGCACTGCCCCGTGATGATCGAGCATGTGCCCAAGATCGTCGACATGCGGCGCTACAAAGTCCTCATGGAGGCCGACTTCGCCCCCGAGCTGCAGCTCACCTACCGCAACATGGAGAACAACTCCAACCCCTGGGGCATCGGAGCCCACATGCGCGGTGACTGGGCCAAGGAACTGGGCGTGAAGACCCTGGCCGAGTACCCCGAGGCGGAGTACTGCTGGTACGTCGGCTGTGCCGGTGCCTTGGAAGATCGGGGCAAGAAGGTCTCCGCGGCCTTTGCGAAGATCCTCCAGACCGCCGGCGTCAGCTTCGCCATCCTCGGCGCCGAGGAGAGCTGCTGCGGCGATTCGGCCATGAGAGGCGGCAACGAGTACCTCTACCAGGCGCTTGCCCAGGCCAACATCGAGGTGATGAACGGCTACGGGGTCAAGAAGGTCATCACCACCTGCCCCCACGGCTACAACCTGATCAAGAAGGACTACCCCCAGCTGGGCGGCACCTACGAGGTCTATCACCACACGGAGATCATCGCCGATCTCATCGCCAAGGGGAAGATTAAACCGACGAAGGCCACCGAGGGCCTCTTCACGTACCACGACTCGTGCTTCCTCGGCCGCTACAACAAGGTCTACGACCAGCCGAGAAAGATCCTGTCGGCCGTGCCCGGCCTCAAGCTCGTGGAGATGGAGAAGCACCACGACCACGGGTTCTGCTGCGGCGCCGGCGGCGGCCGCATGTGGATGGAGGAGCATCACGGCGAGCGGATCAACAACTACCGCACCGACATGGCGCTGGCCGTCAACGCCACCGCGGTTGCCACGGCCTGCCCCTTCTGCAACACCATGATCATGGACGGCCTCAAGGCCCGCAACGCAGAGGACAAGGTGGTCGCCAAGGACATCGCCGAGATCGTCTGGGAGGCCATGGAGTCCAGGGAAGAGCCGAAGGCGGAGGCCTGATCGCGTCTGCCTGACCGGAGCGCAGTGACCGCCGGTCAGTGAAATTGCTGAAATGGAGTCCCTGCCTGCATCTGCGGGCAGGGACTTTTTTTTATAAATTCCATTGACATAGAAATTTAGATATGCCAAAAAATGCGCAAAGAGGAGAGCGTCCACCGGGGCGCTGGTTGAATTCTTATAGGAGGGGGTATTATGTCTAAGAGGAGGCTTGTCTATTCGTTTTTGACCGTCGTTTTCGTTCTTTTCCTTTCCACATCCGCGTTCGGCGCCGGCTTCGGCCTTTATGAAGGAAGCGCCCGCGGCAACGTCCTCGGCGCGGGCCTGACGGCCACGGCCGACGACGCATCGGCTGTTTTCTACAATCCTGCCGGAATCACCCAGCTCAAGGGCACCCAGGTCATGGCGGGCGCCACGTTCATCTACCCCCAGACGGATGTTTACACCACCCCCGGGGGCATGACGGGGACCACGGACAACTGGTGGATTCCGCCCCACGCCTACATCACGCACCAGATCAACAACAAGTGGTGGGCGGGCTTTGGCATGTTCTCCCGCTTCGGCCTCGGCACGGAGTTCGATTCGAACTGGCCCGGCCGCTACAACAGCTACTACGCCCGCATCCGCACGGTCGAGTTCAACCCCAACATCGCCTATAAGGTCAATGAGAAGTTCTCCATCGCCGGCGGGTTGAACATCATGTACATGGACCTCAAGCTCGAGAACAAGATCTCGCCCACGACCTTCGGCGGTGTGGCCGGGTTCGGCGATGCCAACTCTTCGCTCAACGACGGAACATCCTGGGGCTGGGGGTTCAACCTGGCGCTCCATTACAAACCCGTAGAGGACTGGTACCTGGGGGCCTCCTATCGCAGCCGCGTGAGCCAGCACCTCGAGGGCGACGCCGACTTCACGAAGCCCGCCGGCTGGGCAGGCTTCGGCGCGGCCAATGCCGTGCTGCTTCGCGACACGCAGGCTTCAGGCGCCCTGCGCCTCCCCGACGAGGTCTTCGCCGGTGTTGCCTGGAAGGTTGCCCCCACCGTGACGCTGGGCGGCGGTATCTTCTGGACGCGCTGGAGCACCTACGACAAGCTCCAGATCACCTATGATATCCCGATCGCGCCGGGCGTTTCGACCGTCACGAAGCAGAAGCAGTGGAAGGATGTCTACCGGTTCATGATCGGCGCCGAGTGGAAGTTCATGCCCAACTGGAGAGCGAGCGTAAGCTATGCCTACGACCAGGAACCGGTCCAGGACCAGTATGCGGACTACCTCATCCCCGCCAACGACCGCAACATGTACAGCGCGGGTCTGGGCTGGGACTACGGCAAGTGGACCACGGACTTCTCTTACACGCTGATCATGATCAACGAGCGGAAGATCCCCGCCCGCCCGGCTGACGGCGTTCTGCAATCCGAATTCAAGAACGGCATCGCCCATCTCTTCGGGATCAGCCTCGGCTACAAGTTCTAACAACCGTTCCGAAAGAAAGCCCGGTTTTGCCGGGCTTTCTTTTCGGGGCTAATCACCGTCATCCGGTTCCAGGCATCCATTCTGGCTCGAACCCTTTTTTATTCCCGATGCCCGAGACCCGACACCCAATACCCGCTTTTAGAGGTGCCCCCATGGCCTACGAAGATTCAGTCTATTTCAAGAGACCCTGGCTCAAGTCCTATGAGCCGGGGGTGCCGGCAACGATCAACTATGAAGAAATCACCATGCCCGACATCCTGGACCGGACGGCGGGAAAGTACCCGGAGAAGGCTGCACTCATCTTCCAGGGCTACTCGATCACGTACCGCCAGATGAAGGACATGGTGGACCGCTTCGCCGCGTGCCTGACCGATTTCGGGGTCAAGCAGGGCGATGCCGTGGCCATCCTGCTGCCGAACATGATCCCGCAGGTGATCGCCTACTACGCTACGCTTCGCATCGGGGCCATCACGGTTCTCAACAACCCGCTGTACTCGGACCGCGAGCTGGAGCACCAGTTCAACGACTCGGGCTCGAAGGTGCTCATCACGCTCGACCTGCTGGGAAACCGCATGATCGACCTGCGGCCCAAGACCAAGGTCAAGCAGATCGTCTACACCTCCATCGGCGACTACCTGCCCTTCCCGAAGAGCCTGCTCTTCCCGCTGGTGGCCAAAAAGAAGAAGATGGCCGCCGACGTGAAGGCGGCGCCCGACGTCTACAAGTGGAAGGACTGCATCGCCAAGTACAGCCCCAACCCGCCGCGGCCGAAGGTCGGCTTCGAGGACGTGGCCATGTACCAGTACACGGGCGGCACAACGGGTGTCTCCAAGGGCTGCATGCTCACCCACGCCAATCTGAGCAAGCAGATCCAGCAGGCCGAGGCCTGGTTCCGGCGGTTCAAGAAGGGAGACGAGATCTGCCTCGGCGCCCTCCCCATTTTTCATGTCTTCGGGATGACGGGCGCCATGAACATCTCCGTCCACATGGGCTGGACCGACGTCCTCATCCCCAGGCCCCAGCCGCCGCAGCTGCTGGAGGCCATCCGGAAGTTCCGGCCCACCTTCGCGGCGCTCGTGCCCACCATGTACATCGGGATGATCAACCACCCGGATCTGAAGAAGACCGACATGTCCTGCATCAAGGGGGCCTTCTCGGGCAGCGCACCGCTTCCCGTCGAGGTCATCCACGAGTTCGAGCGGGTAACGGGGGCCGTCATCGTCGAGGGCTTCGGGATGACGGAAACAACTCCCGTTGTCACCGTCAACCCCTTTGCGGGAGGAGCCCGCAAGGTTGGAAGCGTCGGCGTTCCCCTCAGCGACACGGAGGCGCGGATCGTGGATCTCGAGACGGGTCTCATCGACATGCCCGTTAACACCCCCGGCGAGCTCATCTGCCGGGGTCCCCAGGTAATGAAGGGTTACCTCAACAAGCCCGAGGAGACGGCCTACACGCTGCGTGACGGCTGGTGCTTCACGGGCGACATCGCCATCATGGACGAGGACGGCTATTTCTTTATCGTGGACCGCAAGAAGGACATGATCATCTCGGGCGGCTTCAACATCTACCCGAGGGACGTGGACGAGGTTTTCTACGAGCACCCCAAGGTCCAGGAAGCCTGCACTATAGGCATCCCCGACCCCAAGCGGGGCGAGAACGTGAAGCTCTTCGTCGTCCTTAAGGAAGGCGAGACGGCGACCCAGGAAGAGCTCATCGAATACGCCAAGACGAAGCTTGCCACCTACAAGCTCCCCTCGGAGATCGAGTTCCGCAAGGAGCTTCCCAAGAGCACCGTCGGGAAGGTCCTTCGCAAGGAGCTCAAGGCCGAGGAGATGGCGAAGCGAAAGAAAGCATAACCTCAACGACTGTGATATGAAAGAAAACGGGGAGAATCCTTTCATTGGATTCTCCCCGTTTTCGTGCATTCGGGATATTCGACGCCGTCCGCGCGCGAAGGTCAGAAGGTGAGAGGTTGAGAAAGAAAGGACCTTTTATCTTACCCTCTTAACTTCTCACCCTCACACCCTCTTGCTTTTCTCCTCCTCCAGCCGCTTGATTTCCTCCGTCTCGTCCTTGTCCCGGAACGAGATGACGATCTCGTAGGCTCCCTCGGAGACGATGGCGCGCAGCGGAAAGGGGGTCTTCTCGAATACCCGGAGCATGGACTTGTTGTCGAGCAGTACGTCGGCCCGGAACCCCTCGATGCCTCCCTGCTCGCGGGCGATCCGGATGAGCATGTTCAGAAGAAAGGTCGAGATCCCTTTGCCCTGGTAGGCTTCGTCTACGAGAAACGCCGTGTCGGCGTAGGGACGGTCCGCAAGGCGGACATAGCGCGCCTCGGCGATGATGCGGTCCATTCCCTTTTCTTGAACGACCCCCACGATGGACATGGCCCGACGGTAGTCCACGTTGACGTACTCCTGCATCTTCCCGTGCGGCATGGCCTTGATGCGGGTGAAGTACCGGTAGTACACGGCCTGGTCCGAGAACCGGTAGAAGAGCCTTCGCATCTCGTCCTCGTCGGAGGGCTTGATGGGCCGGAAATGGACTTTCAGTCGATCCTTGAAGGTCTCCGTGCGGGCAAGATGCGCCGGGTAGAGGTGCCCGGACTCATCCAGGAAGATCTGGTCCTTGTAGAGCAGCTTCGCGTCCTTGGCTTTTTGCACGAGTACTGCCCGGTCGTCGGGGTGCGCGATGTCGATCAGGGCCTGGGCCCGCTCCCGGATCGTCCGGCCCGTGAGAAAGGCGATCCCGTACTCCGTGACGATCATGTCGAGGGATTCCTGGTTGGTGAACTGGTTGGGGTAGTCGTCAATCGAGACCAGGATGTTCGACTCGCCCTTGCGGTTGCGGCTGGGCAGGGCAAAGATGGTGCGCCCGCCCCGGGAGAAGGCCGCCCCGGCGAAGAGCTCCGCCACGGCGCCTGCGCCCGCCGTCACGTTCCCCTTGCCGACGTGAAGGGCGATGCCGCCGGTCAGGTCGGCCTTGCGGGCCGGCAGGATGGCCATGAAACGATCGTTGAGCCCGATGTTGCGGGGGTTCATGACGACGTCGATGGGCTGGAAATCGACAAGCGCGTTGCCGTCGAGCCACTTCATCAGGGTCTGCGTCCCGAGCACGTAGGCGGCCACGGCCTTTCCCTGGAAGAACCGCTTGCGGCGGTTGGTGGCGGCGCCTGCATTGACGAGATCCATGAGGGCATCGGTGAAGAAAGGCGTGTGGATGCCGAGGTGCTTCTTCTTCCAGAGGTGACAGGCCAGGGCCTCGTAGATGGGCCCGATGGAAAAGGACAGGCAGCTGCCGTCTTCCACCACAGAGGCGATGTTGGCCGCGATCCGGTCGAATGCGTCCTCGACGGGCCAGCGGGGCAGGTAGATCGGGGGTTCCTTCGCCTCGACGAAGAGGTCGAAGTCGTCGACGTGGACAAAGGTGTCGCCGAGGGTGCGGGGAATGTCCGAGTTGATCTCCGCCACTACGAGCGAGGCCTGCTCCATGGCATAGCGCGCCACGTCCACGCCGAGGCCGAGGCTGGCGTGCCCGCGCTCGTCGGGCGGCGTGATCTGGACGACGGCCACGTCGATGCGGACGGCGCCTGATTGGAAGAGCCAGGGGATCCGCGAGAAGCGGCTCGGGATGAGATCGACCCTGCCTGCCGTGACGGCTTCGCTTGCCACCCAGCCGGAGTAGAACGTCTTGAGGCGGTATTTCCGTGAGTACCGCTCGTCGATGGAGACCGTGTCGCCGAGGCTCACGAGCTGGATCAGCTCGAGGTCCTGCAGATTTCCCCGGTCCGAGGCCATGAGGTGCTTGACGAGGGTCCGCGGCTCGGCCATGCCCGTGCCGAGGAAGATGGTCATGCCGGGCTTGATCTTCTCCAGCACCTCATCGGGCTTGACGATCCGGTCTTTCCAGAAGGGCGGGTCTTTGGGGCCGTGGAGCACGGGGGCTTCACCTCAGTCGTTTCTTGTGATGATTATGAAGTCGCACCCACTCCCTGTCAATCGGCGAATTCAGAGGGTAAGAAGGTTTGAGGGTAAGAAGGTTGGAGGAGCCGGCCCCTTAGCGAGAGCTTTTCCAAACTTCTCACCTTCTTCCTGCCCTCAGTCTTTCCAGAAGAGCTTGAGCGGCTCGATATACTTGGGGTCTTCCTTGTCGATGATCTCGACGATCCCCGCGTGTAGCCTCCGCTTCATCTCGCCGAAGACGCCCCGTTTCTTCTGGAAGGATTTCGCGAAGGCCATCGTCTCGGCGATGAGAGACTCCTCGCTGTCGCAGGCTTTCACGAGGACGCCGCTTGCAGCCATCTCCTTGGCCGTGCAGCGCTTTCCCGTCAGGGTCATCTCGTTGAACGTGTCATAGGGGATGGCCTTCTTCAAAAAGGCGATCATCCCGGGCAGGAAGGGGATGCCGATGTCGATCTCGGGGAAAAAGAAGAACCCCTTGTCGGAGCGCATGAGGCGAAAATCGCAGGCGCAGGCCAGGATGGCGCCGTTGGCCGCCGCGTGGCCGTTGAGGCAGGCGATCACCGGCATGGGGTAGAGAAGCACCCGCTTGAAAACGCTGTTGATCCCGTACATGAAATCGCGGATGCCCTGGATGTCCTTCTGCTGCATCTTTGCCATCATCCAGGTCAGGTCGATTCCCTGGGACCAGCTCTTCGCATCGCCCGACACGATGACGACGGAAGCAAGCGAAGGGTCCTTCTCGATTTCATCGAGCGCTCCCAGGAATGCTGCGACGAACTCGGGGTTGTGCCTGTTCTCGCCGTTGGTCAGGGTGATGACGGCGACCGAGTCTTCCTTTTTCCACTCCAGAATGGACATCTCTCTTTCCTCCTGAATGTCTTTGGAATGCGTTGAATCGCCGCGTATCGTGCGGCACCTGCCGGAGCCCCGTGAAGTTAGGAAGTTCGGAAGTTAGGAAGCTCGGAAAAAAAGGAAGAACGAACGGCGACCGGTATCAAAAAACATTTCCCCATCCACTCCGCTCTTCCGATGTTCTGCTCTTCCGCTCTTCGCGAGCTTGAAGGGTCTCAGCCTGGCCAGCCCTCAGGCCGGAATTGCCCGGTCGAGCCGTCCGCGCACCTGCGACGCCTCGGTAACAATCCGCTCCATCAGCTCGGCCACCGTCGGGACGTCGCGAACGAGACCCGTCGCCTGGCCCACCGTGAGGACGCCTTTCTCGTTGTCGCCGTTTTCCGTTGCGATGCGGATGGCCTTGAATGCGTTGGCCATGAACGCGAGCTGTTTCGCGTTCTTCCAGCCCGAGGCCAGCACTCCGACGAAGAGTTTCCCGTAGGGAAGCCGGAGCATTTTTGCGATATCCTGCGACGTGAAAAACGCAGCCGGAAGATCGAGGCCTTTCTTGATGGCCCGCCGAGCCGCCGGGGTGTCGAGGACCCGGCAGTACAGGCCGTCGAACCGGTTGGAATAGATGGTGTCCGTGACATCCTTCTCGACGGAGAGTTTCTTGAAGAATTCATGCAAAGGGCTTTCCTGCGTCGTCATGAAACGGGTCCCCATTGCGATCCCTTCGGCACCAAGAGCCAGCGCCGCCGCAAGGCCCCTGCCGTCGGCGAAGCCGCCCGCAGCGATGACAGGGATTTTCACGGTGTCTACAATACTGGGTATGAGAACAAGGCTCGTCACGTCGCCGCCGTGGGCCGCTGCCTCATGGCCCGTGACGAGCAGTGCGTCGGTTCCATATTCCTCGGCCCGCTTTGCGTGGCGGCGATTGACGACAGTCGCGACCACCTTGCCCCCGTACTCGTGGGCCGCCTTGACGAGCCAGTCGCCCTTCCCGAGAGAGAAATTGATGACAGGCACCTTCTCCTCCAGGAGGACCTTGGCGTTACGCGCGGCCCCGGGGAAGAGAAGCGTGGCGTTGGCCCCGAAGGGCTTGTCCGTGAGCTTGCGGATTTCGCGGATTGCAGCCCGGGTCTCGTCGGGGTGAAGAGGCCCCGTTGCGAGAATGCCAAGCCCCCCGGCGTTGGATACGGCTGCGACCATGCTGGGGACGCTGATCCAGCTCATGCCGGAAAGCACGATCGGGTATCGGATACCGAAAAGTTCCGTGATTTTCGTCTTCATGGGACCCCCCTCCGCGGCCGCTGTCTTGACCGCTGGTCGAATACTGACCGCCGGTCATAATTTCCATGAAAACCCCCGCCTGTCAAGAGAAAACTGCGTCGGATTTTGTTTGCGCGGCGCGGGGCAGGTGTGGCAATGAACAGATGGAAGTTAAGAAGCTATGAAGTTACGAAGTTAGGAAAAAACAGTTAGGATTTGGATCAGTTCATCAAAGCTTCCCAACTTCTCAACTTGGCAAAAGAAAGAAGATAGGGAGCTGTGAAGTTAAGAAGTTCGGAGAAGCGGGAGGCATGGGATTAACTCCCGGCTTATCCAAGCTTCTCAATTTCTAAACTTCATAATTTCGCGAACTCGGACATCTGTGATGAGGGAAAGGCCATGACGCAGGGCAAACCAGGAACCACCCGGATCTTGATCGTCTATCACTCCCAGACGGGGAATACGGAGAGGATGGCGAAGGCCGTCGCTGAGGGGGCCGCGAGCATTGATGGCGCGGAGGTTGTCCTCAAGCGGGCCGGCGATGCCACCCTCCAGGACCTCCTGGATTGCCAGGGGCTGGCCGTCGGCACGCCGGAGAACTTCGGGTACATGTCCGGCATGATCAAGGATTTCTTCGATCGGACTTTTTATCCCGCCCAGGGGAAGGTTTTCCGCAAGCCCTACGTGGTCTTCATCAGCGCCGGAAACGACGGTACGGGGGCCCTTCGCAACATCGAGCGCATCGCCCTGGGCTATCAGTTCAAGAAGGTATACGAGCCGGTCATCTCGAAGGGAAAGCTGACGGAGGAGACCCTGGAGAAGTGCCGGGAGCTGGGGCAGACGTTGGCAGGAGGATGCGTGGAAGGGATCTATTGAGAAGGTCCGAGGATCGAGGAACGAGGTACGAGGACAAAAGACAAATCCCCCTCTTTCCCCCTTTGCTAAAGGGGGCATAAAAGGGGGATTTTATTTGCCCTGCGGGCTCATGGTTCGACAAGCTCACCATGGCGATCTCATTGTGGTTAAGTCATCCCGAGCCTGTCGAGGGACGTCAAGAGCGGTTAACGAAGAGCTCCTAATTTCGCACTCAGAACTCAAACCTCTACTTCCATGAGAGGATGGTGGAAAATGAAAGAGGGTCAGGGGGCAACCCCCCTGACCCTCTACTGTAATGCCGGTTAAGAGCTGACGCTCAGTGGATTAGCGCGCGCCGAGGAGCTTGCGGGCGATAACCACCCTCTGGATCTCGTTGGTGCCTTCGTAGATCTGGCAGATCTTGGCATCTCTCATGTGGCGCTCTGCAGGGTACTCCTTGCAGTAGCCGTAGCCGCCGAAGATCTGGACGCCTTCGATGGCGGCCTTCATGGCCACGTCCGAGGCGTACATCTTCGCCATGGCGGACTCCTTCTCGTAGTCCAGGTGGTTGTCCTCCATCCAGGCGGCACGCAGCAGCAGCAGCTCAGCCGCCTCGAGTTCCGTCGCCATGTCGGCGAGCTTGAACTGGATGGCCTGGAAGGTGGAGATGGGCTTGCCGAACTGCACCCTCTCCTTCGCGTAGTTCAGGGCATCTTCCAGGGCGGCCTTGCCGATGCCGCAGGCCTGGGAGCCGATTCCGATGCGGCCGCAGTCCAGACCCATCAGCATCTGCTTGAACCCCTGGCCGATCTTGCCCAGCAGGTTAGCCGCCGGAACCTCGGCGTCCTCGAAGACGAGTTCCGCTGTGCCGGAAGCCAGGATGCCCATCTTCTCCTCGATCTTGCCCAGCGAGAACCCCTTGGTCCCCTTCAGGTCGACGATCAGGTTGATGACGCCCTTGTACCCGATGGAGGGGTCCGTCGTGCAGGCCAGCACGCAGTACTTGGCCACGTTGCCGTTGGTGATGAAGCGCTTCGTCCCGTTGAGGATGTACTTGTCGCCTTTGAGGGTGGCCTTGCAGGCGAGCGCCCCCGCGTCGGAACCGGCGCCGGCCTCCGTCAGGGCATAGCAGCCTTCGACCTTCCCGCCGGCAACAGGGGTGAGGAACGTCTTCTTCTGCTCTTCCGTCCCGAAGCTGTTCACGGGGAAGCCGTAGAGCGAGTTATTGACGGAGACGATGACGCCCGTCGACGCGCAGGCCTTGGAGATGGCGATCATGGCGTGGACGTAAGTCACGATGTCCATGCCGGCCCCGCCGTACTCTGTCGGGATCGCGACGCCCATGATGCCCATCTCGCCCAGGGCACGGCAGATTTCTTCCGGGTGACGGTGAGTGTGGTCCAGGTCCGCAGCAATGGGCTTGATCTTGGTTTCTGCAAACTTGGTAATCTGATCCTTTACCATCTGTTGTTCTTCAGTGAGTCCGAAATTCATAAAAAATCCCCCCTTGATGTATTTTGTTTCCAGTTCAGTCTTGAACTTTCAATACCCTGACAGTGTTGATCCTTCGGGCCGCATCACTTGCCCTTGAATGCCGGTTTCCTCTTCTCCAGGAACGCCTTCATGCCTTCCTTCTGGTCGTCGGTGCTGAAGCACTGCGAGCAGCACTGGGTCTCGAGCCGCATGGCGTTGTCGAGCGACAGGTCATAGCCGAAGTTGATGGCGTGCTTGGCCATCTTGAGAGCGAAACCGGGCAGGTTCGCCATCTTCCCGGCCAGCTTCTTTGCCTCCGCCATGAGCTGATCCAGCGGATAGACCTGGTTCACGAGGCCGATCTCGTAGGCCCGCTTGGCATCGATCTGCACGCCGGCCATGATGTACTCCTTCGCGCGGCCCATGCCCACGAGCCGTGCGAGGCGCTGCGTTCCACCCCAGCCGGGGATGAGACCGATGAGGATCTCGGGCTGGCCGAAGCGGGCGTTTTCCGAGGCCAGGCGGATGTCGCAGGACATGGCCAGTTCCACGCCGCCGCCGAGGGCAAAGCCGTTGATCGCCGCGATGACGGGTTTGGGAAGCGTCTCGTACATCCGGAAGGTCTCGATGCCGGCCTCCATGAAGTCCATGGCTTGCTGGGGTCTCAGCTCCGCCATCTGGGAGATGTCGGCGCCGGCCACGAAGGACTTCTCGCCTGCGCCCGTGAGGATGACGGCCTTGACGGCCTCGTCGGTTTTGCACTTGATGGCCGCATCATAGAGTTCGCACATTACATCCGAGTTCAGGGCGTTGAGCGCCTTGGGCCGGTTGATGGTGATGGTGGCGACCCCGTCGGCCACCTCGAAGAGTATGTTTTTGTATTCCATAACAGTACCACCCTCCTTTCTGTTGAAGATCCGTTGGGTGCGGGGCAGGGATCATTCCCCTGCCTCCGGTTCATCGCAGATTACTTCGCACTGTAGTCGTAGACGCCGCGGCCGCTCTTTCGGCCCATGAGCCCCGCGTCGACATACTTCTTCAGAAGCGGGCAGGGACGGTACTTGGAATCGCCGAAGCCCTTGTAGAGGACGTCCATGATGGCCCAGCAGGTGTCGAGGCCGATGAGGTCTGCCAGTGTGAGCGGCCCCATGGGATGGTTCATGCCGAGGCGCATGATGTCGTCGATCGCCTTGGGCGAGCCGACGCCTTCCATCAGCGTGTAGAAGGCCTCGTTGATCATGGGCATGAGGATGCGGTTGGAGATGAAGCCCGGGAAGTCGTTGCACTCGACGGGGATCTTGCCGAACTGCTTCGAGAGGGCCTCGACGGTGTTGTAGGTTTCCTGCGAGGTGACCAGCCCGCGGATGATCTCGACAAGCTGCATGACCGGCACGGGATTCATGAAGTGCATGCCGATGACGAGCTCCGGCCGCTTCGTGGAGCCGGCGATCCGCGTGATGGGGATCGACGAGGTGTTCGACGCGAGGATCACGCCGGGCTTGCAGACCTCGTCGAGCTTCTTGAAGATGCCCAGCTTCAGGTCTTCGCGCTCCGTGGCCGCCTCGACGACGAAGTCGGCATTCTTCATGTCCTCGAGGTTGGTGCTCTTCTTGATCCGGCTGAGGATTTCCGTCTTCTGGTCCGCCTTGATCTTGTCCTTGGCGACCAGCCGATCCAGGTTCTTGGAGATCGTGTCGAATCCCCTGTTGACGAACTGGTCGGCGATGTCGTTCATGATGACATTGATCCCGCCCGGGAACGCAGCGACCTGGCAGATGCCGTTTCCCATCTGACCAGCCCCAATGACGCCAATAGTCTTGATTGCCATCTTACTCACCCTCCTTGTCCGTTTTTGTTATTGATGAGTCCAGCCCGGTCCGGCGTTACGCCCGCGGCAAAATCCTCTCTCCTGGGGCGGGCCTGGCGCCTGAACAGGCGAATCTCCGTGCCGACGGTCCTGTCCCCGGCGGGAGAGGGACTCTCCCGCCGGGACAGGGTTCTAGGTGATGGTGGTGGAGCTCATGGGCTCCGGGGTGCTGTCTTGGTAGGTTGACGGGTTACACACTCTCGAGGACTATGGCCATGCCCTGGCCGCCGCCGATGCAGAGCGACGCGAGGCCGTACTTGTGTCCTGCCTTCTTCATCTGCATGGCCAGGGTGTATGTGATGCGGGCGCCCGTGGCCCCGATGGGGTGGCCGATGGAGATCCCGCTTCCGTTGAGGTTGCACTTGTTCAGATCGACGCCGAGCTCCTTGATGCAGCCCAGGGCCTGGACCGCGAAGGCCTCGTTGAGCTCGATTACGCCCATATCCTTCATGCTGAGGTTGAGCTTCTTGAAAAGTTTCCTGACCGCCGGGATGGGGCCGAGACCCATGTAGGCCGGATCGACGCCGCCCGAGGACCATCCCTTGATCTTGGCCAGAGGTTTCATGCCCAGTTCCTTCGCCTTGTCTGCGCTCATGACGACGACGGCGCAGGCTGCGTCATTGATGCCCGAGGCGTTGCCTGCCGTGACCGTTCCGGTCTTGCTGAACACGGTGGGCAGTTTGGCCATCTTCTCGAGGGTCGTGTCCATGGGCCGCTCGTCCACCTTGAACACCTTGGGGTCGCCCTTCTTCTGGGGGATCACAACGGGGACGATCTCGTCGGCCACGGCGCCGCTGGCGTTGGCCGCGCGTGCCCTGCGGTGGCTCTCGTAGGCCAGCTGGTCCTGCTCTTCCCGTGAGATCTTGTACTTGGTGGCGATGTTCTCGGCGGTGAACCCCATGTGGTAAGCATTGAAGATCTCCCACAGGCCGTCATGGACCATCAAATCCGTCACCTTGCCGTAGGGCATGTTCATCCGGAAACCCCAGCGGGCGTCGGCCAGGGCGTAGGGGACATTGCTCATGTTCTCCATGCCGCCGGCGACGAAGATGTCGCCCTCGCCCGCCATGATGGCCTGGGCCGCCAGCGCGATGGCCTTCATCCCGGAAGCGCAGACCTTCTGGACTGTGATGACGTTGGTCTCCTCGGGGAGCCCCGCATAGATGGCCGACTGCCGGGGGGGGTTCTGGCCCACGCCCGCCGTCAGCACGTTGCCCATGATGACCTCGTCGAAATAGACGGGCTTCAGGCCCTTGTCGTAGTCGTAATGTTTTTTCTGGATTTCCGTCATGTCGAAATCGCCGAAGGGCTTGGGGCGGAAGCTCTTGATGTCGGCCGAGATTTCAGGTCTCAAGCCGGCGCGTACAATGGCTTCCTTGATGCAAAGCCTGCCCAGCTCGACGACGGATACGCCTTTCAGAGAACCGCCGAACTCGCCGACGGCCGTCCTCGCTCCACTGACAATGACTACCTCTTTCATCCTAACATCTCTCCTTTCTGACTATTTGTCTGTTGCTGTACGTCCGAATTAAAAGGGAGGCCCGGGGACCGGTGAGCGTGAACCGGGAATCCATGATGTATCGCACGAGAGCGGTGGATGAACCGCTCCCCGGGCCGTCTCTCCCTATTTTTCCACTTTGATCAGCATCGCATCGCCCTGGGCGTGGCCCGAGCAGATACCGCAGACCCCGATGCCGCCTCCTCTGCGGCGAAGCTCGTAGCCGAGCGTCATGAGGATCCGCGCGCCCGTGGCGCCGATGGGATGGCCGTAAGCGATGGCGCTGCCGTTGACGTTGACCTTCTTGAGCATCTCCTCCTTGCTCATGCCGAGGATCGTGCGGGCGCTGATGATGGCCACCGCCGAAAAGGCTTCGTTGATCTCGACGAGATCGACCTTGTCAACCGTGAGGTCGTTCTGCTCGAGGACCTTCTTGATGGAAAGTCCCGGCACCGTGGCGATGTCCTTGGTCTGCTGGGAGACCTCGGCGTAGTCGAGGATGGTGAAGAGGGGCTTCATGCCCAGCTTTTTCGCCATCTCGGCACTCATGAGCAGGCACACATCGCCGCCGTCGTTGACGCCGGGGGCGTTGCCCGCCGTCACGCCGCCGGGCTGGCCGGTGACGGTGCTCTTGTGGTTGAACACGGGCGGAAGCTTCGCCAGCCCTTCCAGGGTTGTGGCCGGCCGCGGTCCCTCGTCCTTGTCGAATACGACGACGTCCTTTCCCTTCTTGATCTCCACGGGGAATATCTCGTCATCGAGCCTTCCCGCTTTCATCGCCGCGACGGCCCGCATCTGGGACTGAAGGGCCCACTCGTCCTGGTCCTGGCGCGTGAAGCCGAACTCGTCGGCCGTTTCGGACCCGTGGATCGCCATGTGCCGGTTGTAGAAGGCATCCCAGAGGCCGTCATAGACCATGAGGTCCACCATGCGGCCGTTCGGCAGTCCCATCCGGTTGCCCCAGCGCATGTCGGGAAGCGAGTAGGGGCAGTTCGACATGCTTTCCTGCCCGCCGGCAATCACGATCTCCGCCCGGCCCGTCTGGATCATCTGCACGGCCAGGTCGATCGTCTTGATGCCCGAGGAGCAGACCTTGTTCACCGTGATCGAGGGGACGAACTCCGGCAGTCCCGCCAGCAGCGTTGCCTGGCGGCTGGGCACCTGGCCGCAGCCCGCCGGGACAACCTGTCCCATGAACACGTAATCCACATCCTCGCCTTTCACCTTGCCTCCCGTCCTGCGAAGGCACTCCTTGATGGCCATGGCGCCCAGCTGCGGGGCGTCAAAGCCCTTCAGCGCGCCGCCGAAGACGCCGTAGGGCGTCCGGCAGGCCTCGACGCAGACCACCTCTCGGAGGTTCTTGTAGGTGTTCTTGATCTTTCTCCCCATCCCCTTGTAATCCGGCTTTCTCTCGCCGAACTTCGCGATGGGTGCGCCTTTGTAGTATTCGGCTCTTGTCTTGTCCAACTTCTGCGGTACCTTTTCCATCTCTACCTCCTCTTCTCTCCTGTGAGGGATTTCACGGCAGGGCGCAAACCTGCTCCGTAAAACCCTTTTGATTTTTTCATCAGGCTCCGAGCCCTGCCCCGCCCGGAACGGGTGAATGTTCCCGGATCGGTGCGGCGCGAAGGCGGCAGGGCGCGGACCCGGCATTCGGTGGTTTGCCGGCGCGGCGTTTTCTCGGCTTCCACCGCCCGCGTTGAGGCGCCGGAAGCCGGGATCAACTCAAGCGGTCAACGAACTCGATTTCTCTCGGGATCTTATACGAGGACAGGTAGGTTCTGCAGTGCTTCAGGATGGCCTTTTCATCTGCAGAGGCCCCCTCCTTTTTCACGACGAGCGCTTTGACAACCTCCCCCCGCATGAGGTCTGATTTTCCTATGATCTTCGAGTCCTGGACGGCGGGGTGCATGTTCAGGACGATCTCCACTTCCCGCGGGTAGACGTTGAACCCGCTGGTGATGATCATCCGCTTCTTGCGGCCCTTGAGGAAGATATGGCCGTCGGCATCGATCAGGGCGAGATCCCCCGTGTGGAGCCAGCCGTTGCGCAGCACGAGGGCCGTTGCCTCGGGATCCTTGTAATAACCCTGCATGACGTTCGGGCCCCTGACAACGAGCTCCCCGATCTCGCCGCGGGGAAGGTCCCGTTCGGTGTCGTCGACGATGCGGGCTTCCAGCCCGGGGATGGGGACGCCGATGGAACCGGGCTTCTGTTCCATGTCAAGTCTTGTCACAGAGCACACGGGCGAGGCTTCCGTCAGGCCGTACCCTTCGCGGATGCTCACCTTGAATTTCTTCTCGAACTGGGGCATGTAGGCCGGCGGCATGGCCGATCCGCCGGTGACACAGAACTTCAGGGAACTGACGTTGAAATTTCCCGCCCCTTCCTGCAGGAGCATACCGAGAAAAACTCGCGGGACGGCGGACACATAGGTGATCTTCTCGGTCTCGATGGCCTTGAAAATGCTTTCGATGCTGAAAGCGTCGAGCAGCACGACGCAGGCACCCAACAGGATGGGGTTGAGCATGTTGGCGACGGCGCCGAAGGAATGAAAGAGAGGGATAAGGCACAACGCCTTGTCCGTCGGTGTTGCCCCGAACAGGTTCTTCAGCAGCGTGGACTGGGAAAGAAGGTTTCCATGGGTCAGAACGGCCCCCAGGGGCTTGCCCGTCAGCCCCGACGTGTAGATCATGACGGCCGGGTCGTCTTCCGTTGCATCGGACGGCTCGAACTCAAAAGGGCCCGCATCCAGTACCTTCTTCATGGACAGGGGGCCTTCATCAACCTCCGTCAAGAGCAGGAGTCTGCAGGTGGCGAGCCGGTCCTTGATCTCCTCGAAGCGCCGTGCCGAGGTTGCTGCCGTGATCAGGATCCTGGAGTCGCTGTTGTCGAGAAGGTACTGCAATTCGTAGGAGGTGGACATGACATTGAGCGTCATAGCCACGGCGCCCAGTTTCTGGCAGGCAAAATAGGTAATGGGGAATTCGGGGACGTTGGGGAGCATCAGGGCCACCTTGTCCCCCTTGCCGATACCGAGGGATTTCAGGTGGTTGGCCAGGGAGTTCACGGCCCTGTCCAATTCCTTGAAGCTGATCCGTGAATTCTCGAAGACAAGGGCCGTGTTGTCCTTGTAGGTGCGGCAGGCGTCTCCGAACATTTTCCCAAGGTTCATAAAGCCCACGGACCCCCCAAATTTACGGGCGAACCATATCACAACGGGGTCAACTCTTCAACAGAAAACAGCAGAAAAAATGGGCATTCCGGGGCTTTTTGGCGAGGGGAAAACGTTCAAACGAATGACCGCAGGGCAACCGGCCGGCCCCCCTCTTTCCCCTTATCTTGACAATTCGGGTTGCCTGAGGTAAAAGCAGAAACTTCTTGGAATATTGAAATGTTGGAAGGATGAAGGGATGGGGGTGCAGATGGCCGCAGTGATCGACGGAAACAGGATCGCCCAGGAGGTAAGGGCGGAGATCAAGGCCCAAGCCATTGACTTGAAAGAGAAAAGGGGGGTTATCCCCGGCCTCGCCGTGATCCTCGTCGGCGAGGATGCCGCCTCGAAGATCTACGTGGGCCGCAAGGAGAAGGCAGCAAAGGAGGCCGGATTCCTGTCGCGGGAGTACCGGCTGCCGGAGGACACTCCGGAGGATCGTCTCCGGGAGATCGTCGCCGGGCTCAACGCGAGCCCCGAGATCCACGGCATCCTGGTCCAGCTGCCGCTGCCGAAGCACATCAACCCCGACGTGGTGATCGAGACCATCGATCCCCGCAAGGATGTCGACGGGTTCCATCCCGTAAACATCGGCGGGCTTTTCACGGGGCGCCCGGGACACCGGGCCTGCACGCCTCTCGGGGTCATCGAACTGCTCGACCGCAGCGGGATCGCCATCGAGGGCAAGGAAGCCGTCATCGTGGGTCGAAGCAACATCGTGGGCAAGCCCCTGGCGCTGATGCTCCTCAACCGACACGCCACGGTGACGGTCTGCCACACGCGGACAAGGGACCTCGCAGCCGTGACGAGACGGGCCGACATCCTGGTGGCCGCGGCGGGCAAGGCGGAGATGATCCGGGGCGACATGGTTCGGGAAGGGGCCGTCGTCATCGACGTGGGCATCAACCGGCGGCCCGACGGCAAGCTCGTGGGCGATGTGGCCTTTGCCGAAGCGGCGGCGAAGGCATCCTACATCACGCCGGTGCCGGGCGGCGTGGGGCCCATGACAATCGCCATGCTGCTGCGCAATACCTTGAACAGCGCACTAAAGACAGGCTAAAGGCTGCAGGCAACAGGCCTCAAGGCGAAGGAGCCGACAGCCGGAGAATTAAAAAATCCCCCTCTTTCCCCCTGTGAAGACCCGATACCCAAATCTTCCTCTCCCCTGGCGGGAGAGGATTGAGGTGAGGGGGAATGTTCACCCTCACCCTGACCCTCTCCCCTCAAAGGGAGAGGGAAACTAAGGTATATGGTTTACAAATGGGGATGAAGGGGGATTTGATTTTTTCAGCGCTGAACGGTTACGGTTTCTCTTCCAGGATCCCGAGGAGCTTGAAGACCTTCTCGAACCGCATCTCCCAGGTGTGCTCGGCGCGGGCCCGCTCGAACCCCGCCTTCCGGATCTTCTCGGCTTCGTCCGAGTGTGACAGGAGATGACGGATCTTGTCGACGAGATCATCGAAACCTCGGTAGGTGACCACCTCCTCGCCCGGCCGGAAGAACTTTTCGAGCTCCGCGCAGGATTCGGTGACATAGAGCCCGCCGCTCATGGGGATTTCGAAATCCCTTCCCTTCAGGTGATACGTGTCTTCGTGACCCGCCACGCCCCCGAAGCCCAGGTTGATCCGGCTGCGGGAATACATCTTCACCATTTCATCCGTTGCAAGCGCCCCGTTCGGCCATCCGAACCCGAAGGCCTCGGCGCGGATGCCTTTTTCCTGCAGCCTGCGGATAACCTCGGGCCGGTTGCCGTAGCACTGGCCGACGAAGGCCACTTCGATGGAGCGCTCGACGTCATAGGGCCGGTGGATCTCCGGGTTGGCCCCTTCCGGAAGGTATAGGGGCATGGCCCCCTCGACGCAGTACTTCTTCAGGGCATCCTCGGTGCTCGTCCAGCACAGGTCGAAGTGCCGGCAGATGTCCCTCATCCCGAAGGCACGCCCCCCGCGGACCTTTCCCACGAATTGCTCCTTGTCGTTGAGGGCGAGATTGAAGATCGGGATTCCCTGAGATCGCATCGCCTGCACCGTCTCGGGCCAGACCAGCTCCCCCGAGAGGTACGTGAAGATCACGTCGGGCCTCTCGTCCCGGCACCACGTGCCGACAAGATCGACTAGGGCCTGGTTCATCCGTGGCTTGATATGGCTCGCCCAGTCTTTCCGGCTGTGGTCGAAATCCCCGTACCAGTCATAGAGGCGGACCGGCCCGAACCGCTCCAGGGACGGTTTCAGGGCATCCGTCTCCCAGTTGTAGTTGTGCCAGATCGCCAGGGTGCGGATCGTTCCCTTCGATTTCGGCTCGAGGCCGGGGTGTCGCTGTCGCATGGCCGCGCGGATCTCCTCCTCACCGGGGATCTGCAGGCCGCGGGCCCGGAACGCGTCTTCGTAGAAGTCCCGCTCCTTCTCGAGCCTGCGCCGGTTCCACCAGGCCCTCAGGCGCTTGCGGGCGCTCTGCATAGGGTCGCTCATGTCCTGCCTTCCTTCCACAGGGTGTAGAGCCGGGGCCCGCCGGATTTGTCCACGCGGCCGTTCATCATGTTCATAACGTGCCCGGCGTCGATTGCGGGGATCGAGAAGCGCTCGGCTGCATCCACGCAGACCTGCAGGGCCCCGACGCCCGCCCCGACGAGGCAGATATCGGTATCGGGCGGGATGTTCGACAAAACGCCCTGCCGCATCGAATCCCACCGGGTGGCCACATACTCGGCCGCAATCGGCGCGTGCGAGATCCGGGGGGAGCTCGAGAACTGCCGGAACCAGGCCTCGCAGGCTTTTTCATCAAAGTCCGAGTTGATGATTGAGACAGATTTCCCGTCGAGGAGCTTCGCAAAGCGGCCGGTCACCAGATAGGCGTAGACGGCGTAGAAGGGGATGTAGTTGCCGCCGGTAAGCTCGATGCCGCCTGCGGCGAGAAAATCCAGAAACCCGATCGCCGAGTCGTCGTTTTTCGATTTGCGCAGGAACGAAAGGAACCCCCGCTCCTTTTCTCTCGTGTTGCCCGGGAAGACAAGGGGTGCGATCCTGCCGCGGCGGGCAAGCGTTCGCATGGCCTCGATGTGCGAGGGCATGGCCCGCCGGATCGCCGCCACGTTCTCGGCCTGCCGGTACAGGCCGTTGCAGTCCAGGGAGTGGCGGTAGAAGGCGTATTCGCCGTCGGCAAACCGCACGATGGGCATGGCGTCCCTCTGAGCGATTGTCTTCTGCAGAGTTGCGTGCAGGAGCTCCAGGTACTGATTGCCCGAGGAGATGTCCCGGTACAACAGGCAGGTCTCCTGCTCCACCATCTCGGGTACATTGAGCCTGAAGACGGGCTCGTTGTCGATGCCGTCGATGAGCAGCCGATCGAAGCGGAACATGCCGCCCGCAATCAGCCGATCGAGATAGGATTCATGTTTCACGGGTTTCACCAGAGTTCATGCGGTTTTTTTCCGGGCCACCACGGCGTAGCTGGTCCCCGACCAGGCCTTCGCGATGAGCCGCGCAAACAGGCCGATCCCCGGGATCTTCCGGAGCCTCTCCTTGACGATCTCCGAGTGGTAGTCCTTGCTGTGGATGACTTCGAAGCCGTGCTGCGAAAGCAGCAGGGCGATCGTTGCCGGTGTGAAATGGTAGAAGTGATAGGGGAGCTGCCACCCCACCCAGTCGCGCCAGGTCTTCTGCGCGTCCGTGCCTTCGTGGTTCGGCACGTCGATGACCAGCAGGCCGTCGGGCTTGAGCCAGCGGGCGACTTTCTCGATGTAGCGCCGCGGGTCGTCCGTGTGCTCCAGGAAGTGCCACATGGTGGCCACGTCGACGGTGCGCTCGGGCACCTCGACGGCGTCGATGTGGCCGATCCGCATCGGGATTCCCAGCTCATCCCTCACATAGGAGGCGGCGTGATCGGAGATGTCGACCCCTGTGACGTCGTAGCCTGCCTGCCGGGCGGCGTAGAGAAAGTACCCCATGCCGCATCCGATGTCGACGACCAGCCCCCGTTTCTTGAACCGCCGGAAGAACCGGATCCGATGGTCCTCCTGGGAGATGCGCCGCCGCATCTCCGGGGAGCCGGGCCGCAGTCCCTCGCGGTACTGGCTGTCGAAGTATTCCTTTTCGTAGAGACGGCCCAGCTCCTCGCGGTCGGGCCGCGGGTCCAGGACACCGAGGCCGCAGCCGGCGCACTTGAACACGCTCCATCCGTCCCGTTCGACCATGGCCGACCGGACGGGGCTGCCGCAAAGGATGCACGCAACGGGTGCCCGTTCCACTCAGTCGCCTCCCTGCCGAGACGGGCTCTCGATTTCGTCGAGGGTCGTCAGGATCGTCCGGTACTTCACAAGCTTGTCCCTCGCCGCGTCGCCGTCACGCAGAAACGGCAGGGTGAGGGGGATTGTCAGCGTTCGCCACCGGGCCTTGACCCGGTCTTCCCGGGTGATCCGGCTGATCGTTTCCGGTCTGTAGTGCTTGCGGTAGAAAATATACTCGGCAAGCGTCTTGCGCCTCCACCGGTCAGCCGATGCCGAAGCCCTCTCGCTGTGCCCCCCGATGTGCCGCACCACCGCCTCACCGATGTAGCCGATTTCGAAACCCTGCTGCCGGATCCGCAGGCACAGCTCCTGGTCCTCCCCGTAGAGGAAGTAGTCCTCGTCGAATCCGCCGATTGCGCGGATCAGATCCGCCCGCGCGATCATGCTGGCCCCGAGCACGCAGGCAATGGAGCCCTTGAGCCCCTTCAGTTCATCCGAAGCATGCTTCTGGCCCGGATAGCGCAGGGAGATCGTCTCCTGCATCGAGCCGTCCGGGTAGACCACTTTCGTTCCGGCAAGCCCGATGCGCGGGTTTTCATCCATGTACCGGATGGCCGTCTCGAGGCATCCACCGGCAAGCTCCGCGTCGGGGTTGAGGAAGAAGAGATAGCGGCCCCGGCACAGGGGGATGGCCTGATTGTTGGCCGCGGCAAACCCCCGGTTATCGCTGTTCGCGATGAGCTGCACGGAAGGGTATCGCGTCCTCACCTGCTCGGCCGTCCCGTCCGTCGAGGCGTTATCGACGACAAAAACCTCCCGGTTCACGCTGCCTGCCGATTCGATGGAATCGAGACAGGAGCCGATCACGTCGGCCGAGTGGTACGTGACGATGACGATGGAGATCTCCGGGGGAAGATCCCCGGTCTTGACGAAATCAGGATTCATGAGTCTTCCGGACGGCTCGGATCGGCAAGGCGGCTCTCACGACTCACCTCCGGCCGAAGAGATAGAAATTCCCCGGCATGTGGGAAATCTCGCTGTGCGCCCAGCGGATGGTCGGTTTCTTTCCGCGCCAGGCATCGAAGAAGTGACGGTTGTCGACACCCTCGAATTCACGCTGGTAGGCGATGAGATAGGCGGCGGCTCCGTCGACGGCCGGCAGCGCCACGATTTGCTCCCGGAAGGCTACCCCCGTTTCGCTGAGCGACCACGTGGCGATGAAAAGACCCTGTTCGGCCTTCCGGAGATCGACGGCAGCCAGCACGGCAAGATCTGAGGTGCAGAGAATCCCCCGCCCCCCGCGGGATGCATCCTTCGCCTCGATCAGCGGCATCCCCAGCAAGCCGAGGTAAAACTTCTGCAGGGCGACACATTCCGGCAGGTCGAAGATGACGTACAGACCGCTGAACCCGCGCTTGTGGGCCAGCCGGCACAGGCTGCCGTAGCCGCCGCCGAATTCCACGATCAGGGGAAACCCGCTGACCGGCAGGCCCGCCTCCTCCTCGAAACGGCAAAGGTGATAAGCTTGGTGGATTCGGTTTCCGGAACTTCGTTTGTAGCCCTTGTAGGGCTTCGGGTCCCCCGCGGGGTCTTCCTCGATAATGTCTTCCCAAACCTGCTTCCAGTCCGGCCGGTTCATCAGATAACTGAGCTCAGTGTCAATGAAAGGCCGGTTGCCGACGAACATGCTGCCCGTCACGACGTCCCAGTCCAGAAACCGCAGGGGGTCGTCCTCGAGGATTTTCCGTCTCAGTTCCCTGCGGTTCGCAAGCCATGCGGTTTCTGCCCCGCTTTCGCCATTCCGATCGATGTCCGGCAGCGCGAGGACTTCCTCGCGCAATGCCGCGATGAGCGCGGTCTGCTCTTTTGTGACCCGCCTCCAGAGCATCATTCCTCCCCCTTGCCAATTCATGTGCAACCGCCGCCCTGCGACGAGTAACCCCTCTTCGCTCTGTGCCGCTTTCCACAGAATCGTGATCATGGCCAGGTTCAGGTAGAACACGATGGCCGGTGCCCCGAAGGATGCGTCGGCGAAAAAAGCCTGGATCAGCAGGGCCGTCCACGCCGCGAGCATGCACAGGCCGTCGCCCGGGTTTCTCCGGCTCGCCTGCAGGGTCATGCGGAAGGCGATGACGGCGATTGCCAGGTACAGCAAGAGCCCCACGACTCCCAGCCGCACCAGCACGTCGAGGTAGAGGTTGTGAGGCGACACGTGAAAACCGGAGTCCCGGTAACTCTCCGGGACCCGGTCGTAGTATTGCTTCATGTAATCCTGCCGCTGTAGGATCTCCATACCGAAACCGATGCCCGCTACGGGCCGCTCCTGGACCATCTCCAGGTACATGCGGATCATGGAGATCCTCTCGTTGCCCAGGATCCCCTGCGGTGAGAAGCGGGTGCCGGACTCGGGGCTTGCGAAAAGAACCATGACGAATATACCGAAACCGGCCAATACCGCCATCAGTCGCCGTCGGTCGCTGAGGAACAACACGACGACGCCCACGACAATCGCGATGAGTGCGCCCCGGGTCTGCGTGAGCATCGTGGCCGCCATAACCGAAACCAGGGCGACGCCGAGAAGAGCTCGTACACCGGCGCGTTTTTCCTTGAGCAGCAGGTTGCTTGCCAGGATGGCGGCGAAGATCGTGGCGAAGCACATGTAGTTGGTCGACATCTCGAAGAAGCTGTACTGCTTGCTGTGGCCCAGGCGCTCCGAGAAGGCGTGGCCCAGGACCGGGTAGAAATAGACGATGGCCCCGACGGAGAATATCGCCGTGGAGGAGACGATGATCCGCGCCAGGGTGTCGAAGCCCTTCTGTGACGGGTAGAACTGGACAACGAGGAAGTATACGGCATAGTACTTCAGCAGTTGGGACACGAGGTCATAGAGGGTGTTCGGTCGGTCGAGGGCGAAAAAGAGCCCGGCGGCGCCCCACGCCGCCAGCATCGCGAAGGGCAGCGCCAGGGGCGTCGACCAGGAGAAGGTCTTTTTCTTCCACAGGGCCAGTACCAGCATCCCTGCAAGGGGGAGGTAGAAGGTCGCTTCCTTGAGTGCCGTCGTGTGGGGAAAGGGCGTGAGAAAGACGAACAGGCCGACCATCACGGTGACGGCCTGCTCCAGTCGCCCGGGCCTGTCGGCACCTTCGTCAAGAAGGGTTGTCGGTTTGTTCAACGGGGTTCCTTAGTCGGTCAGTCAGCAGGTGCGCAGGGCTGTGGCTGGTATTCGGGTACGATGTCCCGGAGCTTCTTCCGGATGGCTTCTCCGTCCCCCTTTCGGGAAATGGCAAGGAGCGTTTCGATCTGCGCCAACAGCGCCGCCGCATCGCGGGTTTTCCCGCGCAGCACCATGATCTTCTCATGGTCCGTGGAGATGATGCCTTCGCCGGAGGTGATCAGTTCCTCGTGAAGCTTTTCCCCGGGGCGCAGGCCGGTGAATTCGATGGCGATGTCCTTTCCCGGCTCCAGGCCGTGTAGCCGGATGAGATCCCTGGCCATGTCTACGATCCGGATGGGCTCGCCCATGTCGAGGATGAAGATCTCGCCGCCATTCCCCATGGCCCCGGCCTGGAGGATGAGTTGCGCCGCCTCGGGGATGCTCATGAAGTAGCGCCTCACGTCCGGGTGGGTCACCGTCACGGGCCCCCCGCGGGCGATCTGCTCCTGGAAAATGGGAATGGCCGAACCGGAGCTGCTGAAGACGTTGCCGAAACGGACGGCGACAAAGCGCGTCACCTGCTTGCCGTTCATGCTTTCGACGAAAAGCTCCGCGACGCGCTTGGTGGCGCCCATGACGTTGGTGGGCCGTACGGCCTTGTCCGTCGAGACGAGGACAAACCGCTCCACATCCGTCTCCAGGGCCAAATCGACGAGGTTGCGCGTCCCCAGGACGTTGTTCAGGACCGCCTCCCGGGGGTGGCTCTCCTGCATCGGGACGTGCTTGTAGGCCGCGGCGTGGAAGATGATGTGGGGCTTGAAGCGCTCCAGGACCCCCTGCAGGGCATCGCGGTCCCGGATGTCCGTGAGGAAGCACTCCGTGGGCAGTTCACGAAGCCGGTGTTGGAACTCCTTTTCGATCTCGAACAGGTTCAGCTCGCTGAAGTCGAGAAGCCCCACCACCTGGGGCTGGAAGCGGCTGATCTGCCGGACAAGCTCCGAGCCGATGGAACCCCCCGCCCCCGTGACCAGGATCCGCTTGCCGCAGAGAAATCGGCTGATACTCTCCGGATCGAGCCGGACTTCCTGCCGCCCAACGAGGTCCTCCAGCCTCACCTCCCGGATGGCATTCGCGGAGATGCGCCCTTCGATGAGCTCGCCGATCTTGGGGATGGTGCGATACCGCTTGCCCGTCCGGTCGCAGAGCTCGACGACCCGGCGCATCACGTCGCCCCGTGCCGAGGGGATGGCGATGAGTATCTCGTCGAACTGGATCGGCAGCTCCACGATGTCGTCGATGGCGCCCAGTACGGGCACGCCGTGGATCGCCTGGCCCTGCTTGCGGGGATCGTCGTCGAGGAACCCGACGGGGCGGTACTTGACACGAGGGTTGTCGAGGATCTCGCGCAGCATCTTCTCGGCGGCATCCCCTGCGCCCACGATGAGCAGCCGCGTCCGCTTTTCACGGTCGGGGTTGAAGAAGGGGAAGAAGGTCGGGTTGAAGAAGCTCGCCGGGATGGTCCTCTGGATATAGACCCGGATGAGCAGCCGGATCCCGCCGACCAGCATCACGGTGAGCATGGCATCCAGGATGAGGACGCTCCTCGAGAATCCCTCGTAGTAGCGTACGAGCAGAAGGATGAGCGAAACGGCGCCTGCGGCGATCACGGCCGCCTTGATGATGTTGATGAGATCGCCGATGCTCGTGTAGCGCCACATGCCCCGGTAGAGGCCGACCCACCAGAAGAGTGCGATTTTCAAGGGCACGATCCAGGGCAGCGTCTGCGCGAGCAGTTCCATCTGCTCCGGCGGGATATTGCCCTCGAAGCGGATGAGGTAGGCGAGCACGCAGGAGGCGCAGACGAGGCCCGCGTCGATGCAGAGGATGATCCAGAAATTTTTGTTACGCAGCAGGTGTTTCATCGGTTCTCTTTTGCTCCATCCTCACGACCTGCAGGCCCGCGGCCGAAAGGAGCAGGACCCCTGCCCCGACGGCGGGAAGCAGGAGCCACGGGCGGGCAACGGCCGCAACCGCCAGGGCACCCAGCAGGACGTTAAGAAACCCCGTCCACACGGTGACGGACTTGTGAGAGCATCCGGCCTGGACGGCCCGCTGGAAGTAGTGGCTCCGGTGGGCCTGCCAGATCGTCTCCCCCCTGCGGATCCGGAGGAAGAGCGTCACCGTCGTGTCCAGGACGAAAACGCCCAGGAGCAGTATCCAGGCGAGAAGGGGCACGGCCTGTGCTTTCTCGGAATAAAGCGCCATGACGGCGAAAACGTAGCCCAGAAACCCGCTTCCCACGTCGCCCATGAAGATCTTTGCCGGCGGCCAGTTCCAGATCAAAAACCCGGCCGCAGCCGACGCGAGAACAGCACAGAGCAGGGCAAGCCCCGGGGCCCCGTTCCAGGCCAAAAGCAGCCCGGCGAAAACGGCCGTTGTGACGGCCTCCACGCCGGCGATGCCGTCGATGCCGTCCATGAAGTTGTAGAGGTTGAGCATCCAGACAATGCCGACGGAGGCCAGGAGCGATCCTGCGAACCCGAGAGGTATGTTATACCACCCTACGTCCAGGGATTCAAACCCGTTTAGAGCTGCCACGGCGAGGGCCGCGGCGAGGAACTGGACCGCCAGCCTCAGCCGAACCGGCAGGTGCCCGTGGTCGTCGAGCCACCCCGCGAGGGCCACGATGAACCCGCCCGGCCCCAGGGCCAGCGCAAGACGGCCCGGGATGAGGCCCGCAAGGTACAGGCCGGCGAGCGCGGCGAGAAAAACCGCGACGAAGGAAAGCCCCCCGCCGCGGGGGGTGGGGGCGTCATGGAGGCTCCTCGCGTTCGGGATGTCCATGAGCGAGCGCGAAAGCGAATACCGCCGAACCCCTGCCGTCAGGACGGCGGAGAGGATAAGTGCCAGGCCGGAAAGCAGCAGCGCCAGGGCGGGGAGGTTCGCTTCCATCAGGGCTTTACACACCTGTCCGAGAAGGCCCGGTACCAGCGGATGGTCTCGCCGATGGCTTCCTGCAGGCGATGTCTCGGGACAAACCCGGCATCCCTGCGAAGCCTCTCCGACGAGATGCGCAGCTCCCCCGTGAGTTTGGAGAGAGCCCCCGTGTTGAAGGGCAGCGTCCGCCCGGTGAGCCGACCCCCCGCATCGCCTAAGCGGGCCAGCAGTTTTGCCGCGAAAAGCGGCAGGCCGAAGGGCAGGGGCCTGCGGCCGAGGCCCCGGGCGATTGCCTCGTAGAGCTCGCGGACCGAGTAGTCCGCCCCGTCGGTCACGATGTAGGTATCCCCCGGGAGGTCGCGCCGGCCGGCCACGGCCAGGGTCGCCTCCACCACGTTTTCCACGTAGACCATGCTCCGGCGGTTCTCGCCCCGGCCAATGACCGCAAAGCGGCCCCGGTCGACTGCCTCGATCATACGGTAGACATTGCCCTTGTTCCCGGGACCGTAGACCAGGGGAAAGCGCAGGGTTGTCGTCCGGACGCCGTGCTCGAGCCCGAATTGCCGGAGGGCCTCCTCGGCCTCCAGCTTGGTCCGTCCATAGGCCGTCGTAGGCTGCGGGGGGAAGGATTCGTCGAGGATGCCATCGGCCTCCTCGGTCATCGCCTTGACGCTGCTGAAGTAGACGACGTGCCTGACCGCTTCGCGATCGCAGGCCTCGAGGAGATTCCGGGTGCCCGCCACGTTGATCCGGCGGTACTCGTCTTCCCGGTCCTCGCCCGCCGAAAAGTCGTGGGTCTTGGCAACAAGGTGGATGACAGTGTCCGCCCCCCGGGCCGCCGAGGCGAGACGGGCCGCGTCGAAAATGTCCCCCTGGATCCAGTCGACGCCATCCCCGGGGGTGCCCGCTTTCGAAACGTCCAGGTCCAGCGCGGCAACGCTTGCCCCTGCACGCCGAAGGGCGCCGATGAGGTGGGTGCCGATGAATCCGGTGGCGCCGGTGACGAGGACGCGGTTCATGCTTTATTCAGCGGCCCTGTCGCGCAGGTATTGCATGACGCAGTGGATCAGGACGACGTGGGCGTCCTCCACCTTCTGCATGTCCATGCTCTCCAGGGAGAGGGATTTGCCGCAGATTTTCCTCAGTTCGCCGCCGCCGTAGCCGCAGATCCCGAAGGTCCGGCCGCCGCTGGCGTTGGCGTATTCGATGGCCTTGAGGACGTTGCGCGAGTTGCCGCTGCCGGAGATGGCGATGACGAGGTCGTCGGGCGAAAGGAAATTCTTCAGCTGCTCCACGAAGACGTCTTCGTAGGAGACGTCGTTGGCGTAGGCGGTGATCGTCGGCAGGTTGTCGTTCAGGGAGATGACCTTGAAGCGCCTGCTGCGCCCATAACTCACCCCCTTGTTGATGTCGGCCGCGAAGTGAGAGGCCGTGGCGCCGCTTCCGCCGTTTCCGCAGATGAAGATGTAGGAGCCCCGGTGGAGCGCCCCCTGGAGTTCGCTGACGAAATCCTCGAACTCCTCCGGGCGGATGCGCTCGAGGGCCCTGCCCAGATCCTGCAGGTAGTCTTTCAGGAAGGTTTTCGGCATGTCGGTCTCTCTCAGCTTTCGTAGAAGATTATCTTCGTCCCCTCCCGGTCGACCCGGAAGGGCAGGACCCTCTGTCCGAGGGGCTTCTTCAGTGAGCGGTGATCCTGCGTATAGAGCAGCAGAAAACCCGCGGCGCCTGCGCCCAGGAGCTTTCCGCCCCGGGCCCCGTTTTTCAGGGCTTTCTCGTAAAGGTCGTCGATGCGGCCGTTCGAGATCCCCGCGGCAAGCTCCTTCTTGCAGAGCCAGCCCCGGTGGAGGATGTCGCCGAGGGCGTCCGGCTCTCCTGCCTGCAGGCGTTCCCGGAGCTCGCCGGCCAGCGCGACGAGCGTCTTGAGATTCTTTACGGCACTCGACCGGGAGGTATTCTTCTTCTGCTCCCCGAGGATGTCCCGCGAACGCCGGTCCCCTCCAATGTAGTAGAGGCAGAGACGGTTTTCAAGCAGCCTTTTTGCCGGCTCCGACATCAGGATAGGCGTTACGTTCACCGTCTCGTCGCGGTTGAAAGCAATGTAGTTGATGCCGCCGCAGGCGGCGGCGTACTGGTCCTGCTTGCCGATGGGCTCGCCCAGGATGTCGATCTCGATCTCGCAGGCCTCGGCGGCGAGCCGCTCCTTCGAAACGACTTTTCCCCGGTAGGCGTAGAGGGCATTCAGCAGCCCCACGGTGAAGGCGCTCGAAGAACCCAGCCCCGTGCCCGCCGGGACGTCGGCGAAGCTTGCGATCTCGATGCCCCGGTCGATCTTCACCTTCCGCAGGCACTCGCGGATGATGGGGTGCTCGATCTCGTCGACGTGCCCCACGTCTTCCGTCTTCGAGTACTTCAGCCGAATCTTGTCGTGAAAGTAAGGGTGGATGATGAGGTACATGTACTTGTTGATGGCGGCGCTGACCACGGCCCCGAAGCCGTTGCGGGCGTAGAATTCGCGCAGGTCGCTGCCGCCGCCGACGAAACTGACCCGGAAGGGGGTCCGCGTGATGATCATCGTTACCTCACATCATTCTTGCTGAATTTTACGGCATACGTCATTGCGAGCCACGGACCCCGTCTGCGGACGGGGTTATCGATGGAAGAAACAGTGTCGATCCGTCATTGCGAGAAGCGCCAGCGACGAAGCAATCCCATGAAAACGATTGCACGCGCATTCCCCGCAGCTTGCTGCGGGGGAAGCGAGCATAATAACAGATAAATCCATTCCTTAAGTTTCTAAATTCCTGGCACCTTGGTGCGGAATTTTAATTCATTGAGATTGCTTCGCTCCGCTCGCAATGACCCTCAAGGCTGTTTCTTAGGAGGAGGCCGCCAGGCCGCGCGGCAATCTCTCCTTGAGACTGCTTCGCTTTGCTCGCAGTGACAAGCAGCGGGTGGTTTCTCGGGAGAGCGAAGCGGCGCGGCAATCTCGTAAGATTGCTTCACGGAGTTTACCCTGAGCCTGCGCCGAAGGGCTCGCAATGACACGTCAAGGGATGCTCACAATGAGCTGCGCATGCTCTCTCGATGCCTCGATGACGGGCACCTCGTCGCGGAGCCGCTCCTGATACAGTGCCTCGATCTCCCGCTCCGGCACATCCTTCCATCGGTAGAAGGCGAAAAACCGCTTGCGCCTCATCGTCTCCGGGGCGTCGACGAAGACGCGGTATGACGAGGCTTCCCTGAGACCGGCCACGTCAAGGGCCGCGACCCCGTCGATGATCAGGCAGCGTGCCCCGTTGAGGGAAAAGGCTCCGCCGGGGTCCGACGAGCGTCGGTAGGCGTCATAACGGTTGAGCGCGATCGTTTCGCCCGCCAGGAGCCTCCCGATATCCCGCTCGATAGCACCGTAGCGGTAGCGCTCGCGGACGGTCATGTCGTTCGTCCGATCCTCCGCGCTGACGAGCCAGTTGTCCAGGGATAGAACGCGGGTGGCAACGCCCCGCTTCTCGAGGGTGCGGGCCAGCAGCGTAACGAGGGTCGACTTCCCCGAGCGCGCCTGGCCGCCCACGGCGATCACGATCGGGGCCTCTGCCGTAAGGGCCTGCACGTGCTCGAGGACGGGGGCAATTGCGGTCAAAAGCTGCGGGCGCTTCTCGACGACGAACGTGACGGCCTCGTCGACGGTGTCGAAGGTGAAGTCGGGCCTTGTGTCGAAGCGGCCGTCCTTGCCGCCCATGCCGGTTCGAACGAGGATCGTCGAGATTCCCGCGTTGATCCCCGTCTGAATGTCCATCGTCCGATCGCCAATGACCCAGGAGGCGGCAAGCTCGACGGGGTAATCCCGCGCCGCCGCCTCGATCATGCCGGTCTTGGGCTTGCGGCAGTTGCAGTCGACCTTGTAGAGCGGGTTTTCCTCGGGGTAGCCCCTGTCCGGGTGGTGGGGGCAGAAGTAGATGTCGTCCACATAGGCTCCCTCCTCGCCCAGGAGCGTCTCGAGCTTGCGGTGGACCTCGCGGACCTCCTCTATGCCGCAGAGGTTCCGCGCCACCACGGGCTGATTGGTGACGACGAAGGAGAGGAAGTCCGATCCGTTGATCGTCTTGACCGCCCGCGCCGTGAAGGGGAAGAGCTTCAGGTCGTCGACGCAGTGCAGCAGGTCCACCTCTTCCACGAGCGTGCCGTCGCGGTCCATGAAGATCGCCGGGCGCCGGTTCGGGCGCGAAAGGCGCGCGATCCGGCCGCTCGCCAAGTCCCGGCTCACCTTCTCGTAGCGCCCCGCAGTCCCCATGTCCTTGATGTACTCTGACGTCTTGTACCCGTAGAGGGGCTCGCCCGCGGCGAGCATGGCCGGGAAGATGTCCTTCACGAAGTCCGAGGGCAACCCCTGCGGGATGTGGCGGAAAACGGCAGGCGCAAGGACGTAGACGGCGGCGTTCACGCAGTTGGCGTACCAGCGGGGTTTTCGGTCTTTCGGGATGAAGGCCGTGATCCGCCGCTCCTCGTCCAGCACGACGAGGTCGCTGTCGTGGGGGTGGTCGTTGGGGTGGACGGCCAGGGTGGCCGCACTTCCCTTTTCCCGGTGAAAGGTGACAAAGTCGTCGAACTTCATGTCCAGCATGATGTCGCCGTAGAGCAGCACAAAGGGCTCGCCGACGAGGCCCTCGAGGGCCGCCACACAGCCTGCCGTTCCCAGAGGCCTGGCCTCCCGGTGGTAGCGGATGGCGAGGCCGAAACGGCTCCCGTCGCCGAAGTGCTCCTCGATGAGGTGCCCGAGGTACCCCGTGAGGATGTGGATCTCGCGGGCCCCCCAGCGCGCAAGCAGCTCCACCTGGTGCTGAAGAACGGGCTTTCCCCCGACGGGGACCATGGGCTTGGGGATTTCGCCGCTCACGTCCTTCAGCCGGGTGCCTTTCCCGCCGGCAACGATCGCTGCGATCATCGGGCCTTCTCCCAGAGAACGTCCGTCCGTCGGGTCAGATTCTTCGAGAGGGCCAGAAGGGCTGCCCCGTTGACCATGCAGAAATAGAAGGGGATGAGAAACAGGGCCTTCACGGGCCGCTTGCGCTTCTCCAGCACGCAGCCGGCCGCCGCCATGAGGTAGAAGAGGCACTGCAGAAGGAAAAACCAGGCGAGCGCCCCCTCGAGAAGAAAGAGATTGCTTGCAAAGAGCGCGAGAAGCCACAGCGGTGTCGAGTACCGCAGGAAGCGGTGGGAGAAGAGGATGAAGGCCGTGAGGAACTGACCCCGGGAAACCGCCTCCCGCATCAGGATGAGGGTGCTCTGCAGGTTCCAGGTGGCAAGCCTGACCTTGCGGCGGAATTCCTGGCGCGAGGTGGACGAGGCCTCCTCGAAGGAGAGGGCCTCCGGCTCCAAGATCACCCCGTGGCCCGCGATCTGGATGCGGTTCGAAAGCTCGAAATCGTCGCCGCGGGTCTTGTCGACGGGGCGGTAGAGGCTCTTGCGGATGGCGAAGATGGAGCCGTTGACGCCGCCGCTCAGTTTCATGATCCGGCTCAGCATTGCCTTGAGCAGAAACTCGAACTCCCAGTAAGCTGTCTCCCCCTGACCGATGGCCGAGTCCCCGGGGTTCACGTAGGTGAGCCTGCCGCTCACGCAGCCCACGCGGCGATCGGCGAAGTTTCGCACGAGCTTGCGGATCGCGTCTCCGTGATACATCGCGTTGGCATCCGAGAAGACGAGGATCTCGCCGCGCGCGAGGGGCACGGTGCGCCAGAGCGTTGCCGATTTTCCCTCGCGGTTCTCGTAGGCGTGCAGGACGACGCCCCGGCCCGCGTACTGCCTGACGATGTCGTTGGTGCCGTCGGCGGCCTCGGAGGCGACGATCACCTCGAGCTTCTCTTTCGGGTAATCGAGGGCCAGCGTGTTTTCGAGCTTCTCCCGGATCACGTCCTGCTCGTTGTAGGCCGAGATGATGAGGCTCACCTCGGGCGTGATCTCCTCCCGGCGGACGGTTTTCGCAAACAGGCCCGACAACACGGCCAGAACGATCGGGTAGCCGATGAAGATGTAGAAGAGCACGGCGAGCGATATCAGGAACAGGATCAGCACGGCTTTGCCCCCGGCTTCAGGAAGCGGATGAAGCGCCTGGCCGCCTTGAAGGTGCGCCGCATCTCCGAGGGGTGGCGGACCTGCTGCAAGAGTTTGTAGATGAGGTAGCGGGGCCTGAGGTAATAGCGGCGCCGGGCGTCGTTGCACCACTCGCGGATCTCGTCGGAGTCCATCTCGGGCATCCGAAGCACGCTGTTGTGGTTGCCGTCCTCGGTGAGATAGTCGGCCCAGCCGCGGGCGGTGAGCAGCCCCTCCTTCTTCGCCCACTCGTAGTCCTTCGTGCCCGGGTAGACCATGAGGGGGAAGAACTGCATCGTGTCGTCCATGAGGCGAAGCGACATCTGCAGGCTCTGCTCGAGGGTTGCGCGCGTCTCGCCGCGGTTTCCTGCCATGAAGCAGCCGTGAACAAGAAGCCCAGCCCGGCGGGTGTTGCGGGAGAACTCGAGGATCATACCGGCCGTGGCCCGCTTGTCGATGTTCGTCAGGATCTCGTCGCTGGCGCTCTCGTAGCCGACTGTGACGAGCACGCAGCCCGCCTTTCGCATCCACTCCATCGCCTCGTATTTCAGGTCGACGCGGACGTTGCAGTACCACTTGATCCGGATGTTGCGCTCGATGAGCTCCCGGCAGAATTCGATCGTGCGTTTCTGGCTCCCCGTGAAGGTGTCGTCCTCGATGCCGATCTCGCGGACCTCGGGCAGGTTCTCGGCGACCCACTGGAACTCCTCGGCGATGCTTGCGGCCGATCGCATGCGGTACTTCCAGCCGTGGATCGTCTGGGGGTAGACGCAGAAGGTGCAGCGGGCCACACAGCCCCGGGCCGTCATGATCTGGATCTCGGGGTAGTCGCTTGCCGCGAAGAAGTACTTCGTGACGTCGAGGTGCTTCTTGTAGACGCGGCTCACGAAGGGCAGCTCATCGAGGTTTTCGATGAATTCCCGCCTCGGGTTGACGGTGATCCGGTCGCCCGAGCGCCAGGCCAGTCCGTCGATGTGTTGCAGGACCGACTCGCGGCAGTCCGGCTCGGAGGCGATCCGTTTTGTCCCCGACTCCGCCAGCGCTTTGGCAAGTTCCCGCAGGGTGTAGTCCGCCTCGCCGACGGCGACGGCGTCGATCGCTCCGTCGAGGGCCAGCGTCTCCCCGGGCAGCGCCGAGGGGTGGGTCCCCATGAGGACCACGAAGCACTGCGGGAAGAGCTTCTTGATGGCCGCTCCCGTTGCGACGTCGCTGAAGATGCTCGGCGTGCTCGTGTCCAGGACGGCCATGTCGGGCCCGAACTCGGCGATGAGCTCCAGGGTCCTCGCGGGATCGTATTCGCAGGCGCAGCTGTCGATTACCTTCACGTCGAATCCGGCATCTTCGAGAGTCCCTGCGGCGTAGCAGAGCCAGATGGGGTAGTAGATCGTGCCGCTCTTGGTGACGGCGGGGCTGCGGGAGGTCCGCGAGAAGCGCCCGTGCTCGGTTTTGAAGGGCGGATTGAGGCAGAGGATTTTCATGATCGTTTCAACCGGTACCAGAGAAGTCCCGCCATCTCGTGGAGGGCGAATGCAGATTTGAAGAGCGAACCCGCATTGGGGACAACCGCAGTGATCGCGGGACCCTTCGGGTTCGAGTAGAGATAGTCGGACGGAAAGGGGTTCACGTTCGGGAAATAGTTCCTGAGTTCCAATTCGCTTCGCTTCAGGTGATAGGCCGAGGTCACAAGGCCAATCCGGATCGTTTTGTCGGCAAAGCGGCGATCCATCTCGACGGCATGGCCCCGCGTGTTTTCAGAAAGGGAGTCCACGAGGATCTTCTCCCGCGGCACGCCGAGGCGCTCAGCGGCGGCGGCCATGACTTCCCCCTCCGACGCGCGGCCGATTCCCTTGCCAGCGCAGAGCAGCTGCGCTGCGCCGCTTTCCCGGAAGAGCTGTACGGCGCGCAGAAGGCGCGATGCCGAGGACTGCGACAGGAGGGTCTCCCCCGTCTCGGCCGTTTCCGTAACCCCCCCGCCCAGGACGACAACCACATCCAGCCTTCCCGGCTTCACGGGGTTTTCGCGGATGTAGTCCTTCTCGAGGGTGTGGCAGAGTAATCTCGCCATGGGGGAGATGCTCAGGCCGTAGAGAAGAGCCAGGGCCGGCAAAAGAAAGAGCAACGCCCCTTTCTTTCTTCTCGACAGGGCCGCCAGCGTCCCCGCCGCCAGGAGCACGACAATGAGCGCCACGGGATCGATCAGGCTCTTGGTGAAGATGTAAATCGTGTCCATCTGTCAGTCAAGGTACTGCCGATGCCAGATCTCGAAGCAGATGAGCGTCCAGAGCTCCTTGCTGAAGTCCCTGTGTCCCGCAGCATGCTGCTCGCAGAGTTTTCGCACGAAGGACGGCTCGAAATACCCCCTCCGTCTCACCCGGTCTTCCGACAGGTATTCCCCGAGCAGGGAGGAAAAGCCCTCCCGGAACCATCGGGACAGGGGGATCGAGAAGCCCTTCTTCTTCCCCTCGAGGATCTCGCGGGGCAGACGCTTTCCCATGACGTTCTTCAGCAGGTGCTTGGTCGAGAGCCCCTTGAGCTTGTAACGGCTTTCGAGCGACAGGCAGAACTCCATGAGCTCGTGGTCCAGGAAAGGGACTCGGACCTCGAGGGAATTGGCCATGCTTGCCCGGTCCACCTTGGTCAGGTAGTCGTTGGGCAGCACCGTCTTGACGTCGACGCAGATGCAGGCGTTGATGAAATCCGCCGTTCTGCACCCGCCGAAGGCCGACCGGTAGCGATTCAGAGAATCCGTCGCCAGGCAGGCGCGCAGCCGGGCGTCGCTGTACAGCTTTTCCTTGAGATCGTCGGAGAAGCAGCGGAGCCAGAACACGTGTCCCTGCTCCGGCGTCATCTCTCTGAGACTCAGGAGCTTCTTGACCTGGGCTGCAGCGGAAAGGCCGTTTCCCGAATCGGGGATGGCCTCTGCGATGAGGGAGAGGATCCCGCCGGCAGCCGATGGCGCCTTGCGAAGCCACTGGCCGATGCGATCGGCCCTGTAGTTTCCGTATCCCCCAAAGGCCTCATCGCCGCCGTCGCCGGAGAGCGCCACGGTAGCGGTCTGGCGGGTGTACTTGGAGACAAAATACGTTGGGATGGCCGACGAGTCCGCGAAGGGCTCGTCGAAGAATCGCAGGATCTCCTCGATCTCCCCCATGTCGGCCGGGCCGACGATGTACTCGTGATGGTCCGTGCCGTATCGCTCGGCGACCCGCCTGGCCTGGTCCGCCTCGTTGTAGACGGGGTCATCGAAGCCGATGCAAAAGGTCTTCACGGGCTGATCGGACACCTCCGAGGCGATCGCCACGAGGGTGCCGGAGTCGAGGCCCCCGCTGAGAAAGACCCCGATGGGGACGTCGCTCACGAGATGGCGCCGGACGGAATCCCGCATGAGCTCGTAGAGCCTCTCCCCGAGGGCATCTTCGCCCCGGTTTTCGTCAGCGGCGTCGAGGTGATCCGCTGCGTTCCAGTATCTCCGGATCTCCGTCCGCCCGTCCTGCCAGATCATGAAGTGCCCCGGCTCCAGCTTGCGGACATCCCGGAAAATCGTGTCGGGGGCGGGGACGCATAGGTAGGTCAGGTAGTCGTGGAGGGCCCCGAAATGGATGGTTTTGTCCAGGCCCGGATGCTCGAGGAGGCACTTGAGCTCCGAGGCAAAGAGCAGCCGGCCCCCCTTTTCCCAGTAATAGAAGGGCTTGATCCCGAGCCGGTCCCGCGCGAGGAGCATCCTGCGCCGCTTGAGGTCCCAGAGTGCGAAGGCGAACATCCCCCGCATCTTCGACAGGCACTCATCGCCGTATTCCTCGTAGAGATGGACGATGGTCTCCGTGTCCGACCGGGTCGAGAACCGGTGGCCCCGCTCCTCGAGAAATTGCCTGTTCTCCCGGAAATTGTACAGTTCGCCGTTGTAGACGACGGCAACTGTTCGGTCCTCGTTGAAGATGGGCTGGTTGCCTGTCTCGAGGTCGATGATCTTCAGGCGCCTCATGCCGAGCATGACCTGCCCGTCGACGTAGTGCCCCTCGTCGTCGGGTCCCCGGTGCACCATGGCGCCGCACATCCGGGAGAGGAGGTCCCGGTCGACGATTCCGCAGGAGCCGCAGATGCCGCACATGGCAGACTAGTGCCCCCCGGCCTGGAAGACCTCCAGGTAAAGGGCCTCCGTCCTGGCGATGTTGGCCTCGATGCTGAACTGCTCTCTCACCCTCCGCCGGCCGGTCTCGCCCATCCTCTTTCGCAGGGCCGGATCGTCACCGAGTCGCACGAGGGCGTCGCGTATGGCTGCCCCGTCTCCGGGCGGGACGAGGATTCCCGTCTCCCCGTCGGAAACGGACTCGGGGATGCCGCCCACCGTTGTGGCTACGACGGGCACCCCCATGGCCATGGCCTCCAGCGGCACGCGCGGGAAGGACTCCTGCAGGGAGGGCAGGACCACCACGTCCATCAGGCGGAGCAGGTCGGCGATATCGGTCCGGTAACCGAGAAACCGCACCCGGTCCGAAATCCCCCTGTCTCGAACATCCCGGTGAATCGAGTCCCATTCGCGGCCATCGCCTACCACGAGACAGCGGAAAGCCCCGCGGCCGCCTGCTGCCATCTTTTGAAGGGCTTCGAACAGGTGCGTGTGGCCCTTGATCCGGTCGAAGACACCGATGATGCCCACGACGAAGTCCGACTCTGCGATTCCCATGGCGGATCGACTCCATGCAGCGGGTTTTGCGGGATCGAAAGCGGAGAGGTCGAGCCCGTTGTGGATGGTCCGCACCTTGTCCGGTATGCGGCCCAGGACACGAAAGAGCCTGCGATTTCCCTCCGAGACGGCAATGACCCGGTCCATGAAGAGAAGCTGGAAAACCAGCAGCGCCCTCTCCACGAAGCCTTCCCTCAGCAGGTCCCGGCAGTGGCAGACCACGGGGATCTTCGTGCAGCGGGCCGCCCGGGCGCCGATCAGCTTGGAGAGGTTGTCGTGGGGGTGGAGCAGATCGATGCCCAACTCCCGGATCTTGCCCGAAACAGCAGCGATGCCCGCCGAGAGGCCCCGTGCATATCGGATGAGACTGGCGGGATCCCTGCCGACGGCGTCCCGATAGACGGCGGTGATCTTCTCGTCCAGGGGAACGGCAACCACGGGGATGCCCTCGTCCCGGAGCCGGGCGATGATCTCGTTTTCATGCGCGTACAAGACGATCGGTGAGAAGAGGGGCCTGCTGAGGTTCCGGATCAGATTGTAGATGCTGTACTCGCCGCCCCCGACATTTCTCGCGCCGTGCATCAGGTAGCCGATGTTGTATCGTTTCTCCATGTCTAGGGTTTGACACCCCTGGCGATGATGCCGTTGGGCCCATAGGAAACGAAGACGTCTTCCAGCCCCTCCTCCGTGAACCATTTCCGCACGGTGTCGATGCGCTGGGGCTTGTCGTAGCGGGGTGCGAACTTGTCGAAGGTGTCCAGGACGGACCATTCGAGAAGCTGCTCGTCGCTGAGCCCGTCGACCTCGGGGATGAAACCCCTGTGATAGGCTACGGGGATGAAAAAGGCCGGGTATTTCCCGAAGGGGACCTTCTCGGTGATCCACCTCTTCAGCGGGAACAGGCGGGGCGTCCAGGTCTCCACGATCCGGTAGAGCGTCTCCGGCGGGAGCCTCCGCGTCAGCGGCCTGAGCCAGTACTTGGGGTTGACGAAGGCCCGGAGCGTGAGGTCGTAGATGTCGATGGCGATCGTGCCGCCTCGCTTCATGACGGGAACAAGGCTGAAAAAAGCCTTCTTCGGGTTCGGCGTGTGCTGGAGGACCCCAAGACAAAAGACATGATCGAAGGCCTCCCGCCGGAAGGGCATCCGGAAGATGTCGGCCTGGAACAGGTTGAGCCTTTCCTGCAGGCCGTTGTTGGAGAGATTCGCGTCGACGGCATTGCTGTAGTCGAACGAGAAGACCTCGGCGCCCGTCTCCAGGGCAACCTGGGTGAAGCGGCCGGCGCCGCACCCCGCTTCGAGGATGGTTTTCCCTTCCATGCGCTCCGGCCACCGGGTGACCTGAAAGAACCGGTTGCGGCTCAGCGGGATGCCGCTGAACCGGTCGAGCTGGGTCCGGGCATGGCGGTTCCACTGGAAGCCGAAGGAGCCGGCGTAATTCTCGGCCGGGACGAAGCGGGGGATGAAGTTCGCAATGGGGAAGGATTCCGCACAGCCCCGGCAGGCGATCCTCCCTTCCCGGATGCGGCCGCCCTCTTCAGCGGTGACGGCCTCGATCCCGAGGCCTCCCCCGCAGAGCGGACAGGCCGTTTTCCCCAGTACATCGGGTGAGGGCCTCAACGGGAACCTCGCAGGACGTATCGCTTCAGGAAGCCCATGAAGTTCAGAGCGTACGTCCCCGCCTCGGTGAGGCTGCGTATGGACCGGAGGCGGTCCCATATGTAGGCCGGGCGGAGGTAGAACTGGCGCAGGCCGTTGGCCTGGTAGAAGGCCATGTCGTCCGCCGTGAGCCCGGGATAGCTGAATACGGGCTTTTGCATCGGGTCGTAGCGTTTCCAGTCCTTCGTCAGCAGATATCCGTTCTGCTCCACGTAGCGGTAGAAATCCGTACCGGGAGCCGGCACGGCAAGCCCGAGGGTGATGAAGGAGGTGTCCAGCGTTTTCAGGAAGGCGATGGTGTTTTCGACACTTGCGCGGGTTTCCCCCGGGAAGCCGATGACGCCGAAGACGATGCTGTCCATGCCGCTTTTCCGGATGAGCGAGACGGCCTTGCGGATCTGATCCGGCGTGATGTTTTTCCGGATGTTTTGCAGAACGACAGGGTCCGTGCTCTCCATCCCGATGGCGACCGTGTGGCAGCCCGCCCGCTTCATGAGCCCCAGGATTTCGCTGTCTACCCGGTCGGCCCGGGTCGAGCTGTTCCAACTCAGATCGATCCCCTTCGAGATCATTCCCTCGAAGAGCCTCGCCGCCCAGTCCCTGTCGGCGGTAATCGTGGCGTCGTTGAACATGACCTCGCGAAAGCCCAGATCCTGCACCCACTTCAGCTCTTCGAGAAAGTGGCCTACGGAGCGCTTCCGGATCAGGGGGGCGCCGAAAAAGGCCGGCTGGCAGCAGAAGCTGCAGTTGTTGATGCAGGCCTTCTGCCCCATGACCATGGTCTTCGGAAAGCGCTTCGTGATGGGGTCGCGATAGATCTCCTTTTCCAGCTTGTCGTGCGAAGGGAAGCCCAGCTGATCCAGGTCCGCCATGACCGGCTGCTCGTCCGTCCTGACGAACATTCCGGTTTTGCTTCGGAAATATATCCCCCGTGCATGAGCGAGGTCGGTTGCGTTTCTGACGATGTTGAGCGCCGCCTGTTCCCATTCGCCGGAGTGGATCAGGACGTCGAGATGCTCCGAGAGCCCGAGGGTTTCCTCCGGCAGGGCCATGCCGTGGGTGCCGACGGCAACGGTGAGGATGGAGGGGCTGATTTCCTTTGCCGCTTTCGCAACGAGGAGGTCCTCGTAGATCGTGCAGGTGGAAGTGGAGAAGAAGACCACATCGGCCCGTCTGTGACCGATGATCCCCTTTACGTCTTCCAGGGATCTCCTGGAGGCGTTGGCGTCGAGCAGTTCGTTGTCGAAGCTTTCCTTGCGCAAGTACCCCGAGATCATCATGAGATCCAGGGGAGGCTTCCGGAAGTCGCTCTTGTTGCTCCCGTTTCCGCCGAAGATCCGCTGATTGCCGAAAGGGGAGACCGCGGGGGGTTCGATCAGAAGAATCATCATCTATACAAGGACCTTCCGCCTTTCCTCTTCGAAGCTGTTGACCCATGCCGTCGCAAGCGCGAAGATGATCCAGTAATAGTAGGACTCGAGTCCTTCGTAGATAAACAGTTTGATCACAAATACAAAGCTTAGCGCAAAAAACAGGTACCCGTAGTTCATTCCCCGGCCGCCGCTGCGCCTGAATTGCATCATGCCGCGCAGGCTCAGAACGATGACCGATACGAAGGCGGTCAGATAGGGGAGAAATGTCAGAAGTCCCGCCGAGGATAGCACGAAAATGAACCGGTTCAGTTCCAGGATCTCGAAGTGGATCATCGAATATCCCGCGCCGAGCAGGGGACTTGCCGAAAAGGCCTTGAGGCTCGATGCGGCAGCCTTCAGGTGAGGATCGACAACTGCGAGGGAGCCTTTCCAGTGGACTCCTGAGCTGATCAGGAACTGGTTGATCCGCTCGTCCCCGATGATGTTCAGCGGCTGCAGATAACGCATGAGAAGGAAGGGCTTGTCCTGCAAAACAACAAGGACCGTCTCCAGGATGAGAAAAACCGCCAGGAAGAGAATCCTTCCTCGGCTCTTCCGTTCCGCGATGAAGATGCACGTCAGCAGCACGGCGGTCCCCGCCATCAGCGAAGCAAGCCCCGCCCTCGAAAGCGTGTAGATGATCTGGTAGACCATGAGGGCGACGATGGCCAGATAGAGGAAACGGCGCCAGTTGTTGCATTGGATGTACCGGTACAGTGAAAAGAGAATGATAGGCGAGAGCAGTGCCGCGTATTTGCCGTACTCGTAGCTCCACAGGCCTCTGAAGTATTCAATGCCCGGCCCTCCCGAGGGGTCATAGATCTTGTAGACTGCGCCGCCCAGCGCCATGTGATCCCCCAGGTGAGTGACGACGTCCCGGGTCAGAAACTCGGGGAGCCGAAGGGAGGGGACCTGAAGGAAAAAATGATACGTCACGACCGCCAGCACGCAATAGAACAGGATTCTGAAGATGCGTTCGACGTCTTTTCGGTCCCTGATGCCGTCCACGATGACGGCATAGGCCCAGACCGGCGCCGTCATGATCAGGTAATATTTCCCCGCCAGATAAGGGCTTTCGTTGACCATCATGGCCACCAGTGCGAATGCGACATAGAGAAGCAGGGCCGCATTGAGGACATTCCATTCGATGAGGCGCTCCTTCCTCCACACCTTCCGGATGACGAGGCCACAACACAGGACGAAGGGGGGAATCCATATCCGGATCAAATATCCGCCGGTCAGGTTCAGGAACCATACCTGAGTCGGCAACTCGAAGTACAAAAATACGATCATCCCCGCCAGGACCGCGAAATAAAGATCGGGGAAACGCAGGGACCTGCTACCCGGCATGGCTCATCCTCTTCCGAAACCCTTTTGGGAAAGGGACGCGGAGATTCGCTCGACCCACGAGTGGAGGCAGAGTGCCATATCCAGCGAGCGCCTGTGGGTATAGGTCAGCAGCCCGATCAGAACCAAAAGGCGGTTATTCCCGTATGTGGCCAGGTATCGCCGGACAATCCTTCTGGTCTCCGCTGTCCGGCCCTCGCGTAATCGGTCTGCCGCGCGCTTCACATAAGGTTTCACGAGTTTTTCGCGCAGATCCTCTGCGATGAATTCAGGTTCCTGCCCCGTGCCGTCTTTCAGGTTCCCGTAGGCCCGAACAAGAAGCTCTTCGGCCTTGAGGAACTCGTCCTCGCTGAGCCGCTCCGGCTCGATGAAGAACTTCCGGTGCCTTACGGCCTCCTCATCGGTGATGTTCAGGGAGGTCATTCCGTTGATGTTGGCCCGGAAAATCCTGCCCGCCTCGACCATCTGACGATCTGCGGCCCGTGAGCTCATGGAGGCGGTGTAGTGGCGGATGACGACGAGGATGTCGGGGACGTTGGTCACGCGATACCCCTTGCGCATCATCCTAGACCAGAACTCGAAGTCCTGGCTCGTGATGTGGTACTCGTCGTAGCCCCCCTCGGCGAGGATGATCTCCTTGTTCATGATCACCGCGCCGTGGATCATCGGGGTGTCCGTCAGGATCCAGAGCCGGATTTTGCGGGGATCCGTCGGTTTACGGAAGACCCGGTTGATCTCCCCGTCCTTGTCCATGATGTAGGCCGAGCAGCCGACCACGGGGTATTCGGGGTGTTTCTGGATGAAATCGAGCTGCGTCTCGATGCGCTTCGGAAGGGAGAAATCGTCGGCGTCATTGACGACGATGTACTTGCCCCGGGCGAGCTTCAGCCCGACATTCAGGGAAGGGGTCTGCCCCATGTTCTTTTCGTTGGTGTGGATGCGGATCCTCGGGTCGTTGAAGGACCGGATCGTCTCCAGGGAGTCGTCGGTGCTGCAGTCGTTGATGATGAGGAATTCGAAGTCCCGGTACGTCTGGCCCAGGATGGTCTCCATGGTGGGCCGGAGGTACTTGCCCCCGTTGTAGACGGGCATCAGGACGGTAACCAGAGGATCTGATTTCATGAAAGGGTTATCCTTGCGCGGTTCGGATCTCTTCGGCCGAAAGACGGCCGTTGGTGGCGAGGACATGGACCGGCGAGGCGGGGTGCTCGAGTTTCTCCACCGACACCGTGCCGCCCGCCGCTTCGACAATGGCACAGCCCCCCGCCACGTCCCAGAACATGATGCCGTCCTCCCGGTAGGCGTCGATCCGGCCGCTGGCCACATAGCACAAGGACAGCGCCGCGCTGCCCAGCAGGCGGACCTTGCGGAATCCTTGAACGGCGCCGACAAATTCCGAAAGGGCCGGGCCCGAGTAATCGGTGCGTACGGGGAATCCCGTGGCGAGCACGGCCCTGGAAACGAGATCCGTCCTGGAGGGCTCGATCGGGCTGTGGTTCAGCCAGGCCCCGCGGCCCGAAAGTCCGCAGAACATCTCGTCGTGGTTGAAGTCATAGACGACGCCGAGGATGGGCCGAGCACCTTCATAGAGGGCAATGGATACGCAGCACAGGGGGATGCCCTGGTGATAGTTCAGGCTCCCGTCGAGGGGGTCGATGATCCACAGGGGGCCTGCCGCTTTTTTAGAGCGCCGCGCAGTTCGCTTGCCGTCAATCGCCCCGGCTTCTTCGCTGTACAGGGGGATGCCGCTTCCCGCCAGATGCTCCACGATGAGAGCCTCCGAGTGGCGGTCGGCGGCGATCTTCACGTCGTGGCCTGAGGCGGCCGTCAGGTCCTTCCACTCGCTGTGCCGGCTTCGCAGGTGGGAGCCCGCCAGGAGCGCGGCCGACTCGGCCAGGTGCAGAAGCTGCCCGGCTTCTTTGTCCGTGATCATTCCGATGCCTCCTGAAAGCCACGGATCAGGTTTTCCACGGCGTCCATTTCCATTTGCAGCCTTCCCTCCGAGGTGTAGGAGCCGACGTGTGGAGTGAGGATCACCTGCTCGTAGCCCGTCAGGGGCCCTTCATAGGGTTCTCTGCCGAAGGTGTCGAGCCAGGCACCGGCGACTTTTCCCGAGTCGAGGGCCTCCCGAAGCGCGTCTTCGTCCAGGACTTCCCCGCGCGAGGCGTTCAGAACAAAGGCGCCCGGCTTGATCAGGCCGAACTCGCGCCGCCCCAGAAGCCTGCTCAGTCCGCTTGCGTGCAGGGTGACCACGTCGGCCCTGGACAGCCCCTCGTCGAGGCTCACGATCGGCCAGGGAGCCTCGCCCTTCCCGAGGGCGGGGTCTGCAGCAATCAGATTCACCTCGAAGGGGGCCAGGAGCCTTGCCACCGCCGACCCGATCCGGCCGAGGCCGACGACGAGGACCGTCATTCCCTTGAGCTGCCGGCCCACACGTTTGTCCCACCGTCGCCCGTGCAGGGCCCGGTCCATCTGCGGCACCTGCCGGATCAGGCTCAGGAGGCATCCCACCGTCATCTCCGCCACGGCCTGCGTCGGCCCGAAGGGCGTGCTGTAGACCCGGATGCCCAGCTCGCGCGCCGCCTCGAGGTCCACGTTGGCCATGCCGGCCCCGCACCGCGAGACGACCTTCAGGCCCGACTGTGCGAGAACCTCCCGGTCAAGCGTTTCCAGGCCCGCCACGAGGCCGGCGATGTCCTTCCCGAGAAGGGCCGTCGTTTCCTCCATTGTGAACTTGCGCCTGAAGGGGTTTCCGACGACCTGAAAACCGGCTTCCAAGAGGCGCTCATGGGGTGCGCGGTTTTCCTCCGCGAAGGAGGAGGGGCCGATGAGTACCTTTGCGCCTTTGAACTTCTCCGGGATCCCTGTCATGTTATCTCCCCGTGAGTTTCCTGCTGCCCGCCAGATTGCTGTTCGAGTGCAGGCGGGGGTTGCGGATCCTGAACGCCTTGCGCCACTCGGGGTCCGACCAGTAGATGGCGTAGACGAGCCGCATCGTTTCCAGGGCATCCTTCACGCCGCCGTGGAGGATCGCCGTCTTCCCGATGATGGCGTCGGCAAACTCGTGGATCTCGTCGCACCAGGAGTTGTCCTCGAGGTATGTGATGATCTCCTCGCGCTCGGTTCCGGTGGCGGAGCTCGTCCTGCGCCCGATGATGAGCCGCTCTTCGCCGTAGCTCTTCGTGCTCGTGAGAAGCCCCTGCAGCTCGAGATAGCCCTCCGTCAGGTAGATCTCGAGGGAAAACTTGTGCTGCCACTGGGTGGCGCTGGAGTGGAGCATGGCGACACGCCCCCTCTCGTCGCGCATCAGGGCATAGGCGTTGTCCTCCACGTCGCATTTCCAGTAGTTGTTGGAGACGAAGCTCTTCACGTCGACGAACTCCCCGCAGAACAGGCGCATCAGGTCCACCATGTGGATGCCCTGGTCGAGCAGGATGCCGCCGCCTGCGTACTTGCGCTCCGAGCGCCAGCTTCCCTCGAAAGGCGTCACCTTGCTCTTGCCGTAGACGCCTCGGACGTTAACGATTTCTCCCAGGCGGCCCGTCTTGAGGATCCGCAGGGCCTCCCGCACCGAGTCGTGGTAGCGGTGATTGAAGCCGTACTTGAGCTTCAGATCGGGGTGCTTTTCTCTGACGGCGAACACCCTCTCCACGTCCTCCACGTTCTGCCCCGGCGGCTTCTCGCAGAAGACATGAAGGCCTTTTTTCAACCCGGCGATCGTCACGTCGGGGGCCACGTAAACGGGCAGACTGACGAAGAGGACATCGAGCGGCTCCTCCAGGAGCTGCCGGTAGTCCGGGTAGCAGCGCACGCCGTCGGGCATGACACCTTTCTCCCTGAAGTTCTGATCACAGACGGCGACGGTTTGCAGGTGGGGGTGCTTGTCGATGAAGACCCGCCTGCGCGTGCCGACCATGCCGTATCCCGCGATACCGACCCTGAGTTTCTTTCTTGCTACCATGGCACCTCACTTCCCGATGATCGCGCTGATTCGCTCCTTCGCTCCCGCTTCGCCAATCGCTTCGGAAGGACCCGACCGATGGGTGACTTTTTGCCCAGCATGAGGTACTTCTTCTCCATGAGCGGGTTATAGGGGATTTTCTCGATGATGGTTCCCTTTGCATATTTGTGAACGAACCGCTCGATGCCCTCCAGGTTCTCTGACCTGTCCGTGACCCCCGGGATCAGGGGGATGCGAACGATCATGGCTTTTCCCGAGCGGCCGAGCCGGCGGAAATTTTCCAGAATCAATTCGTTGGATGATCCCGTGAAGCGTTCGTGAAGGCCGCTGTCGACGAACTTGATGTCGTAGAGAAAGAGGTCCGTGCGGGCAAGAACGTTCCGGATGCTTTCGAAGGGCACGCACCCCGACGTGTCGAGCGCCGTGTGGAGACCGGCCCTCTTGGCCCTGCCGAGAAGCTCACGGCAGAAACCGCTCTGCCGGAGGGGCTCGCCGCCGGAGAGCGTCATCCCGCCGCCGGAGATTTCGTAGAAGACCCGGTCCTTCAGCACCTCATCCAGGACGTTCCCTGCCGATTTCGCAACTGCCGACCAGGCCAGGGCGCCCGAGGGGCAGTGCTCGATGCAGAGCCCGCAGAAATCGCAGCCCGCACTGTCGAAGGAGGTTGCGCCCCTGCGTCGGGTGAAGCACCCCTGCGGGCAGACACCGATGCAGGTCCCGCATCCTGCGCAACGCTCCGCGTGAAAGAGGACCTCGGCGCGGTCCGTCACGGCCTCGGGGTTGTGACACCACCGGCATGCGAGGGGGCAGCCCTTGAAAAAGACCGTCGTGCGGATGCCGGGCCCGTCGTGGATCGAAAAGCGCTGGATGTGGGTGATTAGGCCGACCATGGCTCCTTCGAGCGCGCGATGACGTGATCCTGCATCTCCCTGCTCAGGCCGACGAAGTAGTAGGAAAATCCCCAGACGCGGACGACGAGGTCTCGATAGCGCTCGGGATGCTCCTGCGCCTCCACGAGCTGGGCCGTGTCGAGTACGTTTACGTTGAGCACGCAGCCGCCCTTTTTGCAGAAAGCCCGGGTCAGTGATTTCAAAATGCCCGCAGGCTGCGGCGCCCCCGCGAGCGAGGCCGCGGGGATGTTCAGGTGGAGCGTGGAGCCGAAAATGTGCTCCGCCGTGCGGATCTTCGACACAGAGTTGATGATCGCCGTGGGCCCCTTGCGGGTCGTGCCCGGTGTTGGCGAAATGTGCTCTCCCACGGGATCGCCGAAGGCCCTGCCGTCGGGCGTTGCGCCGACGTAGTGGGCCGTGTGGTGGAAGAGGTGGTTGTAGAGACCGGGCAGAATGGGCCTTCCCGTGCGGTCGCTGTGCCTCTTCACCCACGCGGCAAACCGCTTGGCGATGTCGGCGGCGATGTGGTCCACGGCATCGTCGTCGTTTCCGAACTTCGGCGCCTCGAGGCAGCACTGCCTCAGCAGGGGGTGCCCCTCGAAATCGTCGCTCAGGGCCTCCAGGAGGGCCTTGCGGGTCACGCTTTTCTTCTCGTAGACGAGGGACCGGACGGCTGCGATACTGTTGGCCGCCGCGGCAAGCGAGCCGATGAAGAGCCCGTAAGTGTGCCAGCAGGCCCGGTTCCGGTAGGGCTCGCGGGCCTTCTCGAGGACCTGGGGCATCGTGGCCGCCGTGACGGGCCGCAGGGGGTTCTCGTCGGAGCTGTAGGGCGCCGAGAGCATGACCTCGACCTGGTGCCTCAGCTGGGCGAGGTAGGCCCGGTAGAAGTCCTCGAAGGTCTCCATGGCCTCGAAGTCGCCCGTCTCGATGCCCCGCGCAACGGGGGGCTTCACGTCAACGGGCTCCTGGGCCAGGGAGTAGTATGGGAGGCTCTTTTTTTCGGGGACATTCTCGGCGCCGTTGAAGAGGGTGTGCTCCACGGCCTTGACGCAGTCGATATAGCGGAAGGCCGTCTCGCCGTGACCGTCGAGGATGATCTCCGTGCAGCCGTCGGCGCAATAATCGGCGGCAATCCGGGCGGGCCTGCCGTAGCGCACAAGACCGTCGATGATCGTATCGTCGTTGTACACGGTGCAGATGCCCGTGCCGCGGAGCTGAAGCCCCGCGGTGAGATCGAGCAGGCGCTGCGGGGATTTGCCGTGGAGGCGCACGTTGATCTTGGGCTCGATGTAGCGTCTCTCCAGGGCAAGCTCCAGGATCATGTAGGTGATCTCGCTGGTCTCGTCTTTCCCCGCGGCGCTTCTGCCGCCCAGGGTGATGTTCTGCAGTGTGTCGCCGCGGCCCGCGCCGCGCTTCTCGAAGCGGAGAAGGAGCTCCGCCAGGAGCCCCCGGGCCTCTTCGGGGGTGATGCGCCCCGCCTTCAGGTCCCTGCGGTAAAAGGGCCAGAGGTGACGGTCCATACGCCCCACGGTGGAGGTGGCGATCCGGAAGACAGTGGCAAGCCAATAGAGCTGGCAGGCCTCTCGGAACGTCTCGGGCGGACGCGTCGCTGCGGCTCGGCAGAGACGCCGGAGCTCCGGCCGCCCTGCGGCGCTTGCGGCATGGGCGAACCGGTCGGCCGTGCGGGCGAGCTCCCCGTAGACCCTCTCGATGAGCCGCAGGTAGGCCTTGCGGTTCCCCTTGTGGAGGGCCGCACGGGCACGGGCCGCCTTGCGGATTCCCGCAAAGCCCAGGGCCAGCAGCTTCCGCATCCCCAGGGGGAAGTGGAAGTTGTCGTGAGGCCGCGGCCAGACCGGGTATTCGGGAGACTGGAAGGGACCGGCCAGCATAAGCCCCGGATCGATTGCGGGGTCGAGGGTCCGGAGCCAGCCGGAGTAGCGCTCCGTGTCCTCCTCGAGCCGGCTGATCAGGATATCGGGAATGTCCATGACGCGTCCTTGCATACGATGTCAGCTTGTGAGCCACCCGCCGTCCACGGGGATCACGGCCCCGTTGACGTAGTCCGAAAGGGGGGAGGCCAGAAAGATCAGGGCACCTTTAAGGTCGTCGCCTCGGCCCCACCGTCCCACGGGGATCCGCTTGAGGATGGAGGCGTTGCGCTCCGGGTCCTGCTGCAGCGGCAGCGTGAGGTCCGTGGTCATGAAGCCCGGGGCGATGGCGTTGACGTTGATGCCGAAAGGCCCCAGGCCGATGGCAAAACTCTTTGTGAGCCCCACGATCCCGTGCTTGGACGAGGCGTAGGAGGGAACCCGGGTCCCGCCCTGGAAGGAGAGCATGGAGGCGATGTTGATGATCTTTCCCGAGCGCTGGGCGATGAACGGTTTCGAGACGGCCCGCGAGAGATAGAAGGGGGCCGTGAGGTTCACCTGCAGCACGTCGAGCCAGTCCTCCCCGGCAAACTCGTGGACCTCGCCCCGGCGGGAGATGCCCGCGTTGTTGACGAGGATGTCGATGCGGGAATGGTCGGCGATGACGGCCTCGATGACGGCCTCGAGGTCTTGCTTAGAGGCCTTCACGAGATCAACGCAGATGCGCTTGAAGAGGACGCCCTGCGCCGCGCAGAAGGCCGCCAGGTGCGGATTGTCGGAGCGATCCAGGGCGATGACGGCGGCGCCCGCCTCGGCCAGGGCCTCCGCCAGAGACTGGCCGAGCCCCTTCGTCGTTCCCGAGATGACGGCCACCTTGCCTTTCAGGCTGAACTTCTCGACGATGCTTTCCTTCATGGGCCTCTCCATGGTTTCGTTGGACCTTTTAGAGGTTGCGGTATTTCTGGAAGAGGGGGTCCCTCTCCATGATGCGGCTCACCTCTTCGTGCTCGGCCGGTGTGTCCACCCCGACGGTCTTGTAGGGCGACAGGGCCACCTTGACGGCGATGCCGTTTTCCACGAAGCGCAGCATGTCGTCCGACTCGGCGATCTCCAGCGGCGTCATGGCCATCTTCGGGTACCGCAGGATCGTCTCCCGCGTGAAGCTGTAGAGCCCCAGTTGCTTGTAGTGCCTGTGCTTCAGTCCGTAAGGGATTGGCAGGCGCGAGAAGTAAAGAGCAAAGCCCCGCTGGTCGAAGATGCACTTCACATTGTTGTAGCTGTTGATCTCCGCCTCGCCTTCGAGGTTCTCGATGAGATTCACGCAGGCGACCCCCTCCTCCCGGAAGTAGGGGTCGATGAGCAGGTCCAGCGTTTCGGGGTTCAAAAGCGGCTCGTCCCCCTGGACGTTGAGGGCGATGTCGAAGGGGCTGCCCTGCCGCATGAGACTCTCGCAGGCCTCGGCGATGCGGTCCGTTCCCCGCTGGTGCGTCGTGGCCGTCATGATCACGCCGGCGCCGAAGCCCTCGGCGGCCTTGCGGATCTCCTCGTCGCAGGTGGCGATGTAGACGTCGTGAACGCGGGGGTTCATCTTCACCCTCCGCCAGACATGCTCGATCATGGTTTTCCCGCAGATCTTCACGATCGGCTTGCCGGGGAACCGAGAGGATGCCATCCGCGCCGGGATGAGGGCAATGATCCGGTTCATGGGACCTCCTGTTATGATGGTCTGTCCTGTCTATTCCGTCTATTCGGTCTGTCCCGTCCGGAAAACATCACAGCCTACCCCGAACCTCCGTCATAAGGCCCCGGCATGACTCACCCAGGTAGAGGAAGTCGTCGCTGAAGCCGACGAGGCGGATGCCGCGTTCGACCGCCTCGAGGACAAGCCGGGGCTCGGGTTTCACGACGTGCTGACCCATGAGGTATCCCCTGGTCTTCGAGACCCTGTAGATCTGCTCCAGGGCTTCCCGGACGGAGGGGTGGTCGAACTCGCCGGGGCGGCCCAGGGAGCCCGACAGGTCGTAGGGGCCGATCATCATGGCGTCGACACCCTCCACGTCCATGATGGATTCCAGATTTTCGACGGCCCGGATGTGCTCGATCTGGACGATGACGACGCTCTGTTCCCGGTTCCACTTCATGTAGCCCGCCAGGTCCATGCTGTAGCGCTGGGCCCGGGCGAGACCCACGCCGCGCGTTCCTTCGGGCGGGTACTTGACGGCATTCACGGCCTTCCGGGCGTCCTCCCTGGAGTTGACCATGGGGACGATGACCCCGTGGGCCCCCATGTCCATGGTGCGCTTGATGAGCTCCGGGTGGTTCTCCATGACCCTCACCAGCGGCGGCACCCCGCAAAGATCGATGGTGCGTATGATCTCCTGGGCCTGACCCGAAGACAGCCCGCTGTGCTCCATGTCCACGCTAAGCCAGTCGAAGCCCGCCCGGGCCATGATCTCCGCCACGGCGGGGTCTGAGAAGGTGACCCAGGAGCCGATCGTCAGCTCCCGCTTCTTCATCCTGTCCTTCAGGTCCTTCATGGGCTCAATCCTTCCTTGAAAGGGTGGACCGCTACGCCGGCCCTGGTCCTGGCCGATCAGAGGGCTTTCAGTTTCTCGTAGGCGGGGTGGTTCGTGAGACTTCCGATCCAAATTTGGTTCGGGGCCTCCTGGAGGGGATACCAGACGCCACTCTCGATAAACGTCGAAAAGGGGTATGCGTCGAGCGCCTTTTGGTAGTGGGCCTTTTGGGCGTCGTGCAGGACGACGAGCCCGCCGGGCTTCACGGTATTTTTTGCCGCCTCGATGCAGCGCCGGCGGAAACGCGCGTCGACGATCATGACGTCAAAGACTCCGCCCAGCCTTCGCGGGAGATCCACGTAGGCCCGCTCCGCTTCGGCTGTCGGTGCAAAGGCGCCGCAGGGCGGCGGGATGCTGCCCCATCCCGGCTTCTCCCAGAAGGGAGCGAACTCTTCCAGGTGTAGATGGACCCGGCTTCCGAACTGGTGGGTCTCGATGAGCCCCTTCACTCTCTCGTGCCAGGCCCGGTTGTTGTCCAGGGCGTGCCACTCGAAGTCGTTCCCCATTTTCGTGAGGAAGCCCGCATAGTAGGTCGTGCTCAGGCCGCATCCCCACTCGAAGACGCGCAGCTTCCCGCTGACCGCCAAGAGGGTGAACAGGGTTCTGAAAATCTCCCGTTCCCGCGGCGTCTGCGCCGGCAGCCCAAGCCAGCCGTGGGCACGGAGCCTGGCGGAAAAGAACCAGCCCTGGAGGACGCCGATGATTTTTCGATGCATTCCGGCCATGATCTACACGTTGTCCGAATCGCCGATCGTGAAGTGCCAGCTCCGGCACTGCTCCTGCAACCTGGAGGCGAACTCGTTTTTAAACCAGATCAGCAGAATATTGTTTCGAGCCATGAAGCCACAGCGTTTCAATGCCTGGTGATACGGGCTCCCTTCGACGCACCAGGTGTTGACGTAGCTCACCCCGGATCTCTGCGCATCGCCCAAAACGCGGATCACGAGCGTCCTGAACCGGGACTCCTGCCCGGGCAGGAAGAGGAAGTCGGCGAGGATCATCTTCTTGATCTGCGAGTCGGCAACGATGCGGTACACGGCATAGCCGAGGATCCGGCCGCGCTCCCTCAGAATGTAAAAGGTGTACTTGTGGGGGTTGCGGAAAAACCTCCACGCAAGGGCTTCCCGATTCCTTTCCAGGAGGAAGTCATAGGCTCCCCGAGCCTCCTCCCAGAATTCGTCCCACTCGTCGGGCAGCGACTGCACGGCGGCGATTTCAGCGGCGGCATCCCGGTCCAGTGCCCTTAGCGCAAGATAGTAGAGAGAGTAAAGCGACAGGAACAGGGTACCCCCGTAATGACCGATCAGCCAGTGGGTATGTCTCTGGATGAACGGTCCGGGGTTCAGGGGCAGGACCAGGGATTTGACCTTCGGGATTCCGGGATTGAAGAAGCCACACTTCTTGAGGAAGGCGGGCAGGGACGGTGTCTCGGCATCGGGTGTCGTGTAGACTCCCTGAATCCCCCTTTCCAGCGCTTCCCGTGTCGACTGGTTCGTCAAGAGGGCGAGCATCCCCTGTCGCTGGTACGTGGGGTCCGTGTAGGCGTCGCCGATCTCTGCCACCATGCAGTCCGTCCCTTTCAGGAATATCCGCTTGGGCGTGTTGCTGAGGATTGAGACGATCCGGTCGCCGTCCTTGATGAGGTTGAGGATTCCCGGCATGATGTAATGGTCGAAGGCCCTCCAGTGGAAAAGGCCCATGGAGCCGTACTCTTCGCTGCCGGGGAAATGGGTCTTGAAAAAGAGCCCCAGGGCGGCCAGATCCTCCCTGCCGCAGGGCACGACCGTCCAGGGTTTTTCTGCCGGCTTCGTGCTCATAGGAAGGCCGCCATGGTCGCAGGGGTCACGGGCTCGAAATAGTTCCCGACCATTTCTTTCCCGAAGGCCATGAGCCGGCGGCGCTCGTCCGGTCCCATGCGAAGCGCTTCGTCGATTCTCTCCCGGATCTCCGCGGGGGACGAGACGAAGGGCGAGAAGGGGTATTCGTCCCAGAGGCAGTCGAAATCGAAATTGTTCTCCAGCGACACCCGGATCAGGGGGACCCCCGTTGCCATGGTTTCCAGATTCGATACGGACCCTCCGGTCATCATCACGACGTGAACCCTTGCGAGCCACTCCTGGACCGTGCCGGGCGCCCACTCGTATGCGGGGAAACCGATGTCTTGAAGATACCCGCCCATTTTCTGCACGTCCGTCGTGGGATGGGTTTTGATGAAGATGCGGACGTCTTCTGCATCCTTCAGCGCCAGCCCGGCCTTCTCGAGCAGTTCCATGTTCTGGTTCGTGTCGTAGTTCAGGATGACGAGCAGCTTTCGCGGGCCGCCGTCGCCGTTTGGGTTGTTTGACCCGACGCTCTGATTGACGGCCGTGTAACGGAGGTTCGGGCCCGGCAGCGCCATGCCCCGCGGGAATCCGGCCGCCTCCAGGATGGACGGGTAACGGGGCCCGCTGCAGATCACTTCGTCGGGCAGCGGGTGGGTGGCCCGCTCCTCGGGAAGGAAGAACATGCCAAGCTGCTCCTTGAGCCAGACCGTGTGCTGGAATGCACTGATCCGGGCCGCCGGGTAAGAGCGCCGTGCCGCCAGGATGAAGGGCTTTTCCGGGGGGTTGTTCTCGATCGGGTAAATGAATCGCTCGATATCGACGTTACTCTTGCGGAGCCTCTCCAGCAGGTACCGGATGCTGTTGTAGGACAATAGCGGCGGGTGGAGAGAGACGGAGAGATGGATTTCCCGGATGAGGCAGCTGATATCACGCCCCTCGAATTCACAACCCTCGAGATTCGGAAAGAGCCCCGCCACCCCATCCCGAAGGGCCCTGGCGATATCGGTAATCGTCAGGTACTGCTCCGGAAGGAGAAAGGGGTATCCGCTTTCCGCCATAAGCTTCATCTGGGCCGGGACACTTCGATCGAGGTTGAAGCAGAGGGGGATCGTCCAGACCTCCTTTCCCCTCTCCTCGAGGTAGGCCGGAAGGACGCCGAAATTCCGGTCCCGGTAACGGCCTGCCTTGTCGATGGAGCCCGCGGTGACCCAGCTTCGGAGGATCACCTTCCGGGAGCCCGTGGTACCGGTAATCCTCTTGTTGGTGAGGGTCCGAGAATAGATCCATTGGAAGGTGCCGGACAGCAGAAAGTAAACCGCTTTCCCGGCAAGACGAAGGCACTGCTCCGCAGGTTTTGTTCTCTCCGGGAAGGCCTTCTCGATCCGGCAGCGCATCCCCCGATTCCGGGCCTCTTCCCCGATCAGGCGAGCCAGGGCCCGGGAGTCACAGATGAAGACCAGCCGCGATGCCTCCGCGGTTTCCATGATTTTCCGGGCACAGTGGAAATACACGACATACTTCAGCAGGGGGATCGCCCCGGAATTTCTCGATGCCAGGTGAGTACCCCAGAAGGCGTAAGACGGGTTTGCCCGGTTGATCCGGTGACTCAGGTCCATGAAGGGCCGGGAGAGATCGTCCACGGTGCGATGGAATTCCTTCCCCAGGAGGCGGATCTTGACGGGGGCGGGATTGCGCTTTTTAATTTCTGCAAAAGCCGCATAATCGTCGCAAAGATAGTAGCAGCGGTCCTCCGGGCCGATGACGCCCGGCCTTCCGCGAAGGGAGACCTCTTTCGAACAGATCAGGACTTCTCTCGTTTTCGCCATGGATTCTCAGGATTCCTTGTCAGATCCGGTAGAGGATCCGGTTGGAGTATCGGAAATTGAGGACCCTGCGCAGGAGCCTTGCCTTCGCCCCGAAAGAGCGCCGGATCTGGTCCCTCAGGTCCCCCCCGTATTCCGGGCTGATGAGGGAGATGCGGTGGATGACGCGCTCGCCGGGAACAAACCCGCCGCCGTCGATGGTGTAGATCCGGAGAAAGCGGCCCAACAGTCGCCTTTTCAGACCTCCCGTGTAAAATCCGCAGGGCAGGGAGAAATCCTCACGCAGGGTGTTGCCGTATTGAGCCAGAAAGGCGAGGTTTTCGTCGATCTCGCCGTCCATCCCCTCGAGGTATGCGCCCACCAGGGGCTGATGCGTGTGGCCGTGCGGCGCCAAGCGGACCAGGGGATGGCCGGCAAAGGCTTCCAACTCCTCCGGGGCGAAGGGCCGGTGGGTGTCGTTGCTCAGGAGATCTCGCTCGTCTCGGCTCACCGATTCGTAGAGCTTCCCATAGTTTGCCGACGAGATGGGCCAGCTTCCCGTCCGGGTGGCCTCCCAGACGTCCCACATGAAGGGGATGCGGTGCATCACGTTGTAGGACGTGACGAAGAGGATGAAGGGGATGCCGTGTCTCTCCGCCGTCTCCAGGAAGTGACGGTTGTTGTAATAGCCGTCGTCGAAGGTGACGGAGCATACGGGGCCATTTTTTTCTGCCGCCTCGCCGGGCAGGGCGAAGCGATATCCTTCGTCCTTCAGGGTGGTAAAGAGCGTATCCATCTCCCCCGGGGGCAGGAAGAGCTCGCGGTGAGCCTTCGGCTCGGGGTCTGCCTCATGGCCGATGCAGTGGAAGCAAAGGCAAAGATTCGGCATTGACAGGCTCTGTTCTGTCATCAGCCTTTTTCCAGAATGGTTCGGCCTCTCAAGCGGGCGAGATTCCGCACCAGGGAAAGATTCTCGGTGGAAAGGACGTTCAGCTTCACCCCGAGATAGACATAGAGGGCCAGGATCATGCCTTTCGATGCGAGACGGATCAGATAATCCACTTCAAAATGCCGCATCAGAAGCAGCAGCAGAGACGAAAGAAAGAAGATGCCGTACACCAGCGACAGGCGGCGGTACTCCCATTCAATCCGGTAGTAGTGCTGGGAAACCAGAAATGAAATCACTCCGGACAGGATTCCGGCGACGAACGTTCCCCATGCCGCGCCGATGGTTCCCCATGCCATGATGAAGGGGATGTTGATGGCGACGTTCAGTGCGATCCCGACGAGGGTCAGGAGCGACGTGACATAGGTTTTTTTTGCGAAGATGAGCTGCGGCTGCTTGCCGAAAAACAGGGAGCCGTAAAACATGGAAAGGAGGATGACCACGTCCGTGGCGCTCCAGAAGGGCTCGGGGGTCAGGACAAAAATCACCTCTTCGGAGAACAGGGCAATCAGCAGCGCTGCCGCGACAGACACGTACGCGAAGGGGGTCAGGTAGTTGCCGATGGAGCTTCGGCCCTGTTCCCCGTGGTCAAACATCCGCTGATAGACCTGCGGGGCAAACACATTCTGGAGGGCCGTCATGAAGGTGAACACGATATTGGCGACTCTCTGGCCGATGCTGTAGATGCCCACACCGCCGATCGAGGAGAGCAAGCCGATCATGTATTTGTCGAACTGGTTTCCGATGACACCCAGAAAGATCCTCGGGGTTAGCGGAACACTGAGCTTCAGGGACTCCTTCAGGATCGGCCAGTTGAGCGATAAGGGGAACATCCGCAGGAAGTTGATGGCCAAGATCGAAAAAACCAGGGTGCTTGCCAGCAGCTGGCCCCATACGAGACCGAGGACCCCCGTGCGGAAATAGACGACCAGGGTGAGCGTGAAGGCTGCGACGAGGATGCTCTCACCGATTGTGTACCAGATGAATGGTTTTGCGTCTTCCCTGTTTTTGAAGTAGGTCAGGCAGTATGTCTTGAGGCTCATGGTGCCCGTCGCAGTGAATGTCCAGAACAGAAGGTCGCCGTATTGGCCATCTCCAATGATCCACTGTGCGAAGGACACTCGAAAGACAAACGTCAGTACGAGGAACACGGCAAATGCGGAGAGGACGAAGGCCAGGGTTGAGTAGAGAAGCTGGGCCCCTCTCTTCGGGTCCCGATATTCGAAAAAATTCCGTTCGTAGCCGACGGTCAGGCCGAAATTCGCCAGGCCGGACACGACCAATGCATAGACCTGCGCAAGCGCCCACAGCCCAAAGTCCTCCTTTGTTAACACTCTCGTCAGAATGGGAAAGGTGAGCAGGGGAATCAGGTTCGCCACGGCAATGGGAGCAAGATAAAGAAAGCTGTTCCTGACCTGCTGCTCTTTCGAGATCATGATGCTGAAGAGGGATACCCTTGTCGATTCATCCTGGTGACATGGCTCTCACCCCACTGAAGGGTGTACTTTTCGGCTGCTTCGGCCATGACCTCCTGCCGCGGCAAACCTCTTTTCAATCCGTCATGGATCCAGGAGATATAACTGCCCATCCGAAGTCCGGCATGTCCGTCCTGAAACGGATCGAGGTCGCTTAGCTCCGGGGACCAGTCGCCCAGCCGCGGAGCCGATTCCGGTTGCGACCGGAATCGCTCGACGGCCACGCGCAATGACTCCCAATCTTCAAAAAGAATCCGCCCCTTGCCCCAGTCGTGAAAGGGGTGGCCCCTGAGACCCTCCGTGTCGACGAGAAGGGTAGGCGTCTCAGCCAGTTCTGACTCCAATGGAGCCGAAGTGCCCAACAGCTTTCCGATACAGATGTCTGCGACGAGGGCGGCCTCCGCGGGGAAAATGTTCCCGTACAATTCCTCGCTCGTCAGAAAGAGACATCGCCCAGTTTCCCTGGCCTTCTCGACAATCCCTGAGATGGGTGCAAGCCGTTCAAAGAGGGTCGTCGAATTTTTGGGCTTGAAAACAATTCCGAGGGCCGGGTCGGACAGGAACCACGTGAGCAGGTATTCATAATCCCTGACGGCATCCTCATCGCTGCAGAGGATGTCCCATCGGTTTACGGAGTTCTCGTCGAAGAAGCAGAGAATGAATGTCGCGCCATTTGCCTGGAGTTGCCGCCTCATATCGGCCGCCCGATCCAGCCGGTTCAGCTCTCGTGTGGCGCCGTCGTAGATAAACCCGGTTTTAACCATGTACTCGACGGGTGCTTCAATGTCCCGAAACAGGCGCTCGAATGCCGATGAGAAGACAAATTGGATGCTTTCCCCGGCACTGAGAAGCTTTGTCGGATAGAACAGGTTGGAGGCCGAATATTGATAGGCCATCGTGATCCCGCCCAACCGGTCCATGGCCAGCACCTGCCCGACAGTCGTGTTGAGGGTGCCCAGGTGTGCTTTCACCTCATTGGCTCGGAAAAACTCGTGCCAATAGGTGAACTCCATGGCAAGGATCGCAAGCTTCCCGAGGACGTAGGGGGACACGGCATTTCCCGCGATGATGCACCGTGAGAGTGCCTTTAGCAGTGCCCATGCCGTGCGCGCCATCGAAGACATCACGCCGAGGGAAGGATTCCAGGATCGAACTCCCGGTGCACGCCCCATGATGCGGATACCGCGGGAATGAAACTCCCGGCGCGTTTCGGGATCAAGGGGCTTCTCCGAGACATAGTCGTAGAGAAGGATCGTATCGGTTGGAAAGGAAACACCGTTGAGCCAGAAAAATTCCGACCGCTCCGCAGGATTGAATCGGAGGGTTCGATACCAATAGCGCACGGCGAGTGTGGTGCCGGACCTTTCTGCCCCGGCGGATCGCCGATCGGCCGGCGGTCGCCTGGGCCCCCGCACCTTCCCCGCCAGAGATTTTATGGTCCTGACCAGGATGACACCGGCTTGTCCCGCCCGCTTGATGGCATCCTTCAGAAACCCCGCGGACCCGTATGTGATCAGGCGGATACCCTGACTACGGGCTTCCTCATGGAGATCGGGCAGCCAGTGCTTGCGTTGAAGCAGCAGGTACGGCTGGCTGCCAGGGGTTCCAAACTCCTGCGTAAGGATCCATTGGACGAGCGCCATGCGAAGGCATTCCGCGTTGACATCCCGCTCCACCATTTTGTCGAAGTAAAGCAGAACCTTGTCCTTCGCCCAGAAAGATGCCATCTCCCGGATCAGGGGATCCTTCTCGAGCCGTTCTTTACGGATCTTCCGGCAGATCTCCCTGGCCCGGCCCAGGATGTTCCCGAATTCGCTCGCTCCCGAACCATTGCGGATTTGTCCGATGTGGCAGTCGACCTGGCGAACCGCATCCGGGATCAGACCGGCCGCCTGAAGGAGACGGAGCATCCTGAGCGCTCCCGCCGTCGGCGGATCGAAGTACAGAATCGATGTCAAAGATCGGCCAAAGGCGAGCAGCCTGAGAAGAGAGAAGGGGGTGATTTTTTCGACGAAAAGAACGCTCATTTAGTTGTTATAATTCATTCCAAGGGCTGTGCTTAGTGTCTTTACGCCAACTCTCGTACATGAGAAAACGCTTCGGCGTATTTCATCCCGACATGGGTTCCCCAGCGCTGCGCCGTGATTTTGAGCGCCTTGGTGGACCGTGGGTGGGGATAGGCCCGGAGTTCGCCGCCGTATAGTTTCAATGCCTCGCATTTCTTGTCGATCCAGTCCGTAATATCGACGTACACGGAAGGGATAAAAGCTCGATGAGCTACGGGTGTCGCCCACTCCGTCGATGATGGAGTTTCGTATGTCAGGATACGACGGCAGGCAGTGCCCTTCAGGGGCCTGAAGGCAGTCAGTGCCGCCTCGTGCGTGATCCGGTGATCGATATTGAGATCGCCATAATGGTGGGTATAGACGACTTGCGGGTTCACTTCCTCTTTCACTTCTTCGATGACCTTGATGACATCGAGCAGATCCACGGAATCAAAACGATTATCGGCCAGTTTATAGGTGAACAGCTTTTTCCATCCCATGAATAAGCCAACCCTCTGAGCGGCTGATTCCAGCGCCTTCACTTTTTTGCCGTCTTGAGGACGGGGAATACGACTTCTGGAAGTGACTCCTTCGCCTAGAATGAGAGCGTATACGTCATCGCCGTTGCTGATATGTTTCAACAACGTTCCCCCGCAGCCAAGGACCTCGTCATCGGGATGAGCGGCTACTATCAGTATTTTTTCCATGGTCGGTCATTTCTCCAGAAGTTCTATCCTCGCATCAGCCAGAACGGCGCCGCCCTTCATGGCTGCCCGGGTAAAGGTAATCCTGAATTTCCCGAAGCGAATGAAGGCCGGAGGATAGCCCTCGCCGTCCAACATGCGAATGAAGGACAATATTTGTTCGCAGCAACCCTCACGGGGCAACTCACTCTGCTCCGGTGTTCTCCGTTTGAACACCGTTACGTCACCTTCCTGGGGAACAGGTTCCGGCCTCGTTTCGACAATGTGTTCGATCATTTCAAATATAACCGATGTTGCCCGCCTTAAAACCTCCTCGGCCGTTCCCTCGATGCAAAGATCCCTCTTCAGATACACGGGACCTGCGTCCACGGCCTTCTCTGCCTTGATTGCAGAAATCTTCGTGTGCTTGATGCCCAGCAGGACAAGATTTTGAAGAGGGCTTCCCCCGCGACCGTATGGCACGTCTGTCATGTGAAAAATGACGCATGGATAACGGGTATGCAGTTCTTCCGGTATGACCCACGACCAATGCGGGAAAAAGATATAGTCGGGCCCGTATGCCTTCACGCTTTCCACGGTCAATTCTTCAGAGGTGCAGAGCACCTTGCAGTTGTATTGTTTGGCCAGTTCCCGGGCCGCCTCGACGTTCCAGCTTTTAATCGTGGCAATGATAAATTTCATCTTCCTGTTCTCATCTGGCTATATTTCTTCCATGTCAAAATAGCACTCCGAGTAATGCCGAATGGCCCGCCCCGACTTGAACAATGGCACATAATCATAGGTTTTCCCCGAGAGGATATCCATCCACCAACTCACGTCGTCGAAACCGAATTTTTTTCGAAACAGGACCGTACCGGAAATCCTCGGGTTGATTTCAAAGGGCAGAAAGACATCGCCGACGCGCCGCGATTGGATGTTGATGCTTCCTCTCAGGGAGACGGCTTCCGCGATTTTGGATGACAAGTCTTCTAGCTGGCGCTCCTTGACCAATACAGCTTCGAGCGTGGTCCCATCGGCCCCCAGCCTGCGTTTGAAAGAGATCGACGAAGTCTTCTGGCCGTCGGAAAAAACACCGGTTGTATATTCCTCTTCCGGCGTGCCGATATATTCCTGAACGATATACGATCCCTCAACTTTTCCTTTAATGTACTCTAATTCGGCCAGGCTGTCCGCTATCCAAAGCTTCCTGCTTCCATATCCCGCTTGCTGCTTGACGATAATGGGAAAACCGAAACGCCCATCGTATCCTCGCAGAAAAGCTGTTTTCGGTACCTGGATTCCGATGCCCTGTAAAAAAGACATGGTTTTCATTTTATCGAGAAATCTGTCCAATACCCATGAGTGGTTTAAAAGGAGCTTGACGCCGAGGCCATCGAATTCCTCCCGCTCGTGGTTCAAAAGAGAGATTTCCGGCTCGGAAATCGGAATGAAATATTGCAGGTGTTCTTCACGTAGGATGGTTCTGATGGCTTGCAGGTATGCTGACCTTTGGGTTGCCGGGGGAACGACATGAAAACGATCCAGAAGATGCCGCACAGGGGTGTACGGCTTCAAGTCGCATCCGACGATCTTGGATACCTTCTCTCTGAGGGATTGAACGACTGAATATCCGATATCCCCCGACACGGCAGAAATGAGGATGGTTGGTCTTTCATCTCGCATGTCGATAGAGGACCTCTTTGAGGTATTTGTTGCCACAGTCTGTTTCCTCAATCTGTCGAAGGAGACCCTCCCTTTCGTAGGGGATCTCACGGAATGTTGCTCTTCCGGGGATTCCTTCGACAAGGGCATAGGTCGGCCAGCCCCCGTTTCGCGGCTGGCCGAGCGAACCGGGATTCACGATATACTTTCCCTCTATCCGTTTTTCCATCGGGTGATGGGTATGACCCAGAAGAAACGTCTCCGCGTGCTCTTTCAGAAAAGGCTGCAAGGGCGTGTCGGGGTAGACATAGCCGGAGACGGGATTCCAGGGGCTTCCGTGGGCGGCGGATATTTCCCCTGCAAGTTGAACGCAGGAACCCGGCAGGTTCGAAAGCCAGCGGGTCAGGTCGCTGCAGTCATGCTCCAGCAGGCGCTCCATGGATGGCCCATACTTCTTCAGATAATCACGGCGGAGGCTTTCGTTGCCGCCGAGGATCTCGAGAAAGACCTGGTCATGATTCCCCCGGAGGGCGACGAGGTTCGGGAGAGTCGCCAACTCTTCCAGGATCTCCATCTGGTCAAAATAATAACCGCATAAATCGCCGAGGTACAGGTAGAGATCGGCCCCCTCTTTTTTCATCATGGGCAGGGCCTGCCGGAAGGCATGGCCGTTGCCGTGGATGTCGGAAAAAACGCAGATCTTCATGGCCGGGATGTGCAGTAGTAGTAGAGGTTTCTGCCTACGCCCATGGCCCCCAGGATCTCATAGATTCGTAGCAGCCCATCGGGATCGATGTCTCCGAGAAAATTATCGGACCGAATCCTGAACAGGTGGGTTCTCTTCCCTTTGCTTGTATCCTCGATATAATTGGAGTTATCGTTGAGCAAGTTCAAGTCGATCGGGTTGTCCGCCAGGATGGAACGGACATCGAATCCCAGATCGGTCAGCAAGGCTGTCATGCTCTGCTTGTTGAAGTATGAGAGATGATCGGGGTAGCAGAGCCAGAACTGCCGCGATATTTTTTTTTGCTCGAGCAGATGCTCATGAAGGGGAGAAAAATCGTTCGGGGCAATGACGACGAGCAGGGATGCGGGGCGCATCAGTATCTTGATCTCCCGCAGAAGCTCTACGGGGTCTTTGACATGCTCGATGACGTTGGCGCAGAGAAGATAATCGTAGTTCTCCGCTCTTTCCGCTCTCCGCTGAAGCAGCTCATACAGGTTGCCCTGTTCGAGAAACGGGAGCAGGTGCGGGTGGAATTTCTCCATCCCGTGACGGCTGTAATCCAAGCCGAAAACGCGGCAGCCGTTGCGGTGGAATTCGTCCATGCCCCACCCTTCGCCGCACCCGATGTCGATGAGTTTCTTTCCCGCCGTTTCCCCGGCGAGCTGGCGGGCCTTGCGGTAGATCAGCGAGGCCTTCAGCCGGAAATACCGGATCTCTTCATCCGAGTAGGCGATCTCGTAACTGCCTCGCCCCTCCTGGAAGTATTTTTTCTCGTAATAGGCACGGAGCTCTTCGTCGGAAGGCAGGGGGTCATACTGATAGAACCCCCATCGGGTTCTGAGCAGCCTGGGGTTGCGATCGTTGTCGTTCATGGTTCCTGGAGACCGCCCGCTTTCTTGAGACCGTGTAGATACTGCTGGAATGTCATCGGCTCAAAAGGGAACGGGGTCGCGTGGACGATCAAATCCCCGCTTTCGGTTCCCTCCTGACGGAGGATGTCCTCCCCGGGAAGGCAAGCCGCCGCGACCTGGATCAGATACTCTTCGATGGAGATCACTTCGGGGCCAGCCAGATAGAGGGTCTCCTCCGGAGCCGACGAGTTGCGAGGCAGGCCTTCATAGCGCTTGACGAGGTGATCGATCCACCGGGCCACGTCCATGACGCAGATGTAGTTCCGCCTCGATTTGCCCGGTCCCCTGAGAGCAGGCTTTTCCCTGCGATGAAAGGCCCCGCTGAGGGCGCGATTCAGTCCGAGATGAGACGGTCCGTCCAATCCGTAAATACCGTTGATCCGGAGGAGGCTGTAAGGGCCGCCGTGACTCTTGACGGCTTCTTCTGCGAGGTACTTGCTCATCGCATAATGGGTCACGGGTTTAATCGGCGAATGTTCATCGAGGTACGCCTGGTCGGCGCCGTGAACGCCAACCGTGGAAGCCAAGATGAAATAAGCCTTCCGCTCCCTCGCTGCCGAAGCAAGGTACAGGGTCGCGACGGTATTGACCCGGTAGAGGATCGGGTCGAGTGCCCTTTCGAAATCAACGCGGGCCGCAAGGTGGATGAGGACGTCGAAAGGAGGCAGATCGGGGGGATGGGGGCTGGACAAATCCCACAAGATGTCCTGTTCTGTTTCCTTTTTTCTCCGGACAAGGCAGAAGACATCATGGCCGGATGCCTCGAGCATGGGCATCAGCGCCCGACCCGAGAACCCGGTCTTCCCGGTGAGCAGGATTCTCATGGCCGATCCTTCGCGCTCCGATGATGCACGCTGTCGCTCCAGACGCTCAAATCAGGCAGTCCCACGTCAGCCACATGTCCCTGGGGATGTCCTTTTTGGCTTTTTCCCCCACGACAAGATCCAGGAAACGGGGGTGAAGTCCGAGAGCCGGCCTCTTCACCGTGATTTTGTCTCGCGTGATGATCTCGCCCTGCTTGATGTCCACGGCTGCAATCAGGCTTCTTCGTGCCAGGCGGTGGTTTTCCTCTTCGCTTTGCCGGACCTTCTTGACGAAGCTGCCAAGGATCACTTCCGTGTCCCGGATCGTCGCAACGAACGCTTTCAACTCGTCGGGCTCGAGGGAGAAGGGATGATCGGGGCCGGAATCCTTCTTGTTCAGCGTGATGTGCTTTTCGACAATGGATGCGCCGAGCGCGACGGCGATGGCTGAGGAGAGGGCGTCCGTGGTATGGTCGGAGAAGCCGACGACACAGTCGAAAGCCGTCTTCAGGGTGACTACGCAGCGGAGGTTTACGTCCTCGTGCCGCGCCGGATACTGGCTTACGCAGTGAAGCAGCGCGTAGTTCCGGCATCCGTTCGCCTCGAGGTGCCGGACGGCCGCCTCAATATCATCGAGGCCGCTGTTTCCCGTGGATAGAATCACGGGCTTGCCGGTCTCGGCAATCCTGGCCAGCAGGGGGTAGTGCGTGATTTCGTAGGAGGCAACCTTATAGAAGGCAACGTTAACCGCTTCCAGGACATCGACCATGGATTCGTCGAAGGGGGTGGAGCAAAACGTGATCCCGACCTCATCGCAATATTCCTTGAGCCGTGAATGCCATTCCACGGGCATCTCGATCCTTTTGATGAGCTCGTAGGGTGTTTCCCCCTCCCTGCTTCTTCCCTCCATTTCCGATATGCGCGGCGTATAGACCGAGTAGAGTCCATCGGCGGTGTAGGACTGGAATTTCACGGCGTTGCAGCCGCTGTCCCGTGCGACATCGATCAACTTTCTGGCACGGTCGAAATCCCGGTTATGGTTCGATCCGATCTCGGCGATGATGTAGCACGGCTGTCCACTGCCAACGGAACGGCCGGCCAGTTCGATCTTTTCCCCCATAGGTTCAACCCCCTCTCTGCGAAATTTCATGCTTCTGGAGAAGCGCTGAGAGGAATGCCGCGTCCCTGACGAAATCATCGAGTCCCGCCACGGGGTTTCGTGGTGTCTCCAGGGTGATATATCCGTCCGGGGGGACACAGCCCACGTAGAAGTCCAGATTTCTGTTTCCTTTTCCGAGATTCAGATGGTTATCCTTCTCCGATGTGGCATTCCCATCCGAAAGATGAAACACGAGGGGATGGAAGGCGAGGAAACTCTCGATCATCCCCTTCTCGTCGATTCCTTCCGAACAGGCTGCACAGGAGGCGTGCGCGAAATCGAGCACAAACCCGTGCAGGCGGCCCGCATCGGCGATTTTCCGGAAATCGGCCGGCGACCAGCCGACGCAGGTTTCGTCGCGAAGACCGATTTTGGGCTTGTTTTCAATGACAATCCGGTTGTCTCCAATGAGCCCGATCTGGCGAATGGTCTCCAAGACGGACCCGTTGTTGCCTCCATGCGCGATGATCCAGTCGGCCCCAAGCATGTCGGCAATCCTTGCGGTCTCCCCGAAGTAGTGCCCGTTTTCTTTTTCCTTTTCCCCCTGTGCCAGATTGATCCCGTGAAGGGAGTGGGCAGCGTGGATCACGAAGGGGACCCCAAGCCCTTTCCACTGCTCGATCACCTCTCCGGGCGTCCGGGGGATCACGTATAGTTCGATAAAGTGGAACAAGTCCTTTCCATAGAGGACCATGGCCTCGGGGATCAACGCCGTATCCGTCGAGTAGAGCTTGAGACCGATGCGGATTGACTTTTGTTTCCGGGCCGTTGCCTTCATCGCCGTAATGCTTCCCCGCGCCTATTTCCAGAGATTCAGGGTCTGTTCCCCTGTTTTATTGAAGGCGGCTAGATTGGGGTGGACATCGAGAAAATCGATTATCTCCTCGATGCTGATCAGGAGCCCCTCACGCTGAAGTGCCTGCCAGAGGTTTCGGACCAGGATCAGATCGTAGGGCGTGTCCACCGTCAGCCGGATCTCGGGCCGTTGAAACTTGGCTGGAGGAGAAAGCCGCCGGATCGTGAACAGGTCGGGGTTTTCGGATATAAACAGGGTGCAAAGCTCGCTTCGGTGACGGTCCTCTCCCCGGGCATGGGAACGCTTCAGCGCGTCGAGCGAAATAATTTCGACAATCGAGCCAAGGGGCAGTTTCTCCGTGACGGTCAAATCCGAATTTCGCTCGATGTGCTCTGCGATCATTTCGTCCAGATTCTCCCAGTAGATGAATGGATTGTCGGGCGTTACCCGCACCACGATGTCTGCCTTGACGTGGTCTGCGGCCAGGATCAGGCGCTGCAGGACGTCTTTTTCAGGTCCCAAGACATAGGGCAAACCCTGCCTCTGTGCGTAGTCGATGAACAGCGCCGCCGAAGGTCCTTCCGTAATGGCCAAGACAATCGCGTCGATGGATTTGACCTGGCGGAGCCTGTCGATCAGGTGCTGGATGATGGGGCGGTCCCCCACCAGTTGCATGGGCTTGCCGTACAAACGGCTTGATTCGGCTCTGCACGCGAGTGTTGCTGCAACCTTCATCTTGACATCCTTTGCCTGTATGGTCGTGTGTGCCGGAAGTGCCCGTGTGCTCTGATGGCCGATCGCGCGTTCCCGGCTCAGGGCCTTCCCTTCCGGCGGATCCTTCACGCGCCTGAGCCCCGTATTTTCGGATGTCAGGGCGTCCCCTTCCTGAATGTCCATCGTGGAGACCAGATACTTCCTGTGAAGCTGGCGATACCGGATCTCCTCCTGCGACAGGGTCATTGATCGCGGTCCGAGCGCTTGTTCACAGGCCCTGACGAGCCGCACCATGTCTGCGAACTGTGCAGGTTCCAGGGACGAGAAATAATCGAGCCCTTTTTGCGACCGATCGAGCGTCAAATGCACTTCGATCAAATCCGCACCGGCCGCGACGGCCCACGCGGGCAGAGTGACCGCCATAGGGTCATCGCCAGCCAGGTGAGAGGCAAAGCCGACCGGTACCCCCGTATTTTTGCGCAGCAGGATGATGCGGTGCAGATAGGCGCTAGGCAACGGGGTCGGAAAGCTCTGGAATCCATGCATTAAGGAAACAGATTGAGCTCCCTTGGCTTGCAGGTACTCGACAGCATCGGAAATCTCCATCCAAGTCGATCCGCCACCTGACAGGAGAATCGGCCTGCCCGAGGCAGCTGCCCAGGCCAACAGTTTGGTGTTGGATATGTCCGCCGCATGGATCATGAAGCCGTCGGCGCCCAAGCGGTACATCCGCTCTGCACTCGCCAGTCCAAAGACGTCGCAATAGACCGTAAGGCCCAGGCTGTGAGACAGGTCAATGAGGTCGTCCCATGCGCTGTCCGGCATCCCCAGCTTCTCATAGAGTCCGAAATAAGGAAAAGAGGGGACGGCCAACTCGGCCGCCTCAAATACCTGAAACTTGACGGCCGACGCACCGGCTTCGGCCGCCGCCCTGACAATGGCCTTGGCCTTCTCCGGATCGCCCTCGTGCGCATTGGCCATCTCGGCGATGATCATCCGTTTGGTCATGGTTCTTTCTTCTTTGCCTGGAAAGCGGATCGTTTATTCGGGCTTGCGTTCGACCCAGTAGGAAGAAGCCGCCCGATCCCATTTTCTTGACATGTAGTCCGTCCCCATTGTCCTTAACAGGAGCCCAACTGGGGTGATGATGAGCAGGAAGACGAGGAAAAGAAAGGCACGGAAGAGTTGATCCAATAGGCTGAACCGCATGCAGGCTCCCTTGTTGCTAATCGAGTTGAAATTCCTTGCGCCAGTCTTTTGTTTCCACGTAGGGGGGCTGGCTTTTCTTGTCCAGGAGGTAGGACCCCATGACGAGGTAGTCCATCTCGGTGCGCATGAAGCACCGATAGGCATCCTCGGGGCTCTCCACGATGGGCTCTCCGCGGACGTTGAAGGAGGTGTTGATGATGACGGGGCAGCCCGTCTTGCGGTAGAAGGCCTGGATCATCCGGTAGAAGCGCTCATTGGTCTCCGGGTGGACCGTCTGGATCCTTGCCGAGTAGTCCACGTGGGTGATGGCGGGAACCTCGGATCGGGCCACCTTCAGCCGGTCGAGTCCCTTGAGGGTACTCGCGTCGGCCGCACCGTCGATGCGCTTGTCTTCCCGGACGTGCCCCACCATGAGCATGTAGGGCGACGCAAACCCGTTACAGGGGCGGCAGCCCGTCATGTCGAACCAGTTTGTTGTCTCGTCGCAGAGCACCGAAGGGGCAAAGGGCCGGAAGCTCTCGCGGTACTTGATCTTGAGGTTCATGACGCTCTGCATCTTCGGCGAGCGGGCATCCCCGAGGATGCTCCGGGAGCCCAGGGCCCGCGGGCCGAACTCCATCCGCCCGTCGAACCAGCCCACCACGTGCTCGCCGGCGATAAGCTCGGCGATCCGCCCGGGGAACTCCTCGGGTGCGAGCTTCTGGAAGGGGATCTGCCGGCTGTTGAGAAAGCGGCGGATTTCCGCGTCGGAGTACTCGGGCCCCAGGTAGGAGCCCCTCTGCGCATCCGATACGCCTTCGGCCTTTCTCGGTTTCCCGAGAAGACGGTGCCAGGTGAAGAGGGCAGCGCCCAGGGCGCCACCGGCATCCCCCGCCGCCGGCTGGATCCAGATGTTCTCGAAGGGTCCCTCCCGCAGGAGCCGCCCGTTGGCCACGCAGTTCAGGGTGACGCCGCCGGCCAGGCAGAGGTTCTTCTCGCCCGTGACGCCGTGGACGTGCCGCCCGATCCTGAGAACGATCTCCTCCGTCACGACCTGGATGGAGCGGGCGAGGTCCATGTCGAGCTGGGTGATCTCGCTTTCGGGCTCCCGCGGCCCCCGGCCGAAGAGGGCGTCGAACTTCTCGTTCGTCATGGTGAAGCCCGTGCAGTAGTTGAAGTAGTCCATGTTGAGACGGAAGGAGCCGTCGTCCTTCACGTCGACGAGTTTGTCATAGATGAGATCCACGTAGACCGGGTCCCCGTAGGGGGCAAGCCCCATGACCTTGTACTCGCCCGAGTTGACCTTGAACCCCGTGTAGTAGGTGAAGGCCGCGTAGAGAAGGCCCAGGGAATGGGGGAATCGGATCTCCTTGAGGATCTTCACGTCGCTGCCGCGTCCTGTCCCGAAGCTCGTCGTCGTCCACTCGCCCACACCGTCAATGGTAAGAAACGCGGCGCTCTCGAAGGGCGACGGGTAGAAGGCACTTGCGGCATGGGATTCGTGGTGCTCGGGGAAGTGGATCTCGCCCCGGTAGCCCAGCTTGCTCTTCAGCTCCGATTTGATCCACAGCTTCTGCCGGGCCCACAGCGGCATGGCCGCCAGGAAGGACTCGAGCCCCCTCGGCGCGAACATGAGATAGGTCTTGATCAGACGGTCGAACTTGACGGCCGGTTTTTCGTAGAACGCCACGGCGCCGAGGTCCTTCGCGGAGATCCCCGCCTGCTCGAGGCAAAAGCGGATCGCACGGTCCGGGAACCGGTAGTCGTGCTTGACGCGCGAGAAGCGCTCCTCCTGGGCGGCGGCGAGGATCACACCGTCCCGGACGATGCAGGCGGCGCTGTCGTGATAGAAGGCGGATATGCCGAGGATGTGCATGCTCAGTTTCTCTCCAGCCGGTCTGCGATGGCGGAAAGCCGCCCGTCGTATTCCCCGAGAAGCCCTGCCGAGTGGTCCCCTTCGGTAAAGCGGCGGCTGTATTGTTCGTGGGTCTGTACCGTTTCTTCGAGAATCCCGACGACGCCCTGGATTTCCTGGCCGCGTCCCGCGGCGAGCCTCTTGTCCAGAAGCAGCGCCACGGCGAGGGCCTCGGCCATCCACTCCAGCGGGACCCGGTCGTAGCGCATGGAGATGCGCGAGTGGGAACCGAAGCGGAGCGTCTCGCGGAAGTACCAGGCGATGGTCATCTTCATTCGCTCGTAGACCTGGTTGCCCTTGCGGAGGTGGGCCAGCAGTTTGGTCCGGCAGGACGCGAGGATGGCTGCGAGCCTCTTGGCCTCCATGTCAGGATCGACGGCCGGCTCGCCGCTCTCGACGAGGGGCGCGATCTGAGCGGGCAGCATGGCGCTAAGCTCTTCCGAAGACCGCAGGAGGCCTGATGTTGTGAAGATGTTCTTTATGTCCGGGTCGGCTTCGACGCTGCGCAGGCAGGGGATCAGGTGGCGGATCAGGAAGTACTCGGGGAACCGTCCCACGTCGGAAGGGTAACGGGGCCCGAAGGGCAACAGGAACCGCAGCTCCGGGAAGCAGGGGTGCGTCAGGTGATAGTCCAGGGCGGCCCGGATCTCTGCGGGCAGTCCCAGTCGCACGCTATCGGCCTTCTGCGCCGATCCGTCGACGGCCTTTCTCAGAGCATCCCGATGTGCGGCAATGTCGATTTCGCTGAAGGGGGCGTAGGTCCGGAAGTAGGCAAAGAACTCCGTCGAATTTCCCAGGGCCAGCTCCGGGTTGTAGAGGATATAGCGGATCTCAGC
>Ga0209079_10000009_pt1 | contig 120142 bp, 145 predicted proteins | sample PPLLaktember2015_2_FD_187259 | JGI IMG/M metagenome (GOLD analysis project Ga0209079, IMG submission 187259) | Freshwater sediment microbial communities from Prairie Pothole Lake near Jamestown, North Dakota, USA - PPLs Lake P7 Core (6) Depth... | ecosystem: Environmental > Aquatic >... | reverse complement strand
TTTTTCTTATATTAATGGTAGATTTAGGTTTTTCCTATATTAATGGTAGATTTAGGTTTTTCCTATATTAATGGTAGATTTAGGTTTTTCCTATATTAATGGTAGATTTAGGATTTCGGTTGGGTTTTCCTATATTAATGGTATAAATAGGGTTTTCCTATATTAATGATGATATAGGCTCTATTTCCTATATTAATGTATATGTAGGCTCTATTGGTATACTGCCTATATATAGGAGATGCTTAATATTACTATGTTAGCCATATACCACCCATATACGTTTTATATACCCCTCATCTACCCCACATATACCCTATGGGTATCCCCATACCAATGGGGTGGGTATCCCCAGAATACCATATAAAAAATCATCCTACATATAGATATAGGAAAAAGAGGTGTTTAATGTCGCTTCTTTACAAGAGGCTTACGTTTTACAGAATGCGAGGCTTTCTTACGTCTTGGTGTTGCAGCCCCATATGGATCATTTCTCCCCCATATAGCAAGTTTCTTCTGTCCATGATCTCTCACAGCCTGCTTGCTTATAGAGTTCTCATCCATATACCTGTCTGCTACCTTATCAGGGTAATTGTCTACAATACCCTCTGGGTATACATAGATATTGATAATCTCTTTGAATTTACCATCGTCCCCCATTTCCATTGTTCTTACAACGCCGCTATAACTTGCAATCTTTTTTATAGTCCGTGTATACTCAGGATTAACCTTTATACCCTTAACGTCACCCTCATTTCTTTCACCAGTTCCCTTTGGTTTAACAATCTTTACCATTATCTCTTACCTCCTTTACGCTTCATAACTACCTTACGTCTAGCCATTGGATGTTTCACTTTTTTTCTACGAGAGGAATTATACCATGGAAATTCCTTCTTCCTTATATAATACGATAATGGTAATCCATTTAATTGCCTTGCAACAGCAACAACTGGTGGTGGAACTTCATTAAGCATTCCATTTTTATCAGCATATGCCATTGCCAATGCTATGGCTTCTCTTTGATCAGGAATAGATGGATTATACCTTTGATACTCTGCTTTTCTCGCATCCCAAACACCTTCACGTGTATCTACTTTTATACCAAGTCTTTTAGCAGTAGTTCCAAGCACTCTTATTGGATCCTCTCTCCTTTGAGATTTTAAAGTATCCTCATTCACTTTATTATTTCTCTCAATTCTCTCTCCGATCTCTTTATCAATCTTTGAAACTTTCTCCTGTGCCACATCACGAAGGTCTATCATTTTCTTTCTATGTTCAGCATTTGCTTTCATATAATCAGCATTAGACTCATTCTTTAATGGAACTAAGTCCCCCCTCTTATATACACCAGTATAATATCTTCTATTTGGGAACATTGGGCTTACTTCAGTACTTTCTTCACGCGGAGGTTTTGTACGACCACTACCAGAAACATTACTTGCTTTCGGAGATTCAGTTCTTACTTCACGAGTCTCTCTTACAGGAGCACCCCTCCCAAGCCTTCTTTTTTCTGCTACCCCATCGCGTTTCCATTTATCTTCAAGCTGATATACATTTATAATAGCAGTTGTCGCAGGAAGCATATTTGAAACAGACCACTTTTTATTAGATCTACGTCCACGCGTATCCTGATCGGTTTCGATCAATCTTCCAATAACACCCGATTTTCTAATAATGGCAGATGTAGTTGAACCAGAAGATCCAGACCCAGACGCATTACCTTTATTACTAACATTCTTTACCATTTACACACCTCAATCTATAGTATAAATATTACCTAATCCTATTTATAGTTTTTTCTAAAAAAAGTACATTATTTTTTATTGGAGTTCTTCAGAATTTTATCTATCTTCTTCCCAATCTTCTTTGAGAAATTAATGTTTACCAAAGGTAATGTATCTTTAGACTTTCTCTCCTCTACCATTGTTTCAATATTAGCATTACTGCTATTTAATTTATTACCATTCTGTGATTTATTAATCTTCATTCCCATTCTTTTAACATTAATCAATCCAAGATCTATTTCTGGTCTCTCCCTGAATGTAGCTGATTTTATAGTCCTATTTGGTCCAAGACCATCAAACCCAATATTCAATTTAGATAATGTTTTTACAGATCCTTTTCCAACCGTCTTTTTTGAAAAACCAAATCCTTCGATATTATATGATGGTCTTGATTTTTGCGAGACCATTGGAGATACTGGATTAATGACGATTGCTTTATTTGAACCCATTCCACCAAAATTTTTTCCACTTATAACAAACTTTGAACTTCCATTAACAAATGATTTTCCACTAACATTTGGAGACCTGTGAGTAAATCTGTTTACAGATATTGTAACCAATTTTGGTTTTCTCTGTTGAATTGGAACAGGGACATTTACAACCGTCCCATCTTGCTGGATAACTTGTTTATATTGTTGCTCTACAACTGGCTGAGTAATTTGCGGTTTTGGGACATCATAGATGCTCGGAAGAATATCACGGTTAATGTTTGCAGTATTAATATCACCAAGACCTATCCTCTTTGCAGGTATAGCATAATCAAACTGATTCTTTGCACCAGCTACTGTTCCGGGAACACCGAGTGGAGCAATATTTTTATTTGCCCGTACCGTAGTCACCGCATCAGCCATACTACGCCCAACACTCTGACCAGTCATACGGGTATATGCATTGAGGTTGGCAGACTTAGATCTGACTGGTTCTATAGGACTGGTTGATTTCATATATGGTTTTGCTAAAAAACCTTTAGTTGGATCAAACCAATCCTTATTCATTTTACCCTCATACATTCCTGACAAAACTTCTTCTTTAGTATTTTGTCCTATTGCAGATAATTTTTTACCAACAACAGAACGCGTAGAAGATACTCTTTTACCTCTAGATACAGCTTCATCGTACGCATTGATATTAGCATTATTTTTACCAATAAGTTCTTTATTCTTATCTAATCGCTCCTGATGTTTATCCCGTTCTTTTATTGCATCATTTATATCAATTCTAATATTTCTAAGTTCAACTAACTCTTCCGGAGTTTTATTATTTTTCCGTTCAAGCTCATCTCTTCGTTGTGTTAAATTCTTTATTCTCTCTTTTAACCCATCAATATTTTTCTGAAGTTCTTCATTATTTTCTTCAAGTGTTGCATTTTTTTGTTGCAATGTACCTTTCTGTTCTCCAATATATCCACCTTTACGGGCATACTCTACTTCATCTACAGGGCTTCCGAAAATTACATTGCCTCCAGTCTTAAAAACATTTTTAACAGCAAACTTTTCTTTAAGTTTTTCTTTTATATCAGAAGCCTGTTGTTGAGTCCAAGTTTTTTCAGTTGATTTTCCGGATGCATCATCCTTTGGATATTCAAGATGTTCTTTTTCAAAAATTTCGGTTTTTAGAGTTTCTTCAATTTTTTTAGGTTCTTCTGGTTTATATTTTTGTTTTACTGTTCCATCGGGATTAAATTCAGTTAATTCATCATCATTTATAGTAGACTTTATTCTTTTTTTATCAGATGGTGTTTCCCCCCCATCACCTACTGATATCTCTTGTATAAGTGATGGATCATCATCTTTACCACCGCCACCCTCGATAAACTCTATACCAGATCCTGTATATTTTACACGTTCTCCAACAGGCTTCTTAAATTCTTTGCGTTTATTTGTCTCTATTTCAAAAGTAGTTGGTTCATAATAAACATTCGAACCTGTGTTTAATGGTTTATTTAATGGAGATTCAAACTCATTGGCAGCAGGAAAATCTGTAATAGGTTGATCAGGTGGGGAATCTATAATACTCAGATCATCGCTTCTTGGCTCAAGTTCATCAGAACCTTTTGCTAAATTTCTAACTCTGTCAATTATACCCATCCTCACACCTCAAATATATCTGGATATAGATAGTTTAATCCATATCAGTAATATTAGACTTGACCTTCTTACCAGATGCTTTAATTTCTTTTACTTGTTTTTCAGCAAATTTCCCAATATCGGCTCCTGCATCAGTTCCTGCGGCTGGCATTTTAAGATTTACAACAGCTTTTCCATATGAAAGGTAATCTTTACCCTTTCTTCCTTTTGCTTTTGAGATATCATTCATATTCTCAACAATCTGGTTAGCAGTCTTTTTAGACTCTTCGGTTACTTTATACATATCATACTCACCTGTTATTATAATTAAACATAATACTATTTATATGTTATCTCAATATTTTTTTCTGCTCCGGCTCATCTTGCCAACACCGCTAAGAAATTTTCTACCAGTTTTTGAATGCCTATCACCAAATCTTTTTAAATTTTGTTTAAATGCCATTTTCACATCTCCATATACTTATAGGGCGACTTCATATATAATGGTTCTTACAAAAAATAATGATTCTTACAAAAAAGTTATAAAAATTTAAGTTTATATTCAATAGCAGAATATTTTCCCAATATTGATCCTGTTTTAAGATCTATAGCAACAACAGTAATTTCATCAAAATTTTTTTCCATATCCTGAGATGATAGCATTGCATCAGGATCTTTCAAAAATTTCTTTGGTATTTCTATTTTGAATGCTATTTTATTTTTTGTATTCTTCTTATCGTTAACAGTCATTCTAAATCACCACTATATTAGTCTCTGCTATATATAATATTTCCGATTTTTGCCATTCCGCCGATTTAACCCCTGTAAAAATCATTTTATCACTCCTTAGCCAACTTGTAAATAATTATAGCTCCACATATTACAAACATGATAATAATTACTGGCAACGACTCTTTCGGGAACAACAACCCAAATGTACCCATTGATAAAATTCCTATAATGAGTGGCATAGTTACATCCTGAGACCGTATCCATACGGCAAACAGGTAAAGTCCCCATATCATAAGGAATATCCAAAACCCGAATACATGCATTAATGGAGCCATAATACTTGTTGCAAATCCATATACACTGAAATTACCAGTTGCACTAAAATTCTGGAGCCAGTACTTCAGGAATGTTGAATTTGGTAAATCTATACTGGTATCACCTTTAAATTGATATGATGCTCCACTTGACCCATTATACTGGTAGCCGGGATGCCATGTTCCAGATGGTTGTGGAATTGTTGTTGGAACAAATACCGGACCTATAGTAATATAATTGCTGCGTATCTTCATTCCATTATTTATACCATTTGATGCAATCAACCTCACAGAGTATATTCCGGGATATGTATAAGTATACGTCGGATTTTGCTGCATTGAATCTACAGAACCATCATTGTTAAAATCCCATACCCATTGGACACATGATGGGCTGCATGATGATTGATCTATGAATTGAATCGTAGCTGGATATCCAGAAGAACTTAATGGTGTTGCTATGAAATTCACTGTTACAGGACTTGTTGATCCACCAACATTAATATATCCACCTTTTGTTGAGGCATTTGAAAACACAGTACTTGTTGTAACCAATGTTACAGTATACGCCCCATTTGATGGATAGATATGCACAGGGTTCTGAAGATTTGAATAATTTCCATCCCCGAATGACCAGTTCCATCCTGTAATTCCGCCAAGAGCCGCACTCAAATCGGTAAATTGTACACTTAATGGAGCCGAGCCGGATGTTGGCGCTCCAACAAAATCCACCATTGGAACAGGGCTTGAAACAACATAAACATATAATGGGTTGGATGTATTATCTCCGACAGAACTAAACACGGTTAATCTTGGAGAATATGTACCGAGACTTGTATAAGTATAAGTCGGGTTCTGTAGTGTAGAATAATTACCATCACCGAATGACCAGTTCCACGCTGTTATACACATACCAGTAGATGTATCATTAAACCCAATCAGTAAAGGACTTGATCCCACGTTTGGAGTAACTGTAAAATTAGCTACAGGAGTTGATGGATAAATAGTAACATTTTGTGAAAAGGAAGATGAACCATATACATTTGATGTTGTCAATGTAACATTATATGTAGCAATTGTTGGAAATATATGAGAGACATTTCGACTCGTATTAAATGTTCCGTCGCCAAAATCCCAATACCAAGATGTTGGAGAATTTGCAGATAAATCTACAAAATTAATTGTAGTATTTAATGACGCGGGGTTTGGAGTCACATTAAATACTGTATAAGGGGATGGTCCATTTGAAACATTAATATAATGTGTTAAAGATGTGTTAAACTGAGTTGAATTATATGCTCTCAATATAACACTATAATTTCCATATTGCGAATAAGTTCTTGTTGGGTTTTGATCTATAGATGATGAAGATTGATATAAATATACAGTTCCTGATGCAAGACCACCTATATTAACAACACTTCCATTTGGTAATACAGCCATAGATCCATAATATCTCGTTCCATACCCAACCGAACTATTTATCATCGTCCATAATAAACCCTCATCTGTAGATCTCCAAACCTCTTCCCCCCCATCTACACCACCAGTATGAATAATACTGTCATCGGGTAAAGCTACTAATGGTGCGCCATACCTATTTGAGAAAGCAGGAGAACTATTTCTTACCTCCCATGTATATCCACCATCTGTAGATCTTCGTGTAACATTTGTTTCAGGTGAGAATCCACCAGTTATGATAATATGATTATTTGATAAAGTGGTTATACCAAAATGAGATAATGCAATCCCATTACTGGAATTAATCTGAGTCCATGTTGCCCCCTCATCTGTAGATTTCCAGACATCTGAATAATAACTTCCCCCGAACCCGGAAACGACAAGGATGCTATCATCGTTTAAAACAGTAGCCCCAAAATTTTGTCTTGCGCTCCACCCGCATGATGCATTCATCTGCGTCCATGTCAATCCTTCATCAACAGATCTCCATGCATCATTATAGTAAATTGAAGATCCTGAATAGTTAGAACCACCCATAAGAATAATATGATCATTTGATAATTTTACCATACGATAACTACTTCTGGTTGACCACCCACTTGAAGAATTTATAGTATTCCATGTGTATCCTGAATCATTTGACCGGTAAGTTATATTCTGATTCTGATATCCACTACCCATAATCAAATGACCATTTGATAAAGCAACAACCCCTGCGTTATTTAATGATAAACCAGCAAACCCGGAACTATTAACAAGTGTCCAGATTGACGGTGTTTTATTATCATCTGAAAAATACCACGACCATCCAATTAGAGATAGTCCAGTAGATGTATCTGTAAATCCAACACTTGTTGGAACTATTCCAGACGAAACATTACTTGTAAAGTTCGCATATACATTAGTTGAAGGAGTTGGAGTTGGAGTTGGAGTTGGAGTTGGAGTTGGAGTTGGAGTTGGGCTAACAATTTCATCATCTACAGAAACATTATCAAAAAATACATCAAATGATACCGTTCCCGCACTTGTTGATGACGTTGTAACTTCAAGATAAATATCTACTGTACCAGTTCCCCAATCAGCGTCAACCATCCCGTTCTCAGATGCTATAGTCGTCCTATTTTTAGAGACATAAACCCATCCACCAGCAGATGGATTTGCAACTTCTTCTACAAGCGCCCAGTAATCATCTTCGGTTCTTACATAAATATTAATATAACAATTTGGAGTTGCTGTCCCAGATTTATCATTAACTTTATAATAAAGATTAACTCCATTAAATCCCGTTTCATTTATCGTTTGATATAATGTAGGATAATCCTGAGCGGGATTTGTAATATCTCCTTTAAGACGTAATCCATAACTTCCCCCATATGCAGCGCCTGCTATTATTTCAACAGTACCATCTACAGATTCACTATCATTCCAACCTGTAAAATCTCCTGTCTCAAATCCACCATTTACAAACAATAATGGATATATTGATGAAGCACTTACATTTACAAATGCCAATACAGGACTTATATTATAACTTGTTCCATTGCTTGCATTTAATACAATACTGAAATTTCCAGAATTAAATGTCCATTGTGGATTTTGTGATTGAGAGAACCAAATCTGAGTATTATTACCAGTAACATCCTTAAATGACCAATTCCAAGCGGTAGCACCAGTACTTATATCAGTAAAATTAACAGTGAGGGGTGCTGTTCCATTCACACTATCTGTTGTAAATCCTGCATATGGATCTGCATTAACCATTTGGATAATTGCACATAAAATTATCGCAATAAATAAAAATCGTTTATGCAACAAATAACACCTCTTGATACCATATCATCCCACTTTGATTTTGATATGATGTATTTAACCAGTAATTATCATAAACATATATGTTTCCAAATGGATAACCACCCGGAGATGATTGATATACAGGAACATTTCCCTCCGTCCACCCGGCATCATCTGCTACAGTATTTATAATATTATTATGAACGTATGTTCCATTTGATACACCTCTTTGATGTACCGCTGAACTATTTCCACCATAAAAAGTATTACCATAAATATCATATCTATAACCAGAAAGATCTTCAAGATAACCCTGACCATGTACATCCAAATGCGCCATTCCGACAACCTTATATGGTGTATCTAAAAATTTATTATATCTTACAGTGTATTTTTCATCAAACCATCCACCACCAGTAACATCATGACGATTCCTGTCAAAAACATTACCCTCAATAAGTGCATCACTTGATCCTGCAAGTTCTACACCGTATCCTTCATGTCTATTATGAGAACCATTGATGAAATTATGATGTATCCATGGTCTTCCAATTGTTGGAACATCTACAATTACAATATCTGCATATGCAAATCCCCAAAGCTCGTTGTTATCAATAACACACCCGGTATCATAAATTGTAAGACCGATCCTGTATTCAGCCCCCTCGTAAGATTCCGGTTCGAAATCTTCTTCATATGTCTCCCCCTCAAGAACTAATCCTGTTATTCTGACATTCTGACCACCAGTTTCAAATAATTGTCCTTGCCATTCATAACCGGGTGTTTTAGTATATATTTTTCCACCACGGGATCCATCAACACCACGATTACTTGCTATAGTAGTATTTGCAGGTATTACAACATCAAAACTATCAGTCATGTTGATATTGGCAGATGGATCAATATATATAACAGCTCCGCCAATACCATCAGCAGCTTGAGTTAACGCTTCAAGTAAATGATCTTTCGTACTTACTGTTGAACCATTATAACTACCACCAGCAACACCTTCGGTATATGCAGGATATTGAGTACCACCTCCGTAATAACTTCCACCAATAGCATATCCATCTAATGTGTCAGGAGAACCATATAACGGAATTCCAGAAGATGATGCCTGCATATAAAAATGCGTATCCGGGGCAGTAGAATTAGAAACATTTATAAAATATGGAATAGTACTTACATTTCCACCATCTTCATTGCTTACATTTACAACTATACTATAATTTCCCACATCAAACACAATAACTGGATTTTGATCTGTACTCCACCACACTTGAATATTATCTCCAGTTACATTTCTAAATGACCAGTTCCATGAAGCTGGAGATTCTGACATATCCAAAAATCTTACATGTAAATTTAAATTACCGTCTGTAACATTACTTCTAAAACTTGTAATTGGTACGTCAGCATCCGTTATAGATATTAATAAAATTAAACAAATGAGTATTGTTAGTAATATATTTTTTCTAAAACTCATCCACTCACACCTTTATAAGTATGAGTTATGCTAGTATAAAAAAGTTATTGGAAATTTATAATTTAACCATCAATATTATTTCCATACTTTATGAAAAGAAAAGCTCCAAATATTAATATTCCCATAATAATGAATAATGGTACTACTGTTGATACAACCAACCCGGATGCTACTGGTTCTGAGAATGCCATGGTCAACCCATTAATAGAAGAAGAGTTTTTAATATCTTCATTCTTAACAATAGTATTATTGGATACATTTCTATGTTTCTCTATAATTGACACAAGTGTAGAATTTGGTGTCATTGTTGCTACAGGTGTATGTGTAATATTGTTAAAAATATGAGTTATATTTTGAGATTCGTTTGTTAAATTTATAATTATACTTTTGTCAGATGGATCATTATAATAATATCTTGTATATGAATTTTTAATTGATGTCTGAGTAGGAGTTGGTGTTATAACAGGTGTATGAGTAGGAGTTGGTGTTATAACAGGTGTCTGAGTAGGAATTGGTGTTATAACAGGTGTCTGAGTAGGAGTTGGTGTTATAACAGGTGTCTGAGTAGGAGTTGGAGTTGGAACAGGAGTAGGTGTTTTTGTTGGAGTTGGAACAGGAGTAGGTGTTTTTGTTGGAGTTGGAACAGGAGTAGGTGTTTTTGTTGGAGTTGGAACAGGAGTAGGTGTTTTTGTTGGAGTTGGAACAGGAGTAGGTGTTTTTGTTGGAGTTGGAACAGGAGTAGGTGTTTTTGTAGGGGTTGGGGTAGGTAATGCAACTGTAGAACTTGTGCCATCCCATCCAGCAAGTCTTGCCATCATCCACCAATAAGCCCCACCTTTCTGTACACAATTTAAATCATCTGAATGCGCACATGTACCAGATAATTCAGATACTTTTGAATAAACCGAAGATGGGTTAGATGCTACCCATTTATTACACCAGTTTCCCCCATTATACTGACATTCGTTTGCATCTCCAGCACCATTCCCAAGATTAAAATAACTATTTCCACTTGGATCATAATTACCTATGTCATTGAAATCATACAATATTTTATTATTTGCTTTTACAAATGACCTTACCTGTTCATTTCTTGCATTAAGGTTTCCAGAAGAACCAGTGGCATCAGAATGACCAGTCATATAAATAAACCTTACATTTGGATTTTGCCTCTCAAAATCATCCATTTGTTTAAGATACGCGTTTACCTGAGATTCTGTCATTGATGACATCTGACCACACCATGCAAACATTGAAAAATTATAATTCATGGATTTTGCTATAGTGTTTGTAGAGGATATTCCAGACGCACTATTCCAATATAATTCTGGTGTAGCATATGTATTAATCAATGTTCCATCATACACTCTTAATGATCCGGGAGCGTATGGCAAACCTTGTGTTGTAGATGTTCTTACCGTAATATTATACTTTGAATTATAAGACGTCCATGCTTTAGCCCCAGTAAGAACCTGACTTCCGTGAGACGTGTGAGCATAATGCATTGTTAACATTTTTGCTTTAGTCAACCAATAATCTGGTATTTTTGATGCATCTGTATTAGTATGATTTATAATAAGATATCCAGTAATCTTATTCTGAGAGATCCCAGTAACATTGACAAATGCCAGAATTGGGGGAGTTGAATTAGAACCATCATTGTTGCTTACATATAATCTTATACTATAATTTCCTTTATTAAATATATGAATGGGATCTTTTAAACGTGAGAATGAAATTTCGGTTTTATTTCCGGCAACATCCTTAAATGTCCAGTTCCAAGAAGTTGGGTTATTAAGAGATGCATCTTTAAAAGATACCGTTAATGGTTCCACTCCTGTAACATCATCTGTGATATAACTTGCAGTTACAGGAAGTATTAACAAACTTATAAAAAATAACATATATATTTTCATTTTATCCACCCTGATACCATACTATTCCACTTTCCGTAGGATATAATTTTATCTGCCCATTTTTAACGGGAGACCAATAATTATTTGTAACATGCATATTTCCACATTGTGGATAACATGTTTGATAAATCGGAACATTTTGGTAAGTCCAACCACATCCATCCGGGAACGTTTTGAAAATATTATTATAAATATATGTTCCTTGTGATATTCCTCTTTGATGAACAGCCGAACTCGATCCACCCTCTATCGTATTACTATAAATATCATACCTTGTACCAGAATACTGTTCATCCGAACCTCTGCCATGAACATCTATATGAGACATCCCAACAATCTGATATTCTGTTCCAAGGATCTTATTATACCTGAAAGTATACTTCTCAGATTCTTCACCGGATCCTGTCATATCATGCCTGTTCCTATCAAATACATTTCCCTCTACAAGTACATCACCATCTGCAACTTCTATACCATAACCCTCGTGCCTGTTCTGTGATCCATGAATATAATTATGATGAATCCACGGTCTGCCATTTGTCGGTACATCACGGACTAAAATATTTGCATATGCAAATCCATATATATCATTATTATCAACAACACAATTTGTATGATAAATCGTAAGTCCTATCCTGTATATTGATCCTTCATCATCATTCGGAGGATCATAATTTTCAGGATATGCTTCTCCCTCAAGCCTTAACCCGGTTATTCTTACATTTGAACCATCTGTCTCAAACAATCTTCCTTGCCAACTGGATCCCAATGCTTTTGTATATATTCTTCCACCCGGTGAACCACCAACACCGCGGTTGCTTGCTATAGTAGTATTACCCGGAATTTTTACATGAATTGTATTCCCCATATCAATATTTACCGAGGGGTCAATATATATGACAGCCCCACCAACACCATTTCCAGCCTGATTCAAAGCTTCCAGTAAACGTGTCTTTGTACTTACCGTTGATCCATCATAACTTCCACCGGGAACACCATGTGTATATGCAGGGTATTGAGTGCCTCCACCATAATAACTTCCACCAAGAGCATATCCATTTAAAGACTCAGGTGCGCCAATTCCATTATACCCATTAGAGGATACAATAGGAATATCCGTAGTATTCAATCTTATCGCATTTCCATTAACACTCATACTAAAATATGCTATTGGAGCAATAGCACTTACAAAAGATATAGTTGATAACAAACATATTGCAATCAATATCAATTTGTAATGTATGAGTGGTCTTATATCATTACGTTCATTAGCCAATCAAATAACCTCGTGTGTCGAACTTATATATTTAATCAGTAATCCATATATAAATTATACTATCTTAGATATATATATGAATTAACCTCGTAGCTATTACTAATAACTACAGATATATAAACTTTATTGAAAAATTATAATTAAAAATTATTCTTTTGCCAATTTATAAATAATTATAGCTCCGCATATCACAAACATTATGATAATTACTGGCAACGATTCCTTCGGGAACAGTAACCCGAATGTACCCATTGATATGATTCCAATAATTAACGGCATTGTTACATCCTGAGTTCTTATCCAGACAGCGAATAAATAAAGTCCCCATATTATGAGGAATATCCAGAATCCAAACACATGCATTAATGGAGCCATTACACTTGTTACAAATCCATAAACATTGAAATTCCCGGTGGTGGTGAAATTCTGCAACCAGTATTTAAGATATGTTGCATTATTAAGATCAATTGATGAATTTCCTTGGAATGAAACAACAAGCCCTGTAGTATTATTCTGATATCCAGCCTGCCAAGATCCTGTTGGTTGTGGAATTGTTGTTGGAACATAAGTTGGACCTACAACTATATACCCTATTTTTATCTTACTTCCACTGTTCACTCCATTGGATGCTATAAGCTTTGGAGAATATGTTAACGGATATGTATATGTATAACTTGGGTTCTGGGCATTCGAGTCAGTTGAACCATCTCCATCAAGATCCCAGTTCCAGCTATTACAAAGTGGCGTACATACAGATTGATCATAGAACTGCACAGTAAGTGGGTAATTTCCAGAAGTTGGAGTTGCAACGAAATCTGCATTAACAACATTCGTTCCTATTCCAACATTTATATATCCAATCTTTGTTGTATAATTTGTATAACCTCCATTTGCAACTACAAGGATAACAGTATATTGACCGTTTGCTACATATATATGTGAAGGGTTCTGTGAAGTTGAATAATTACCATCTCCGAATGACCAGTTCCATGCAGTAACAGCTCCTGTTGTCAGGTCTGTAAACTGGACAGTAAGTGGAGATGTTCCATATGTTGGAACTCCAACAAAGTCTGGAATTGGTATCAGGCTTGATGTAACATAAATCAATTTGTTTGAAGATTTGCTTGTTCCAATTTCATCAGTAACTGTAAGATTTACCATGTATACACCATTTAAGGCATATGCATGAGATGGGTTTTGCAATACACTTGTTGATCCATCACCAAACTGCCAGTACCAAGAAGTTGCAGTTATATTGGTAATAGAGGAGGTATCAGTAAATTGTACTGTCAATGGTGCTGCTCCAGAAGTATTATCCTGAGTGAAATTTGCAACCGGACCTGTAGCAAACACTGTTATTATTTTTGAGGAGTTACTTGATCCAAATGCATTTGATGTTGTCAATATAACTGTATAAGATCCTGCAACAGAATATGTATGGGCAGTATTCTGGCTTGTATTAAATGTACCATCTCCAAAGTCCCAATACCAAGAGGTTGGTCCATTTATACTTCCATCTGTAAATACTACTGTTAATGGAACATTTCCAGACATTGGTGTTGCTGTGAAAACTGTTAATGGGGAATAATATGTAGAATTAACATAATGTGTAGTTGTATATAAACCATAACCTTCATTTGATGTAGTTAAATTAACAGTATTATTTTGAGCACTTGTAAATATATGCATTACAACCAATGTTCCATTCGTAAGATTACTCCATGTCCCATCTCCCCAAGACCAATTCCACCACGATGCATTAACAGACGTTGCTGTAAATACAACTGGTAATGGAATAAGACCAGATGTTATATTCATACTGAATGTATTACTTGTCTGGTTATACACAGTAATATAATCAGATCTTGTTGTAGAATTTGTAGATAATGGATTTGATGCAATTTCAGTTACCGTATAAATTCCACCTGTTGAGTACACATGAGTTACATTCTGGGTTGTTCCATTCTGCCATGTCCCATCTCCGAATGACCAGTTCCAATGAGTTGCGTTATCTTCAGCACCATCAACAGTAAATCCAACATTTAATGGCATTAACCCCTCAGTTACATTTGCAGTAAATCCAGTCATAACCCTGTCATAAACCTGAATATAATAGTTCGTCTGAGTATTTGCACCGAACCCATCATTGGATGTTGTTAAACTTACGGTATAATTTCCACTTGTAGAATAAGAATGTACAGGTGAGACATTTGTAATATTATCAACAGTTCCATCTCCGAATGACCAGTTCCACCAAGTTGCATTAGTTGAATTTGATGCGTCAAACTGGACAGCAAGTGTTGCTAACCCCGATGTTACATTTGAACTTATATTTGCAATTGTCTGATTATATACTGTGATATAATCCAAGATGGTTGTACTATTTGAAGAAATATTATTTGTCGCAATTTCCATCACGGTATAAACTCCACCATTTGAATATACATGAGTTGCATTTTGGGTTGTACCGTTCTGCCATGTACCATCACCAAATGACCAGTTCCACTGGGTTGCATTATCATCTGCAACTGTTACGTCAAATCCAACATTCAATGGAGCGGTTCCAGTTGTCGCATTCGCAACAAATCCTGATATTGCCTGACCACTAACAACAATATAAAATGTTTTAGTTGTCGTGTTAGAAGCATAAGCATTACTTGCAATCTCGGTTACATTATATGTTCCAGTAAGTGAATATACATGAGTTGCATTCTGAGTTGTACCGTTCTGCCATGTTCCATCTCCGAATGACCAGTTCCACTGGGTTGCATTATCATTTGCAGTCGTTACATTAAACCCGACATTTAATGGTGAAAGTCCAAATGTAACATTTGCATCAAATCCAGAAACTGTTGTATTATATACAGTAATATAGTCAGATTTTGTTGTTGAATTACTACCAGCTCCATTTAATGCAATTAAACTAACTGTATAGACTCCGCCCGTTGAATATACATGAGTTACATCTTGTGTAGTTCCATTCTGCCATGTTCCATCTCCGAATGACCAGTTCCATGCAGTAGGGGTGTTGGATGAAGTATCATTAAACATAACATTGAGTGGTATCAATCCAGATGTTACATTTGAAGTAAAGTTTACAATAGGTAAAATCGCTGTAACATTAATATATTTTGTAATATTACTGAATCCAGCGCCATTTGATGCATTTAACACAACAGTATAGTTTCCAACTCCGGTAAATGTATAACTTGGGTTTTGAGCACTAGAGAAATTAGCTCCTCCAAATGTCCAGTTCCACGAAGTAGGTTCATTTGTTGAAGTATCTGTGAAATTTACCAATAATGGAGATACACCAGTCCAGTTTGAAGCTGAAAAATTAGCAACCGGTAATTGTTCAGTAGCATTATAATATCTGATAATTACTACACCCTGATATCCACCGCCAGACCACCCATAGAAACCAGTATTTCCACCAGAACCTCCACCTCCAGCACCGTAAAATGATCCACTTACCGCATTCGGAGTATAATAATTTCCACCCCTTCCCCCTCCACCGAGTCCACCAGCAGGAAGGTAATCATAAGTATTTCTACCATACGATCCTCCGCCACCGCCAGCATAATATGTTACACACCCGGTAATATTCGACAAAGTACCATTTCCACCCTGACCACCGGAATTTGTTCCACCATTAACACCCCTCTGCCCGGCTCCGCCACCCCCACCGGCAGCATCAACCCATGTTCCATTTCCACCAGAATACCCTTGACCAGATGTGTTTGATCCACCAGCTCCATTAGAATATCCATAAGAAGAAAGATCTCGTCCACCGCCACCACCAGACCCCCCATTAAACCCATCATTGAGTAGTGTAAGTGGTCCTCCGCCACCACCGCCACCAACAGCATTATCTCCTATTAAAGAGAACGAAGAATTTGTTCCATTTGTTCCATGTGCATATATCGTATGTGATGATGGAGCACCAGTTCCAATAGTAATGAAATATACTGATCCAGAAGTTACATTGCCCAATCCATTCAATACCCCACCAGCTCCCCCTCCACCAGCAGGAAGATCATGATAACCCACTCCTCCGGATCCACCACCTGCAATAATCAAATACGATATATTTGATGCATTTGTCGGAGACACCCCAATATCATTTGGAACTATCCATCCGCACGTTCCAGTATTATTAAAGGTAAGAACATCACTCCTACCATCAAATGTTAAATACGGATTACATACTGGAGATATATTCACAAAGTGCATTGATATATTACTTGAAACACCATTTGAAGCATTTAATTTTATTAACCAGTTTCCAATACCAAATACCTGAGTTGTATTTTGAGTAGTACTCCAGAATACTTGTGTTCCATTCCCCGGACTCACATTAGTATATGACCAACACCATACAGTTGGAGATCCAGTGGTAGTATCATTAAATAGAACTGCTGTTAAAGGTATGCCAGATGTAACATTTGAAGTAAAATTAGACACTATTGAACTAAACACTTCAACATATTTTGTTATATTACTAAATCCAGCGCTGTTTGAAGCATTCAATGTTACAGAATAATTTCCAACACTTGTAAATGTGAAATTCGGATATCGTGCATCAGAGAAGTTTGTTCCATTGAAAGACCAGTTCCATGCAGTAGGTGAATTTGTAGAAGTATCAGTGAAATTGACTAACAATGGACTTGTACCAGTGGTGTTACTCATGGTGAAATTGGCTACTGGTGCGGAAACACCAGAGTAATTAGTGTTTATGATAATTGGTTCTATATCATAAGATTTTCTTACAAATACCCAATCACTTAATAACGTTTGTGATCCAGAATATACTTCAAATGTAATTCTAATAGGAGATGTATATGTTTGCGCATCAACCCAATTACTTACATTATCGATAGTATAATTAGTTGTAGTTTTTGCTATTTTTATATCAAACACATGATATGTTGCGACAAATGAAGTAATTCCAGTTTTAACATCACTTGTAAAAAATGTATGTCTATAACTTCCAGCAGAATCTACATGAAATATAGCAAATGGTGCTCCCGCTGGAGAATTCATAAATCCAAACCAATTTTGAGTAACATTTGATGGAATATGTGTTCTTGTTCGTACCGTATAATTTTGTGAGAACCCTATAGAAGCATTACTTCGTATTACTCCTGTATTTGTAATAGTCATATTCCCAGAATTTAATGCAACCGTTCCATTTACAGTTGTCCATTGTGTTGTATTTATAGATGAACTAATAAAATCATCAAAAAATGGGAATGTATTCAACCCATTCATACACGATGTTGATAATGATGAATTGCCATAATACATTTTTATAGTAGTATTATTTGCAGACCAGATGTACGGGATTTTTACCCACCATGTAGAATTTATAGAGGTTTCTGTATTATTTTCTTTCCAATAACCTAATAGATTATTAGATGTATCAGTGAATACAATATCTGCCCAATCGGTTCTGGTTGTACCGTTTGTATAAAACACTCCCGATGTATTACCAACACCAGTAGTATTATGTACTAGAACTTTTACCTGATAGTCCGTTAAATTCTGAGTTGAATTAACAAAGAACGTTGTAACATTTCCATAATTGGCTGGTCCATCTACCAAGACGTATCTTACAGTAGAATTACTTCCTCCAGCATTTGTTGCATTCAAAGTAACACTGTAATTTCCAGCTCCACTAAATGTATATGTCGGGTTCTGAGAACTTGAATAATTAGCTCCACCAAATGTCCAGTTCCATGAGGTTGGAGTATTTGTAGAAACATCAGTGAAATTAACAACAAGTGAGTTCCAACCAGTGGTATTACTCATGGTGAAGTTGGCTACTGGTGCTAAAACTGTTGAAGAAGTATTATATCTTATAATAACAACCCCGGATCCTCCATATCCACCAAGTAGATTTACACTTCCCGATCCCCCACCGCCTCCACCAAGACTATTAGTACCATTTTCTGCTGTACCAGAACCAGTTCCATTGCCTCCACCACCAGTTCCTCCAACACCGGGCGTTCCACCAGATTGAATACCCCCACCACCACCACCAGCATAATACGTTAATACAGTAGTAATATTTGATGAAATTCCAGTACCGCCATTTCCAGCAGGGGTTCCACTTCCACTTTGTTGACCATTCACTCCGCTACTACCAGCTCCCCCTCCACCACCGCCTCCATAGTATCCAGCATAAGCTGATCCTTGTCCACCACTATTTCCTTGACCAGAAGTTCCAGCAGCGCCACCATGACCCCACGACCCCCCACCACCTGAACCACCAACGCCTCCGGTTGCATTAGCGACTGATCCGCCGCCACCTCCCCAACCTCCACCACGTGCAGAAATATTTACAGTTGCATTAGAGAGTGAGGAATTTGTACCATTGGTTGGATAACCATATTGAGATGGTATCCCACCGCCACCAACAATAATATTATATGTTGATGAAACAACACCCCAACTTGTTCCATTAAGGAGACCGCCTGCTCCGCCACCTCCACCCGAAGAAGAAGATCCTCCCGCTCCACCACCAGCGACAACAAGATAACTAACACTTGTAACATTTGATGGAATTGTCCAATTATGCAGTCCAGTAGTGTTACATTTTACAATAGTATCATTTGTAGATTGATTTACCATATAATAACAACTTCCAGATGCATACCATGTATCATTAACAAATGGTGTCACATTCACATATCTTATTGTTACATTGGATCCTCCGGCATTTGTAACATTTAATGTCACAGAATAATTTCCAATTCCACTAAATGTATATGTCGGATTCTGAGAACTTGAATAATTAGCTCCGCCGAATGTCCAGTTCCATGAAGTTGGAGTGTTTGTACTGGTATCAGTAAAGTTTACCAATAATGGAGATAATCCAGTGGTATTACTCATGGTGAAATTGGCTACTGGTGATGCATCCACCAATGATGATACCGTTGGCTCAGATGCTGCGTATTTTCTTTGGATTGCCCAATCAACATGATATGTAGTAGAAGTTACAGATCCGGAATATGCAGCAAGACCAACATGCTGAGAATAATTAGTTTTTGTCATATACGCAGAATTTGGAACACGATTATATTTTCCGAGTAAATTAGTTCCATTATAAACTCCACTTATAATTCCATATACATTATCTGTAGTATTAGCAAAATCTGTTCCCCATGCAATACCACAATTTAAAAAACCGATAACTCTGGTAGATGTGGTAGCCGCGCTATGGTGACTAACTGCAAGACCAGCCGATGCAGATCCTTGTACCCTAGATTCAAACTGAGAGCTAGCACCAGAAAGCTGTTTGACCCTAGACTCAAAAACATAATTATTTGCAGCAACATCTGTTAATCCTGTCAAAGTTGGATAATTTCCACTATTCGGTGCTGTAAAGTTAGCAACCCCCGACCCAACCGTAATCGTACCACTACTTAAAGATATACTCCATTTTGTAGTATTTACTGAGATATCACTAAAATCATCAAAGAATGAAAATGTGTTTTCACCATTTGCTAAAGATACAGATTGAGTTGAATTTCCATAGTACATTTTAATTGTTGTATTATTTGCCGAAAATATATTTGGAACCTTAATCCAAAATGTAGTATTTGTTGCAACATCCGTACCATTCTCTCTCCAGAATCCTAATAATGAATTGCTAACATTATCAACAAATATAACATCAAACCAATCAGGTCTTGTAGAAGCATTAACATAATATAATCCAGATGTTGAACTAACACCACTTGTATTATTCAAAGTTAATCTGACTTGAAAATTCGTCTGATCAGTTGTAGAATTAATACGAAGTGATACATTATTTGCATAATCTATTGATCCAAATACTTTAACATATTTGGTAATATTACTAAATCCTGCACTATTGGATGCATTTAATACAACTGTATAATTTCCAGCTCCACTGAATGTATACGTCGGATTCTGTGAACTTGAGTAATTAGCTCCGCCAAATGTCCAGTTCCATGAGGTTGGAGTATTTGTAGAAACATCGGTAAAATTAACAACAAGTGAATTCCAACCAGTGGTATTACTCATGGTGAAATTGGCTACAGGGGTTGTTGAAGTTAATACATATCTTATAATAACTGTACCGGATCCACCATTACCTCCAGCATAATTATCTCCGCCACCGCCACCGCCACAACCAAGATTGGTTGCACCATTATTACCTACATTTCTGACACCAGACCCTCCAGCACCTCCACCGTTAATTCCCCCGCCATCTCCACCACCAAGAGCTGTATTAGATCCTCCCCCTCCACCAGAAGCATACATTATTATAGATCCTGTAATATTAGATTGGGTTCCATTGCCACCTTTTCCTCCAGCATAGCTACCCCCTCCGTCAGCGCCAATCTGACTAGCTCCACCACCACCACCAGATCCAAATGGAGCTGCTCCACTACTACCTCCAGCCCAACCTTGACCGGATACGTTCGAACCTCCAGCGGCAGCACTATTAGATCTTGCCCCCCCACCAGAACCACCAGAATCACCAGTTGTTGTAGAGATAACAGATCCTCCTCCCCCACCACCAACAGCAATAATATTATATGTTAAGTTTGCTATAGATGAATTTCCACCACGACCACCCCTGATATCACTAGTAGATGATCCAGTTCCTCCAGATCCAATAGTAATATTATAAACAGATGATGGTAATACTGGAACCCCTGTTCCTTCCAAATACCCCCCAGCTCCACCTCCACCTCCTGCTTGGAATCCTCCACCTGCTCCTCCGCCAACTATAATATACTCTATAAATGTTATATTAGCAGGAATAGTAAAGTTTGAAGTTGTATTAATCACAGTGATATTATATTGACTAAAATTATACACATTCAAATATTTTATAATATTACTACTACCAGCAGCATTTGTTGCATTTAAAATAATAGTGTAATTTCCAGCAGAGTTATATAATTTATTTGGATTCTGTGAATTCGAGTACATTCCATCGCCAAATGACCAGTTCCACGAAGTTGGTGTATTTGTTGAAGTATCTGTGAAATTAACTAATAATGGATGAGAACCAGTTAAATTACTCATAGTGAAGTTGGCTACTGGTGATATTGATGATGATACATTTACATATTTTGTAATATTACTAAATCCACCACTATTTGAAGCATTTAATATAACTGTATAATTCCCATCTCCGGTAAATGTATAATTTGGATATTGAGCGTTAGAGAAATTAGCTCCACCAAATGTCCAATTCCATGAGGTTGGGGAATTTGTACTAACATCAGTGAAATTAACTAGTAATGGAGAAGATCCTGTAGTATTACTCATGGTGAAGTTGGCTACTGGTGCTGATACACCCATAGGAATATAATTTGCTATAACAGGTTCATTTGCCGTATATTTACGAACAACAATCCAATCATTGTAAACCTTCACACCGGTGGTAATTGATTGTATTGAGGCATTTCCTGTTGTAGCAGCCTGAGTTCTGGAATTAGATGACGCGGTTCCATAATTGCCAGCGGAATCTGTTGATGCTATATATGCTGTATTAGATACTTTTCTCAGTTCTGAAACATAAAAGTTATTTGCATTATCATTAACATTTGATATAGTTGTTTGAGTCAATCCAGCTCCTTGTTGAATTGTCATCAGTTTTGCTATATTAGAATCCCATGAAAATCCATATTGATATGTAGCAGATTCCATAATCATTAATTGCATAGAATTTGAATCGCCGACAGAACTACTATTATGTCTGCTCCTGAGAACATATGTTGAATAATCATATGGTAAGAATGATACAGTAGTTCTTGCCCCTGTTATAATGAAAAAACCATTACTACTATCTGTTGTATTAGATCCAGCTCCTGATGAAATTCCCCATATTGTTGAATTTACCCCGGTTGTCAATAAGAAATCATCAAACATTGTAAATGTATTTAATCCATCCATGTGATTAATTGTAGATGATGAATTTCCATAATACATTCTTATAGTTGTATTATTAGCAAGATATATATACGGGACTTTTATCCACCACGTTGAATTTTTTAAAGATTCTGTATGATTCTCTCTCCAAAACTTCAATAAATTTGTAGAATTGTCAGTAAATACAACATCTCCCCAATCGGGTCTTGTTGTTCCATTTGTATAAAATAAACCATATCCTGTAGCCATTCCACTACTATTATTTAATACTAACATTACAGGATAATTTGTCTGATTTGTTGATGAATTAACAAATAGCGTTGTATAATTTCCATAATTGGCTGGTCCATCTACCAAAACATATCTTACAGTAGAATTACTTCCAACAGAATTTGTTGCATTCAAAGTAACACTGTAATTTCCAATTCCACTAAATGTATATGTCGGGTTCTGTGAACTTGAGTAATTAGCTCCGCCGAATGTCCAGTTCCAAGATGTTGGAGTATTTGTAGAAACATCAGTAAAGTTAACAACAAGTGAGTTCCAACCAGTGGTATTACTCATGGTGAAATTAGCGACAGGTGCAGCAGATACATTTGAATAATTTGTATTTATTATAATTGGATCGTTATCAGCATATTCTCTGACAAATATCCAGTCAACGTCCAGTTTTGATCCAGCACCGGCAGCCCCGGTTACCATTGTAACATTAAACCCAGTACTAGCAGACGTTGCAGATCGTGTATCAACAAGAGATCTGTTTACATAATTTTTCGTATTGGTTGCAGACCATTTAGTAGTATATACATTCATCCCAATATACGGAGTACCAATACTTGTATAATCTCCACCTCGTGAATAAAGGTTAGATCCAGCCACTCCCCAATCGAAACCAGCATTATTCGCCCAACCGGAATCTGAAAACATAATCCATTCCCTGTATGAGTTTGAATAAGACCTTGCACGAGACTCCAGTGTATAAGAACGGTTAAATGTTCTTACGGTATAATTTGAATATAACGAAGCAGGATATCCAATATATACGATACCAGTGTTATTCATAACAATTGTATTTGGGCTATAAACAGACCATTTAAGTGTATCATTAACATTAGATGTGATAAAGTCATCAAACCAGACGAATGTATTTGTTCCATTCTCAAGAGACGCATTAGATGTAGGATATCCATAATACATTAAGACTTTTGTTGTATTCAGGTTTGAAACATTCACCTTCATCCAAAATGTCGTATTTGTTGCAACACTTGTACCATTCTCTCTCCAGTACCCGAGCAATGTTCCATCAGTTGCATTTGTAAATACAACATCGCGCCAGTCTGGTCTTGTTGTCCCATTCGTATAAAATACGCCAGATGAAAGTCCAGTACCAACACCAGTTGTATTATTCAATTGGATCATTACCTGATAATTAGTCTGGTTAGTGGATCCATTTACAAAGAATGTTGTAACATTTCCATAGTTTGACGGTCCATCTACCAAAACATATCTTACAGTAGAATTACTTCCAACAGAATTTGTTGCATTCAAAGTAACACTGTAATTTCCAATTCCACTAAATGTATATGTCGGGTTCTGTGAACTTGAGTAATTAGCTCCGCCGAATGTCCAGTTCCAAGATGTTGAAATGTTCGTAGAAGTATCTGTAAAGTTAACAACAAGTGAGTTCCAACCAGTGGTATTACTCATGGTGAAATTGGCTACTGGTGTAGATGGCGGAGTGGAACCATTTGCATTTATTATGATCGGTTCACTTGCATTATATGTTCTTACAAAGAACCAATCTGAGAACATCACGCGAGTTCCAGAAGCAGCATAATTTCTTAAACTTACATTAATAGCATTAGATGGAATATAAGTAGTAGTAGAATTACAAATTCCATTAATACACCCTCTAGCTAAACTTGTATTAGGACGCAATACATCTGTTACATGAAGATTAGTTGTCGATGTTGTTACAAACACATTAGCCTGATTTGGCTTTACATATGTATAGAGTTTAAATCCACTATCATCATCAAACCCAACCTGATAATCTCCACCATTATCATATCCCCATTCGGGATAGGTTGGAGCACTATTATTAACCCTCAACCTTGCAGCAGTACCAACACCATAATCAGTCATAGAAAATATACCTTGAACTGTTGCTGCTGCTGAAGTAGTATGTTTAATATAACCATCTGCTACATTTACCGTTCCACTACTTCTCCATTTGGTAGCATTTAAAGATGTTCCTAAGAAATCATCGAAGAATAAAAATGTATTCAAACCATCCATATAAGATGTTGTTAAAGATGAATTACCATAATACATTCTTATTGTAGTATTATTTACAGACCAAATATATGGTACTTTAACCCACCATGTAGAATTTGTAGAAGCATCTGTGTTATTTTCTTTCCAGTACCTAATCAAATTATTAGATGAGTCAGTAAATATAACATCCTTCCAATCAATTTTTGTAGTTCCATTAGTATAAAACAACCCAGATGTGACTGAAACCCCAGTTGTATTATTCAATATAACTTTTACCTGATAATCAGTCAAATTTTGTGTTGAATTGACAAAGAACATTGTAACATTTCCATAATTTCCCGGTCCATCTAATAAAACATATCTTACAGTAGAGTTACTTCCAGCACTATTTGTTGCATTCAAAGTAACACTGTAATTTCCAGCTCCACTGAATGTATATGTCGGGTTCTGGGAACTTGAATAATTAGCTCCACCAAATGTCCAATTCCAAGAAGTTGGAGTATTTGTAGTAGTATCAGTGAAATTAACAACAAGTGAGTTCCAACCAGTGGTATTACTCATGGTGAAGTTGGCTACTGGTGATATTGATGATGATACATTTACATATTTGGTAATATTACTAAATCCTGCACTATTAGAAGCATTTAATACAACTGTATAATTTCCCACACCGACAAAAGTGTAATTTGGATATTGAGCATTGGAGAAATTAGCTCCACCAAAAGTCCAGTTCCATGCAGTAGGACCATTTGTAGAAGTATCAGTGAAATTTACCAATAATGGACTTGCACCAGTGGTATTACTTATGGTGAAGTTGGCTACTGGTGATGTAGATGGTGTCGAATATCTTAAAATAACTGTACCGGATCCTCCACTACCATTAGTGTTAGCTGAATACAGTTCATCAGCTCCTCCCCCACCCCCACCAGTACCATTTACACCCATTCCACCCATAACCCCGGATCCGCCTTTTCCTCCACCGCCAAGACCTCCCCTCACGCCACTATTTCCAGATCCGCCTCCGCCAGCATAATATGCTAATACAGTGGTAATATTTGATTGAGTTCCATTACCTCCATATCCTGTACCGGCTGTAGTTGATGCTTTTCCAATCTCCCCAGCTCCACCACCGCCTCCACCACTGTTCCAGTCTCCAGAATTATAACCGCCACCAGCCCAACCCTGACCAGATGTATTCGCTCCACCAAGTGAGGCAAATCGGGACGTACCCCCTCCACCAGAACCTCCAGCATCACCATCTGTATTATCTCCACCTGCGCCACCGCCACCGCCAATAGCAGTTATATTACTAAATGTTGAATTACCACCTCTACCTCCCCAATGAGTCTCGGTTCCATAATTTGGATCTCCAGCACCACCAGTACCAACAGTGATGGTATAATTGCTTCCCGGAGTTATGTTATATGTAGTACCTTCTAATAAACCACCGGCTCCACCACCGCCACCATGACGACTCCCCCCACCGCCACCACCAGCTACAATTAAATATCTTACAGATGCAGCGCTATTTGATGGAATTGTCCAGTTATATGTCCCAGTTGTATTACACATTACTATTGTATCATTTGTAGACTGGTTTATCATATAATAACAATTCCCAGATGGATACCATGTATCATTGGTAAATGGAGTTAGATATCTTAAATATATTACTCCAGATCCACCATCTGCACCAGATCCGTCCCCGCCGCTAGCCCCATAACCTCCACCGCCACCACCAGTATCATTCACACCTTTTGTGTTAGCATCTCCCCCGCCACCAAGACCACCAGCACCCGGAGTTCCTACACTGTACCAACCACCACCACCGCCGCCAGCGTACCAAGTAACGCACCCTGTAATATTGATTTGGGTTCCATTACCACCATTTCCAGCATTATATCCACTACCAGCACCGGGTTTTCCAGTCTCCCCAGCTCCACCACCACCGGATGCAGCTTCAAATGGTGAAGTCCCGCCAGCCCATCCCTGACCTGATACGTTTGATCCACCAGTTCTATATGGATTAACTCCTCCAGTTCCACCGCCACCAGAACCTCCAGATGCCGCTATATACCCATTATAATATGCTCCACCGCCACCACCCGCTGCTGATAAATTAATTGAAGAGTTCAACATGGATGAATTTGAACCACTTGTCCCATTAAGAACACTTCCAGATCCGCCAGCGCCAACAATTATTGTATATGTGCTCGATGCATTCAAAACAACTGTGGAATTAAGAAGCCCACCTGCTCCACCACCGCCACCAACATAACCTCCGCCTTCTCCCCCACCTGCAATAATAAGATACCAAGCAGTAGTTGTACTACTAGGAGATACCCAATCACAAACTGTTGTATTATTGAACTTTAATATCGTGTATGACCCATTAATAGTTATATTTGGAGAACAACTTGTATATGCTGATACAGGACATATACAAACAGCGACCAGAATTACCAGTGATATTAATAATTTTAAATAATTACCCTTAATAAATCTATCTGATATTATATACAAAATTAACCTCACTCCTCAAGTTATATAAGGTTTCGGAATATATAAATGTTCCCAAAAATGTTGTACAAAAATAAAAAAAAGATTTATTCCATAGTCTTAAAAGAACGCCCAGTGACCATCTGGAAGAACGCGATCACAAATATGAAATCAACAATTCCCTCAAGTATCCATGCGTTAACATCCCCAAAAAATGGTTTAGCCAAATAATGAATTGAGAATAACAAATCCTTGAATGTGGTCAAAAGATCTGAAAAATTTTTACCAACATCTAATATAGATTCAATCATCTGACCTATAAAATTAGTACTTTTTAAAGATGAACTACTATTTGTAACTTCTTCTTTTGAAGTACCAGATATATTAAATACTGTAGTTGATGGCAAATCTACTGTAGTATTACCGGGAACCAATACACCAGTAACAGGATCAAGAGTTACTCCAAGTCCAATATCCATTATATTCGTATAGTTAAACATAGCCAATCCTGCATGTATGGCTAAAATAAATAATACTATTGACCACGCTCTCATTATGTCACCCTCGATGCGAATAAACTCATGACTGCAAATAAAGCAGCCAACATAGCAACAGTTACCATAGTCTGTGGAAGTAGTTTGAATATCATCATAATACCTGCAATCACGACTACAGCAAACGCTCCACGCTTACTGTTCGTATAACTAAACATACCAGCGATCAACATTAATACTACTGTACTAATAGCCCAGATTATATAATTATCAACTGGTAGAATTGTGCCATAGGCATCGGGACTTGAAACAATCCTCTGATCACGCAATGTTGTAGAAAGCCTGTTAATTACAATAGATACCTGATATGATCCCGTTCCAGAATTATCGTGATACTCTAATGTAAAACTTGGCGTAGATGTATATGTCCGTGTTAAAACAACAAGATTTGTTTTAAGATCTTTTATAGTGACTGTAACACTCGATGGTGTAATTGTATCAGAATAAATAACCGTAACATTATCATTTGCATTATTATAATATGCATTCCAGTCATACGGTGTCGATGCGCTTAATACATAAACATAAACTGTTGTTGATGCAGCATTCGACTGCCATATTGTCTCACCCTCACCACTTGTAGTTCCGGGAACATTATTCACAACAAATTTATAATATACACCATATGTAGTTGTATAAGACATCCTTCCACTACCATCAGTATATGATGTTCCGACAGGAAGCCAAACATATGGAGCTGTTGCGCTCGAATAAACGGTAACCGGTTGGTTTGCATACACAGCCCCGTCTTTAAACACTCTTACAGAAACTTCAGGTGTTGATGGAAGAGTACTTGTAGGAGTTACAGGAATCGTTACATTTGTCAGATAATATTCAAGGAATCCCGGACTTGCAGATCCAGAATCGAATCTTCCAACCACTACAGCATCTCCAGCCCAAGTAGTTGCAACAGATCCAATCGGATAACTTGTAGTTCCTGTATAATAATTATACCATGTCGAATCTTTACTAAACATGTATATTTTTCCTTCATCTCCGCCAAATACTGCAAATGTTCCAGAAGTGACAGCACCATCAACACTTCTTATCTCTCCACCCGTTGCAAGCGATGCCCTTAAAACTGCACCATTATCATAAACTAATGTATATGATCCCCTTCCTTCAACTGTTGCAACACCAGAACTTGATACTTTTAATGAATGTGGGGTCTGACCGGGTAAAGATACAGGTCCACCTCCGCTTGATGGTGGATATGTAGCACTAATTGGTGTTCCAATACCAACAGATGATATATATGGAAGTTGATAAAGAATCGTATCAGTTGATACCGTTGCCAGTGTTCCACTTGATGGAGCTTCACTAAGTTCAATAACTGTACCTACAAGCTGAGTGGATGAACTTTGATTTAATGCCCCCGAAGATTGCCTTGATTGCTCTACAAACTCGTAATGAGTTGATGGGGTAGCACCGTAATAATAAACAGGTATATCGTTAACATAATATGATACCTGAATGATACCGGCAGCTCCAGCACCCCCAGTACCACCATATGTTCCAGAACATGTTGCTGATTCTGCTCCTCCTCCACCACCGCCAGATCCAACCCCAGTTCCACCAGAAGCTCCGGGTGTGCTATAGCATGTTCCAGTACACGGATTGCCACAACTTCTTCCATCTGTTCCAGCGCTGGCGTTTGGATATCCAGTAATACCAACACTCATATTACCATTATCTCCAACTTCTGCTGCATAAGATGGGGCATATCCAGTCCCTCCCAACCCCCCGGTTGCATTATAAAAAGTACCATTGCTAAATGAAGAATTTACTCCGTTCCCACCAACTCCACCGGGTTCGGCTCCGCCAATACCGCCGGATCCTATAATAACAGAATATGACGATCCGGGAGAGACTTTTATATTATTATGTTGAGTTAAAGCAGCAGCAGATCCTCCAGCACCATAACCATATGATGGAGCTCCTGTGACCCCACCAGCTTGTCCTCCTCCACCACCACCATACATGGTAAGATTTACAGCATATACACTAGATGGGACTGTCCAAGAAGATGTCCCAGATGTAAGATTCGCCCTGAATATAGTTCCATTATTTGTCCAAGATTGATTTACAATCTGGTTTGAATATGTTGTACACCCATAATACATTGTGTAATTTGTATATCCGGGTCTTAATACAACAAAAAGTGTTCCAGATGAATTAACTGTTGAAAAATTAATTAATGCCGTCTGATTATTACTCAAATTTCCGGGAAGTGTAAAGTAAATATATGGTCCTGTGGTTAATCTATTATAGAAATAACTTCCATCTAAACGCTTTGTCGGAGTAGTAACATTTGTAACATTATAAAATACCAATCCTGTTGACGCAGTATTTGGAGCTATACTAACATTTTCCCTGTAAAGAAATTGATCTAAAAATATCTGACTTGTATTTTTAACAGGTAAATGTAATGGGTTAAATTGCTCCCAACCATCCCACCCACTCACATTCCAGAAATATACGGTATTATTGGATTGATTAGATGACAATAACCACGTATTCAATGGATCATATGCAATACTTGTCCAATATGTCGCACTCCCATAAGATGTATTTTGAGCATAAATTGTCCCATTCTGATAATATATTGTAATTCTCGGAGGATTTAACTCAGATACAGCGTACATGCTTCCATCACTTCTTACCGCAATATCTGTAATATTTCTTCCAGTCCCGCCATTAACACTTAACACTGTCCCCGTTGTTCCCGTTATCATACCCGTCTGATTAGATGCACTACTCCAAACAATGTACGATCCATCATTGGTAGAGATAATCTTTTTTATAAAAGTTGGTCCAGCAGATGCATTTGTAGCATTTACCCACACTGTTGAATTAGAACTATTTAATCCATATATCGTACCATTTCCCAACCCAACAAATATCATACTACCACTCGGATTCGTCTCAAGGGCTGTTATACAATACCCAAACCTTAATGTCCAATTTACTTCAGCGGTTGCTGCACTAACAGGAATTACACAGAGAAGTAATAAACATATTAATATTAATCCATATGATAAACTTCTCATCAATCCTCCCTCCGCTGTGCGTTTACAATGACAAATATAATAAGTGATATAACAAACGCTATAATAAAGTATAATTGCCACCAGTTGACCGCAAACATAGCCCACTGTTCATCCCCACCATTATCAACAGTCATCTGGTAAAATATTGTTGTGATATAATCGTTGAACACGCCGTAAAGTAAGAATACAGCCAATAAAGTTAATATTATAATAACAAGAATATATGCGGGAGAATATGCTTGAGATATATTTATATATTTTCGAAAATTCATTCACTCACACCTTTATAATTATGAGTGATGCTAATATAAATACCTTTTTAAAAATATAATTTTAATTATTGTCGTGAGGACAATATCCATAATTACCTAAACTTTGGTTACAATTATGGCAAAGTATTCTAAATATTTGGGGATAATTATTTTTCTTAATCCAATGATATAAATGAGCACCGACAACTCCAATTAACCTTAATTCTTTTCTATGTTTATCACCATCTCCATTGATATGATCTAAGCATAATTTATCTATATCTTTTTCATTACAATTTGGACAAGAACATTTGATCTCACCATTAATTGAATAATGAGAGAATGCATCATTTTTAATTTTTTGAGTATAAGTATACCTATATCTTTGATTACTTGTTCCATACATACCTTTCTCTCTGGCAGCAAGTTTTACTTTTTTACTATTACAACTTGAACATAAAATTTGATACCCGTCTGGAAAATTATTGCGTTTTAAATAATGATATAAATTAGTATATTTTTCTTCTTTTTTATGTTTATTTCCTCCACCGTCAATATGATCTATCTCTAAAAATTCTATATTATTCTCTCCACACTCTTTACATTTCATTTCTCCGTTAGAATAATAATCTATTACTTCTAATCTTATCTCACGAGATCTTAATTTGGATCTTGTTTGAAACTTTGCTTTATCATCATTATAATATTTTTGTAATCTTAATTTTGTCTCTGGTTTATTATCATATTTTCGCACAATATTTTTTCTTCGTTCTTTATACATAGGATCGTCTTTATGTGCATCTACATATTCTTTAACACGTAACCTATTTTTCAATTTAAAATCTTCATCATCTTTATGTTTATCATAATATTTTTTCTGCCTAGAATTTTTAGATGTTTGTAATGTAGTCATTGAATATAATATTAGTAAGTAATACTATTTAAATAAAGTGTTTCAAAAAATAAAGATGTTGTTTTTTAAAAATACGTTTAAATTATCGTCTAAATCCATAATCTTCCTCGCGACGAAGACTTTGAACAACAGCCCAAAATAAAATCATAAAACTCATAATGTACGGAAAGAGGTTAAAAAACCCCATTACCATTATTTTTGCCGAAAGTAATTGTGCATTGTCGTATGCATAAATATCAACAAGGTCTGAGAATGTTTGATTCATGATCGGTGAAAAAATTGAATAAGTCAGATTAAGAACGAAAAATACCACTATCGCTGCCACCCAAGTTTTGATGAATCCTCCACCCTCATTTGCTTTAAAATATGTTTTCATTTAGTACCTCTTATTTATCTTGTTTAGATTTACTGGTATTTTTATCTTTCTTCTTTGGTTTCAAAATTCCGGGCATTTCAATTTTTATAGATCCTGTGTTTACAATTCCTACTGCAATGACTCCAATAGCATCTTCTGGATCCTCGTTTACTTTTAATTTCGGCATAACCCGTTTTACATTTTTATTAGCTGCTTTGATACAACCTTCGGGGTTTGACAGGTTGAATTTTATATCCAACCTGTTATCAGTTGTATTTGTGAGATCCATAATATCACTTCACTTTTGGTTTTTTGACAGACATCTTTTTCATAATAGAGTTAACATTTACAGACATGTTAACTCCTTTATTTAACATTGAATTATCTATTGATCTAAGTTTTGGAGTTTTTATTGTAGAGGATGTATTCTTTGCAAGTTTTACACCAAGGTTCAATCCAACATTTGATTTATTAAAGTTTGCCATTTGTGATGGTTTTACCGAAGTGGTTGGAGATCCAACTTTATATTTAAAGAAATCTTTTCCAATAGTCTGTGGAATAATCTGTTCATTGGTAACTCTATAAAATGATGAGACTGGTTTCGGTTGTCTTTTAACAGAAGGTAAAGATTTTTTTGGTTTGCGAGTAGCCCATGGTATAGACCATGGCATTTGACCAGTCGCTTGTATTATTTCCAAATTACTTTTTTTATTACCATAATGCCCCGGAACCTTATTTAACATTGGGTTTGTAGCCATCGAATAACCACCAATAGTGACTCCACTTGTACCCATTAAGGTATCAACAACAGGTTTATAAGATGAATTCGATGGGATAACATCAACGGAATTTGCAGCATTTTTAATAATATTTTCTGAATTATTAGAAGTTTCATTCTTTATATTTTTAGAAGCTATAGCCTCCACTCCTGCAAGTTCTCCGCCACCAAACATTTTATTTAAATTAACTTCATAATCACCAGTACTACGTTTTACAACATCTCCACTATCCAACTCAACATTAAATGTTTTATTGCCACCAGATTTATTAAAAACAGGTAAAACATAATCAGATGCATTTCTGGTTACAACATCTCCACTATCCAACTCAACACTGAAAGTCTTATTAACAGATTTCTCATCCGGGGTAACAACCGCAAACTTACCACTCATATCTTTAGAAGTTGGTTTAAATGCATTTTCATCGGAGGATTTTGATATTTGTGACAACCTCGTTGCATTCACCAATCCCATATCGTTATCAATATTAACGTCTCCCCCAATTATATCAGATTTAAAATCCTTGCCTTTAGCCTCCTTATATGCCAAGTTAAATCCTGCACCTTTTGCTAATTCGGGAGTATATTTATCCATAATGTGTTCATCAACTTTCCACCCGGATTGCGGTCCTTCTTTCCCACTTGCTAATGCTGATGCTGCCGCCCGTCTCCCAATAGCCTGTTGTGTTGGTACATCTAATGATCCAAGTGTTGATGAAAATGGTAATGGTAATTTTCCATAATCTCCGGTTTCTCCAGTTCTTTGAGTCTTAGTAATAATATTTGCATCTTCTAAAAAACTTCCTTTAAATGGAACCAATAATGGATCTCCTTTTTGAGTACCCGGTACATTTGACACGCCCTGAAGTTTATAACCAAACTGACGAGCCAAATCACCAGCATGCTCAAATTCATTGGGACTGGTTGGTAAACCACTTTTCATTGCATCATGATGTTTTGAAGCTGACATTGCATCGATACTATCAGTCGCTTTTTTAGCCTCGTTTGTATAATACATTGCTGCTTTTGATTCAGAAGCCTGCTCCTTCGTGTATCCTTTTGATACCAAATCTTCAATAACCTTATCCCTTTGTAAAGCAGTAGCCTGTAAAGGAGAATACCCCTGCCTGACCAGTTCCTGTGTTTTTGAATCTCCAATATCTTCTGGTCTGATATACCCTATACGATCAATACTTCCTGTTTTTGCAGAATTTACATAAGATTCTACAAATGTCTGATTCGCTGGAGTTGAAGTATCGGTGATAACCGCTCTATATGTTCCCTGTTCATCCGCTCCCTGAATATTTGTATAATTTTCAGGAACAACTGGTGAAACAGGAGCTGAAACTTCTTGTGTTACAGGAGTTATATCTTGTGTTACAGGAGTCATAATTTCCCCAGTTGTTGGTTCATACTGAGGACCAGTACTTTGTACAGACTCTCCGCCCGTTCCACCCAAAAATTTATCTACTCCTTTGAAAAATCCACCTATAATATCATCAGCCATGTTAATTCACACCTCGTAATTTATTCATCATGATCTCACCATTACCTTTACTATTCACACTCATAATTTAAATACTTATCTTTTACGTTTTACTTCAGATTTCTTTTTTAATGCAGACCTCAACGCAGGCTTTGACACACCTTTCAACATATTTTTAAGATTTGAACCTATATTTGATTTTCCAGAAGATGTTAACATTTGCGATTGATCTGGTGATGTAAATTGTTTTGATATTTTACCAAGACCCATGCGATCACCAGTCACTTGATCAACAATCTGATTGGGTTGGTTATTCCTGAATGTTTTTCCAACTCCACTTGCAACCCCTGATGGAGAACCAACATTATACTTAATAGTAAATAATCCTTTTCCAGTAAGGAGTTGTGTTCCTGTAGCGATTGGTTGGAAAATCTTTCTTGTTCCTAACCTTACCCTCTCAGGGGATCCATATCCCCATGGTTCTCGATTGTCTGGCAAACGTAATTTTGGCACTTTTACAGGCTCCTTAACAATTTCAATTTTTGGCATTACTTTTGTTAATGTTTGTGCTTTCGCCTGAGCCTTAGCCTGTGCTTGAGCTTGTGCCTGTGCCTTTGCTTGCACTTGAGCTTTTGCTTGTGCCTGTGCTTGTGCTTGGGTTTGTGCTTGTGCCTGTGCTTGTGCTTGTGCCTTTGCTTGAGCCTGAGCTTGTGTTATAACTTTAATACCAAACTTTGTAATAGTAATTGGTTTAGTTTCAGTTTTTGCCTTAACTTCAGCTTTTACAGATGGTTTCGTTATTGTTGCTGGCTTTGTTGAAAACATAGATGTAATATTTGTAAATATTTTAGTACTTGGTGAAGGTTCTATTACAGCTTTTGTTTCAACTTTGGATTTAGCTGCAACTTTCTCTTTTTGAGTTGTTTTGGTTTCTGATTTTACTTCAGATTTTGTTTTACTTACTATAGAAGATAATGTATTTTCCATACTTTGTATCATGGTGTTATCTAAAGTAATTGTCTGTTGAGCGCCCTGAAGTCTGCTAGCAATTTGTTTTTGTTTTAATTTTAATTTATTTTGTTCAGATTCTAATCTATCTGCTTCAGCCTTTTTCTTAGCTAAAGCTTCTTCTCTAGTTTCAATTTTAGCTTCAGTTTGTGATATGGTTTTAGTAATAGCAGATATATCTGGTTTAACTTCAACCTTTGTTGATGGTTTGGTGTATGCCATTACTATTGGTTTTACCTTAACAGCAACATCTCCGGTTCCTCCTCCACCTTTAGATCCAACATCCCCACCGCCAGATTCTCCACCACCCTCTCTTACTGCCTTCATATAAGATTCTATTAATGGATGAACTTCTGGCAATTGTCCTTCAACTCTCTCCATCTCACCCTCTTTTTCGCTCTTACGTTTATTCAATTTTTTAAGATCTGCTTCATCAGATGCAATATCCTTTTTTAAAGCTTCCAACTTTACATTATATTCTTTAAGTGACATATCTACATTGGATTTATCTTTACTTAAATTTTCAACTATAGATTTATTTTGAGCGATTCTCTGTTTTGTGGCAGAAATATCCTGTTTTAAAGTTGTGACCATTGGAGAATCTTCTTGAACACTCTTAATAAGTTTTTTTGCCCCGGAAAATTCTTCTGCTGTATCCTCTATAGTTTTATATTTTGTCTTTTTTTGTGATGGTAATTGCTTTTCCTGTAACTTAGTTTGTGGTTTTGCAACAGGTTCTGGAGTTGATTTTGTTGTAGATACACTTGCACGTTTACCCATTGTAAAAATTTCTATTGGTGGTATAACTCTTTCTGTTGCAGGAACACTCTTTGATGTTGTAGTTGGTAATACAACATCCTCAGGTACTGTATACCCCATTTTACGTGCCAATGCCCGTATTTGTATCTCTCGTTCAGCCTTTGTAACAGGAGTGTCTATTTTTCCTGTTCCCAAATCAAATGTATATCCACCTTCTTCTAATACACCCTCACCTATTTTTATTTTATCAAATTTAAGTGCATCCCTTGCAATTACCTGTTCTACAGGCAAGCGTTTACTTTTGGATTCACGTATTCCCTTTTGAGCTCGTTCTATATCTTTAATTTTCTTCTGAATTAATTTTTCTTTTATTCTCTCATAACGGGCATCTATTTCCTGTACAGATAGTCTACTCTCTTTACCCTTCTTTATAGCTAATTCGGCATCCGCTATTTCCTTACGTTTTTTTGCTAATAATTTTTCTGTCACTGATTCCTGAACTTCAGGTTTTTTTCCACTAATAAAATCTGTAAGTCTGGATGTAATAGATTTAGATGGAGACTTTTTTGGTGTTGGTTCTAAAATTTCTGTAGCTTTTGCAATTGTGCTTCTTAATTCAAATGCCTCAGTGACTCTTGCCTTTTTAATATCCAATGCTGTCTCAGCAGCTTTCTCACGTTCAATTTTTCGTTTTTCAAATTCTGTCTGACCCTCGGATTTTGTAACAAATTCTACCTCTCTTTTTTTCAACCGTTCAGCTTTAATAGCTTCCTCAGCATTTAATTTTGCTTGTGCAGCATTTCTTAAATCCACATCACTTTGGGAAATTGATTTATATTCATTTCTCAGTTTATTTACTTCTGTTATATGATCACGTCTTTCTTTTTCAAATTTATCAAATCTTTCTCTAGCTTCAATCGCACGTGTTTTTAAATTCTGTGAAGTTGGATTTGCTTTAGATTGAGCTTCACGTTCTATAGCTTCAGATTTTAATAAATTCCTGTATTTGTTTATTACAATATCAGCCCCGGTTGCTGCCAAATCCGCCTCCTCTAAAGCCCTTCCATATTTAGATTTAATATCTTGTAATCTCTCAGATGGTGTATAAAGAGGGTTTTTATTTTCCCATATTTTTTCAGATCCTTTAGTTGCATCACGTAATATCTTAGTTTCAGCAGCTTGCTCTCTCAAAACCTCTTTTCGTCTTGCTTCATATAAATCAAGCTCTTTTCGTCTTGTTAAATATTCATCAAGACCCTCTCCTGCTTTTGTTAATTCACCTTTACGTTTTGATAATCTGGCTGCTTCTGCTGCTGCTTCTGCATCAGCCTGTGCTTTCATCTCTCGTTTAACGATTGTATCATCTATTATTAACGAACGGAAATCAGATCTGTGACCATTCATCTTTACAATATGCTCATATCTGTTTTTCTCAAACAACTCCAATCTATCTCTGGCTTCACGCAATTGTGTTCTAAGTGCAGGATTTGTTTTTATTTGAGATTCTAAAGATTTTACATCGTCTGATAATAACTTATGGTATTCTTTAATAAGGCTATCGGTTGCAGTAGATGTAACATCGGCATTCTTTAAAGTATCACCATACTTATGATTAATATCTGCAATCCTTTCTGCCTTTGTATAATTTGGATTCGGATCCCTCCATATTGCCTTAGCACCCTCTACAGCATCATTCAGAATTTTTGCTTCAGCCGCTTGTTCACGCAATAAATCTTTCTGTTGTTCTGCCCGTAAATCAATAGCCCTCTGTTGCTCCTGATACTTCTTGAACTCTTCAGCCCTAAGCTCAAACGTCTCTCTGCGTTTTGCAAGTCGTGCGGTCTCTGCTGCCTTTGCATTCAACTGATCAGTTGCTTTTTCAAGAGATTTTATATCCCCTCCACGTTTTAATAATTCAGAAGCTTCATCCCTTAATTTATTCATACTCTCAATATGCTCATATTGATCTTTTTGGAATTTCTCAAGCTCTGTTGTAGCATCCCGCATCTTTCTCTCTATTTCTGGTCTTTCAGATTTTGAAGCGGATTTATATTGATCTTCAAGTGCCACAATATCAGATTTTAATTTTAACTCGTAATCTCTTAATACCATGTCAGATGCGGTTGCAGCTAATCTGGCTTCTTCCAACTTTGGTGTAAGTTTGGATAATTCAAGCTGCCGTTCACGTTCAATAATACTTAACGGTTTAGATGGTTCTGATATTATGGGTTTTCCAACTTCGATAACCGGAGTCTCCACTGGTTTAAAAATACGCTGTCCCGCTTCTACTATAGGAGATTTTACTTCTGTCCTGATGGTAGAAATAACACTCTTTGAAGCCTGTGATAATTTTCTGACTGGTGATGGTAATTGTACACCAACTTTCCCAACAACCCCACTAACACCTCCTGATATCTTACTGGTAGTTCTTGTTATAATATCTGGCATTTTTATACCAATTCCACCACCAGATGGACGACCTCCAGCCGTCACAGGTGGTATTCCAGTTTCTATACCAGATGGTACTCCCTCCACCGATACACCTTTGACACTTGGCTTCTGACCAAGTTTTGCACCAACTCCCATTGGAAGTATTTCACTACCTATAACTTCTCCCAATGTATATCCGGGATGTCCACTTGCAATCATTCTCTCTCCAACACTAACAGCATAAGGAGCTCCAAGTCCCACCATCAACCCATATTTGACGATAGCTGCTGGTTTCCCGGCAGACACCCCAATCTTTGCCGCTCCCGCTATAGCCTTACGTGTAGCAAAACCCTCTATCACTGGCAGACCGAGAGCAAATACTTTTCCAACCCCAACGGATGCCAATGTCTCTATAGGTTTTTTAACAGGTGATAATAATAACCCTTCTGTAAACTCTTTTCCTTGAGTTCCAGCGTAGTTTATAACTCCCCTGTGTTCTGAACTTAAAAATGGTTTTGTAACAACATCACTCATCCCGCCAATTATACTAGATGCCCCACCAACTGATTTTCTTACAAGTCCCTCATAAGTACTTCCAACTGATATACCAGCCCCTCCGGGTAATGCATTTGTTCCTATAGGTAACGGTCTATAAATAATATCAGATGTTCTTTTCTCACCATATCCCAACCCGGATCCAATTGTTCCAGCACTCTTCGTTAATTCTGGCATAGATTTTTTATCTTCTTCATCCGGTGTCCACCCAAGTAAAGATCTTATACCAGATCTTGCTTGTGGTATTCCTTTATAAATATCATATCCAGCATAAACTCCAGCAGATACTACATCTCTTGCAGCTTCAAGATTTCCACCATGTGTTATGATTCTCATTTGTTTTTCTTCTCTTGTTGGTGCATTTATCAAAAACCCAAGTGGGTTTGTTGCTTTAAATTGCGCTGGAGATATGTATCCAGATTTTAGATCTGTAGCAGTTTTTATAATGTCATCTGAATAAGTACTTGTGACTGGTTGTCCTTTACTATCTACTATAGCTTTTCCACTAGGATCTGTCTTTACATATTTCTGGTTAAGTATATCATTTGTAGATATATCATTTTTTAAACTTATTATATCCTGATCTGTCAAACCCTCTTGTTGAGCTTTTTCTGACAGCATATTAACTTTATTATAAATAGTTGGAACTTCCAATGCATCTTTATATTTATCTTTAAGATCAGTCTTTGTAGATGCTGGAACAAAATCTAATTTATCTAATTTATCGGAATACGCTTTCAAATTTGTAAGTTTAACAGAATCTGATATTGGAGTTTGAGATGATGCAGCCTTTTGAATTTCACGAACAGCTTCATCGAGAATCTTTGCCTGTGGTACATACTTTAAATACTTCTCTTTGGTTTCAGGATTTATAAATTCTTTATTTGCAATATCGGATGCTACTTTGATTTTAGCATCCCAGTTTGGTCCTATCCCCTCACCCTTTGTAACCTCCAAAATTTTATTTATAACAAGTCCATCATTTAAACTCTCTTTATACTTTGCTGCCGTTGATCGATCATATTCAGACAGTCTTGATATAGAATTACTTGCAGCATCGATAGAAGCTTTACTGGTATCACCTTTTAACACTCTGTCTACAGCCGTAAATGCTTTTGTATTTTCAATAGCATATCCCTGATAATTATTTATCTGGGTGGCAATTTGATTCTTATCACCAAGACTAAGATTCACTGATGATAAATCTTTTTGTAATTCAGATAATTGTACTGATGATAATGGCTTCCCCTCTTTTGTATAATTATTTAATGTATCTATTATATGATTAACACCATCTACATTTTTTGGGGTTAAAGATGTAAACTTATATTCAACATTTGGAGATTTTGTTTCCGAATCAGCAATTTTAATATCAGGTATTTTGGTTGTAACAAATCTCTCAGGTGATGCTTCTATAAGTTTTCCTCCAGCACCAGAAACTCCTAAAATTGTAAATGAATATTTTGATAATGGTGTTGTTGACTTCTCAACTACGGTTGATTTTTCAGTTGCTTTTTCAATTGGAGTTACAGTAGGTATTTTCGTTACAGTAGGTATAACAGCAGCGGTTCCTGCCCCTGTAACAACTTTTGATGTTGGAGAACCAAATCTTGCTATAATTGTATCTATAATAGATGGTGTTTTCAACACACCAAATCCAGCACCAGTACCTCCGGGTAAAAGTGCTGGTGTTATAACAGGAGTGTATTCTGGTTTTGTAACTGTTGTAACAAATCTTCCGCCAAAACCAGCCACTCCACCAAGCCAATCTTTAATATCTTTAACCTGTCCACTAATCTCTTCACGTTCTTTTACATTCTCTATTGCAGATTTTCCACCAAACCCCAACCATGATAAATCTAATAATGGTGCTTTTTCCGGAAGCCCCGGTTTTCCTGCTTCCACGCCAGATCCAAGTTTTGTTATTGCCCCTTCTGGTAAAATACCTTTTCCGATATCCTGTGGAATAAGAGTTAATCCTGTAACTCTTTCAGGAGTAATCGTTAATCCTGTACTTACCAAAGGTGTGACAAGTTTTCCTTTGTACATTCCACCCAATACATTCTCCTTTGCCTCAAGTTCCCTTCCTGATATCTGAGCCTGCCACCATTCTTTGGATCCAACCCCGGTTTTTTCTGGTTTTGATACAAATGGTCTTACTGGAGCACCGGCACCTTCAATCTCTACAGGTTTTATTTTTCCAGTCGCAACCCCAATATATTCTTTTGCAGCATTCTCACCATATTGTGATTCCAACACTTTTTGAAATCCTTCGATAGATTTAGACGTATATGTAGAAGTTTTATCTTTCAACATCCTGTTAATATTATATGCAGATCTTTCTGCTTCTGTAATAGTGGGATCATATGGATTTGCTGCAACTTTATCTATAGCCTCCTGAATGGATGATTTAGATGTTATTCCAATTCCCCTTTCAGCTTCTGTAATCTGGGCAGCAATCATGACACGTTGAGCTTGAGATTGTGATGCTAATTCCTTAAGTTGATTAGATGCAGCCATTGTATCTTTTGATGCTTTCCATGCTGCTTCTCGTTCATCAGCTGTACTTTTTGGATCAGATGAAACTTTTTCATATCTTGCCCGAGCTTCGTCAGCAGCAGCCTTTGCAGCTTCAGCTTGCCTTGCAAGTGGAACAGTTTGACCTTGAACTGTACCAGTTGCCTCAGCTATTAATGCCTCCCTCTGGGTAGGTGTCATCTGAGCATATGACAAACTACCGGGTCCAATATAATTTCCGCTTGAATCATAATATAATCCTTTTGCAACACCAGATCCCCCTCTGATTGCCGCTATTCTTTCCGCCTCTTTCTTCTCAGCATCCGTTCCCGCTTGCCTTCCCCCCTCACCATAACCTTTCGCATACTTTATGGGTTCTATAACACGAGTAACAGTAGTTTTTAAAGGATATTTCTTCTGACCCTCTGTGCTAAATGGATCGATTCTTGAAAGTTCGTCCAACTTAGAAGTAGATCTGGAAATCTCATCTGCAAGATATTTTGTCTGTTCGAGGTCTCCCCTCTTTTGAGCTTCCAGTAATCTAGTTTTATTAGCATTAAGAGTTTTTTGTTCATCTGATATATCTTTTACATATTGATCATATCCAACTGTAGTAACCTTATAAGCACCACCAGTCATACCCTCCTGTGATTTTCTTTCTGCTTCAGCATAAGCTTTTAATTCTTCATATTTTGCTCTGTTTTGTTCAAGTTTATCAGTTTTACCAGACGTAATTTTAGATTCAAGATCCTCTATTTGTTTATATATCGGTGATAATGTATTTCCAATATCTATAGTTTTTTGTTTTTCAGAAATTTGTTTTTGGGCTTCGGTCTGAGTCACATAATAATAATCTGATGGGGCGACACTCAGCGCCTGTATTCCAGATGTTGCAACACCTGTAGTCGGGGATGCTGATGCCACTGATATATCTGATTGATATGCATCCTCAAGTGGTCCTATTGCCCCCGGATCAAGCGACTCTCCTGCCATATATTACTCCACCTCATAATACTCTTCTTCTACTTCTGGTATTTTAATTTTTTTCTTACCGGTAACAAAACTATAATCATAATCCATTTTGCCAATATTCATCTGTTTTGTTGTACCAGAACTCTTATACATTGATCGTATCTCGTCAACATGAACACCATCAACACCATGGTTAATACTATTTCCAAGCATTGAAACTTCATTTAACTTTGCCTTCTCTCCCCTGACAGTTGGAACCATTTTGTGAATGTCCTTAAACTCGTTCCTGAATTTTGAAACCTCGTTTGTTATATGATTTTTTGTAAATACTTTATCACATTGTGATTTGAGTTTGGGGATCATTTTACATTCCAAAGCTTCGCGTGAAACCTGAGATCTTGTTTCAGATTTTAATTTTTCAAGTACTCCAAGATCTTTATGATTTTTATATTTATTTGCTTTAATATTTTTAAGATTGATTGACTTAATAGCATCACTATCTCTAAATTCCCCCCTCACCTGTTTCTTTAAATTTTTAATTCCGCCAACGACCCCTCCTATACTTCCACGGATGTCACGAGACATATTTCCGACAGTTTGTTTATCTAACCTCATTGACGTTTTTCCAGTTTTAGATTTTTTATTATGTAAATTAATCGGAGATATATCAAATGTTGATTTAATACTAGTTGATTTCATCCCAGATTTATTACCATACTTAATTCTTAAATCTATAGGTGAAATCTTAAACGTTGATGTTCCAATATTATTTGAAGATGGTTTTTTCACAGATAGATTTTTAGATACATTGGATTTTGAAAATGATGGCAACTCCAATGACCTTAACTTCTTTAATTGTACAGAAACTTCATTTGTTCTTCTGTCAACCATAGATCCTGATACTTTCTTTTTTCTTTGCATAACTTGTGGTTGTTGGGCAACAGTGATTGTCTCTTCTGGTTTTACCTGAACCTGTTGAGTAGGTAACGATGGTTTTGAAGGACTCATAATTCCCTGTAATGCGCTTCCACCACTTATCCCTCTCAACATACTACTTCCTATTCCAAATGCACCTTTTCCAGTACCAGTATCACTTGATATTTTCTCCTTTTGTCCAACTGTAATATTTTGCTGTATCACCGGTTCGGGAGTTGGTTTTTCAACAGATGGTTTCCATTTTGGTATAAGATCTGAAAATGTAGATCTTACAGGAGACATATATCCGGATAAATAATTTTCGGATGGTGTAACCTTTCTTACACCAAATACATTTTCTGTATCAGGTTGCTGAACTATTGGTTGTTCTGAAAATGTTGACTCTGGATATACCTGAGGTGTTTCTGGTAGTACATCCATCTCTCCTGCTTCTGCTGATATGTCACTTATTTGACCTTCAAATTGTGATTCCGGTGGTTGATAATAAGGAGAGTTTATGCCATACTGACGTACAGATTCTTCTTCGCTCATCACACGGGTTGGTTCTATACGATCTCTATAATCCCATAATTGATTAAATGCAGCTTTAATTACTTTCTTATCAGCGGAGGTTATTTCACTTTCAGAAAATTTACTTAATGCTAAATCAAACCATGCTGGTCTTTGTTTTATCTGTTTTGGATACGTTAGCATTGCATCCCACTTATTCTGATATTTTTTAACATATTGTATCAATAATTTTTTTAATTGAAAAATATTTGCTACACCTTTTTTTCCTTTATTTTGATTAGCATATGCAACATTTGCAGCTTCTGCACGTGCAAGATCTATATTTCTAAGCGGATTTGCTCCAAGTTGTGATATTTCTTCCCTTGAAGCCTTTTGATATCTTTGTTCTATTGGATCATTACTACTATATTTTACATCCTCTATTGTTGCACCATCATCTACCATTAACTACACCTCAACCTAGTAAAAGAATAGGTGTCGAACCTATATAAATCTTTATATAAACTAATAAAAAAATAATTAGAAGAAGCCCATCATCTTTGCACCAGCAATAGCGATTCCAAGTAAACCGATGATAGATATGATGAGTATCCAGTTTGTCCCACCCTCTTTCTTACCACCAAGATCTCTGTACTCTTCAACAATAATAGCGATCTTTTCATCGAGGTGAGCTCTAATTTCAGATGGTGTTACGTTCCCAATATAATCATATAATTTCTGGAGATCGATATCTGTAAAAGCATGTACAGCAATTTTACTTGCTGGATCCAATCCCCGTCTCTTATCATATGGTATTCCAGCCTTTTCGTCCTCGACCCAAACCTTCATGGCATATTCAAGTTCCTCATAATTACTTATACCTATTTTTTCAAGTTCCTTTAATGCTTCAACCATAAGAGGGTCAATGATAACTCCCCAGTTATCAAGAACGAATACAGCCTGAAGATCTCCAAACCTGAACGACCGCGGTTCTCTCTGGATAAAAGAATAGGGAAATTTTGCAGTTGAATAAACACTTGATGAATATTTCGCAGGAACAAGCCTCATCTTATTATCTTTTCCAAGCATAAACACAAGATCCTTTCCATCAAGTTTCGCTTTGATATATGGAATTACAGGAGTGAGCCAGACAAAAGCAACTACAAATATACACATCACTATTGTTCCAAGAATAACTATTAACCCTATCCACAATAAATCATCCATTCACAAATCACCTCCCACCACCAAATATTTTTCCAAGCCTTCCCATAAGACCACCTGCAACATTACTTGCAGAGCTTCCATTCGTATCAGGAGATCTCTCTCCAACTTCTTCACTCTGACTTCTCTGGATAACTGTAGATTGTAATAATCTCTCACCATGTTTCCAAGATTTTGTTAATAAACGATTTGAATAGTGTTCTATCTGAACAACATCAGAATAAGCTGTTTTTCTATGTTCACGCTGCCAACCCGTAGTTCTCACAACATCTCTATTCTCTCTAGCGTATTTTGCATATTGACGTTGATCCTGAATATTTAAAAGTTCGTTATGATGACTACCAAGTAACCAATGGGATTGTTTAATGTCTTTTGGAATATCATCTTTTGTTTCAAGCAAATATCTGGTATCAACCTGTCTTGGAGTGAGTCTTGATCCGTAAACATCATCCATTGGGTCAATAATTGCTCCTCCGGGACGAGTTGCTGGCATCCCATAATCATCGTATCCTTCTCCTTCTGTCAATTCTCCAGCATTTCTTTTATAATCTTCCAACAATTCTTTTGCAAATAAAGCATCCTCCTCTGATTCAAAAAATTCCATAACATCAGCTTCATCTTCTTCTGGTATCTCCTCTTTACGTTTTGCCATGATCGAATAACCTCATCTAAAATTATTATTATCTTCAACTCATCTATATAAAAGAGTTATTGTAAAAAAATTTTTTTAAATATCAAATAATGTTAAAATATATTTAATAATAACTTATTATAACTAACTATAATAAATAATAACAAAAATTATTAAAAATTTAGATAAGTTTATATACTTGAACTTTTCAAAAATTTTATTTTTCATAAAAAAATCTCAATTTCCAACAAAACTTATAACAATTATATAAAAAATATAATGGTTATAAAATCCTCTATAAATGTCTTAAATTTAAAAATAAGGTTAATATATTTTTATTTAAATATTAATATAATATTATTTTTATATATATGATCTAGATGTAAGGAGTGATCTGCATTTTTAAATCGATTTCCCTTTTTTCTTCCATGATGAAATTTGGAGGGGTGATCAAAAAAAAATTCTATTATTACTATATACCTATGTACAAATCGCGAAGCTTAGAAAAATATATATAGTAGAATAATATATCTTATAGGAAAACGATAGTTTTTTATTTTTTTCAAACACTCAGAATAAAAAAGGGAAAACGATTTAAAAATGCAGATCACTCCTTACATCTAGATCATATATATAAAAATAATATTATATTAATATTTAAATAAAAATATTTAGAACTTAAATTTAAAAAATAACCATTTTAAAAGATTTTTATAATTATTATATAAAAAATATAATTATTATAGGTTCCAGTGGAAATGAAGGTTTTTCGCATGGAAAATGAAATTTTTAAAAAGTTCAAGTATATAAACTTTTTTGTAAAATTATTATATATTGTTTATAACTTAATATAATTATAAATAAGTTTAAAATGAAATTGGACGAAAGTAGAATTTCCTATATTGTACATTTTTTTTGGACAAAAGTAGAAACTGCGTTACATTTGTACAAACTATAATATTTTTTAAATAGTTATAAAAGTTATAACATTTTCTTTATACATATAACTGATATTAAAGTTAGTATTATTACAATAATAAATAAAACTATCAAACCTGACGTTGAAAACATATATGGTGGAGTTGTAGATATACTATCAATAGTAATGTTTGGAGCGGATACATTATATATCATAATTAGATTATTTGGATTAAAAGATGTTAACCTTTGTGGTTAATTTCTTTTTAATGCGAGTGCAAGAATTGTTAGAAATACTACAAAGAAGAATATTATTATTATCCATATAAAATTCGGCATTATTGTTGACAACCCATGCAAAGTTTCATTTGTCCCATTATAAATATCACCGCTTGTGGTAATTCCTGTAAGATTTTCATCATTTGATACATTTACAGAATGTTGATTCCAATAATTTATAAGAAGTATAAATCCAAATGCAGATATTGATAGAACAACAATCATCAAGATTATAGTCACCAATGCTGAAGATCCATTATTAATATTAAAGCGCACCTTTTTTCACCCCTTTTATTCTTGAATAATCTATAAGGACTAGTACACAGTTAATAATATTTACAAAACATAGTATTACAAGTATCCAACTTATTATTTGTAAAACTATACCATTCTGCATAACAATTATAGGCATTACTACTATTTGAGTTGTTCCGTTATAAACAATTGGTCCAACTTCGGTAGTTGTTATTAGTGCCAATGAGAATGATGACATAGCAATACTTACAGAAAATATAAATGCAATGATAGCTGCAAATAATTTTTCAAATGGTTTTACATCACCGTCCAAAAACCAACTTGCCAGTATAAATATTGAAAATAGTGCAACCAATGTATAATATAATTCTATACTTACATATGCATTTTGTGGTGCAAATACAAAACTACTATTTGGGAAGCTAATATTAGATAAAATTGTCATTCCTTATATTCCTCTCACCTCTACTATTCAACATAAAGATATTTAAAGTTTATCTATAACAATTATTATCATTTAACCAATCAAACCCTATCATAAACATACATATAAATGTTGATACGAATACTATAATCCAATTATTGAATAAAATTACACCTAGTAACGATATTGTTAAAAGAATTGGTATCATAGTTATAGATTTATTAGTTAATATTCGCATCATAAATATAATTATTACTATAGGTAACATAATCCATAATAAGTTATTAGATTCTCCTAAAAATGGTGATATTAATAAAGTCATATTAGTTTCCAATGTAGGAGTTGGAGTTGATGTTACTATTGTAGGTTCTACAGAAGCATGATATATTCCAGCACCATCAATTGCCCCAGATGATCCCCCACCACCAATTCCGACAACATAAGAGGTTGTATTATAATATGCCCCTTCGCCACCACCACCTGCTGCAACAATTACCTTATATGTAGAGTTAATATCAGATGGATATGTCCAATCTGATGAATAAGAGACATTTGTAGAATTTATATATGAATTGCAATATGACCAATTCCAATAAACTGGAGATTGTGATTCGTTATATTGTAAGCTCAAGTTAGAGTGTGATTGAACTGGAATTTGCCAATCTGATATTTTAACTAAAGTTGGTTCTGGTGTTGGTATTGAAGTTTGCATTGATAATGTGATGTTTGGAATTTCTACTTTTGGCATTTCTATATTTTGATTTATATAGATCCCAATTGTAGAAATTCCTATTATAAAAATAAGTGATATGATGATAATCCTGAACATATTGTAGGATCCATCTTTATTTTTAATCATTTTATTAGTATTGGATTCGTTCATATAAAAGTATAGTGATTAATTATTTCTTAACATACCCATAAATAATCCAACAATCATCATTATAGATAATATTAATATTCCAATTCCCATTATATTAAATGCCGAATCTGTAGTTTCTGTTATGGCAGTCATTTGAGACGAGAGTTGTGGATTTTGTGAGACATCTGGAATAGCAGATTGAATAGATTTTATTATTCCACTACCAACTATAAGTAGAACAGCCCCTATAACAAATGATATTATTACATTTATTATATTAAATGATGATGCTGACTGTTTTGATGGGTTTGTGTCAGATTCTAATATAACCTGATTCATGCGTTTATCTATTTCCATCGAAGTCATATTTTTATAACGTGCAATTTCAATTGGCGATGCAACAATAATCGGGTTGGTTGATTTGGTTAGTTCGTTTTTAATGGGAATGGGGGATGGGTTGGATAATTTTAATTTTGATAGAACCCTCTTTCCAAAATAAAATATTAACAATAAACATGTTATCATTCCACCGTATGATAAGACGGTTACAAAATCAACGTCTGGTTTGTCCGTGATGAGAACGGATGCTAACATCAGAATTCCTATTATACCAATGGCTGCAAGAATTCCCAATGAGATTAAATTATATGATCCATCTTTATTTTTAATCATAGTTATTAGTGGATATATATTATCCATATATGAACATAGTGGTTATAGGTGATAAGAAAGGTTAAATACTATTAAGTATAATATATTAGTATGACATTAAGTAACGAACAACGGAGAGAGAGATATCATAATGATGAAATATATAGAAATAAAATTTTGAATAAATGTAAGAATAAATATAATAAAAATGAGGTGTATCGAAATAATAAAATTAAAAGTGCTATAGACTATGGAAAGAAACACCCAGTTGATAAAAGAGAATATTTAAAGCAATATTATAAAGATAATAAAGATAAGATAATTTTAACATCTAAAGAGAATAGAATAAATGATAGATATGAAGTATTATATTGGTATTCAAATGGGTTAATGAAATGTGAATTGTGTGGAGAATCACATTATGAATTTTTATGTATAGATCATATTAATGATAGTGGATCGAATCATAGAAAAGAGATGGGCGAAGGTGGAAATAAAATTTATAGATATATTTTAAATAATAATTTTCCAAGCGGGTATCAAGTATTATGTAATAATTGTAATTATTTAAAAGAATATAATAGACTTCAAGATAAATCAAAATCTCAAACCAAATATGCAATTGCTATTAGAAAACAAAGGTTAAATATGAAATTACAAGCATTGTATTGGTATTCAAATGGAACAATGAGATGTGATTGTTGTAATGAAAAAGATATTAGATTATTAACATTTGATCATATCGATGGTGGAGGAAAGCAACATGTGATTAAAGATAATATTAAAAATTTATATGAATATTTATACTATAATAATTATCCAGATGGATATAAAATATTATGTTTTAATTGTAATAAATCATATGGTCAATATGGATATTGTCCACATGATAAAAATAATTTAAAATATTTGGAGATTTAATCTCCCTTTCCAAGAACCCCTGCTACAATACCGATAATGAATACTGCCGCAAGAACAAACAACCCCAATGCTAGGAAATTGAAAGCTGTGCCGGTATTATTCAGGACGTTTGTAAGAGAGGTTGACAGAACTGATGTTGATATCGATGGCATAGAACTTTCCATGTTTGCAACTACAACAAGTCCGACCATCATTGTAACTGCGGCTATGACCACAGTTAAAATCAAACTTACCATATCGATTCCACCGTCTACTTTCTTAAACATATTTTCACGTACACCTCCACTAATAAATATATAGATGTGTTACCAAGATAAATGTTCCTCATAATAAACTTTGTGGTTATAAAAAAGTGTCTTAAATGAAAAATGTCGGCTCCAAATTTCTTGGAAGCCGACACTCGGTTTTCGACACACTATTAGATTTAAAAAATTTGTTATTCTTATTTCTATTCCGGTTAGGGAAACCCAGTCCCTATCCAAAGGAAGGGATGGTTAGTCTCCCTTTCCAAGAACTCCTGCTACAATACCGATAATGAATACTGCTGCGAGGACGAACAATCCAAGGGCAAGGAAATTGAAAGCTGTGCCGGTATTATTCAGGACGTTCGTAAGAGAGGTTGACAGAACCGAGGTTGAAATTGAGGGCATTGAGCGCTCCATGTTTGCAACTACGACAAGTCCGACCATCATTGTAACTGCTGCGATAACAACAGTAAGGATGAGCGATACCATGTCGATTCCGCCGTCTACTTTCTTAAACATATTTTCACGTACACCTCCACTGATTAATGATGTATACACGTTCAATATATAAAGGTGACGGAATACTATCTCATTAACGCTTGAATACCTGCGATATGATATAAACAAAAATAATCAGGACTACACCTGCGACAATCATACCAATAAAAACCCCAAAGTTGCTTGATATTTCTGCAACTCCAGCAGTTTGATTAATAACTGGCATGAATTAGTCCCACCATCTTATTAATTCAAGTATGGCATATAATATACATAATAATACAATTGATATGATTACGTTCATCGCAGTTATATAGATATACAATTCCATTATCCACCTCTTTTAAATGTCATAGCCCAAACAGCCAATCCTATAAATATCAATAACCCAAATAACCCATATATGATTAAATCGGTATAACTTAATTTTAACCAATCTATAGTTAAAACTGTTGAATCCATTGTTAAAGCTGTGTTTGTCGAAAGTGTGATATTCATACTTAATCCTCATATAAATCTTTTAATGGATCTTCTTTAACCTCTTTCTTAATATCAATAACCTGCTTCTCAATTATATCCTGTGTGGAATCCTGAGAGCGCACAATTTCATCCTGTTTCATCTGACTTTTTTTGAGCGCGCCCGTTGGTGCGGCATCTTGGGATCCTAATGTAAATTCATCCTCTGTGTCAATGGCTTCAAACTCAGGTGGGACTATTCCCGGATCCTCTACTGGTATAAACTCTCCCGGCTTCCTATCTATTTTTACAGGAAGGTCTTCAATACCAGTTGGTAGTACTATATCATCATTAACATCTATCTTTATTTGTTTTTCATTATCTATCATAGTATAATCTCCATCTTTTATTCCTTCTTCTTTCATAGCTTCATTCTCGCGATCTACAATTTCATCATCATCTGCATCTCGTTTAAGTACTACAAGCACCCGCGGTTGTTCTTCAATTTTATTAAATCTTGCCCATCCCCAAGCATCACGTTCAATATAATATTTTCCTTGAGGCAATGTAATAGGAGCGGTTTTCCAGATAAGAGATTCTGATGGAGCACACGCCCCCTTCATATAAATTCTGTACATAATCTTTGGTCTCATCCTACCATCAATATCCGTGTAACCGTGACATGCAAGATATAATGATATGTTTCTTTTACGCAACGCTCTCATGATATCTTTAAACCAGAGGTTAAGATGCCAACGAGCTCCAGATGGACTTACTGGTAATAACTGATCAGCTTCATCTATAAAAACACTTATATGCTCTAAGCTCTTGTTAACTCTTAACCAGTCAACAAATTCAAACCACCAGATGATTGGGTCAACTTCTTTCTTCTTAAAAAGTTCATCCCCGGCAACTCCTCTCCTCTGGATCATTTTCTTTAAACGATCTGTAAGAGAATACGTTGTTGGTTCATATACAACATTAATTCCACCACGTAACAATTTATCATATAAATCTTTATTATTTTTATATACAATTATCTGTGGTAGCTTAGACCTATCATATTCTACCAAGTCCTCGTCGCACTTGAATGATACTGTGTCTATATTATCCCTGTGTATAAACACTCGTGTTCTTTCATAAGGAAGCCACGTCCAGTAATCTTCATCTCCCCCTCTCCATATACTTGTCTCAAGTTCGAGTTGTCCTTGCTGATTATAACATTGGACAGTCTGGCACAGAGTCAAGAAGAGCGTTGTCTTACCAGAACCTTTGGATCCATATACAACTGCTGTCACCCCACCGAAGTCATTATTGTGAACAGTGAGTTCTGTTGTAAGTCTCCTTCCCTCAAGTGCTGGAAGCTTACTTCTCATCTTCATGGTTACTTAGCTCCCGGTGGTGCTCCACCCTGAGAACCGGGTGCTCCTCCAGCACTTGGCATTTGTGGAATCTGGATTGTAAACATATCTGATGATAATGTTATAAGACCCTCAGTTACAGCTATTCGTAAAAGGTCGTCTCTTAGTTTAGCTATAACCTTAAGTGAATCTTTCCACCCACCATGATCCTGTTCAAACTGCTCTACTGCATTTGACCATTTTAGACGAAACACTGAGAAGACCTGACGGTACGTATTCTTCCCATCTGGTGACATGTTATCAAATTTCCCAAGACCTTGTAATATCGCTCCCTCGTATGTAATCATATGATTCACTTCTTCTACCCTCGCCCAAGGGTCAAATAAGTACGTGTACGATGCTATGATTACACCCAAGGTATCCTGAAGTTCCCCAATGTCTGTTGCTGTTCCAGCTTTAGGTTCACCTTTATCTTTTCCCATAGTACTTGTACTAGAGAACACGCCGATATTTATACTTTCTTCAATGTTTCTGAAAAAGGGGATCGTATAGGTCATGAATGATATTAATGCCCTTAAATTATACCCCTTTTAAAATCTCCGCGAAATGACATTATTTCGCGCACGCGTCACGTTTCAATAAATGAATAGAGGGGGAAATAAAAACTTGCGCTGGACCGCTCCCAGTGTCTGGTGGACTGGATGGTTTGAATTCTACACTTGGGTTAAAAACAGGGTATTTCAGGGGTTTGCTTTTGTATTTGCCCCACTCCAATCTCCAAGCATGCAAATCATAGCGAGATTATCTGCTTTTGTAAATGGAATTGAGCGATATGGTGAAACATCTTTATAAAAATCCATCGATGAGACGATTCTCTCCTCAAATTGCGGAAATAAAAATAACAACCAAGCCATTCTTGTGCGCCTTAATGTTTTTGAATCCATTTCTTCGGGATTTAAACCTGCTTTTTCTGCCCAAGATTTAAGGTTCCTGTTCAGTTGGTACGACTTGGTATTCATTGTTTTCTTCAATTTCATAAACAGAATTACATTATTCATATCAGTACGTGATAAATAAACTTCGCGGTCCCTGAATCTTCGTCCAGCATCCCATTGTCTGTCTTTGAAATGTATTATACGATTATCATAATCAATCATATCTTGGTGCTCTAATACATAATTATATTCACTTACTCTAAAGCCAGTTGAAAATATATACATAAATTGTATATGTGCATCTATATTTATTGTTTGGCAATATATTTTATATAATTCATCTGGAAGTAAAATTCGTTCATTGTTTACAGTAAACATAAATAATAATTTATCTATCACGATAATTAAAACTTGTGTTTATTTTTGTTAAATAATAAATAATATTTTTTAATGGATTATAATATACCAAAAATATATTTTAAAGCCAACAGATAAAGGCTATTGACTTTTTACAGGTATTATTTAGTATAGTTATAATGTATTTCTGTTACATTGTAATTTTATACAATATATAATTATTACTTTAAAATATATTGTATAAATAATTATATTATTAAAATACTATAAATTTTAATTAATTATGAATTGTATATATTTATAATATTAAAAATTAAAATTTTATACTAAAATAAATAATTGTTAAATTTTATTATGGACAACCATCTATTTCACTACCAAATGATATAACATTGGACAATCTATATAGTCTCTCTTTAATCATTTCATCTGGAGTGTCGTCGTCATCATTATTTATTGATAAGAATGGTATAGATTTAATCTCTCCAGTTTCTTCATCATAAATATCGGAACCTATAACATCTATATAATACCCATCTGGAACAATAAACTTTGTTCCATCCATAAGTGTAACAGTTTCTACCATGATAATTAATTTAGCATTTATTATATTTAAACATAGTCATTTAAAATAGATTTGTATAAAATAATATAATTATTATTTTCTACGTTTTGTTTTATTTAACATTGATTTAACTGTACGATATTTTTCTGGTACGTACACACCATGTGTAATTGCTTTGATCTCAAAATTTTTAACTGTTGCTTCTCCAACTCCAACTTCCTGTGGAAATTTTACGTCCATGAATGTTTCTTCAGGAGTCTCTTTAAGTACATTTCCAAACCAGATTTTTCCACTTTTAAAATCTATCCTATCCATCTTACTCATAATCTCACCTATAAATAAATGGTATTTAAAAGTATATTAATATTGTGGGGAAAAGTTCAAGTATTATAAGTTCCATATTATAAATATGCAGGTGTATTATCATGATAAAAAACATAAAACGTGTGGCAAGGAAAAACACAAGAGATATGATCCCACGGAAAGGGGCTGGAATAGGATCTAGAAGAGTAGCTGCAAGAAGCAGAACAGTTCACACATATGAAATTTGATATTTTGGATTTTGATACAGTCAGTCTTGGAGACTTTCTGTATAAACAAGAGACTTCTCCATCTCCACAGTTTAGCATTGAACAGTTATCAAGAATAGCACACAATTCTCATAATTCTATAAACCGTAGATATAGAAAGTTTATGAGATTTAAACGGTCTGACGATAGTAATATAAATAAGGCTCGTGCAAAAAGATGTTGTAATATGGTTAACCAACATATAAAAGATCTTAAAAAAGTAAGAAGGTATCTTAAGAAAAATGGAATGGATTCTCAACATCCGGTTTTTACTAATAAAATTAATAAATGGATTGATCAATGTGAGAAGATTCATATACGTTATAAACATCATATTGATAACTTATAGTGCGAATATTGTGTAGCCACCAAAATAATTATTTACTATAGCCATAGAATTTATAATAAGATATGCTATAAAAACCCATCTTGTCTCTGTATCTTTTGTAATATTTTTATGATACCAAATCCAGTAAACATTTCCTATTGTACAAAGAATGAATCCCCATATTCTGAAATTGGCATTAATGGATCCTACCAATGTGGCTCCAACTATAGATGCCACAACAAAATGGTGCTTGAATTTCAGTTTGTATAAATGATTTTTATACAATCCTGATGACGTTATAAAAATTGGTAAGACCATAACCTCTTATATATTAGAAGTTATTGAATAAAAGGGTTGCGATTATTTGCATCCACAACCTTTATTTTTACGTTTGGTTTTTGGTTTCTTTGCTTTCTTTTTACGTTCTTCAAGTGTAACATAATTTGGACGCATAGCTCCATAATATATATCATCTATTGTTAAATGAACCAAAACACCCGGATCAGACTTTTCTTTTTTAAGATATGCGTGTGCAATATCATCATTATCAACATAATGCCTAACTGCTTTACGTACTGCATTTAGATCTGCTTTACCATCTTCCCTCTCTAAATGACGTGATACAATATCTACTATTTTATCTTCAAGTTTTTTACTTAACATTATTTACACCCGCAGCCTTTAGTTTTTCTTTTAGACTTTGGTTTCTTTGCTTTTTTCTTACGGTCTTTTATTTTTACTCTTTCCTCGAACTCATCCATATCTGCCCATGACTCTACAGGTGGAAGTTTTATAGGTGCTTCCTTATTTCCACTCATGGGGTTTATTTCCCACCCTATCGGATTCTTTTTTGCCATATAAATCACCTGTTATAATAGTAAGTTATAATCTTATATAAACTTTGGTATTTTTGATAATATATCAATTGACATAAATATAAATAATAGAGTCATGGCATACCCAAATGTGATTGGAATAATAAGTGGGATCCTGTAATTTAATTTATCGTTTGCTTTTATACTTGATATAAGAATTGTTATCGCACTTGTAACTATGAATGAAAATATAAATGTCATGATAAACGATTGTGAAATATGATATGAAGTTATCAGGATGATATCTATAGCGATCATATCTGCGCCACCAAGGATTGCTTTGGCGCTTGTGTAGTTACATTTTGGGCATTTATCTGCTTCTATAGATTTTGTGAACATATAGTGGCATTGTTCACATTCTATTGGATTGTAAAATGGATCTTTAGTATTTGCCATTATAATAGTAACAACTATCACTACTAATACTGATGCAATAGATAAAATTAAAGATGGTATAATTATTTCATTATTGATAAGTTTTAAACAAAATGTAAAAATACCAACAGGGATTCCTATAAAAGCAGCAGGTCTCCATATTTTTGGATCAACAGTACGTGTTTTGTAATCACTGATACATGCTTGAACCAATGATATAAAAACACAGGTTATTGATATAACCATCAAAATATCTGAAATCATAAAATTTATTATGGTTTGGAATTATCTAGGTTTTCAGTTTTAACTTCAGTTTCTGGAGGTTCTTCGTTTATGAGATCTTCAAAGTACTCACCTATTCTTTTATCTATATATGTTGGGATTGCCTCATTTAGAGTTTCAACCTGATTGTGAGTCTGGTTTATAGCAGATGCAAGTTCAATATACCGTTCCTCCTCAAGCTTTGTAAGTCTTACAAGATCTCCAGTGATTTTTGAAATTTCATTATCAATGATGTTTACTGAATTTAATGCAGCTTTAAGTTGAGTCAGTTCCTCTACAATTTTTGCAAATGCCTGATCTACTGTGGAAAGATACCTCTCGATACCATCTAATCTTTGTTCCGTTGTAGATTGTGGTTTTTGTGGCTGTTGCTGCTGCACTTGTGGTTTATTTTGTGGTGTTGGTCCATACTTTCCTTCCATGGATTTTGGAACCTGATTCTCTTTTGCTTTTGTTGCATTTTTAATATCCTGTTGAGATTTCACACTCATGATACCACCTTAGTTTGATTTTGTAAGAATTGCAATTTGTTTTTGTAACTCATTATTCTCTTCTCTCAGTTTTTCAACTTCATCAAGTCTGTCGTTGATGTAAGAATCATAAATATCTCTTTTCATCATATCATTTTTAAGTCTTTCTCGTGTAATTTCACGGACAGGAATGACTTTAAACTCTTCTTTTTGTTTGGATTCATTTACAGGTATAACGTTTTCCATTTAATCATCACCTGTTATATATTATTATAGCAGTATATATATAATTAACCAATACTATAAAAAAGTTATTTACATTTACATCTTTTTATTTTATTATTTTTATAATTTGATTTTCTTTCTTGAGTTGACCAATCCGTGATGCTTCTATGTTCTTTAAGCTCAGATTTTACATATATTTCAACTCTATTTCTGAGATCGCGAGGTAATTGGTTTTGAAGAGATTTAAAAAATTTTGGTATTGAATATTTACCCTCTACACAAAATGTTACTTCTGCTTGTACTTGTTTGAATCCAATATCTTCTAATTTTACTATCGCAAATGTAGTATTTGCTGGATCTGTTGGTGGTGACAAATGTTGTTTTAATTTACCATCTTTATAATACCAGTATACTACTTCATTCATTTACTTCCTCTTTTTTATCAAAGGTTTTTTCTTTTTTAATATAACTTTTCTCTTTTTTGTTACAGGTTTTGGTTTCTTTCTTACTGCTGATACTTTATATCGTTTTGATTTTCTCTCTTCTTCTGGTATTTTAAATTGTACCCATCCACCATTATTAATCCAATCGTGAACAAATTTTCTAGCTTTAAATCTTAACCCTTCGTCTGTTAAGTAACCATTAACATCTCTGATATATTCAGGTTGTTCCATTACTTCATATGCTTTTAAAATTGGAGAACCCGATGTCTTAACTCCATGATAATATCTGAAGTGTGAAATTACTTTTCCATTGGAAGTACGCTCAATATCTTCTTTTACATATGGGATTGGGATACGGTTATGATATGGTCTTGGTGGATAAAGCTCCTGTTTTAATCTACCCTGTAAATCATTTGCCCAGTAATAAGTTTGTACTATATTTGCTCCATCATCTGGACCATAATAAACATCTACGATATTTCCTTCACCATCTTTGACGGTAACATCATGTGTTTTCCTGTTTATAACATTCTTCATTTGTGTATTACCTCCAGATACCTCTCTACAAGATTATCTTCTAATGGTATATTTTCGATATTATTATATAATAATTCTCCATTATAATCTTTTATAGAGACAGCACGTAAAGAAGGCACTCCTATTACATTAACAGTTTTTTCAAGATAAGCTACATCAAATTCTGGAATCTCATGAGATGAAACTATTTTCCCATTATCGATGTACCAATACGACTTTTTTACCATCACACACCTCTTATATGTAATGGTTATTATTAATATAAAAAACTTATTACATTAAATATTATTTTATTTTTTATTTTTTTGTTTTTTTGCAACAACTTTATTTTGAACCTGTTGTAAATTAATTTGACATATTTTTATAGCATCTGGTTGAAGTTTCCATAAACTTGTTTTATCAGATTTTCCAGTTTTAACAAACCAATTTGAACAGTTAAGTCGTCTCATATCACTATTTGAGATTTCTGGGAATTTTTCTCGTACCTCATTCCAAGACCAATTCCCGGTTCCATAAGTTTTATATATTTTCTGAAGTATCCCTATCCAATAGGGTCTTGAACATCCCATTAACAATCCCATATATCCAGCCATAATTTGTGTGTCACCATCCTATATATTAATGTATAATACTATATAAATATTGCCATAAATTATGCATAATAGTTATAAAATGTAAAAAGAATTTGATTTACACACAAATTCAATCTTTATAAGCCTTTTTTCATTTTAGTTTTGAAAAGAGATTTGAGTCCTTTTGTAAAACCAGACCCAAGATTTTTGCCTTGGGCATAGGCATCATTTAATTGTTTTATTTCTTTTGGGGTGATGGTGTTTGGGCGGAATGTTTCACCGGCAATTGTAAATGTGATTCGTTCATCAGAACTATTAAATATATCTGCTATTTTTTGTTTTATCTCATCTTTTTTATTCATATCAAAATCTTCTTCTTTTGGCTTATATTGTTTAAGTGCCAGTTTTAAAAATAACTTTAATAATTCTGGTTCGAGTTGACCCCAAGATAGATTTTGTTCTTTTATTAATTTAACAATTTCATCCATATCGTTGTCCGATAGTACAAGATCTTTCTTTAACTTCTCAATCTCTTTAAGCTTTTTTAATTCAGCTTCCTTTTTTGAATGGTTATTCCAATTTTTCTTCATTGTATTAATAATTTTCATTTTATCCTCCATTATATATTATTTATGTGCTTTGATAACACTTTGGGTTTCCTTTACAACTTGACCACCAATCATTCGGATCTTCTGTGGCTGTAGCTGTTACAGATGGTGATTGAACTGGTGTCTGATCCCTATCTATCGAATCGCTACACGACATTTTATTATTTTTATAAATATTATATTCACATATATTATTTAAAATTTTATAATTTTCTATAATAGCACCATATTCTTTATTATCGTGTAAATTATTATCACGAATAATGTTTAATCTTGATGCCGAATCTAAATGTATACCATCAATATTATTATATATATTATTACCTGTAATAATATTTGATGAAGATTTTGTTAACCTAATTCCTGTATTATCATTATTATAAATTGTATTATTTGTGATAGTATTAGAGTCTGCTCCATTTATCCATATTCCATAGATTGTCTTATAAATGTTATTTTTTGTGATGATATTTCCATTACTTCCGGGCATAATAACGATTCCACCATCTACCGATTCTTTAACTCCAGAATTTATAATTGTTAATCCAGTTATAACATTATTATTGGAATGTATTGTTATACCAGAACCAAACCCTCCAGCATCAATTGTTGGATTTCCAACACCGATAACGCGTGATGGTTTAAAAAGTGAGATTTTTTCTTTATATATATCAGATGCAACAAAAAATGTTGAATATTCTGGAGATGTAAATATGGTATCATTCATCACAGTATTATTTTCTATAAATTTTGTTTTAGAAGATGTTATATTAAATTTATATTTATAAATATTTCTTTTTGTAGAATTATCATCAACATTTAAATTCCAGTCACCATCTAAGAAATCAACACACGATTCATATCTTGGAATAGTATAACTTGTATGAAAATTATTATCAATTCCTGTGTAGAGATATATAGTATTTGTCTGGTTATCAAATGTTGAAATTTCATTATCATTTATTATTGCCTGACGTTGTACATAATGTGCAGATTTTGGTGGGTACATTGATAATAATAATTCTGATTTAAAATCAATTATTGGCTTTTCTCCAATATATGATAGTTTTATAATTCTATAATTATAATTTGTAGAAATAATATCAAATGAAATTTTTGTAGCATTTGGGATAATTTGTGTTGGTTGGACAGGTGTAGTATTTATTTGTGGTGCTGGAGACATCATTAAGACTGCCGCGATTAATAAAAATAATCCTCCAATTCCTATACCAGCAATTGTCATTAGTTTCATTATCCCAATACTGCGTCCAAAAATAGTGATGCTTGCTGCTTCTTTACTACGTCTGGAATGGACTTTATCTGCATCTTCAATCGGCATGTCTTAACCTCGTTATAATAGATTTGTAATCATACATAAAAAAAGGTAATGGTTTTTAATCATAATAATCCGTATAATACAAATACGTTGTTAATTACAATACATAATGTTAATCCGGTTGGTATAGCAAGTGCAAAATATACACACAATAAATTATATTTTGTATAGAATTTATCGTTTATAATGTCATACATGATCTTAATTCCACAAATAATTAAGTTTGCAGCAACTAATTTCAACATGAAAAATAACATTGGTATACGTACATAGGGAACCATATATGGATTTAATTCAACACCGCCTCTTGAAATTATTTCCATTGTTGTTATACAATCCAACAGGCATATTGCTATAAATACAATAATAAATGTTATAGTACCTTTATTTAAAAAATTGTATTTATCATCAAAGAAATCCAATATATAATTCATTTTGCAATTACCATTGGTTTCTTATTCATCATTGTAATTAACATTATATTTCCAGTGTTCATAGCCCATATCTTATAATAAATTTGTGTAACATCGTAATCATGTTTACTGTCACCATTATCTGAAAATCCTATAAAATAATGAGTTTTGTGAATATCGGTATCACATGTAGTTTTAATTAACATAATATTACCCACATTTATTATAACCGCATGCTGGACAGACTTTGCATCCAGCTTCACGTATCAAAGTTTTTTCATGGCATTCGGGGCATTCTTCAAGTTCTAATACCTTATCAAGTTTTGTATCGGATCCATTTTTATCATATGTTTTTTTAAGTATATTATTCTCACTTGTATCATTTGAATCTTCTTCATCTACATCTGGCATAGACTCAATTAATAAATGTCCAACAATATCCGAACAACTTTTACCCTCAGATCTTGTATTTCTTAAAGCAGCGGGACATTTTACTTTTATAAGTTGTTTAATAATATCCCTGATATTTCCACCACTTCTAAGTGCAAGACTTATAGTTCTTCCAAGTGCCTGATTTCCTGCTTCACATCCACCAGATCCTCCTGATTGAATGAATACTTCATACGGTTTTCCATTTCTTTCATTAATTGTAACATATAATTTTCCACACCCACTTTGTATCTTATATGTAACACCATATAAATGACGTGGGCGTTTTAATATCATCTCTCTCTTTACAGGTAATTCCTCATCTTGTTTCAATATTATTTTTTGCTCTTGAGTTTCTTTTTTAATATTTAAAACTTCAAGTTCTCTTGATCCACTTCTATAAATAGTAATACCTTTACATTTTAATTTCCATGCCATGAATATGGCTTCACGAATATCGTCTTTTGTTGCATTATTTGGGAGATTAATTGTTTTTGAAATTGACATATCAACACCATTTATTTGAAATACCGATTGCATTTTAACATGTTGTCTCCAGTTTATATCCATAGCGTTTTTAAATAAGTCTTTAAAATCTTTTGGTAACCATTCAATATCCTGAATTGTTCCTTTTTCATGGCAATGTTTAATTACATTATTATAAGAATTATTTGAATCTTCTGTTGACAAACAAATTTTTTGTAATTCCTGATCAAAAATTGGGTGTACAATATAATGTTCTCCAAGCGAATCTTTTCTGGTAATAACCCAGTTAAACACTGGTTCTATACCAGATGACGCATCTGCTATAATTGAAATCGTTCCTGTCGGAGCGATTGTTGTCAATGATGCATTCCCGAAATTGTGTTTATTTGATTCATCGTATGCTGTCAATTTAAGATAATTTTCTAATATTTCTGCAACTTCTATTGCTTTGTCCGATGTGTATGGTATTTTAAGTTTTAAAAGTAAATCGTGGAATCCCATCCCCCCAAGACCAATTTTTCTGGTTAATTTTGTTGCAGCATCTATTTCTGGAAGTGGATAATGATTTCCATCAATAACTCTGTTTAATAATATAGTGGAATTTCTTATGAGATAATCATATTTTTTCCAATCAATTTGATCTTGCCATAAATCAGAATTATCATCTTTGTAAAGAGATGCCCAGTTTATGGACCCAAGATTACAACTTTCGAAGTCTAACAAAAGTGCCTCAGCGCATGGGTTTGGATTGAGTTCTCCTAGGTCTTTATTTGGGTTATAACGCTCAATTTCATCTTTGAATAAAATACCCGGTTCCCCATTTTTATAAATACCATCAATGATCATATTAAATAATTCTAATTCTTCTTTTGAATTATTTTCAACACTTTTCATGAATTCATCTGTTAATTTTACTGATATATTGAAGTTTGAAAGATCTCCCTCTATATTTTTACAAGTAATAAAACTTTTTATTTCTGGATGGGTTATATCAAGACACCCCATAAGCGCACCGCGGCGTTTACCACCCTGTTTGATAGTTTCTGTCATGGTATTAAAATTTTTCATAAAGCTTATAACACCTGAACTTACACCATGGGTGCTTCTTACTGTACTTCCAACAGGTCTGAGTTTTGAGAAATTTAAACCGACCCCTCCCCCATATTTAAAAATTAATGCTGCATTTTTTACCTGATCAAAAATCCCATCTCTTCCATTAGATATACAATCTGATACTGGCAAATAAAAACACGCTGACAACATTGGATTTTTTGTTCCAGCATTCATAAGTGTAGGAGAGTTTGGAAGAAATTCTTTATCATACATCATGCTTTGAAATGTAGTAATTTCATCATTATTTTTTCCTAAATAATTTGCCACTCTTTCGCAAATATTAAACCAAATGTCCCCAAGTCTTTCATCTCCAAATTCTTCATTGTGAACGCAATAACGTTCTTTTAATAATTGCTCTACAAACTTCTCATTTGCCATAAAAATCACGTAAATATATATTGGATTTCAACATTTAAAAGGGTGGTGGTTACCCGAATATAAATGGAATTATTATAAAATAGATTATTAATAAAATTATGATTATTGGAATGGATATTAAAAAATATGCATATAGTATATATGATAATGGTAAAGGATCCATTTTTATAATTCCACCGGGAGGAGCTCCATATGGAATGTGGTCCAGATATTCTCTTTCGAATCCATCATTTATCATTTTCTTGTGTATCTTGATGCTAATAATAATATTCCGCATGCTGACAAAGCGCATATAAATACAGCAAATATTGCAAACCCAATTGTACCATATCTAAGAAGACTTATCATAAGCTTCATTATAAGATATCCAACTATTGCAACACAGGTTATTGCTAATATTAAAATGATACTAAGACCAATTATTCTGTGTAATGGCATATTTCTATATTTTTCAAATGATTTTTTATAATTTGATATAATTGTTGCAAATCTTGATGGTTTTTTTGGTTTGACGATTTTTGCTTTTATCTCTCGTTTTGGTAATGCAAATTTTATTTTTCTCTCTCCTGTGAGAACTTCTCCAATATAATCAGCTTTTTCAAATACTTTGTCCTCAAGTGTCTCCTCATCGAAATCTTCATCATCAATATTAATCATATTATACACCTACCAAAATCCTGAGATTCCAGAACGAGAATGTTGATTCTATTACTGCTGTAATAAACACTCCCGGTACAACTATGAATATGTATGGATATAATAAATAGTTTTTTAATACAAATCTTATTCTTGGATTCTTATGTTTTGTTAATAATGTGACAGCATTTAATCCGGTTTTTTTAATTTCTTCTATTATGATAAGTGAGCATGCTCCACAAAAAAATAATATGCTAAATTCAAAATAACCATGTGGGAATAATATAGCAAATACCAATTCTGGACTTTTTACCATTGAAATAACATTTGCTGCCATATAACTATTGGCAATTATAAATATTATTGGGACGAGTCTTACACCAAGGATTCCGAGTGACATTATAAGAAACATCACTCTTAAATTATTTAAGAATATTGTTATAAATATTTTAAATGTTGTCATTTTAGATACATCACTTTTATACAAATTAAAATTGTCATCTGATGTTGATAAAAATGGAAATATGCACATTATACTTATAATAAATATACAAAATAAAAGTAAAATATAAAGTGATAGATGTGGGTGTTCAAATATTTCCATGTCATTGTTCACTTAATTGATTTAAACCTATCTTTTTATATACTTGATCTACAGGTTCTTCATCATCATAGTATAATCCTTTTTCAACATCATCTTCAGTTTCCAGAATTGAATGCCCACAATCATTATAAAATTTACCTCTACAATAACCATATGCATTTCCAACTAATATTGGTGGTTGCTCAAATGCATTGATTCTTGCAGATTTTGTTTTTGCATTACGATTATAATATAAATCTTTTAATATGTCATTTCCACATAGTAATGCATCTGTTAATGTTGGAGCACCATGTATCTGTATTTCATATTCATTATCTATTATACCATTTTTGCAATAATGACAGAATGGCATGGTATCACTTGAGTTTCATATTAATTGCTGTATATTTAATTTGTTCTTCTGCAAAGTATCTCGAAACTCCATACATAGCTCCAAATGCTGTAAAAGCGAGTAAAGATCCAAGTAAAGCTTTTCCTATAATATCAAATGCAGGATCTACCAGAGCATATGTAAATACAAAACCAGTACCAACAAATGCAAATGCACCTATACCCATTACCCAAATTCCGCGCACTAGACCTATAACTGGTATACTCAATTCCACTTGTGTAAGTTCGTCAGTAGATTTCTCTTCAACCATAATTATCACATAATATATGGTTTATAAGATATTTAAGCGTGTTGATTAATCCAAAATAATTTTATAACATGAATAATATATGAATATTAATAAAAATAAGTCAAAATATATAGAATTTATTAATTTATTATACCAGAGATAGTGTGATATAATTGTTACTATAGCTCCAGAGATTGTGATCCATAAAAATAACTCTATGAGTTTAGTAGTTGCTAATACTTGAATCTTCCATAATATTTGGCTTATTAAATTTTTTTTCATATTTATTTTACACCCGGTAAATGTTGTATGGTACTAACTGTTAACACTCCTATATAACATGTTACTCCACCTACCCCAAGTGTAATAATTAAAGATATCCAATATTCCTGTAAATTTTTAAAAAAATTAAATATTGTAATAGTAATTTTTGTCATACCTTCATCACCTTATATGATGTATATACTACAATCAGAAAAAATGTTAACCCTGTTATAGTGGAGTAAATACTATAACGTTGCGACTCTATCCAGAATTCAACAAAGAATCGTAATATTGCGAGTCCTGCAATCCATATAAGGATGTTTATAAAATCTCCAAAAAATCTCATGTTTTGTTAAATACCTCACCAATTTGTTTTACATATTTTCCGGTCCCCTGCCACATTTTATCTTCAGTTTCTGGTATAGTTGAATATACGTATGTATAATTTCCAGTTTCTTTTATAAGTGTTACCATTACTATATGATTAATGTTTGCTACTTTTTGTGATGGTGCGTAAGTAATATTTGCTGGAAATTCTGATGTGGAATATTGATAAACATTGAGATATGGATCTGCTGTAGATGTATCAAATGGTATTTTTATAGATGTTATGAGTGTTAATGAATCATGTTTGGGGTCTAAGTATGTAATTGAAAATGATTTTACTTCTGGCATATAAGATATGTTTAGTCCTTCTTCATATAATTGTTTTATAGTTTCTTCAGGTGGGTTTAATGCATTCAGAATTGTTGTAACCATGAATATGCTACAAACTATAAGTAATCCTAAAATAAGTATATAATATTGTTTTTGTCCATATGATGGATCTAAAACTTTATCAAAGTCTTTGAACCTTGAATCATCCATTCTTCTTTTATAATCTTCTTTTGCTTTTACCATGAAACACCTATACTATTGTTTTTACTATCTCCCCATTATATGTGACTTTAAGAGCCTCTGCGAACGCTATAGCCATTTTATCATCCTTGAACCACATACCCGCTCTTGCAAATACCATTTTATCACCATCCGGTATATTTGGTGTTATTTGTGGAAATACGTAATAATTCACTGTATTATTTTCTCCATTATATTTTTCTATAATTATTTTTGTAGTATATGTTATCGTCTGAAGATAAGTATATTTGTCGGAGAGGAGATTCATCATACTTTCAAGACTCTCTCTCTGAAGTTTACATATTGTAAATAATGTTTGTACAAATTCTATATCATATATTGAATCCAGATTATTAAGGTATGTTAGATAATTTCCTTTATTCTGGGCATTTGAGTTAAGTAGGTCTAATACAGTTTTGTCAATCATGTCACATCGCTGTTTATTTATATGTTATTTATTATTTATAAGTTTAGCCATTAAAAATATTTTTTGCCAATAGAACGAAAGTCATTATTTTGGATCCTACAAAGTTTTGTAAAACTTGGCATTATAAGTTACTTATAACAATTATTTAAAAAATATAATATTTAATAGTAATTTAGTAAAAATAATACTTATTATGTATAGCATTATATGGTTTATAATTAAGTATTATACATTATTGATATACTATAATGAAATATAATATTATAGTTATTATTGCATTTCAATGGTGCAATTTACAATTTGAATTATAATAAAGTATTATATCGTATATTTAAAGATAAATTTTAAAAATAACTTAATAAAAAGTTTTAAATAGTTACGAGTATAAATATATTATGGTGATATGAATGCCGGGATTGGATCAAACTGGACCTAGAGGAATTGGTAAAAAAACTGGAAGAGGATTTGGAAGATGTTTTGCACCTTCTTTAAACGAAATTCCAACTGATATGATAGATTCTGCAAAATCAGGAGATGTTGTATATGGAATTGGGCGTGGTGGAATCCCATGTGGAAGAGGACGAAGATTTCAGAATAGATAATATTTTTATTACTTTTTTAAATTGTTTGTTTTAAAAGACTATCCGTTATTGTAGTAATAATGGAAACTCCATGTCTCATTTGTCCTATAAATGTCTCATTATTGAGGAGATTGTCCTAATGGTTTCATGTGTGTGCTTTAAGTCGGAAACTTTTATATAATTATGATATAAATATATAGATATGACATCTGGATGGAAGCCATTTTACGGTAAAAATAAGGATGAAAGTTATAGAACTGGAGAATATGCGCTTACTGAGGATGAAGTTGTGCGCCTTTTGGCAGCATGCGAAGATATCTCTGAAAAAATATTACTCATGGTTGGAATTGCTACAGGATGCAGGCGTTCAGATCTGGTTCAGATTGAGAGAAGGAATGTGGATTTGGATCATAATACACTTACATATATAGAAAAGAAGAAGGGAGGCAGGTCCAAAACAATTAATTTTGGATCCAAACTTGAGCATGAATTACGTATATATTTGAATATGAAGGATATGAAACGTTCAAAATGGTTATTTCCTACAAAATATAAAAATGGAGAAATTAATATTGGTGGTCACATTTCTGACAGAAGTGTGTGGAATATATTTAACAGGACGCTTGAGCGTGCAGGAATATCACCGCGCCCCGCTCATGCCTTAAGATCAACTTTTGTGAAACAAGCTATTGCAAAAGGGTGGACGATGCTCCAGATTGCACAACATATTGGAGATACCGTAGAAACTGTGGAGAAATATTACGCTGTCCCAAGTTTGGGAGAAATGTCAGAGGTTGCTAAAAATAAAGAGGTATTTTAAGGTTATTTAAACCAAACTTCGTATAAATCTTTACCCAATTGGTACATAACCAATGGTAAAAATACATTTGTCAAAATAAAATGACCTATAAGTTCTGCGCTTCTTTGCGTTTTCTTTTTCATACCTTATAAATAGTACCTCGAAGATATATAAAAATAACGGAAGTTATGGTTTTAAATACTCTATTGCCAGTTCTATTTCAGCATAATCGCTGTTTTGAGATAATAACTCATTAATTACTAATTTAACTTTCGGTAAGGTATCTGGTGTATAACCAGCCTTGTAAAGAGATCTTATAGTTTTAGTTGCTAATTGTTGATCAGTAAGATGAATTACATGTTGAGTTGTCTGTTGATGAGATACAACGGGTTGGGGTTTTACAAGATCAATTTTCCGAATATATGTATCTGGATGCTTCTTAATATGATATCTAAAATCTGTTATAAATTGTGGATTTCTCTCGCTATTTGGAAAAGCCTGTTTATATAATATAAATATGTGCTTTGGTTTAAACGATGAATATTTAATTAAAAAGTTTATCTCATCGCGGTTATAATTTTCTCCAGATTTTATATTATCTGATGATATTACATCAACATTTGGTAAATTTGGTTTTTCCCACCCTTTTAACATTTTTTTGGTTATTCCAAATGATTTTAATGTTGTTGGTTTTGATTGTAATAATGGCTTTAGTTCATTATATTTGTCAAGATTAGCTGCTTTTAAAATATTCATGAATTCGGAGTCTGTAAATTTACTAACACCATCTAAAGATTTTTTTAGATCTTTTAATGTTGCATTTGGAGATTTTGAGATATATTCTTTGAGAATATTTATTCTCAAATCTACATCCTCTATTTGAGTTGGGGCATGTTTATGTAGTTCAAGAGGTTCGGAGTCATCCAATGGCACTTTTCCCGAAAATATATTGTTAACACCGTCTGCCATTAAAGTTCCTCCATTGATACATTATATGTATGAATTGCGTCCTCCCCTTTCAAATGCATTAAATTGTGTCTCCATTCGTAGGTATCACCATGAGTTTCAATTATTACATATCCAATGGATGGGTTAAATGCAAGACCTATAAGCTTTACAAACTCATCTCTCCCTTTCCAACACGGGCAGATAAGACCGAGACTTTTTCCAAATTGAACTGCACAATAATAATGTGCATGATTTCTTGCTATAATATTAAATTTCTCAAAATCCATCTGATTTAATTCATTCATGACCATTTCCTTGGCAATTGGTGTAGTTCTATATTGCCACGTTGATCCACTGACACCAACTTTATGAGAAAAGTGCATTCTTACATTATCAGATTTCAATGCAAGATCGTGACTGAATGTTCCACCAAGGCTTTCAATTACTAATTTATCTACAGAAATATTCTCATTTGTATGGTAAAGAGAGCCTTGTGTCCCGTAAAGTTTTCTATATGGTATCTCTTTTATAAGGGAGCGTGCAGTTTTCATTTGGGTATCCATATCAGTTGTCCAGCAACCAATGCCATTTCCCTTCCTGTTGTATCCATCTACAATATCTCCGTTAACAACAACAGCATCAACTTTACCCTCGGTATCAATCATTTCATACCATTTCTTAAGTATCTTCTTTTGAACCGGGCTTGCATTAATAAGCTGACAATTCTCTTTCTCTGTTTTAAGAGTAGATACTTCTTCTGGCATAAGTGCAACATTACTTCCAACGTGCAAATCGCCTATAATTAAAATCTTTTTCGTCAATTTAATAATCCTCCTTAAAATATAAGTTATAAGTGCTTAACAACACCATAATACAGTATATAGTTGTTTATAATAGTATATAACAATAGTGATTGATCGAGGTGATTTTGCCCAGATTTCTAAACGGGGCTTAATTTATGCATATAAACCATATGATGCTATACACTATTTCCGATTTTGAGATTATAAGATACCTGAAAACAGTGTTGATCTATTATCAAAAAATTTTCTCAACCACAATTCTGTGCATACGATTCTCCAGATATCATTGGAGTATGCAGTCTTACCTTCAACAAATTCCTGATAATCCTTTAATACTTTATCAGAATTCCAATACGGTCTGTTTTTGAAGCTTGTTGAATATAAAATATCAAACATAAATTGGCTTAATTCATATTTCATCCATTCTTCTTCTGGTGTAACAAAACCCATTTTATCCATTCTGTTTCGAATTATCTCTGGAATAATTCCTTTAATGGCATTTCTTAATGCAAATTTTGTTACACCATTTCTTATTTTCTGGTTATATGGTAATGATGCAATATAACTTGAAAAATCTACATCGAGGTATGGAACTCGCGCTTCTATTGAAAATTTCATGGAGTTTCTATCCTCATAATGAAGCAATGATGGTAAATTTGTAACAAATAATTCATTATATAACATATCATTAAATTTTCCTTTATACCTGTCAATTTTTTGATAAGATGTTAACAAATCTTTTCTTTTATTTCTGGTTATCACCTGATTTATAGCATATTTATAAAATGGAAGATGGTGTTTTAAAGATCCATATAATTCTTTCAATGCCATAATATACTTCTTTTTATATATCGGTTCTTTTATATAATTTGATTGATATGCGATATATCCACCAAATAATTCATCGGCTCCCTGCCCATCCAATAAAACTTTAACTTTTCCATGTGCCAGTTTCATAACACAATATTGAGCATATATTGATAAGGATCCAAATGGTTCATCCTGATAATAAATGAGGCTATCCAGATCTTTTAGTAATTCAGATGGGTCCGGTTTTATAAGGAATGGGTGCATTGTTGTATTTTCTGTAGCAGCCATTATATAATTCAGTTCACTGAATCTTTTGTCTGAAAAATATGCGGAGAATGTATTTTGCATATTATGGTTCAGATTGATGATTCTTGCAATTGCTGTTGAATCTATACCACCAGATAAACATGTTCCTACCGGGACATCACTTTGTAAATGTGATTTTACGGAATTATTAAGTAAATAATTTATATTTGCTGCAATATCTGAATCTGGTACTGCTGATGTTATTTTTGAACTTATATTCAAGTCACAATATTTAAAATGTTTTATTTCAAAATTATTTGCAACAAATGCGCATGATGGTTGTATCTGATAAATATTTTTAAACATTGTCTTGTTACTATGATCGAGAATTCCAGATGATAAAAATATATTAAGTTCAAGATTGTTTGGGGATATTCCGACATTTGGATCCGCAAGTAATGCTTTAATTTCTGATGCAAAAAGTAGTGAGTCTCCAATAAATGTATAATACAATGGTTTTATACCAAACCTATCGCGAGCGCAGAATAATACCTGTTTCCTGTCATCCCAAATGGCAAATGCAAACATACCATGGAATTTTACCAGACAATTAATTCCCCATTGCTCATATGCATGAATAATTACTTCGGTATCAGAATTTGTTTTGAACGTGTGACCGTAACCTAATAGTATAGATTTTAATGATAGGTAATTATATAATTCACCATTATATACTATCACTATATCTTCCCTCTCATTATACATTGGCTGGTCTGCTGATTTTGATAAATCTATAATTGATAACCTTCTATGTGCCAACCCGATAACTTTATTAAAATGTGTTCCTTCAGCATCTGGACCGCGGTGTTCCAGTATTTTGGACATCCTGATAACAAGATTTTTATCTGGCTCACTTTTAAAACAATATTGTCCTGCAATTCCACACACGATTATCACACAATTAATGATTTTAATACATTTTCCATCTCTGTTGCTTTATAATTCCAATCTTGTTTTTGAAAATCTATGTCATACGTTGGTTTTTCATCCATTATATTTTTAACATGTTGTGCAAATTCATCATTATTATTGTATACATAGACGTTTGGACACTTAAATTCTACTACATTTGGTATATTTGATGTTATAATTGGTTTTCCACATGCTGTATACTCAAAAAATTTATTTGGCAATGCAATATTTTTCCATTCTGTTGGAGATAGCGGTATTGTGCATACATCCATACAATTTATGTAATCTGGGAGTGAGTTGTATGGAATAAGCCCTGTAAAAATTACTTTGTCTTTAATATTCATACGAATGACTTTATCCATTAGTTCTTTTTTATAATCTGTAAATAAAGATCCTCCGACAAACAATATTTTAATATTTTTACCATAAAATAGTCCGGGCATCAGAAGTAAAGTGTCTAAATCATACCATCTCTCAATACTACCAGCAAATCCTATAACAAAATCGGTATCTGATATACCCAGTTTTTGTCGTAACGATGGGGATGTTGGTTTAAACAATGATGTGTCTACACCATTGGTAATTAATTGTGATTCATAACCAAGCGTTTGTAATTTTTTAACCAGATTTGGAGATACCGTTGTAATTTTGGTACTATTTGATAAATTATATTTTGTTATGGCTAACACCGAATCATGAACAACCCTTTTTAACCACTCATCTTTAAAATAAGCGGCTGCGCTGTCAGGAAACCAGTCTTTAAGGTCAAATAGAACTGGAATGTTATTATGTTTTCCAGCATGAACTGCTGCTGTTCCCGCGAGTACATGTGCTGCTACAATAACATCTATATTATTATCCTGAATTATTTTATTGAATTTATATAAATGGTATGGAGAATTTAACGTATAATGTAATATAAGATTTTTGAGTGGAAATAATGTCGCATCTTCCACATATAAATTTGTCTCTCTTGCAGGTTTATCACTTATATGAAAGTGTGCTACGTGAATTTCATGACTTTTTGCAAGCCTTTCAAAAATATAATGATGTCTCGATGGCACAGGATGGTGGATATAATCCTGTGATGAGATTAATAAAATTCTCACAGATGTATTTCCTCCTCATCCTCACGCTTCATCTTTTTTGTAAGTATGTAATACGTGAGAATCGCACCTGCTACACAGACCCCTATTGCTACAAGTATCACTCCCGTAAATTTTATAGTAATATTATCAAGTTGTAATGATGGTGTATTGTTGTCCTGAACGAGTGTTGTAGTCACAGGAATTATTGTAGGAACCGTTGTTGGTGGTATTGTGGAAATTGTTGTAATGGTTTCTGTAACATTTGGCAACGTGAAATTTTGGATAACTAGTGTGGTTGGAATTGGAGTTGGTTCTGGAGTTGGTACAGTTGGGGTTGGTTTATAAAATGATGGTATAGTAATATCGGCTCTTTTTATACCCCCACTGTCAAATTGTATAGATTTTGATGATTTTACAGATCCGATATAAAATGTTATAACATCATCTTTATCACCATATACAATAAGTCTTGGTGCTGTTTTATAAGAATCCCCATAGGATCCATTCATAGTCATTGTGAAATTTCCAATAAGTTTATCATTCTGATTTAAAGCTCTGATTTCAGATCCTTTTGGTACTTTCGTCCCATCAGAGTATGTTACATCACCATAAAATTCTTCTGGTAATGGCAATTGTTTTGTTGGGGATACAGTTACATTTGTTGTATTTGTCTGATTTTGTGTTGTATTAACCGTTGTATTTGTAGTTATATTGGTTGTTGCATTTATAGTTGAATTTATAGTAGTATTCATTGTTGAATTTATACTGGTGTTGTTTTCAGCTAATGCTATTGGTGTTAATATACATAAAAATAAAAATATTATGATGAGTTTTTTCATGATTGTACCACCATATTTTGAACTTTATTCCAAGGAACCTCTACATAAATGTGTGCGAAATCCATATCAGAACTTTCTTTTAGTTCATTTCTATTTTCCAATCCGCACAATCTCCATAAAAATTTTATTGCAAAATCTCTTGGAGCATGCCAGATATCAATTATTTTGTAATGTCTTATCTCTCCATTATAATCTAATGAAAATATGCTGTTAACCATTCCGTGTTGTTCTTTATCTAGAAAACATATTTGATTATTATCAAATGTTTGTTTTTTACTAGATTCATCTAAATTCAATAACCCAATATACGACATACTTAATTATAGAATGTGGGTATATTTAAAAATGGTGATTAAAAATTAAAATCGTTGAATGTTTCTATTCAACGATCTGATCAATTGCATTTTTAGCAACAGATTTAAAAAATGATAAATCTGTTTTATACTTTTCCTTAACATCTTTCATAAATGCGTCGTCTACATCAGATTCGAGTCCTTCAATTCTACTATAAGTTGCTTTTGCAGTATCAAGAATCCAGAGATCTCGCGTAAGTTTATCAGTAACTACAATATCTTCGACTCTTACAGATGAAAAAACTTTTCCATCCTCCCTTTTATAAATGTTTGGCTTCCCGATTACTGTAACAAATGTTGGTGTTTCTTTTATTGCTGCCATTTGCTGTTGAGCATTTGGGTTGAAATGACTTGCCGTGATTCTGAAATTATCAGTATTATCATTAACTTTTCCGGTATAAAGAACATTCTTGTCTGTTTTTTTCTCTTTTGATGTTAGGATGCCTGCAATGATAATACGACTTGCAAGTGCTCCTGTCGGACTTATAATGAAAGTTGGGGATTTGTCATCACTTTCATCAAATTTAATATCATATTTTGTCATATTAAATTCTTTTGCAAAAATTCTTTTTGCGCTCTCTCTTTTAAAATCTTGTTTTGTTTCCATAATTACACCCTCGCGTTTACTTTAAAAGTTTTAACTTTTGTCTTTGATGTGTGTTCTCTTCCCGATACCATAGCACGTTCTTTGATGTCATCTACAACTTCTTGCATGGTTTTACCCTTTCCAAAAAACGCGCTTCTTGAATATGTAGCATAAACTTTATCAAGTCCTTTTGATTTCATTTCGTGGAGTCTTGACATGCTTAAACCTCCAGCGATTTCTGTGCATGTTCTGGTTTTAACCCAGTCAGCTTTTTATATTCTTCATATTCAAGAGGTCTGCAATCCTGAACAAATACACGATCCGGGTATTTTGTTCCTGTGACTACAAAATATCTTCCGAGAACTTTTGAACGAATTCTCATAAATACTTCGTCTGCTCCAAGAGGGTTGTTTTGAGAGATTTCAATAGCTTTATCAAGTGTAATATCTGTTAATTTTTCAACAGTTGGTAGTGTTATAATAACATTGTATGCAGTATAACCATCATCGATGATGCCTTTAATTCTCATATCCCACTTGAAATCACTCTGGATTTCGTGAATAGAACAGTAATTCTGTCTTGATATAACTCTTCCACAACCATCAACTTTGCATCTTCGTATGAGACCAGAACCAGACTTGATATTTACAAGATTTCCGATGATTTCTGTTTGTTTTGATGGGACTATAATTGCATCTGGTATTTCGATTGCAGATGATATAACAAGAGAATATAATTCATTATATTTCTGGCTTTGGGCATAATTGAATACATACGATTTATCTTTTTCAAGTTTTGGTGCTCCAGACGATTTCCATGTAATAAATTTTACAATACCAGATTCGTCTCCAAGAAGCCCAACCTGATCAATTTTATCATTTTTTGAATCGAAGAACTGGATAATTTTACCACGGATATTAAACATACCTGTGCTCAAATCTTTGATTTCCGTGATAACAGATTCTGTTGATCCTTTATCTGGTATTTCCTCAATTGTGGTATTTTTTGCAGTACTTAATACCGGAGAATTATTATAATTATTAACAACTACATTTGATATTCTGTACCACTTTCCAACTTTTACTTCTGGGAGCATTGGCTCTCCTTCTTTTCTTGACCACAAAGTTGCTGGAATTGCTCCTGTATCATCTGCAAAAACAACTTTCATAAAGATTTTATTTGTTTCGGGCTTTGCAACTGAAATAACTTTGCCCTCAACAGATACCCATTCATTTGGAGTTTTAAGAGAATTTATTTCTCTGAGAGCATTAGATCTTGCAGCAGAACTGTAAATAATTACATTATGTTCTTTTGCATATTTTCCTACAATTGTACGTTCAGCTTCAACTTGTGCCATTCCATACTTATTTACAAGATCGGATAATTCATCATGAATTTTTTTCTTACTCAGCTTAATATCCTTTTGTTTAAACAAATCCAAAATACGATTTGTCGCTTCTGTAACATCGACCATACGACAGTGTACCTCCTTAAATAATGACACTTTCCGCTCTTTGGTTAAGCGTGCTGTGACATATATTATTGGAGTTTTAAGTTTAAAAACGTTGTGATTATAGGAATTGTATCGCTAATAGGATAATTAATACTGCAAACGAACCCGCTGCAATCGCGATCAGAATTTCTTTTAATGTTGGCATTCTCATAATTTCACCAACATGTATTTTATATCTTCGATATAAAGAAGTTTCTATTTTAGGTTGTTATCTTCTTTATACCAGCGATATGAGACACCAAACAAAAATAACGTGATATACGCCTCACGAATATCTTTTGAATGGGTTAAAATATAATGATATATTTTTGGAAGAGGAACTCTTTCATTATTCATTATTTTTGCATCATCTAGTATTTTTACAACTGTTGGAGTTACTTCTTTATCCAGAAATATTTTATCATCTAACATTTTTTAAAACCTCTCTCTCATAAAGCCTTCCTATTTCAAAAAGCATAATATTTATTTCATCTTGTGAGAATGTAGGTTCAGTTGACACGACATCCAAAACATCTTTTAATGTATGTGATTTTAAATCATACATTGCATTTTTTATACATTGTTGCATTTCAATACTTAATCCGTATACAATCATTTATATTCTCCCTGTACTTGAATATTTATTTATATTTTCCATAATCCAATTCTGCATTTTTATATTATTCTCTTTATTCTCCGGAAATTTTGGTTTATTTATACCATCTACAAGTAATAACATGTCTTTTGAATCACGTATATAATAAATATGCGGGACCAATGCAATGTGAGTGTAACTTCCGACATTAAAATCCAGTTTATCGGCAACAATTTTTTGTAAATGGGTTAAGGCATACATATTTAGAGCGGCGGCACTTAACATGTCATTGCTTCTGAATACCACTCTCATATGTAATCTTCCATTACGATATATGAATTGAACCAATTGAAGGCATGGAACACTTTCATCTGTATACTGGTGTTTCATTGGATCGAATACTATAGCTACCGCCCTCCTGCTATTTGGTTGATCTGTTAATTTATCTACTACATATTGTACCTGATCATGAACTTTCTTTTCACCATTGATATGGTATTCCGCCCATTTGAATAGCTGACCATGATAGGTATAATCAAAAGTATTATTTGACCCTTCAATTAACTGTCTTGCATATTCTTTTGCTGCCATTTCTTTTTGTGGAGAGTATTTTGACAATCTGTCAGCTCTGAATGGTGTATCAACATAAATTGTAATGGGTGGAGTTTCAACTGTATATTCACCATCTTCTGTATCCTGATGATATCCGGTTTCCAATATATGTTTGATAGTACTTTCATATGCAAGAGCGAGAGTTGGTTCTGATATAATTTTCATCATCATATTACCATAATATTGTGTTTAGGATATTATAAATGTAGTGATTGTTGTTTATCATATGGTTGATCTAAAAGTTTTTTCAGGTAGTCTCCATGGCATCTTTTTGATTTGCACCAACAACCAAGCCTTTTTGCATCTCGTAACTCATCGAGATTAAAGTGTTTTAAAGCAAGTTTATCATTTAACCAGATTTCATATTTATCGCATACTTCATCTCGTTGTGATTCATTTTGCATTAAAAACGGGTTACCCCATTTTGTTCTCCTGTCTATAATAATATCTCCGGGTTTTCCCCAATCTTTACATGTACGTAAATTTACAACTTCTACCATAGTATTATATAGTTCCACACTCTATATAAATTAGGTGATTTGAATGGGAGGAGAAGAATTCGGTGCAGGAGCTGTACAGAATATTGGCAGTGCCATGGATATGGCATCTACAGGATTATTGGTTATGGGAGCTTCTGTGCCTCTCGGTATGCTAAAAAATATGGCAAATTCTGAAGAGGAGCCTGTAAAGCGTAAGAAGAAAAAATCTAAAAAGGGTAGGAAATAATTATGGCTGATCTTACTGGTGATTTTACTGGTGTTGTTGGTACTGGACTAACTCTTGCTGTTGGTGCTGTTGCCATTGGTGCTGCTGGAAAAATTATGATGGATGCTTCTGACCAGATGTCTGGTAAAAAGAAGAAGAAAGGGAAAAAGAAAGGTGGAATGTCATTCCCTTCAATTAATATCTAATTTTTAAAATTCAAAATCTTGATCTAGTAACGATTTTGGCTTTTTTTGTTTCTTTCTCGGTTCTGGTTTCGGTTCTTCTTTTATGTCAGGGGTTTCTTGTGTCTCTTCATATAAATCTGATATATCATGATTTACTTTTATAACAGGTGGTTTCTTTTTTCTTTGTTTTAATTTTAGATATATAATCCCCCCGATTAATAGTAAAAATAATCCACCTATGATATAATTTTGATTACTGGTAATTTGTGATAGAATACCTTGTTGTGGAGGTGTTGGTGTTACATCTATTCTTTGGGTTGTCTGTTGTATTAGTGTTTGAGTGACTTGGGGGGTTTGTTGTGGCATTACCACTGGTACTGGAACTGTTACAGTTACATAAACTATATATGGTGTTTGTGATGGACATGGTGTGCATGTAGTATTTGCAGCTTCTACAGGATGAAATATTATAATACATAAAAGTATCAGGAATATTGCATTATAATATTTTAACATAGATAAAAATTGTGTTATGGATGTATAAATGTTGTTATGTTTGAATTTCTGATAAACAACGTCTTACAAATGCCATATTAACCTTATATGCTCCAGAGCGAACCTTAATAGTTCCATCTTTAGTCCTTACTTGATATGGTATTAAGTAATTGTTTCGGATTAAAGAGTTCCAAGTATCTATGAAGTCAATATCTCGTGATTCTGCATGTTGAGCTGCTGCAAGATAATATTGTTTTGCCTCCTCTGTTGGTTTCTCTTTTCTTCCAAGATTAATATTTCCAGATGCCAAATTTTTATAAAAATCTGGCATGCTCCGTATCATTTCATAGGTAAATGGTACTTTATCTCCAAAATGGGCATAAATTTGTCGTAATGCCCTGCAACGTTTTTCAGGGAGTTTTCCTGTAATTTCATTTTTTACTGAGGTTTTCCTCATTTTTTGCTGGAAGTATTTCGATTCCTGACATTCTATAACTTTAAATTTATTGAAAATATAATATTTTATACCACTTTCTGGAATATTTGGGTGTAATTTATCTCTTTGTTGTGTTGTGACATATTGTAAATAGTTTTGTTGCATTAATTCGCGTATTATTTTATCACATTCGTCTTCTTCGATCTCTTTTCTTTCTGCTCTTATTCCAGTATATATTCTCTTTTTTCCAAACTTCATTGTTAATGCTTTCAAATATTCTAAGTTAAATGGGCGCTCTCCGGCTAATGTACGCACGTTTATCATTATTTTACAATAATTCTTTTTCGTCTCTCCCGGAACGAGCGTGTATGTTAAATCTTTTCGTTGAGCTTCTTGCTTCTGTTCCTCTAGATCTTCCCATGGCGCTTTTCTATTCTTTTGAAACGGAATTTTTACTGATATTCCCATTTTTAATCCTCCTTACTTACATTTACATTTTTTATCTATTTTAACTTTTCTGATCGATTTTGGTTTCATGATTTTCTTTTTGCGGTATTCTGGAATTAACATTGATCGTGCCAATCTTTTCATTTCAGTATCTTCATATAATTCCATTAAATCTTTACTGTTTTTACTGGTTATTATATCTATTGGATATGCCATTTTAGTTTCCTCTAAAATTTCTCCATCTTTGATATGTCTCACTGTGCGATTAGAATCTATAGAAACATATTCTTTTGCTGGAGGGGTTCCTCCAATTTTTCTTGCAATTGTTTCTTTGACTTTATAAAAATAAGTCATTTTTTATCACTTTTTGTTTTTCTTTTAGATACAACCTTTTTTGGTTTCTTTTTACGGAGATTTAATTTTACCGGACTGTAGACACTTTTTATCTTTGCTTCAGCTTTATCTTTCATAGATTTTATCTTACTTGTTGTTGGCAATACTGTTTCGAATATTGTTTTCTTTATGCGTTTTGGTTTTGGTTTAGCGGATTTCTTTTTACGATCTTTTATCCCATCTACATATTCTTTAACAGCTTGGTGTGCAATATCATATGCTTCTCTATCTGTAATATTCTTATTTTGATGTTTCGCTCCATAAAAAGCTTTCATAAATATATGATCATAGTCTCTTCCCTCAATTTCATCTGTTACACGTGGACCTGAATAAGAGCCATCATCCGACCAATAAGCTTCTTCTTCTTGCTCTTTCATTATTTTTGCAACTTGTTCTTTATTATAACGTTTTCCACCATGTGGATATCCATAAGCTCCCGGATGAGCTTCATCAAATGGAATTGGGTGTATTTTAAATTTAAACCCTTTATCAAATTGATGTGGTCTGTTTTTCTTTCTCCAATTTATATCATCCTGAGCATCTTTTATAGAATCATAATACGAGTAACTTGTAGATGGATATGGATCTTTTAAACGTTGTTCAAACGTTCCATATTGATCAAATACATCTACAACATAAACTTTAGTTGGATAAATCTCTTTCATCTCATCACCTGTAATAATAGTATTAGTTTGATAGTATAAAAAAGTTTGTTATTTACATTTACATTTTGATTTTTTTACTTTGGGTTTGGAGATCTTTTTCTTACGTGTAAGAATAGGGTTTAACATTGCATGAGCGATATTTGATACAGAATATTCCGGATTTGAGGATTTACTTTTCCTCGTTTCTACAACTATACCATTTTTGATGTTTTTTATCAGCATTTGTGGTGATACATATACATAATTGTCAGTATCCGGCGGATTTTCATCCATTGATGTTACCATATTACTATTAATCATATAATAATATGTCATTTACATTTGCACCGTTTTGATTTTGGTTTTGCAGATTTGTGTTTACGCCTGTACTTTAAAATGTTCATAGATTCATTTTCTGATAAATTTCTACATTCTTCGTAATTTGGGCATTTTGCACAAGAAGAAGATCCAAATCGTTTAAATGATCTTTCTGGATACATTGTGTCGCAATATGTCCCGGATGATTTCATAGCAGCAACCATATCATTATATTTTTTTCTTTCTGCTATAGCATTTGTACTACCTGAAACTTTAGAGTGACTTTGCATAGTATTTTTCATTTTGATCCCTTTCTCTTACGTTTTGTCTTAGACGCCGATTTATATTTCTTTCTTGGTTGAATTGGAGTGCTCGGAAGATTTTCTTTTACCCACTGTGGGGTTACCATTTTCCCATCTGGAGTTGGAATATTATTCTCTCGCATTTCATTATAAATATCCTGTTGTCTTGGAGACAATTCTATTAATTTTCCACCCGGTGCTTTCATTTAAATCATATCCTCCTTTTACCTCTTCTTTTTACCCGCACGTTTTTTAATTTTACGTTTTGGCTTTACAGTTGTCTTTTTTCTTTTACGGCGCTTTATTTCAGTATAGTCCGGAGTGAACAATTCTTTTTCATTCATAATGTCAAATTCGAGTTCTTTGTTCCAGATATCCTTAAAGCGTTTTGGAGCCGGGGGCGCTTGTAAGCCCTCTAAATCATTTGTAATAATATCCACCTCTGAATTATATATATTGGGTTAATACTATAAAAAAGTTATTGCCATTATACGGTCAACATTTTTGATTTTATATCCTCATATAATTCATCAAATGCGTGTTTTGATAAACCCAATTCTTTAGCTGCAATTTCTTGTGATATTTTGTTTGCAACTACTTTATCTATAACATCTGTCACTTGTTTGTGAGATTTGTTTTTAATCTGCATTTTATAACAACTCATTTTTTACACCTACATTTTTTAGGTGTTACTCTTTTAACTACTTTGCGTTTAGGCTTACGGGAAATTTTAGATTTTGTTAATTTTCTTTTTCTATAATCATCTAAAAAGTCATAAGGATCGGAGACATCATGATCCCTCTCTAAATCTCTCTCAAATCTCCAATTCTCTTCCTCTAAATAAAGTTCCTCTTCCGTTTTTTGTTTTTCTGGAGGGGGTTGATATTTCTCCCTCTTAATATTTTCCGGATAGATGCTAACAAGATTGCTTCCACCTGCGGATGGCTGAATTAAATATTTTTGGTTTGTTATTGGATTTTTTATCATTAATTTTCTATATCTATAATAATCGAATGAATTATTGTTATGTAGATTTCGTATTCCATGTTTAATAAGTACGGATCCATAAATACCATTCTCTATGATCTTTGGTCTATTATCGTGTTCAATGAATCCAGTAAATTCAAGTTTTAGTCCGTTAATTGGGTGACTACGTAATTCATAAACTCCATCAGTAGTTGGATTCCAAAATGTTACATTTTTATAATATCCACGTTGATGTGCTGGTTCGATATGAATCAAAATTGGTCTGTTGACTTCTTTATCATATTGTGTCACTTTTTACACCCACAATTTTTCTTTTTACGTTTGGATTTCGATTTGTTCGTCTTTTTCTTTCTCCATCCAGTGTACCTGATTGGAGTTATTTCATCATTTAAAAAATCACCGGGATTTTTTGCATAATCTTCTGCGGTTACTTCTCCAACAAGTTTATTTTTCATGTTTATAAGATAGTATTTATCTTCAGTGTTTGGTTTGGTTACATCGAGATATAATTGTTTTATTTTTTTAATAGTCATTTTTTACACCTGCGTTTTTTATTAGGTTTGCGTTTAGGTATATTTTTTGATTTACGTTTTTTCTTACGATCTACTATAGATATTTCTTTATCAAGACCATCTGCAAATGTAACTAATTTTTTACTGTTCCCTGCCATTTTTAATAATTTTTTACGTTTTTCTTCAGGTGAAAGGTGTTGTTCTGGTTCTGCCGTCATCGCATTATAATATTCAAGTTCTTCATATTCGGGGGAATTCTCACCGAAACGTTTTTTATTCTGTCTTTCTTGTTCTTTGGAAGATTCGTATTTTATACGCATATCTGCTTCTGTTTTAATTCTTATTGGATTTCCAAACCTATCCATTTCATATAAAACGTTCCCTCTTTTTATAACTCTTTTTGCCATTGTTACACCTCTGATATATGATAATAGATGTGAAAGTATAAAAAAGTTTTTATATTTAATTTTAATATTCATTATGTATATCAAATTTTTGTTTTAATTGTGATGTGAGATAGTCAAATGTTCTTGGAGCCGAAATTTTTAAGTTTGCAAACCCTGTCCCTATCCCACTTGATGGAAATACAATTATTTTATTTTTTGAAATTATTTCAAGGTGGTTTAAATCTTCTGTTATTTTCTTAATATTATCGGCATATTCATCATCTGTATAAAACGATCCTGTATCTAACGATGGGCGTTTTTTAACACGAATGCCAATGGCATTTGGTTCACCACGCATCTCTTTTGCTTGACCACCAAATCCAGATCTTTGATCATTATCTCCAAATACAAAAATAAATCCTTTGTTGATTTGCAAATCTGAACGTTTTATATATGGTTGATAATTTATTTTATAAGACATTAAAACACCGTTGGTTCTTTTTCCTCTTCGGTTTTCATTTCTGGCATCACTTTCTTTTTAAGTTTCACTCCTTTCACTACTTTAACTCTTGCCTGAGCTTCTGTAGCATGTCCAAGAACAGCACCTATTTTTTCAAGTTCCATAGTAAATTTTGGTTTACCAAGTGCAGTAAAGTCTTGTTCATCACAATATGATAAGTATAAATTATAAAGTGTGTCATATTTAATAAACTCCGTTGCAGATTTTTCAAGCATGTCGGTAACATATGCATATGCTGAATTACTACGTTTTTTCCACGTATTCATTGCATCTTCAACTTTATTACTTCTTGTAAGACCGTAGTGTTCTATTCTTGACATTTTATCTATTACAAGATTTAAAAATCCTGATAGTACTTGTTCGGTTGTTAATTTTCCAACAAGTGTTGGATCTACTTTAAATGTTTTTGGAAAATCTATAATTGCCCAACGTCTCCAGAACGCGTACGAGGAATCATCGACGGAGGGGAGTGAATTTGCACTAAAACAAAATACTGCTTTGTTCCTGAGTTTGAATGGTTGACCAAATTTCTTCTCAACAGTGATTGTATCACTTCCTGTCAGAGCTTTAAATTTGCCAGTTGTTTTAAGACTTGTTTTTGGCAAATCCGGGTATAAATTTAATAATTTTCCTTGAAGTTCTGCACTACTGAATCTATTCTCTATGATCTCCTGTAAACTTACAGCCGTGGTATTTGATTCACCAACAAGTCTTGTTATAACTGTAATAAGAGTACTCTTACCATTTGATCCTCCACCTGTTAAAAGATATGCCTGTTGATAATTTTCATCCTGAAGCAAAGCTTGTGCCGGAATTTGAACGAGAAGTTCATATTCTTCTTCACTTTCAACAAGGCTTGATAAGAAATTTTTTATGAATGTTGTATCAGCTTTTGAATCATAAGTGACTGGTAAACTAAATGTGAACCCCCATACAGGGGATTGTGCAAGAAGCATATTCAAATTTCTGCGCACAATTACACCATTTCTAACAGGGATTAAAAATTTTGATTTTTTATTAAATGGGAAATCTTTGAACTTTGCTGTAATATTTTTAACCCTGTAAATGACATCATTTACTGTCTCTTTTATTTTTGCATGATCGCTATAACCTATAGTCATGAGTAATTTTACTAAGTCTTTATCTAATCTTCCATTCTTGATTGGAACTTCATAATATTTATCATCAATGTAACAATAAATATAGTCATTTGCACTCACAATACAATATTTTCTTATCAGGAACATAGCAAGTTTATTAAGATTTAATTTTGGAGATCTTTCTTTACCTTTTGCATCTGGTTCCTGATCATCAAGAAACATCATTGGATCTTCATCATCACCAGAAATGTATTTAAATATATACCAAAGGCATGTTGCATGTAACGCTTCGCTGATATCAACATCCGTACCGTCGATTTGTTTGTACATATCATACGTGTTTATAATTTTAACATATGGTTCGTATGCTGGATTTTTTGCATTGAGATACTGGTCTCGGTTTTGTATGATAGTGGTAAGTGAATCTTCATACTTGCCGTAAAGTTCCATCATTTTTGTTGTAAATAATTCACCTTTTTCTATATACAAAATATCACCATCTTACTGTCGGTATTACTAATCCAAGCTCTTTGAATACTTCTTTTCCCTTTTGTTTTATTGCGTGGAGTTCTATATATGCCACCCCTATTTCATCATTTTCGGATCGTAACCCGTACTTATCTTTACACCACGTTATAAAATCTTCACGGCTTTTATAACCACCATTTAAAATTTCTTCGTCTGTTACATCTTTGAGTTTGCTTGGGCGCGCAGATAATATTTCAACTACACCATATTTGCAATTTGCTTTTGGGTTATCAAGAAGTCGTATATTGTGTTCTTTTAAATCTACTATACGCCTGACCTTTTGATAATCCGAATATAAAATTTTTGTAAAATATACCGTAATTGTCCCATTTAATACCCCAAATAGAAATCTTTTATCCAGCAGCATACTTACACCAAGTAGCTATATTATTGGATCAGATTCTATTTAACCGCTGTGATTACTATGCGAAATATTCATGTGGTCCAACATTTGTATATTTTTGTTGTGCGGGTTCAGTTGATAGTTGTGGTTTCATGGTAAATTCTGCTAACGAATATTCTAATATTTGTGTGTCATCAATATTTTTTAAAATTAATATTTCAATCTCAGATATTATTTTTGATATATTATTACAAATTTCTGTTTTATCTGATTCATCTGGCATAGTATATAATTTGGATACCAGTGATGTAAGTCTTGCGTTTAAAGTGGATATTCTGTTTAATCTTTTTCCTATAATATTTGCTATAGGAATGACATATGTTCTGGCATCATTTATGTTAATAGGGTATTCCATCATCAAAGATAGCCTCCATATTTTGTGGCTGTAATTCTAATTTTTGTGGAAAATGTTCATACTTGACATCATATTTTCTGAATTTTTTGTGTGGTTGTAGTCTTTTTGTTTTAACAATTTTATCGTGTTTAATTGAACTTGGTTTGAAATCCTCATCTGCAAATAAATATCTATCTAATGATGATTTTAAAAGATCAATTTTGTGTTGAACAATATCGGTTGAAGCATCACATATAAGAATGATTGGCATATATAAATTTTCAGGGTTGAAATTTTTATTAGAACATTCTGCCTGAATAATTTTTAAATGTTCAATTGATTCTTTTACATAATTATCAAGATAAGATATTGTTGTGTGTGTTCCTATAAGTGAACAAATATCATGATCTTTATATCGTTTATTTATTTTCTTCATTATATAAAATTTGGAGTGACTATATATATGATTTGTTGTTATTAACCACAATAGTTATATTTATTAAGAAACAAATGTATAATTATTAAATTAGTATATTTGAGAGACATATTTGGTGATATAAATGGTAATTGACATTAAAAAAGTTGAATATCCGGAAATGAACAGAATAGATAACCAGAGACCGAATCCCCACGTTCTTCTTGGAAAAGAGATTATCTTTCAGGAGAAGCGTGATGGTACGAATATCGGATGTTATCTTGACGAAGATGATGTGTTGCAGTTACGTACACGGAATACCTTGAAAGCCGAGAAGGATTTTTATACATTATTTGATTCAATTGAGGGGCTTCGTGAAAAGATTATAGATTTGTTACTTGATGCCAGAAACTGGAAAAATGAATACGTTGTATTTGGAGAACTGATGCGTACAGGAACTTCGTATACGAAGAGTGAACGTAGAAATGAACCTGAGTTTGTAGTATTTGATATTTGGTCAAATAAAGGTAGCAATTTTATGCCATATATATTATCCTATCAACACGCGCATCATTTTGAATTGCCATTTGTCGAAGTTGTCGGGAGGTGTATATCTGTAGAATTAGATCATTTATACGATTTCAAATATAAAATGCTTGAATGGGCAAAAGAAAATAAGAGAGAAGGTGTTGTTGGAAAAATATATGGGGACGAACCTGTTTTCTTTAAAGAAAAACTGGATACGCCAAAGATGGAAAAAATTCCAACTGAAATACAGGATGGAAAAATAATTTTACCTGAACTTCCCGACAGTGAAGTGAATGGCGCTATAGAGAAAGTTATTGCTGATATCGGGTTTGATAATTTCCGTAATATTAAAGTGGCAATGCCGAAGATTGCGGAATATGTTGGAATTGAGTGTAAAAAACATAATTGCAGATCTCCATCAAGAAAATTAATATCATATTATAATGATAAATTACCAACATTAAATTGGTGATAGTGTGGTATCATATTGGAAATTGATTGACATGACAAATGCTGAAGTTATAGGAGTTGGTAATGAGAAGAAATTATATGACTTAAAAATGTTATATGAAAATAAACTAAACACACAGACTAAAATGATCAAATGTTTTGGTAAGGAGAATTATGAAAAGGATTGGAAAACTATAAAAATAAAGAGTCTTGAGTTATTAAATGAACACAAATATTAAATGTGGTGAATTTAAATCATTGTTAAATGATTATTTATACTATAAAACTTAAGGGAGTTGACCACACTCTTGCTGATCCAATAGTAATAGAAGAAAGTGATACAATTATGAGTGGAAAACATATGACAAAAATGTTTAATGATGAGTTTCATGTACTGGCATATTGTACAGATATTGACATGGGCAGAGAATCCATGAAAGAATCTATTAATCTTATAATAAATTCTGTGTTATTTGAACCGGATTGGATACCAGATAATCCTATGCCATCATTGAAAAAAAGCTGTAACAAATTTAAAGAAGATACAAGGAGGCATGTTTATGGAAGATAAAGAAATTGTATTTGAATATTCCAGCAAAAATAAAAATTTTAGTTACCTTCAGGATAAGTGTATGGAGGAGATGACTGAATTGATGAAAGCAATATTTAAAGCCCGTGAACGTGGTTATGATCATTCCGAGGAGATTGAACAGGAATTTGCAGATGTTCAGCTAATGCTTGATCAGTTAAGGTATTGTTATGATGTAAAAACCAGTGGTGATTTTTCACGCAGGGTGAAAGTTTATACTCATGCTAAATGTGCAAGATTGTGGTCAATATGGCATGATAAGATTCTGGAGAACAAATGATTTCCATTTATACAGATGGTGCATCCCGCGGTAATGGTGGCGAAAGTGCATCGTCATATATAATCCTTGACAAAGATGGTAAAGAATTGGCTCGAAATGTCAGGCATATTGGGATTGCTACTAATAATATGGCTGAATATATGGCTGTTCATGATGCTATAGAGTATTGTTATTTAAACATTATATTTAACCCAACTGAATGTTGTAAGGTTATTTCTGATAGCGCTTTGGTTATAAATCAGCTTAGTGGAAAGTGGAAGATAAATAACCAGAATCTTAAGGAAATTAATAGAAATATAAAGTTTTATCTGGATAATATGGGTACTAGGTTTGCATTTGAATGGGAACCAAGAACAAATCATTTTATAAAAGAATGTGATAAGATGAATAATATATGTTTAGATAAACTTTTTTAATGAAGTAAGTTTTTATACTATTGATACTAAATATATGATTAGGTGTAATATGGCTAGTGAAAAAGTTTATATCGTATATTTTGATGCTGGTGATTATGTTCCCGGTGATCGTAATGAGAAATATTATATTAATAAAAATGGTGAATATGGGAATGGTGAATCAAAAAGTAATGTTATATTTGATTCACCAGAAGATGCAAAAAGTGGAGTCAATCAATTCCTAAAAGAACGGGAATCGAAAGGTTTACATTTAATTCCACGTGATGAATATGGTAATCCGATTATGAAAGGGAAATGGATTATAAAAGGTATAGTGAATCCTGAAGCTATAAAGAAAATGGCAGATGAATTAGAATTTGAAATTCAAGAACGAAAAAAGAAATTAACAAAATCCAAATCTGTAAGAAAACCTATAAAAAAGGTAATAAAAAAGAAAGTTGTAAAAAAGAGAAAATAAATTTTTAATGTTTTATTATGATTGACGAATTTATAAATTATATTTTAATTCTTATATTTACTATTTGTATAGCAATGCTTGCTATGTTTATTGGTATTCTTGTCATGTCACCAATTGGTTAATGTTTCGATTCAATCTCTCTCATTACATGCAACCACCCAAATGCTCTTGTGCATGCATCACGTACATGATATCTTCTTTGCAAATCTGAAGCAATACTCATGAGAATAGTAGAGAATCCTTCATCTAATAATACCTGAGCTCCACCGGATTGCGCTATATATCCACATGCTCTTGCTGTTGCTACGACTACATGATCGCTTTGGTTGTAAAGTGCTTTTTTGATATGCGGTATAACTCCACATATGATAAGCAGGTCTGCATCATATCTCAATGCCATTAACCCAAGATTGTCAGCAGCATAAGTTTTTCTGACACTTACACCCGGTTCATCATCGTTTAATTCAAGATCAAATATATAACTATTTATGTTTGTTTTATCATCTCCGGGAACTGGATCTGGTATGGTGTCTGCCATTTTTTGTATCATTGGGTGAACTATAATTTCATCGGTCATATTATCAACCCAAACACATTATTATAAATAAATTCGGTTATCGGTATAAACATTGGATAGAAATGTGATTTAGATGTATGATATATGAATAACATGATCAATTGCCATGCCATTGGTATCGCTATAAGCAATGGGAGTATATAATTAATATATTGTTTGTTTAACCGTATATCATTTACAATAGCGATTATTCCAATACCCATGAGTAATGCAGATATTGTATTTACTATCCTGTTCATATCCCTGTAAGTCCCATCATCTGATAATGTAGATGAATACGCAGTAAATAAAATAAAGAATAATCCGACGAATAATACATAATATATGATCATCTTTTTATATTTTAGATTTGGTAGTATTTTTGTTAATATTGATAGCATAAATAACGTAAGTGATGTATAAAAGAATATAAAGTATCTCATATCTGGCATGATCCCAAGATCCGCGTGCATCCATACAGCAGAGTTTATTATATAAAAACTTGATGATGCGAATGTTATGATAAGAAGTAAAATATCCGTTTGTGATAATTTTGTCCTTCTTAAAAGATATGCTGTAATAACAATAAGTACAAGTGGAATTATGATGAGAAGTCCTACTGCTCCAGATTCGGGAGAAATTAGTAAATGAAATATAGATTCGATTGGGTGTGACCACCCAACATTCATTACTTTTCCAACCTCTTCCTCAAGATTTATGGTTCTTGATCTTATAGCATAGTTAGCTGCTATAAATGGGTGTAAGAATGGAGATCCTGTTGTTATATAATTATTAATCCATGTTGGAATTGTTCCAACTAAAAAGACCAATCCTAATGTAAATTTATTTGAAAGTATATTTTTATAATGATAAAGTAATAAATATATGGTTATCCCAAGAAGCATCCCTGCGCCAAATTCAACTCTTACCCATGTCAGTAGTCCTGTTAAAAATAAAGCAATACTTAGTGAATTTAATGATTTATCCTGTTCATATTTTATAAGATAATATAAAATTATAATTCCGATTAATACTGATAAAATATGATCTTTACAAGTTCCTACCCAGAATATAAGTGAGCTGCATGATAGTGTGGTTATAAATGCAAATGCTTTTAACTTTATATTATCTTCAAACAGCCTGTCTATCGTTTTATGTATAAAAACTGCAAGTAATCCAAACAATACAATATTTGTTGTAACTATTGCTAAAACTTCACTTGGTATAAATTTTCCTGTAACCGGGAAACTATTGTATAAATATATATTTACAAGTGTTAATAATGAGATTGTACTTATCCATATAACTGATTGTTGAGTGGTTATACGTTTTGTTCTTGAAAGGAATGCTGATATTAAAATTCCACACAATGTCCATGCAATTATGTATAAGAATCTTGTATGTTCACCTGATAATTTTATAATTTCGTATACTGGTAATGATGCTATTGGGAGAGCCATTGTGTACATGAGTTTATTATATCTGTAATCAAAATAGTTTCCAATAGTCCCGTTTGCATAGTATCCATACCCACCTTCGTTGGTTATTATCTGTTGACCAGAACCAAGTTGCTTTAATTGTTGGGCGCTTGTCCATTCATCATCCACAAATATACCAGCCCCCGTTATTGATAAAAGAAAAAATGTTACTATTATAAATGTAAATGTGTATTTTGATTTGAACATTAGAATATAATTGGTGTTACAATTATTTAATTGCTGTGACTAATGCAAGATAAATTATATACGCTCTGATTCTATTTATACCTTGTTTGATAACGTATTTATATTCAGGCATAGACGTAATTATGTAAGTAGATAAGTTGGGTGAATAAAGTCCACAGGTGCTTTTACCTTCAAATGTTCGGTTCAGATTCCCCCTTATGCTACTTCTTTTCTGGAGGTTGTTTTGATGAAAATTTACGTTTTGCTTTATAGTATCCAAGTGGATGTTTGACTTTTTTACAGAGTGCATTTTCTTTACCAACACATAAACCATTGGTAAGCATCGTATCACATGCAGGGCATTTATATGCAGGAGTTCCCTGTTTCCCTGTAATGTGTTCTATCTGGTACATTGTTTGCGATAAGTCAAAATCAAATACAGTTTGGAATATGCTTGCTATATCAGTTTCACTCATTCCTATTTCATTGAGAAATGATACCATGGAAAATCTCCCCATGTGTGTTGGGTTTTCTTTTCGCTTTATCATATCTATAATGTGTTGGATACATGGTGGAAAATCTGATGCTGTTACTTCTCCGTAATTAGAACTATTATCTATCGATGTATAGTATTTTCCAAATAAATCTTTTGTTATCGGATCTAATACGTCTCTTACTTCTTTATCAAGCTTCATTGGTAATGTAGATCTTATTTTATATTTTATTTGCTCTTTGAAAAATAATTCTTCCGGGCTGTCTATGGCTTTTTCACCTTTTGTCTGTGATAATATTGATATATCTACCATGCCTTTACAAACTGGCATGTTTACAAGTTTCCATCTTGATGACGAATGAATTAGTTTCATTGCGATTGGTATATATTCTGGTATTGTAAATAATGTTTTTGTTAATTTGAATTGGAGTTCGCTCTCTATTTCTTGTTTTTTTAAATATTGTTCTTTATTATAATAATTAAAAAATTTATTTGTTTCATATGTTACGAATTTCTCTATAAGAGATTTATTTGTTGGAACTGGTGATGATATTAAAACTCTTGCGAAAAAAAATGATGCTATTTCCTGTTCAGGGAAACCATTTGTTGGAAGTTTCGTGTGGTATAATGCATTCGAAAGTCTGGCTTTTGTAAGTTCGAGTGATTTTTTTCCAAAGTCTGTATCTATAATCGTTATAATTGGTTTTTGAAGATCTGGTATACTTTTAAGGATGTCTGCCGCTCCTTTTAAAAATGGATATTTTGCATAATCCTTAATTGTGAGCATTATGCTTAGTATTTATCAATTCTCTGTAATAAATGTAGCGTTTCGGTTAAATTAAACACTAACTTTAAATATAATCGTGAATAATTATTATATGGTGTTATAATATGTTTAACATGGACAAAATTACTCGAACAAAGCTTGCGATGTTAGTAACTCTGGTTCTTATGAACATTTTTGCTACTATTGCACTTTATTATATGATGACTGTATCCAATGTATCTAATATTGGAAGTGGAGATCCTGTTGTATTAAATATGGCAATGGTATTTGCTGTAGTTATTGCATTTATGTGGGTTGTCATTCTCGTATTATTCTATGAGTTCAAGACCGATGATATGATTAAAACACATATCCATGTACTTGAAAAGAAAGTGGTTGAGCTGAGTGACTATAAACAGATGCTTCAGGACACTGTTTACACTCCCGCGGCTATAAACCCGGATGTACTTACAGAGGGTGGAGTTACTGGACATACTGTCCCTCCAAAGTAAATATATTTTTGGTGTTGCATGATTAAAGGTACTAAAATCAAGTGGGTAATGCTGATAATGTTACTCGCAGCAGATATTCTTATCACGGCAGCTTTAGTATATTCTGCATTAGTATCTCGTGTTCTTATTACAGGGGATGATCCTTATATTTTGAATGTAGCAATGATTATTGCTTTTATTGATTTCGCATTATGGTGTATGACATTTTTTTTAATGTATGAAGTAAAAACAGATTCTACGTTAACACAAAGAGTCATTACACTTGAAAGAATTTTGATGGAAAAAGGGATTAGTAGCCGTAAGTAGCTAATCTCATTATTTTCCTGTTTGCATGAATTCTGTTAGCCATATCTATCTCTTCTGGAAACCCATTTTCCAAGAACCATATTAATTTTTCATCGGGAAGATTATTCAGTTCATCATATGTATAACGGTAATTACTTTTTGCTTTTATAACCTTAAGTTTTTTTATTTTCTTTTTTGGTTCGTCATCAAATAATTTTCTTCTTCCCATTATTAAAACACCGCTTTTCTTTTTTTAACTTTCATGATTGCACTTGTATCATTTGTTTTCATTTTATTAACCTGATTGTGGTATCCTCCAATCTCATCTTTCATTATTGATTTATATTTTTTACTCATTTTTAATCACCTCTTTGTCCTACAACATACGCTGTAGGGGATCCTACAGTCGGAGCTCCTGTTGGCAATATATCATCGCTCATTGATGATGCTATTTCCCATTTCTTTCTTGCACGTAAAACATTTTCTGCTATTTCTTTTTCTGAAACAGTTCCATGTTGGTAAATGTACATAAGTTCAGGCATATCCATATTCATAATTTCCAGTGGTGTGTGTTCATTGGTAATTTTAATTAGTCTTTTTGCTTGTTTCTTTTTACCTTTTTTCTTCCTGTTTGTTATAAATGGCAATGAAATATCCATAATTACCTCCTGTATTGAATTTTACAATCTTTTGGTTCTTTATCATCTCTTATTCTTAAAAACACCGGGTGTCTTAATACACCATATGGCGTTTTCTCGTAATATTTTACTTCTACTACAATTCTTGGATCTATCCATTTTTTAACTCCGGGCATTGATGATTGTAAATAATTATCTTTGTTTGGCATACGGGAAATTGCGTTATATAATTTTAAACCAGTTGCATCGTCAAACCCGCTGGCTTTTCCAATAATAGTTAATTTATTATTCTTATCATATTGTGCTAATATTAACGCTCCAAATGTTGCAGATCTTTTACCCCCTCCGTGTGTTATACCTACAACAGCAACATCTTCAGTATAAATTTTTTTAACTTTTACCCAGTTCTTTCTGGTATCAAATATATATTTGGAGTCTTTCTTTTTCATAATGACTCCCTCTCCCTGTTTTTTAACAATATCATTATATACTTTCTGGAAACTTGTCGGGGTCGTGATTGTTTTAATAAGCTTTACATGTGAAGATTTTGGTAAAATCTTTTTAAGAATCTCAAGCCGTTTCATTAAAGGTAACTGGGTGACATTTCCATTATATCGTATGATATCAAATACAAGTAATTTTGCGGTATATCCTTTCTTTGTTGTTGGTTTAGCGAGTACTGTTAAAAATTCGCTTTTACCATTTTTAAAAAATGTAAGTTCTGCATCCAGTATAACATCATCAGATTTTATTTTTTTCAGGTCTTTTATAATTTCTGGAAATTTGCCACCAACTTCATTTTTCCATGATCTGGTTACCATATGCCATTGTTTTCCATCATTAATTGCTAATATTCTTGTGCCATCAAATTTCTCCTGTAATATATAATTTGGTTGTTTGAATGGTTCTTTGTAAGGATTATCCTGAGCAAGCATAGGTTTTATTTGTTTTGGATATTTTAATACCATTATCAATCAATCCCTTTCATTATCATCCAGTCATTTGGCTTAAGTTTTGGAAGTTTTATAAGAACATATTTACCTTTATATATTTTGCCACAAAGATTAAAAACTATTTCGTCCTGTGTCCATTTTATAGATTGGTATGTGCCATGATCTTTTATAAGAGTTCTTCCTGCTCCATATTCTCCTTTTGGTGTGATGCCTTTAAAATTTATATATGAGAGTGGGTGATTTGGAACCTGTACAGCAAGACGCTTCTCTGCTTGTTTCTCTGGCATACATTTTGGTAACGCCCAACTTTTTAATACACCATATCTTTCAAGCCGCAAATCGCAATGGTGATGGCTTGCGTAGTGTTCGTGGAGAACAAACCGATATTTATTTACATCTGATTTTAATGTACATTTTTTAATTGGCATACTCTCACCTATTTATAATAATAGTCAGTAAGAGTATAAAAAAGTTTGTTATTTTTTTTACACTTATATTTTTTAAAGTTTTACATTTCGATTTTATTTTGTTTCGACGTATCCTTCTTTTCCAACCCAACATAAGCCTTTTGGACGTACAATTTTCTCTTCCCCGGCTTTATACTTCTTTCCTTTTGGATTGCTTTTCATTGGGACTCCCCATACATAACCATCTTTTGCAAGATAATACAGATATCCGGGTTTACGGACAATCTTAGTTTTACTAACTCTGACCATTTCATTCACCTGATATTATCATAAGAGTTAATAGTATAAAAAAGTTTGTTATATTATTTTTTTGTAAGGCAATTCATAACAGTTTTAATTCTGTTTCCAATATTACCTTTTACTTTTATATATGGAATTCCAAAATACATATTTGAATCTCCATTAAACTCATTTCTCATAAAATTAAGAATGAATTCCTGTTCGGATTTTTCCATGAAATTCCTATGTGCGCTTGGTCGTAATGGAAGAAGTTCATCAACAAATATGAGTAAATCATATGGTTTGAATACTATATGTTTATATGCTGTATCTACACATCTTTCGTATGTACATTTAAAATCTACAGGGTTTGATTTGTAAATAAGAGTTGAGTATGCAAGGTTATCTATAACAGACCTGTCGGATAAGAATGATTTGTATTCTTTTTCAGTCTCTATCTGGCGAAGCATGATTTTATATTGTGTATCGATGTGCGTACGTGTATCTGGTAAAAATGTGGCAGCAATCTCATGGATGATTGGAATTTCTATTCTCTTTGAGAGAGCTTTTACGAGAGAGGTTTTTCCGCATGAGTGGGATCCTACTATTGCGATTTTATAATTATTTGGTAAAAAAAGTTTTTGTGTCATCCAGTATAATATTTGTAAAAAGTCTCATAAAAGGGTTGTGGTTATTATCTAAAATTAAATTAAAAAAGTTTATTCAAGTCTTTCAATACCACGTGCCTTGCACTTTGGACACTGAACAAACTGAGAGAGTTTTTTGCTATTATTTCCACCTTTACCGAAAATGGTTCCCATGAATGGATCGCTTGTTGCAATCATGACAGTACCACATTTCTTACATTTGAGTTTTCCTTTTTCTCCTTTCGCCATAAAGTTTTCACCTTAAAGTATTATGTGACGTGATGATATAAAAAGATATTGATTAATTATGCATGATTCCAATCCACTTGCCATTGACCTTCTTATAGAGAGCCATGAGTGTCATGGTATTTTTATATTCTTTTCTCTTTTTTGCAAAATATAATTTTCCAGAATCGATTGATGGAAATTCTACATCTTTCTCTCCATCAACTTTTACTAAACATGGAGTTGGGAATGCAACTCTTGTATATCTTCCTCTCATTATGTACCTCTTATTGTGCTACTGGTTTATGATGGTGTTTCATCTCTTTACGATAGATAAATTCTACTCGCCAGTTATAATCATTCCAGTTTACTCCTATCTCTCTTGCAAATTTTTGTTCAACCATGGTTGCTACGTAATGCCCCTCTGCATCATCACTGAGACCATATTTATCATGAACATATTTTTCAACACTTTCGTGTACAAGTACCGATAAAAGTTCTTTGGGTTGTTTTACAAGGTCATTATCATAATAAATTGTATTTGTTCCGCGGCTCCAATGCCCAACCCATCCAAGATGTTTTCTCATTACAACTTTATTTTTTATATTATGGCGGTCATACCTGAATGTTATATATTTTCCATCGTATTTTACATCTAATGCATTCATTGCACTTAAGCGTTTGACCTCTTTGCGTTTTTCAGGTTTTATAAAACTCATTGTCATGTATTTCACCTTTTATATTTGTTTTTTTTAATTATATGTGATTTTCTTTTTGTTGATGATTTTTTATTTATTTTCTTTTTTCTTTGTTGGGGCTGTGCAATAAAATATGGAATTTGATAAATATATGATGGCTCATTTGTAATTTTTGTCGCTCTTATTTGTTCGGCTTTATCGGGAGTTTTATAAATTGATGCTTCTTCAAGATTTCTGGTCCAGTCCCAGTTTCCGGTATCTGGATCTAATTTAAAAAATTTATTCATATCTTCTATTGATCGTATTATATATACATCTTCTATCATATTTACCTCATTTTCTTTGTTTTATAGATTTTTTATTTTGTTTTCGTTTTGATTTTGGTTTAGCAGATTTCTTTTTGCGCATTTCATATTCATCTTCATCATCTTTTTTTGGCAACGCGGCTATTTCTTTATTTATTATATCAATTTCACGCATTATTGCAATTCCTCTTTCCTCTGTAAATTTTTTAGTTTGTCTCGCTTCCAGAAAATCTTCTCTTACCGCATCAATTCTTCTCTTCAGTTCTGGTGTAATATTTACAGGATATACACCAAGCGCTCTGATTTTTTCGATTGCTAAAGATTGTAAATCATCTTTAAATTTTTCTTTTCGTCCAGTATAGTACATAATTTCATCTCCGATATTCTATTGAGTTTTAAAGTATAAAAAGGTATTTATTTTTTTAATATAAAACTTACAGCAAATGCTACAAGCCCAGATATTATGATAATAATAACCCCGATAGTAATTAAATTTTGAGTATCCATTACTTTTATTGCTAGTTTATTTTCAGTTGGTATAGTTGATGTAGGAGTGGGTGTTGGTGTTACTCCACATCCTGTTACACTGACATGATTTGTTTTGTTATTCCAAGCTGACCATCCTATTGAATTCCCTGATCGTAACCCAACGGTGAAGTTTCCACATGTTTCATAAATGTGTGTGGGATTTTGGAGGGGACTTGTATTACCATCTCCAAATGTCCAGTTCCACACGGTTGGATAATTAATACTTGTATCGGTGAAATCAACGGTTACTGGAACTGTACTTCCACTTGCAGAACTTGTGAAGTCTGCTATTGGTAATGTATCTGTGACATTGATATAATCTACGTTTTCTGCTACAGAATAAATAGTATCATTTTGCCACATGTATTCAGTTAATGATACTGTTTTAAGTCCACCTGTTGTATAAGTATGTGATACTGTCCAATTTGTTCCATTATTAAATGTACCATCTCCAAAGTTCCAGTTCCACCTGTTTGGATATGATCCATTGAATGTACTTACAAATGTTGTTACAGTCCCTGTAGATACTGTTAAATTACTTGCTGTGAAATTTGCTGTGAAGTTCCAGTCACCATAGGTAACTTGAGTTAAATTGAAATAGTGAACTGGATAATATCTACCCGTTGTGTTATTAATTAATTGTCCTGCACCAAAATATTCATAAACACTGGTGTCATAATTACTGAAATTGTAATATAAAACTTGATAATCAAGAATACTTGCACGATCACCTGCTGTTACATTAAATCCTGCATTTCTCGTAATATTGAATTCGACAATCCCTAAATCGTTGTCATAAGATGAACTTATTAATACTAATCCTGTTGGGAAATATGTAGTATTTAATCTTATTGCTTGTGTTTGAACATATAATGGATTAAACCGGATTTGTCCTGTAACATAACTTGTGTTGGTAATATTCTCTATCTGAAGTGTTCTATTTCTTGTTCCACCCTGTGATACGTTATCTATATATGCTATGTTTGGAGGGGTAGTTTTCCACCTGAATGTTGAATATGGGTTTATATCCGGGTAAATAGTTTCTAAAGTTCCCGAATATTCTCTTTGTGGTGGAGTGAAATTAGAAGTCCAACGGGCAAGATTGTTAGTTATACGTAATTCATCAACAAATCCATTATAATATTCGCCCGCTTGCCTTCCGATCCATACTGGCTCTGTTACATCATAATTGGTGTTAAATCCTGTTGATGAATTTGTAAGATTACCATTTATATAAAGATAAATTGTTCCAGATCTTCTCTCTATTGTTAAATGTGTCCATGTTTTGCTTGGAATCGGTGCATTAAAAAATACTTGTCCTCTGCTATTATTACCCATCCAGAATCCCCAATTATTATCATTTCCTCCACAATCTAATCCCCAACCGCGATCTCTCTGGTTACGTGTTTTTGAGATAACGTGGTCATTATTATTATCAATTGTTGTAGTATTTACCCAAAGTTCTATAGTAAAATCATTTGTTGAAAAATTAAATGCAGGGTTTGTTGCAGCAGAAATATAACTATTTGCTCCTCCTGTGAATGCTCCCGAAGCCCCACCATATTTATACCGGTTTGTTGATATATATGCAGCACCACCATTTGTCCACGCTACACCTTTCTCTCCAAGAAATGTTGTGGATCCATTTGTTCCGTTCATATGAAGCCATATTGTTAAATTATCGTCGTTATCAGAAGTTAGATTTATATATTCTGTTACTGATTTTGTATTACTTCCATCAGTATTATTTACAGTGAGGTTTACTGTATATTTTCCTGCTGCTGCATATGTATATGTGGTATTTGATAATGCTGCATTTGTAGTGTTAAACCATGTTCCGTCTCCGAATGACCAATTCCATGTTGTTGGAGAATTTGAGGAGGTGTCATTAAATTGAACTACCATTGGGTATACTGTCTGGATTGTTACATTTGAAGTGAAATCTGCTACAGGCTCGGCAGCATCTACAATTGTAATAGAAATGAGTGAAAGCAAGAGGATTACAATATATAGATACTTGAATTTCATTATCCACCTTTTCCCATCATTAAAATTTTAACAATAATTAATATGGCAAAAATAGTAACAGCTAATGATATCAGTACTAAAGCGCTTCCCGATATTGATGTTGTTTGATCATTATCAAGAATGATACTTGTCCCTTCGGCGCTTACCGTTGTTATTATTACTGATAGTAATAACAATATTCCAAATAACCTTTTATAATTAATTTTCATAACCTCACCTTAATGAATAATAGTATTATATTTAAAGTATAAATAAGTATTTATTTTTTAAGAGAGAATTATTTTCCTTGATCTAATACTACTTTTCCAATAAGTGCAATTATGACCGTACCTATCATAAGATATATTCCAATTACTATAAATCCTTGAGCATCGTTCATTTTATCTTCTACAGTTATTCTATGTGGAGTTGGCGTTGGGGTTGGTGTTGGTAATGGGGCTGGTGGAAGTGGTGTCTCATATTTTAAAATTACAATCCCAGATCCACCGGAATATACAGTAGTTCCTCCATATCCAGCTCCCCCACCCCCACCAAGCTCATTTGTGCCATTAGTATTTACATTTCCACCTCCACCAAGTCCACCTATACCTTGAACACCCTCATAAGTTCCTATGGATCCTGCTCCACCACCAGCATATGTTATTTCCTCTCCTGTAATTGATGAATTTTTGCCATTACCACCGTTTCCACCATGACATGGTGTTGGTGTATCAGATCCATTAAACCCAGCTTGGCTGGCTCCACCTCCACCTCCACCTCCACCCTGCCCGGAATTACCATAACCACTCCCCCCATTGTAACCTTGTCCCGGAGTTCCATTTCCTCCAGCAAAAAAACCAGATGTACCAAAATTCCCTCCCCCACCACCAGATCCTCCATCTGCACCTGTACTACCAGCTCTACCCCCGCCAATAGCAATAATTCCGTTAAAAGATGAATTTCCACCGTTGGCTCTATTAGATCCTCCGATACCAACAGTTATAGAATATGATTCTCCAGAAATAATTGATGTATTCGTGCCGTTTATAAATCCACCTGCCCCACCACCAGCCGCTCCATTACCCGCAGAACTATTTCCCGATCCTCCTCCTCCAATAATAAGATATTCAACTTCTATTGATTTATTATCGAGATTTCTCCATGTATAAGTTCCAGTTTTATTATATTTTGCTATTGTATAAGATCCATTTGTTCTCTCATAATGGTCATCGTTTACATAATACCATGTATCATTTATATGATTTGTGACGTTTATATAATTTATTTTTGTTGAAATATTATATCCATATACATTGCTAGAATTTAATGTAATTGTATAATATCCGGGATTTCTGAATACATGTGTTGGATTTTTTGATTCTGAAAAATTACTGTCTCCAAAAGACCAATTCCATATTGTGGGAGTGTTTTCACTTGTATCTGTGAAATGAACTGTAAGTGGGGTGCTTCCTTCTAAAATATCTGCTGTGAAATTTGTTATGGTTGGATCTCCTTCTGTATTATATCTTATAATAACTATACCAGATCCTCCAGACGATCCAACTCCATTTCCACCACCACCACCACCCCCTCCACCAGTTCCATCTGTACCAGCAACAGATGGATTACCACTATCCCTTGCACCTTTTCCTCCACCGCCAAGTCCACCCGTTCCCGGTTGCCATCCAGCTCCTCCACCCCCACCATAATATATTGGTGTTCCATTAATTATTGGGTTTTGAATTCCAATTCCACCATTGTAATTAGTTGGTGATGCTTGAGCTCCACCACCACCTCCACCAATATCTGTAGTAACCTTTGAAGCCCCATTGGTTCCCATTGTTACAATTGAAGTAATTGCAGATCCACCAGTTCCCGATGGAGCGCCTCCTCCACCACCAGATCCTCCACTATTTCCATTACCAGATGCATAGTTATAAAATCCCCCTCCCCCTCCACCAAGAGATAATATTGTTCCAAAAGATGAGTTGAAGCCGTTTCCTCCTCTAGTATCCGGGTTGTAAGAACCTCCCGCGCCAACTGTAATATTTATAAGATTAAATGGAGAAACAACATATGGTGTTTCGTTAGATATATTTCCTCCACTTTTGGCAGTAGATATGGAAGTTCTAACTCCACCCGCTCCACCACCGCCACCGCCAGCAGCAGTACCTAACACGTTTGCTCCACCTGCTCCCCCTCCTGCAACTATAAGGTAGTTTACAATTGTCACTTTATCTGGAACTTCCCAATCAATTGTCCCAGTTCCATTAAAAATAATTACTGTATCATTTCCATCGGTTAAATTATATTGTGTTACTGTAGCATTAACTACTGACACCAAAGATAAAATAAGAATAATAATATAAAGATATCTAAATTTCATTACCAGTAATCACTCTCACCTGACTAGTATATTAGTTAATTTAAAAGTATAAAAAGATTACTCACTGGATCCCAGAATACCTTTTGCTACAAGAGCAACGAGAACAGTACCTATCATAAGATATATTCCAATTACTATAAATCCTTGAGCATCGTTCATTTTATCTTCTATAGTTATTCTATGTGGAGTTGGCGTTGGGGTTGGAGTTGGTGGTGGATCTGTCATAGCTGTCGAATTAACCCATGTTTCATTTATTCCGGATGAATTAAATGTTTTTGTACTAATTGTATAAGATGTGTTTGGAGAAAGATCGTACCAGCTATCTGCTGTCTCACCTGCTGTTAGAGTATATAAAAATGTATTATTTTGCCATATAGAAATACTATATCCTGTTTCAACTAATTCTCCATCTGGGTTGTTCCATTCCCAGAATATAGAGTTTCCAATACCTCCTCCATAATCTCCTAAAGTATATGTAAGATTTTCAATACTCATTGGTGGGTTTGGTGGATTGCTAACATTTACATACTTAGTAATATTACTAAATCCATCAGCATTCGAAGCATTTAAAATAATTGTATAATTTCCTGCACCAGTAAATGTATAATTTGGATATTGAGCATTAGAGAAATTCGCTCCCCCAAATGTCCAGTTCCATGCAGTAGGAGTGTTCGTACTAGTATCTGTAAAATTAACTAATAATGGGGAAAATCCTGTTATATTACTCATAGTGAAGTTGGCTACTGGTGGTTCAAATACATTAATATATTTTACAATAGAACTGCATCCGGATACATTACTTACTGTAAGATTAACAGAATAGTTTCCAGCCCCTGTAAATGTATAACTTGGGTTCTGATTACTTGAGAAATTCGTTCCATTAAATGACCAGTTCCATGCAAATATGCCTACACCAACCGAAGTATCAGTGAAATTAACTAACACTGATGAAATTCCACTAGTATTACTCATAGTGAAATTAGATGTAGGAGAATTTGGATCAACATTCCCAATCCAAGAATACTGGTAAATTTGAGTCCACATAACTGTTATAGCCATACCATTTGTACTTCCAACACTACCGGGTAAGAGTCCACCCATTCCGGGATAGACCAAAGTGAAATTATATGTTCCGGGAGTGTTAACTATCTCTGGTGTAATAAGAAGATATATATTTTGACCAGAAAATGCTGGATAATCTCTAGTGTATCTAAGATAAGTTCCAGATCCATCCCAAATACATGTTACTACATTATTTGTATAAACAGAGGATCCGGTAGGGATACTACAATATAATGATGGATATGTCACATTTACATATTTTGTCATATTACTAAATCCAGCACTATTTGAAGCATTTAATGTTACAGAGTAATTTCCAACACCTGTAAATATGAAATTTGGATATTGTGCATCAGAGAAATTCGTTCCATTAAACGACCAATTCCATCCAGTTGGTGTATTAGTAGAGGTATCCGTAAAATTTACCAATAATGGAAAAGATCCTGAAGAATTACTCATAGTGAAGTTGGCTACTGGTGGTTCAAATACATTAATATATTTTGTAATGTTACTAAATCCAGCACTATTAGAAGCATTTAAGATTACTGTATAATTCCCAGCTCCGGTAAATGTATAACTTGGATTTTGAGCACTAGAGAAATTAGATCCACCAAATGTCCAGTTCCATGTTGTTGGAGATTCTGTACTTGTATCTGTGAAATTAACTAATAATGGAGATATACCAGTTGCATTGCTCATAGTGAAGTTTGCTACTGGTGGGAGGGTTGGAGTTGTATATTTAAATATAATAATACCATCTCCACCATTTCCACCGGGTCCACCAGCACCGTAACCGGCTCCACCACCACCACCACCTAATCCATCAATTCCGCTTGTTGGAGCTGTGTTATTACCACCATTTCCACCTCCACCTAATCCTCCAATACCAACTGTATATGTCCCTCCACTACTAGATCCTCCTCCTCCACCACCAGCATAATAAGTTAATATACCCGTAATGTTTATTTGTTGTCCATTACCACCATTTCCACCACCGCTCCCATCAGTTCCAGCTTGTCCAGATCCTCCCCCTCCACCCCCTCTATATGGAGCCGACCAATACCCTGTCCCACCATTATAACCCTGACCTGATATCCCGGTTCCTGCGGTTCCGTCTTTTGCAGAACCTCCACCGGAACCACCAGTTAAACCATTGGGAATAGCGTGTGATCCACCACCACCACCACCCTTTGCAGATAAATTATTTATTGATAATGATGAGTTGGTTCCAGTAATACCTTGTTTATTAGAACTACCACCTTCTCCACCATCTCCACCTTGTCCAATAGTGATATTGATTGTTCCATTTATCAGAGTAGTTCCATTGAGGAGTCCTCCTCCACCACCACCACCAGCTCCAAAACCGTCAGTTCTGCTTCCACCACCCCCACCCCCACCGGCTATAATTAAATACCATGCAGATGTTACACCTTGCGGAACAGAGAAATTTATAGAACCGGGTGTGCCATTAAATACAACTACAGTTTCATTTCCAACAGTAAAATTGTATTGTGTGACTGCACTTGAAATTGACACCAAAGATAAAATAAGAATAATAATATATAGATATCTAAATTTCATTACCAACACACCTCAACCTCACCTGACTATATGATAATTAATTTAAAAGTATAAAAAGGTAATTGAATTAGCAAAGACAGTCTTGTGGTTCCTTGTCATTGCGTACACGTAAAAATACTGGGAGTCTTAACCTACCATAACTTGTTCTTTCCATAGCTTTAACTTCTACTATGAGGCTTGGTTTTACAAATTTCTTAACGTAATTAACTTTTACACCAAACGGATTTGGTGCTTCTGGCATAGCATGTATTGTTTTCAGGAATTCTTTAAGCATTGCATCTGACAATCCTGCTCCTACATTTCCAACATATATCAATTTTCCTGTTTTATCATATTGTCCTAATATTAAAGCACCAAAAGTCTTTTTTCTTCTACCCAACCCATGAGTTATTCCTGCTACTACACAATCTTCACTTTGTTCTTTTTTGACTTTTACCCATTCGTCTCTTGATCCCGGTATATATTTGGAATCTTTTTTCTTGAGCATAACCCCTTCGCCTTTTCTTTTAACAATAGTTTTATAAATTGTTGGGAATTTTTTAGGATCTGTATATGTTTTTATAACTTTTATATGTTTTAATGATGGGGGTATGATTTTTTTCAGTAATTCTAATCTCATTGTTAATGGAAGATTTGTCACTCTCTGTCCATCATATTCTATAATATCGAATACCATATATCTTACTAAAAATTTCTTTTTTGTTGATGGTACAGCACTTGCTGTTAAAAAGAATGGATTTTTATTGGAGTCGAAAAATGTAATCTCTCCATCTAGTACACATTTATCGGCTTTAATAAATTTGGCTTCTTTAACGATTTCTGGGAAGTTGATTGTGAAATCGGTGTCACAGTACCTGCTGATAAAACCTGTAACTTTGTCACCAACTTTATATAACATGCCTCTCGTTCCATCATATTTTTCCTGAAGGACGTATTGGTTACTTTTTGCGTATAATTTATGTTTCTTATCGTCTGCAAGCATTGGGCGTATGCAACGTCTGACGACAGGTATTTTTTTCTTTGCAGGCATGCAATAGTATTGGTAATAATTATATATAAAAGTATTGTAAAAACAAATTAATATATTTTATTTTGAAGTTGATATTTTTTGCCATTTTGATGGACTGAATAAACTCTCAACTGGACTTGGTGTTGTCCATGGGATATACGGTGGATAATCCGGATTTGTTGTGATATTTTTCATATCAATTGTATGTTTAAGTGAAGATATCTGGTTTTCAAGAGATGATATTCTATCTTTGAAATTTGAAATTTCTTCTTCTGATATATCTTTAATTTGCAAATTTCTCTTTACTAACGCAATTTGGCTCTCTAATAATGCCGTTTTTGCTTTTAATTCAATAATTTCTTCTTCTGGTGTCATAATATATATTATTACAGTCAGTTCTTATAAATATTGTGGTTAATATTTTGTATATTTTATAATTTGTAAACTTTGGTTTTTATTTGGCGGGATTTCAAAAATAATGGTATTATTTATTAATGGATATTTTCTTGATATATTTTTTTGAACTATTGTTATTCTTGTTTTATCTATATTATAACTTCCATATATATTTGTAGCATTGAAATAAAGTAAACAAGTTCCATTTGTATATAATATAATATATTCTGCTGAAGTTTTTTCATTGACATATTTTGATGTTTCCAACACTCTATTTAATGTTTGATTTGAAGTGGGAGTTGATACCTGATGTTGTGTAGAAGTACAACCAGATATTAAAAGTAATATTATAATAGTAAAAGATATTATAATTTTGTTAGTCATCTATCCACCACCTGTCTGGATAATATTTGTGAAGAATTTCATCGCCTTCTCCAATAGGTTCTAATCCAATAGATCTCATATCAGAATCTACCATAATTTTTACTAATTCTTTAAATTTGATTTTTGGACTCCAATTAAAAATTTTTTTTGCTTTGGATATGTCAGCTTGAAGTTTATCTACTTCTGTAGTTCGGATATTAGTCTCATCATAACATGCATAATCGAGTGCATCGAGATCGGCATAATCAAATGCTTCAAACATAAATTCATGTACGTGATGTGTCTCACCTGTTCCTACTACAAAGTCATCGGATTTCTTTAATTGTAATATTGACCATATACCTTCAATATATTCTGGTGCAAATCCCCAATCTCTTTGTGCATCAAGATTTCCAAGAATCAATTTATTTGTATCACCGGCTAATATATGTGCAAGAGTGAGTGTAATTTTTCTTGTAACAAAGCTCTCTCCCCTTCTCGGAGATTCGTGATTAAATAATATTCCGTTGGATGCAAATATATTATAACCCTCTCTATAGTTACGTGTCATCCAATGAGCATATAATTTTGCACAACCATATGGACTACGTGGGTGGAATTCAGTACATTCATTTTGTGGCGCATTTGCGGATCCAAACATTTCACTTGAAGATGCCTGATAAAATTTGGTTGGACGTTGACTGGTTCGTATTGATTCTAATAATCTGGTTACACCAAGCCCAGTTATATTTCCAGTATATTCTGGTATATCAAAGCTTACACGTACATGGCTTTGTGCAGCTAGATTATAAACTTCATCGAGAGTGTTATTGCAAATAATATTCGATATTTGCTCCGAATTTGATAAATCTCCATAATGTAAATGTAAATTTGGATTATTTAAAACAGTTGGGTGCAATCTGTTAGTATTTAATGTTGAAGATCTTCTAACAAGTCCATGAACTTCATAGCCTTTTGATAATAAAAGTTCTACCATATATGATCCGTCTTGCCCAGTCAAGCCAGTAATTAATGCGCTTTTCATAATTATAATTTTAGATCACACATATTTATTTATTGTGATCGAATAATTAATAAAATATTGTGACTAATCACAATATCTGTTTAATACAGTAAATCTTGCAGTTTTTGCTTCAAAAAAAGTTTTACAAAATTTTGCAGTTTCTCCCGGTGGATAAGATTTACATGAGAAAATATCAATACATGCCCCATTGGTCTCTTCAATACAATGTCCTGTTACACAGGATGTTTCAATAAGTTGTACAATTGAATAGCCTGCTTTTCCATTTTCACCAAAACGTTCAATTGTAGGTTCTCCAAAGCGTTTCATGTTTATAAAATCACAAATTTTTACAAGAAATTCTCTTAATTTTACAGGGTCTCTTATAGTTTTTGGATTACAATGTGCCAAATCAATGGAAATTGCTAATCCCCAAGCATTTGTCTTTTCAAAGTTTGAGATTATTTCATCATCGTTAGATATTTTCTGATTATCATTCATCTGTAAACATCACCGTAAATAATATCATATGTGGTTCTGTTATTTAAAAGTTACGAAAAAAAGATTGAATTAATATGAGAGGGTTACTGGGTTACAAAATCAATATCTTCGCCACGAATAGATTTCCTGTTGGCGTGAGATGCTGCTGCAATTGCTTTCTTAGTGAGTTCACCTACAAACTTTTCAGCCTGCTCGACAAGCTTAATTGCTGCGTCTTTCCCAATGCGCTCTGCGCCATTTTTCTTTGCAAGCTTTACAATTGCCGACTTTGAGATGATCGACTTTTTCTTTGAATCCGATTTCTTGGATTCAGCCTTTTTAGGTTCTGCTTTTGTTACCATAGTGTAAAATCACCATAATAATATGGTTTCCCACTATATTTAAAGATAGTGGTCAATTTGATGTTTAAATCTATAGTAATGGTTATAATGGTGTAGATATAAGTAAATTGGTTTATAAAAAAAGAGTGTTTGATTAAGCAAACCCGAAAATCATACTAGGTCTGAACTGGAGATGTGCATTTGGAACTCCAAGGGCAATTGCCGCAACTGCGATAACTGATCCAACGATTGCTACAAATACAATTCCATTGTTAAAACCATTAAGGAAACTTCCACCATTGTTCTTTTCATTCATAATGAAAAGTTCTCCGGGTTTCACAATAAGATCCTTGAGCGCGTTTACTGAATCATAAAGTCCTGTTGCAGTATAAGTACCATTTATCGTTTTATTTACATTAGTTGACATTTTAATTTTTACTTCATCTGTCATGGTAAAATCACCATAATACTATAGAATGTATATCTATTTAAGTATAGCGATTCATTTTAGTGGTTATATAATCACAAAGATTATCATATTGCACACCAAATAGTATATTACAGTCGGAGGTGTGACTATTCCAAGAACTAAAGGTTCTAAAAACAAAAAAACATTGTTAAAAGAGAGATCATTAGAGAATGTGGGTGGAAGAATTAAAAACGCACAAAATTTTCCAGTCACTCCAGTCTTTGAAGAAGAAAAAGAACATGTTGATGTAAGATTATTTACACTTGAAAAAAGTGTACATGATGCTTTTATTAAACATATATCACAATTTGGAGATCCACAATTATATGAGAGTTATATTGTGAATGAAATAGTAACTAAAATTGTAAATGGTAAATTAAAATTACCAGTTATAGATAAGAGTCGGCTTTATGATTATATGCTTGGGTATGGAAAAGTTGGATTTGAACCCGGAACAATTATTGATGATGAGATATCTGAATTTAAAGCTGCAAATAGGCTCATACATAAGGGTATTACAAATTCATTTATTCAGTATCAGTACCCGATTATAGTAGATATTGATATAAAATCTTCTATTAAAGTAAGTCCATCATATATTGTAAATGAATGTCTTAAATTATATAATATTGGAGATATTAAAATTGATCTTCGGGATTTTAAAGTTCGGGGGTGGGAGATAAAGTATAACCGGGTTGTTAAAAAAATAAATAGAACGAGAAATAATGATAATTAATCACAATCTTTAATATACTCTATGTCAAATTTATTAATATGAAAGATCTTGATTCCATAATGGATTTTGCTGCTAGAATAAAACAATATATGGTATACGGTGTTAGTCTGGCATATCCATTTTTTTCACTTGTCACATTCCTTGGTGTTATTAAAATAGCGTTCAATATACCACCAGAAATTGCAGCTATAGTGGCATTCGTTGGAGTACTGTTAGTAGGGATTTTGTCATTTAAAAGTGGATTGTATTCAAAAGATATGAATATTACTTGGAAAAATACTCCAATGGCTGTTGATATTCATGTATGCACAGATCAAACGGATCAACGTACTGCAAGAATAGAGGAATCTGTTAAAAAGATTGAAGAATATCTTGGAATCAAGAAATGACACTTCTGATATTACTTATTATATTTGGGTGTTTTATTTATTTAATTGGTTGTCATTTATTTGTAAGTGATGATGTTTATACAAAGTATTATTATTATTTTGTTACTTCAGAATTGGCTGTAGCAGCAATTATGGTTATTTCAATAATTTTTGTTCTGCGTGGGGAATGGTTGGTTTATGGCTAAGAAAAAACAGGTACATGGATATGAAGAACCAGAATTGACATCTGGTATGAAACAACATATAAAATATTTGCTTGGTTTGTCAATAGCAACTAAAGTACTTATTGTGTTTTTAACAATATTTGTTTTACGTTCCGGTATGGATATGTATACTATAAATTATTATTATGAACATTTTATATCAATTTTCAGTGGGAGTTATCCATATATAAGTTATTATTATGAATACCCGATTCTGGTTTTTGTTCCAGTAATTATAGCGTATATACCATCTGTAATATTTAATAGTATTATAGTTTTTCTGTTTACATTTTCTGTATTGATGATATTGTGTGATTGTATAACTACGTCTTGCATTTACCTTATTTCAAGAAAAATATGGAATGATTCTAAGGTAGCATTTATAGCAGCATGCATTTATATTACTGCTATCTCAACGGCATATTTTGCTATGATAGATTATGGAGCTCTTCCGGCGTGTATTCTGATGCTTGGGCTTACAACATTTGTATATGGGAAAGACATTATTGGATCAAAATTAGATGGTTATACTGCTCCGATTATAGGATATTTTGCCAAAGTTTTTCCGATTCTTGCTTTACCATTTATTGTATTATACAAATCACGGTCTACATCTTTAAAACAAGAAATGTTATCAGCAATAAAAATTATAATCCCTGTTTCATTAGTATTGTTTGTACCTTTGTTTATTTTTAATCCATCTTCAGTTTTTAAAACATATTTTCCAGCACGCATGGATATAGGGTATTTTCCAAACACTATTATATGGACATTGACTGTATGGTTAAGAGATGTATTTAAATTTGAAGTAACAATTGAAAATGTATTAGTATTTGTATATATTTGTATGTTTGTCAGTATTATTACTTTGATGTATTCAGCATTTAAATATAAAGGGCAGGATCCTAAAATTTTACTCAAGTTTATTTTATGTGCAATAATGATTATTGTATTATCATTTAAAGTAAGAAGTCCAAGTTATATTTTATGGTTCACACCATTTATCTGTATACTTATCGCAGATAATATTTATAAGATAGGATTGTTTTATATTTTCCAAATTCTGGCATATATAGAATTCCCATTAACATTCTGGTCACTTTGGACAAATATTGAATATACGAATCCAATTTATTCCACAAACTGGTATATGGCATTATTGTTATTTACATTTGAGTTCTCTATATTGTTGATAGTAGTATGGCTGGCTGTAGAACCTGTAAAATTATATAAACAAATTTTTAATTCTTCTTGAGTATTATTGCAACATGAGTATAAAGATCATCAGATTCAAAATTAAAATCTTTTAAAATAAATCCAGTATTTTTTATAATATCTTCTGCCCATTTTCGAGATTGGACCCTGTTGATTTCAGGTGGTTGGAAATATATATTTTGTTTTAATATATCATTTAATATATAATGTGTCAGTTTAAAAAATATTACAGTAGATCCATATTCTGGTGGCACGAATAGTAAAACTGTACCTTCTGGTTTTAAAATTCTGTTAAATTCCAGAAGAATTGTATGAATCTCCTCTTTTGTCGAATGTTCCATCACTCCGAGATTATAAATTCCATCAATTGAATTATCTTTAAGACCCGTTGATGCTATATCACCATGGAGGAGATTTGGATTATTACTATGGTTTACTTTGTAAAAATTTAATGCTGATTGCGAACTATCCATTCCGATAATTGTAAATTTGTCAGTTATATCATCCTCAACCTGCCCGCCTCCACATCCAGCATGAAGAAGAACATCTCCGGGTTTAAAATAAGCATTTATATATTTTTTAAGATATGGTTTTATAATGTATTTTCTATACCTGACAGCTATTTGATCATAAAGTTTGTTATGAAGCCTGTGTTTTTGATCCCAATAGGCATCCCACTCTGTCATTTTGTACTCAGTTTAAGGTATAATCGAGGATCATAAATTCTTATCTGGACTCCAAGTTTAATTACAAGCATCAGGCATTGGATCATATCTTTAAGTTTAAGTTTTGAACTTCCTGCTGCTCTTGGTGGAAGTATCACAGGAACATCATAAATTGTAAATTTATTCTCATTCATTATGCATAAACTTTCAAAAAAGAACGAGTAACTTTTACTTTTTACTAATTTGAAGGCATCTATGGGTATTATGTCTATTCTGTACACTCTGAATGCACTTGTAGCATCATATGGAAGATGTAAAAGTCTGAGTGTAAACTGATGACCAGTAAATGTTAATAATTTTCGATAAGCTGTCCACCCTTCAAGACTACTTTTTTGAGCGTGCCTTCCACCTATTACGATATTATAATCTCCAGAATATGATAAAAGTCGCGGGATTACTTCTGGCGGATGTGTGAAATCCCCATCCATGGTAATCAAGTGGGTGTATTTTAATTTATATGCGTAATCTATACCACATTGATGTGCAGTCCCTATTCCTTCTTTACCAGATCTGTGAATTACAGATATAAAATTATATTTTTTTACATAATTGTCTATCCATGTTCCAGTACCATCAGGGGAATTATCATCTATAAATAATATATCCGCATTTCCCGCTTTGTGTCTGATTGCAACCAGTCTGTCTACCAAAGATGGTATATTCCCAACTTCGTTGTAGGTTGGTATCATTATAAGGATATGCGAATTTTTACTCATTTTGTCTCCTAAAGATTATTTTTTGTTCCTTTCCATTTCCACGAATGGCATCCAACACGTTTCAAAATTTCTACTTGATCTTTGGTTAAATCTGATCCTACAAGATGACAAAATACATCTGTACTTTTATCGAAATCACATTTCCATTTACAATCATCGTTACATGAATGATTTACATTATATAATGTAATCGATTCTTTATTAGATTTTTTAAAAACACTTGATAGCAAACCCATGAAGATCACTTGATTTTTTGTATATTAAAACAAATTGGTGTAACTCTCCATATTGATCCGTGTTCTTTTTTAGGTCCACCCTCTTTTATGGATCCGACTTTCGGACAGGTAAACCCGGTTTTACCCTGAGCTGAGCACGTACATTTTGGGTTTGTTTTTTTATCAACAATATTCTTTTTTCTTCCATGTGGTGTTGCATCACTAAATGAATATACATTGTCTGACCCAAGAGTTGCAACTACAATTGGTTTTCTATCTTGTTCCATTTTTACAAGATTCACTCCTGCTTGGTTAAGTGCTGTGCATTTCATAATATAAAATTAGTGTTTGTGTATATAAACGTGTTTATTATTTTTAAATTTACATCTTAAGTGTTACATTACTTGTTGCTTTCTCACATTGTTTTGCAATTTTTGAAAATGCATTTCTGATATTTGTAATATTCATATCTTTGGATTCTTTACGTGGAGTTGAGTCATAAGTAAAGACATTTTTACATCCTTCGCATCCATACATCTTTCGTCTTACAAAATCGTTATTATCACGGACGATATATATATCATTTTCAAATTTGAATACATCATCAACCGATCCACATTTCGGGCATGTAACTTTTGAAATACTGTCTGAAATCATGATTATATATTAGTAAGATGGATATTTATTTATAGCGGTTTGGCTCTTTTTATTTTAGTTCTCGTCATGATATTTTTACGTTTTCCGGTGGGAATATCATCAAAGACATCTTTGAGATTGATGTCATCCAGATGAGTGCGTAAACTATCATCATATATAAAAACATTATTACATGAATTGCACCCATACATTGGTCGTTGGGATAATGTTTTATCATTTTTTATTATGTAAGCATCTCTCTCAAATTGAATGATATTCCCAATATTTCCACATTTTGGACACACTATTTTCTTAGGGTCGTTACGAATCATAAAGTTATATTATATATGAAACAATAATTATTTATTAGTTATGATTTGAAAACATTTATTCCGCCTATTTGATATACTTGTTTTGTATTAGTATTAATCCATTTTAATGCATTTCCACTCGGATCTGCCGATTGGATGTCCCATGTTATAATATAATATGTATTACCAGTCTGGAGTTTTCTGACACTTTCCAATACAGAGGCGTTGCTTGCCCTATATTCAATTGTACCATCGGTTTTGTTAGAATAATAATAATTAAGTGGTTGATCCATATATCCCGGAACAGTAACAATTAAATCTCCGGGTTGTGTCATACCAGATAATGTTTTTGAAAATCCTCTCCAGTCATCTTTTTGAGAAGATGAGTAATACCCCATAAGAACTGGTGTATTTAATATAACGATTAACAAAATTAAAATACACGTAATTTCTGTTGGTTTTTGAGTTAATAAAGAAAATAATTTGTACGATGCAGATATACCAAGTATTAAAAATATGTTTAGGAATATAAGGTAACGTGGAACCATCGGTATTTTATATGATAAGTACAGACTTATTGCAAATGTTGTTATTAATACCCATATGATAAGAATGCTTTTATTTCGTTCTTTTATGAAAAGTGTAGTAATTCCACATATGAATAATAATAACATTACCGATGTAACCAGTGAATTGAATCCTGTAAGTTGAACTATAGTTTCGACAATAATTCCAAAGCCTTGTACTCCAAATGTTGGACCTCCCGATTTTGTTGAAATTATAACAGGAATGGCAATTGCCGCCAGAGGGAGTGTTGTTATTGCCAGAATGCCTGATGATATTGTCAACTCTTTAGCATATTTCATTTTGTACATTACTAATGTATAAAGTATTAAAGAACCAATAACTATTGCTGCATAGAAATGTGTCCAGAATGCAAGAGATCCTGATATGGCAAATAATATCCAATAAGTATGTTTATTATCTTTTAAAGCTTTTAGATAGAACATAGTAGTTAATGCGATGAAAAATAATAACATTGTATATGCGCGGGCTTCCTGTGAATAAATTATAAAAAATGGAGATATTGCGCATAATGTTGCAGCAATAATTCCACCATTTTCATCAATAAACTCTTTTCCTATAAAGTACATAATCGGGATGGTGAGTGTTCCCAATATAGCTGGAATGAACCTTAATATGAACTCATTATTTCCGAAAGAGAGCATGATATACTCAACCCAGTGGAATAACGGAGGGTTTGGTTCTATTGTTGCTGTAAGGTTCCAGATATCCCAAAAAGATCCTGCTGTAGCAAATGTAACTGTTGATGCTTCATCAAGCCAGAGAGAACTTGTTCCAAGATTATATAGTCGTAAAAAACATCCGATTATGGTAATTACAATTAAAAGTTGAACATATGTGTTTTTAAAAATAGATGATATATTATTTTGTGGTACAATTGGGTTTGCAGTAATTGTAACAGGGTCTTTAACTATATTTTTTGGATATTTGCGCCTTTTAGCCATTGAAAATCATATATTAAAATGATTTGAAAATATTTAAGGGTAGTGATTAAAGTATGAAATTATTCCAAACATAATTAAAGTCAAAGCAAAATATTTGCACATTTCTATTAAAGCTTTGCGTCTTTCGCATATACATTCTTCCGATATGTTTTCCATATGCGCATGGTGGGAATTGAACCCACGCTATTACCTATCTTCCTCGTTATCATGAGATGGAAGGGTAAGATGCTACCTCTACATTACATGCGCCCATACGTATGGCGGGAATTGAACCCGCTTCACAACCGTGGCAGGGTTGTATGTTGCCAATACACTACACACGTTCATGCGATTGGCATGGTTTGAACATGCGGCAACTGGATCTTCAGTCCAGCGATCTCCCAACTGATCTACAATCGCTTTATAATAATTATTTGATTTTAAATTATTTAACTGTATTGATTAGAAATCAATATATTGGTAGCATTTATCCTGAAGTAACTGGAGTGTCTGGTTATTGTGGTTAATTATAGCGTCACATTCAGGATGAGAATTGTAAAATATCATAATTAACAGGAATGAAACTGCCGCTGTAACAAATATAAATCCTGCCAATGTTGGCATACTTATACTCATATTGTAATTAAATATAATAAGTCCAAGAAGCATGAGCATAAGTACCATTACTATCATTAAGATTGGTTCCATGATCATCATTTAAGTTTTAATTAATTTAAACGTTGTGATTAAATTTTTATACTAATTACTAATTAGTATCTTGATATTGCAACCATTCCTCCAAATCCTGTATCCAGCATTGAACCAGAATCTGAACCAGATGATATAATTTCTATATCAGATCGTGTTTTTTCAGCATATTTGGATGCAATTATATACAAATCGTTTCTGTTTGAAGATATTAATACTTTTTTTATCTGACCATTTTGTAATTTTTCTATTATAACCTCTATTCCATAAATAGCGCGTCCTGTATCTTTTGAAAGATTTATCAGGAATTCATCAAACAATTGTTTCTGTCGATCCATTTCATTATTGGATAATTTATCTTTTGATGCGCGTACAAGTTCAGTAAGACCATATTCATTGGTATATTGTGTATCAAAAGTACCTAATACTAATTTGCATAATTCATGGTGCATGTATTTTTCTTTTACAAATTCGTCTTTCGTCATTCCACATCCACCAATCATAATACCTTTTAAATTTTTTAATTCGGGGAGGAGTGCAACATCCACTCTTTCTGCCAATCTTACAAAGAAATTATTGATAGTAACATCACGCAATCTTTCAAATCGTTGTGCGGATTGTCCACCCTGACTATGCTTGCTTGCTACAAGTGAATCTAAAGATCCAGAGACATGGATATTAGATCCATTTAGGATTCCCCAACATGCCTCTTGAAGATCCAGTACTATCAGACCATAGAGATCTCCATTTGTGGATAAACTCTCAGCATTTTCAATTTCAAATTTTGAATTGCACTTATAGCTAAATGATTTTACAGGAGTTGGTGGATTAATTGTATGATACTCAAATTCAGTTTTATCACCGCGGGTTATAACCTCTCCACAAAAAATAATTAATCCATTCTCTGGTATTAATTGCATTTGTAAAAACCGTGAAAGTATAGCATTAAGTGCGCGTTGAACATTAGTTCTTGTCTGTTTACTCTTGATATTTCCACAACCAGTTATTTCATCGCGAAGGCGATTGGTAATATCAGAAAGTTGTTTACTCCCCGGAACGTAGAGGGATATAAGTTCAGTACCGTTTCCACTCTTCTCTTTCAGTAATGAGAGAGTGCTGTTGTAATTCTGTCAATTTCCATCTTCTTCAGGCATCATAAAGATCACCACGCCCCCGGCAGGATTCGAACCTGCGGAATCCAGATTCGTAGTCTGGCACTTTATCCACTAAGTCACGAGGGCTTATTACAATTGTGTTTGCTGCTGTACATGGATTTTCACTATCACATTCCATAAATCTTTGTGTTCCCGGAGGGTCTCCGGTAATACTTCCAAGTGGAATCAGATATTTTACCATGCTTATTATATTGTAATGAATATTATTTAAACGTTGTTATAACGGGCATATCGGGAATTGAACCCGAATTTTAGGGTTAGAAGCCCCATGTGCTATCCATTTATACCATACGCCCATGGGAGTAAAGAGAATCGAACTCTCATCTCTGGTTCTCTCCGACTTTAATCTTTGGAGACCAGTTTCCTACCGTTGGAGATACTCCCGATCCGTCTGGCAGGAGTTGAACCTGCGTAAAAAATCGATCTACAGTCGATCCCGTTTCCGTTCTGGCACAGACGGATAGTAGGCGTGGGAGGGCTTGAACCTTCAACCTCTCGGATATCAGCCGAGTGCGCTGCCGAATTGCGCCACACGCCTAAAGTATGCTCGACAGGGATCGGACCTGCGAATGCAGCCTTATAAGGACTGTGTGATAACCACTACACCACGAGCATACATTCTGCCGCCGGGATTTGAACCCGGACTGCCGGATCGAAAGTCCAGCATCACTTGCCGATTAGACTACGGCAGATGCAAATGGAGGGAGTCGAACCCTCGTTGAGTGGCTGAGAACCACCCATGATTGACCTCTACACTACATTTGCCATGCATCCGGTCTGACTCGAACAGACGATCCTCTGTGTGTTAAACAGATGCGATACCACTTCGCTACGAATGCATAGTTCTCAGAGGCAGAGTTGAACTGCCGATTCTGGATCATGAGTCCAGTGTACTGACCACTATACTATCTGAGAACATGAGGCTACCAAGATTCGAACTTGGG
>Ga0209079_10000008_pt1 | contig 121396 bp, 94 predicted proteins | sample PPLLaktember2015_2_FD_187259 | JGI IMG/M metagenome (GOLD analysis project Ga0209079, IMG submission 187259) | Freshwater sediment microbial communities from Prairie Pothole Lake near Jamestown, North Dakota, USA - PPLs Lake P7 Core (6) Depth... | ecosystem: Environmental > Aquatic >... | reverse complement strand
GCTTGACGGGTCTCGAGGTACGGAGTGCCGTGACGCCCTCGTTGCGCTCCAACAGGCCTTGGCGGAAGCGGGACACACGACGGAGGTCATCTCGCTGCGAGAGAGCACGATCGCCCCGTGCCGCGGCTGTTTCGGCTGTTGGGTCAAGACCGCCGGGGAGTGCGTCATCGACGACGAGGGGCGCGGGGTCGCAAGGGCCATCGCGCGCTCGGACCTCCTCGTCTACCTGACGCCCGTGACGTTCGGCGGCGTCTCGTCCGAGCTCAAGAAGGCCCTCGACCGCATGATCCCGAACATCTCCCCGTTCTTCGCACGCGTCAGCGGAGAGACGCACCACCAGCGGCGCTATCGGAAGCCGCCGCGCCTCGTCGGGCTTGGGATTCTCCCGCGGCCGGACCGCAAGGCCGAGGCCATCTTCAAGACCCTGGTCGAGCGCAACGCCCTGAACCTGCGGACGCCACGCATGGCCGCCGCCGTCATCACTCCGACGTCCGACGTCGCGGCGACGGTATCCGCGCTCGTGAAGGCGGTGGCGTGATGGGTGAGAGAAGAGCGCTCTTGCTTGTCGGGAGCCCGCGGGGAGTCGGCCACAGCACGTCGGATGGTTTGGGAAGCGGGATCCTCGACATCTTGAAGGAGCACGGCTTCGTGACGGAGAAGCTCCACGCTCACGCCGCCGTGACGTCTCCGACGGAGCTCGACTCGGACCTCGCTACGATCGGAGCGGCCGATACGGTCGTTCTCTCGCTCCCGCTCTACGTTGACTCATTCCCCGCCCCGGTGATCGCCCTCCTCGAGCGGATTGCCGAGCAACGCATCGGAGCCGGCCGGGCTCGCCTATTCGTCGTCATCCAGTGCGGATTCCCGGAGAAGGAACAGAATGCGACCGCCCTCGCCATCGCCGAGCAGTTCGCCGTCGAAGCCGAATGGACGTGGCTTGGCGGAGTAGGTCTCGGCGCCGCGGAGTGGCAGCACAAGGATGTCGCGAGGGCGCTTGCCCCCATCGCCGAGGCGATCGCGAACGGGACTGCCATTCCCCAGCCCGTGCTCCGGAAGGCCATGCCCGCGTGGCTTTACCGACTCGGCGGGAACATCATGTGGCGGCTTGCCGCGAGAAAGCACCGCGCCACGCGCAGCCTGCGGGCCAGGCCGTACGACGACTAGTACCCCAGCGCGGCCGCAACAAGCACGCCCGTCACAGCCAGCCCGAGGAGGATCCAGAACGCGCCCCACCACGAGAAACCGCGACCGCGCGGCGGCGCCGACGTCTCGGTCCACGGTGGGCGCTCGGAGAACTCGCTGCTTCGGATCTCGCCGGACCGGCTGACATCGACCCTCTGCCCCGCCGTCACGCCCCAGGCCCCGGCGCTGTCGTCGGCCGATTCGAGCGACACGGCGCCCTCAAGCACGTCGACGGAGATCTCCTTGCCCACAGAGACGGCGCAGTCGGTTCCGAGCGACCGAACGACCACCCGGGGGCGGATCTCATACCAGTGCCCGCGGCCCTCGGCGCCGAGCAGCGCCTCGAAGTGGCCTGCACCTGACGGCGTCGTGAGCCGTGCCGTGCCGGAGGCGACGTAGACGTGCACGCGCTCCGGCGACGCATACAGGACGGTGACCTCGGTCTCCTCGAGAAGCTGAATCGTGCCCCAGAGGACGTCGCCTAGGTACAAGCCGATGACGACCCGTCCGTCGCGGCCGGTGCGAACGGGGATCGCCGTCCCGAGAGCCTGAGAGTCACCCTTGACGCGGCTCCACGACTTCGCTTCCACTCCGCGCGCGACCTCAACGCGTCCCGCCGACTGCCTCAGCTCAACCCTCGCGTTGTCGAGAGGCGCTCTGGGGATGTCCTCGAGCAGGAGGCTCCGCAGCTTCGTCCACACCGCGAGCGCTTCCGTGATCGACGGGGCCAAACTCCCAAGCATTGTCGAGTGCGTCATACCCGGGAACTTCCACTCGAGCACCCCGTTCAGATGAGCGGACGCCGCGTCCACGACGCCATCCGTCGGCGCAGTGCCGCCCACTCCGAAGGCCGACGCGACCGACGGCCGCAGGCCGATGAGGTTCGCGTACTGCACACTCTCCGCCAGATGACTGCCCGCGGCTTCGCCGGCGTTGAGATCGGCGAGGAACGTCGAGCCGGAGTAGAGTTGGTCCCCGGCCGCGCCGTGCTGCTCAAGCCACGACGAGCCGACCGCCCCAACTCGAGTCGAGAGGTACGATACCCCGTGGTTCGGAGTCCCCACCATCAGGATCCTGCGCACGTTCGTCGCGTCCATCTTCTCGGCGTAGTAACGCGAGATGACGCCTCCCATGCTGTGCGCCACGATGTCGACCCGGCCGAGCACGATCCCTGCACGAGCGTAGTCGCGGACCTGCCCTTCGATGTACTCCCCGAGCAGCCTCGACTGCGCCGGAATTGAATCGTCCTTCTTCCCTCGCGTGAAGTACTCGCTCACAACGCTGTCGAATCTGTGCTCGCGCAGATGACCGGCGAACCGAGCCCAGGTCTCCGCGCCGCCGAGGAAGCCGTGGATAAGCATGACGGGAGGCCGAACGACAAGGACCTCGACGTTGACGCGACCGGGATTCCCTTCGGTGTCCTCGTACTCGAACTCGAGCGGAACGACGGCGGCCCACACCGGCGATGCGCCCTCGTAACGGTGGACCGGGAGCGACCTCTCCAGATCCTTCGCGTCAAGATAGGCGGGCGGCTTGTAGTCAAGATGTCCTCGACCCGACGAGTCCAGGACGAGCACGAAGCCGAGTGGGGATTGTGCCGCCAGTTCGCCCAGGCGGGGCGGGCGCACCGCCACCGTCTCGGGCCGAACCCCCACGGCCGTGATTGAGAGGGCCAGTGTCGACACCCCGTCGGCGGCCACACCGAGGAACTCGACGTCACCGTCCGGGTCTGGGTCACCGTGAACCTCGATCCGTGGGCGAACGAGCCGCAGCGTGACGGTTCGCGTCGCGGATCCCGACCCGGCGCCCGCCACCTCAACGCGGAACGCTCCGCCGGCGTCGGCCTCAACGTCTCGGTCGCCGGGAACAAGGCGCACTCTGGCCCCCGCGATCGGCTTTCCAAGGTCGTCGGCAACGGTGCCGGACACGAGGAGGCGGCTGAACGCACTCGGGGCGATGTCGAGCCCGGTCGAGGCCGTAAGATGCCCTTCGGCGCTGGCGCGGACGGCGAGCGTCGCGGTCTCGTTCTCAGGCTTCTCTTGTTGCTTCTTCGACTCTGGCAGCGTCCCGCCTGCGACGAGCGTCTCAAGCGCTTGACGAAACGCCTCACGGTAGTCGCGGCAGTAGGTCATGGCGTTGTCGAGCGCGGCCTGCGCCCGCGTGGCAAGTTGCGGGGTGAAGCTCTCCTCGAAGCCCTTCGGAGCGCCCTTGTACGTATTCGAATCGATGTTCATTCCGCTCACGAAGTAGAGATAGACGTCGACCCTTTCGCCGTTGAACAACGTGACACCGCGTTCAAGGAGGACCTGCCGCTCCGCGGTCGTGTTCGTCAGGTGCCACACTCGTCCCTCGATCACGTTGTCCATCTCGATCCAGACCATGATCCGGTACCCGTATCCGACGTCCTCCGCGAATTCCCAGTAGCCACCATTGCAGACGTTGACGGCGGTATACCCGTGTGCGCAGGCCCATGCAGCAAGACCGTACAGGGGTCCGAACTCGTCCGGATCCTCGGGAATCGCGAGATCCCGGTCGATGAACCGTCGGGCCCGTGCGGCGTCTCTCTCCAGCCAGTCCCACTTGGCGCGCGCCTCATCCTCGGGAGTCAGGGAATACGTCGAGCAAGGGGTCGTTTTCGTGGTCCGATAGGGTCCCCCCGGCCCTTCGCAGTCAATCCACTCCTCGTCGGCCGCTCCTGCAAGAGCCGCCATCAGTCCGGCTGCCAGCACAAGCGCAATACACCCCAGGCTCCGCATGTCGCCCTCCCCACGCACGGCTTGCCTTGCGGGCAGTCTAGCACTGGACCGTTCTTCTCGGCCAGCAGCCAGCCGCGCTGTTCAGCGACGGCACGTACACGCGTCAAGCCGAAGCGCAAAGAGACAATGCCTGGGGAACGTGTATCATCTAAGGCAAGATGAGCCCTTCTCTTATACACATAGGTACGGCCTTCGCCACAGGAATCGCGTTCGAGCGACTCGCGCCGTTCGCTCTGAGTTCCGCCGCGCTGCTCGGGCTCGCGGCGAGTGCGATGCTCCTGTTCGTGACTCTTGCCAGGTTCAAGCGCGAGTCCATTGTCGTCCTCTGGCTCGCTGTCGGTACCCTCGGCGCGCTCCGCGCCGAGAGCGTCGAACGGTCGTACGACCGCCTCTACGATCGGGCTTCGTCGCTCCAAGAAGTCACAGGAATCGTCGTCTCGTACCCCGACTCGCAGCAGGGGAGGTCCAGTTTCACGTTCGCCCCGGACAACCTCCCCGCGCGCCTTCGGGTCACGCTCTTCTGGGACGAGGGCGCACCCGCGAGCGTGCTCTATGGCGACCGGCTCCGACTGCGCGGCTCCGTCAAGGCCCCACCGCAGTTCGAGGACTTCGACTACCGCGCCTACCTCGCCGAGCAGGGCGTCTTCGCCGTGATGAGCGTTGACGGGGTCCTGGGAGTTCTGCGCCTGGGACAGGGTGTAAGCTCCGTCTTTCGCGCGGGGAACGCCGTCCGCGACCGCTTGCTCCGTCGGCTGGACGGCGCCCTCTCCGCCGAGAACGCCGCGCTCGCCCGCGGCCTTCTCTTCGGAGAGACGGCCGCGCTTTCGGACGAGGTGTCGGATGCGTTTCGCCGCACGGGGCTTTCTCACGTCCTCGCCATCTCGGGAATGAACCTCGCGATCCTCCTCGCCGGAGTCTGGTTCGTGCTTCGCTTCATCGGTCTGCGGCCCGCTGCGGCGTACCCACTCGTTGGAGTGAGCGTTCTCGCCATCCTCTGGCTCGTGGGGCTCCCGGTAAGCCTTGTTCGCGCCGCCATCATGTTTGGGTTTCTTGCTCTCGGGAGCGTTCTCGCCGACCTTGGTTTCGTGCTTCGCCGCTCGGTTCACCTGAGTCACGGACTCGCAGCCGCCGGCCTCGTGATCCTTGCCATCCGCCCGACGGCCATCTTCGACGTCGGGTTCCAGCTGAGCTTCGGCGCCACGGCCGCGATCCTCGCGTGGGCCGCTCTCTCCTCCGAGTCCTCGAGATCGGCAGGCAAACGCTCGTGGCACGACCTTCTTCGGAGAGCCGCGGCGTATGGGTCCGACCTTGTGGCGGTCTCGTTGGCCGCTCAGGCAGGGACGGCGCCGTTTCTCGCGTGGCAGTTCGGGATGCTCTACCCCCTCGGACTTCTCGCGAATCTCCTGGTCGTTCCCTTGGCGACGCTGGCTCTCTGGGCCGGCGTCGTCACCGTCTTCCTCTCGGCTACGCCTCTCTTCTCCCTGTTCGCGCGTGTGTTCGGAGCGCTCCTCACGGCGATGACGTGGATCGTCACTGCGCTCGGCCGGCTGCCGCTCACCTCCATCCCGGTCGGCGCTGCATTCGGCGCCGTGCTCGCGGCTTTCGCCTTGTACGCGTTCGCGGTCCTCTCCATCGCTCGCCGGACGACGGGACTGGCTGACCCTGTCCCGTGATCGGCGCTGCGAACCCGTTCCTCGACATACTCCTCTCGTCCCGCTAGTCTGGTGGTCGTCCCGCGCAGGTCGGCGCGAGAGGAGGCTCCATGCTCGACGGGTTCTCCCAGATGTCCCCAATGCTTCAGGCGTTCCTCGCCACGGTCTTCACGTGGTTCGTGACGGCGCTCGGCGCCTCGCTCGTCTTCTTCTTTCGGGAGATCGAGCGGCGGGTTCTCGACGCCATGCTCGGGTTCGCCGCCGGAGTGATGATCGCTGCCAGCTTCTGGTCGCTCCTCGCGCCGGCGATCAAGCTCTCGGCGGACTCGGGCCTGCCGAGCTTCCTCCCCCCGGTCGTCGGATTCCTCGCCGGAGGAGCGTTCTTGTGGGCCATCGACCGAATCCTTCCGCACCTCCACATCGGGTTCCCGATCGAGGAGGCGGAAGGTATCAAGACGCCGTGGCGTCGCAGCGTCCTCCTCGTCCTCGCGATCACGTTGCACAACATCCCGGAGGGGCTCGCCGTCGGCGTGGCGTTCGGCGCTCTGGCCGCGGCCCTTCCGGGCGCCTCGCTCGCCGGGGCGGTCGCGCTCGCCCTCGGCATCGGGATCCAGAACTTCCCGGAGGGCGCCGCGGTGTCGGTGCCGCTTCGACGCGAAGGGCTCGGGCGATTCAAGAGCTTCTGGTACGGCCAGCTGTCGGGAGTCGTTGAGCCGATCGCCGGCGTGCTCGGCGCGGCGACGGTCGTCCTCGCCCGGCCGGTGCTTCCGTACGCGCTTGGGTTCGCCGCGGGCGCGATGATCTACGTCGTGGTCGAAGAACTGATTCCAGAGGCCCAACGGGAGCAGAACACCCACATCGCCACGTTCGGCGCGATGCTCGGATTCGCCGTGATGATGGTCCTCGACGTCGCGCTGGGGTAGCGGCTACGCTTCCGATGTGGAGAACGTCTTCCCGTCCTCCTTGCAGAGGATCTGCACGACGTGCCGCCCTGTCGACACGGCCGGCGGTAAGCCGCCGCCTGGGGCGATCCACTGGCCGACCATGTAGAAGTTGGCGAGCCCGGGGAGCGTCTTCGGCAGTCCCGCACCTAGCGACTTGGCGTTCGGTAGCCATCCTTCGTAGCTCCCTTTCCAGTTGCCGGTGTAGCGCTCCCACGTGACGGGTGTCGCGACATCGCGCATCTCGATCTTGCCGCGGATCCCGGGAAGCCGCTGTTCGAGCGCGTCGATCACTCGCTCCGCCGCCAGTTCCTTCTCCGCGCGGTAGCGGACCGGATCCTCGCGCAGGGCCTTCCAGCGATCGTAATCCGAGCTCAACATGACGATGGCTGCGGTCTTGCCCTTCGGCGCAAGGGAGCGATCGAAGTTGTAGACGTGAATCGAGAGCCGACCGCGCGCTTCGCCGTCGATCTCGACCTTCGGGTCGAGCGGGAAGCTGATCCCCGAGTTCGTCTCTGGCAGGTTGCCGAGCGGATCGGCGATTCCGAGGGCGACGTACAGCAGGGGCGGGAACGGCGTCATTCCGCCTTCGTACGGCTTCCGCACCTCGCTGTTCACGTAGCGGCCGTCGAGCATGCCGAAGATCGTCGTATGCCCGTCCGCAGCTGAGATGACGGCGTCGGCGCGATGCTCGCTCCCATCCGCGAGTCGTACACCGACGGCTCGGTTGCTCTCCGTGAGGATCTTCTCAACTCGCGCCGAGTATCGAATCTCGCCACCCAGGGCCAGGAAGCGCTTCTCGATGTTCCGTACGAAGGGAAGCGAGCCCCCCAGCGGATATCCGGCGGACTTCGTCGCCTGCCACATGAGGGGGAAGATCAAGCCGAGCATCGGCCACGACTCGGCTTCGCTCGCCATGCTCGAGAACGCTTCCTTCAGAAGAGGGCTCTTGAGGCGCTTCGCGAAGTCTTGGACGCTCATCCGGCCCCACTTCGCAAACGTCGGCAGCAGGGGCACGATCCGCGCAAACCCCGAGACCTTGTCTGCGATCGTGGCCAGCTCGGGCGCCTTCTCCGGCGACATGTCGAAGCGGGAGAGTCGGCGGATTGCGTTTGTGAGCGAGCGAATCGCCTTGCCGTCCTCGGGCCCGAGCTCAAGAAGGTGCTTCTCGAATCGGTCGACGTCGCGGTAGAAGATAAGCGCGCGTCCGCCCTTGAATTCGGCGCGCGTGAACTCGTCTTGGTCAATGATGGTTAGGCCTTTGAGCGCGCCCACTTCGCGCCACAGCTTGTTGTACGAGGACGCGGGACTCGTCCCAACGAGCCAGTGGATGCAGCTGTCGATCGTGTATCCGTTTCGTTGCCACGCCGTGCACACGCCGCCCGGGAGGTTGTGCATCTCGAAGATCGTGGCCTTGTACCCGTTCATCTGCGCGTAGCAGCCGGCGCAGAGCCCCGCGACGCCTCCGCCGATGATGGCGATCGATTCTCTCTGCGTGCGTGTTTGCGCTCCACCCATGAGTCCCTCCTCGTCAGCAGCTGCCAGGCTACTCCACCGGGGAAGACGACGCAACAGGAGTCGGTTGCCGAACGATCCGGCCGGGCGAGTCTAGTCCTCAGGTGCTTCGTCCCGTGCGTGGACCGCCAACGAATGCGTCTCGGCGGGAGCGCCTTCGGGGTCGATCCGACGGCGAAACGCCTGGCGGGGAATCCCGCTCGGCCCCGGCGCGACAGTCTCGGCGGGAGTGAATCCCGTTCGCACGTAGAACCGACGTGCCGGCTCGCCGCCCCGGACTCCGGGTCCGAACGTGATCACGACGAGTTCCGCAGGAGACGGGATCTCGCGGGCAACGTGCTCGACGAGCGCTGTGCCAAGTCCGCTTCGCCGGTGCGACTTCGCAACGACCAGCCAACCGATCCGATACACGGGCGGTCGCGGTGAGAGAAGAAGACCAGCGAGAAGCCGCGAGCCGGCGGAGCCGTCGCCCTCTCGGATGCAGTAGGCCGTTCCCCGGGCGATGTTGCGCGACAGCGCCCTCCGGAAAACCGGATCCTCCACCATCGGCCCAAACAGCGGTTCGACCTCGGCGGCGAGGTCCAGCCAGGGCGTCAAATCCTCTCGTTGGGCACGGCAGATGCGCATTGTGTCTCCCGGGCGGGACCGTCACGTCCCGTCTGTCCGAAGGATACAGGAGCCGCGGCCGCGAGGTCCGCGATCTCGGACCTCCGCGCCGCGAAGCGCGGCACCCCGCAGAGGCTCACATGTCTGGCCTGCTCCCGCTCGAGCGGAGACGATGACGAAACTGCCCGCCGTATCATCCGGGCGGAGGTGCTCCATGACGAAACGCAAGCTCGACCTCAAGGTGATGAAGAACCTTGTCTTTCCTTACCTTCCTACGCTCGTGGGCGTGAACATCGACGAGAAGCCGAACTACATCGCCATCGGCCTCATCGGCTGGCTGTGCTACGACACAATGGCGGTCTCGGTGGGACACCAGCAGTACTCGCGGAGAGGGTTCGACGAGAACCGGACCTTCAGCGTGAACCAACCCGGAGCCAAGCTCGTACGCGAGCTCGACTTCTGTGGGATGGCGAGCGGTCGAACGGTCGACAAAGCAGCGCTGTTCGAGACGTTCTACGGAGAGACGAAGACAGCGCCGATGATCGCCGAGTGCCCCGTGAACATCGAATGCCGCGTGGTGGAGACCTTGATTCGCCCTGTGCACACGGTGTTCCTGGGGGAGGTCGTCTCCGTGCACGTGAGTGAGGACTGCATGACGAACGGCATCATGGACGTCACCCGCATCCAGCCGATCTTCTATGCACCCGATCCCAGCGAAGGCAAGCAGGTCCACAGCTACTGGACGCTGGGCGACCGGATCGGCCGCGCGTACGAAGTGGGAAAGGATCTTCGCCCTACGTAGACCCGCGGCGCCGTGCGGCCGAGGGCGTGTGGCGTGCGTCGGAGTTGTCCTTGCGCCCCCTCGGGACGCTAGAATCGGGGAGCGGGAGGGGAGAAGCGATGAGACGTCTTGCGGTGTTCGTTGTGGCGGCGGTCCTAGTCGGGGTCGGCGGGTGTTTCGGACCGGTGGTCCCGCCGATCGCAGGGTTCACGGCGTGTCTCAACGGGTGGCAGGGACTGCTGGAGATGCAGTTCAGTTCGACATCATCGACGATCGGGAATCACTGGATCACGCTGTACTCGTGGGACTTCGGCGACGGCGAGACGGCGGATGACTACGGCGGATGGGTCAGCCACCTTTACGCAGAAGAGGGGACGTACACCGTGCGGCTCACGGTGACCGACGACCGCGGGCTCACGGCGAGCACGGAACAGAGCCTCGACATCGCCGTTCCGGCCGTCATCGGCGACGTATCGATTGCCGGCGGCTCACCGTGGCGGGCGGTCGGAGAGGTCGAGAACCGATCCGACTCCCTGCTGGTCTCCGTCACGATCAAAGTCAAGTTCTACGACTCCGACGGGGTGAGAATCGGCGAAGGAACCACCGACGTGACGGAGATCGACGCTGGCGAGCACGTCCGGTTCACGGTGGAGGGGCCGTCGTACCCGGACGTCGTGGCGTCCGTTCACGCCTCCGTGACGGCCTACGTAACCGAGTGCTCGGGAACGTACCCCGTTCCGGTGGACGGCAAACCCTAAGCCCGACTTCAGGCTGCGGAGCTTCGAGCTGCTACGCTCGAACAAGCCGCGGGTCGAGCGTCCGACCGAGCGAGACGACGACGGGGGCGAAGTGCCGCATCCAGAACCGGGCGGCCGGGCCGTTCGCCGTCTCGAAGTCCACGGAACAGCGGACGTAGCCTTGTTCGCGCCCCCAGTCGACGGCGCGTGCCAAGAGCGCAGTCGCAACGCCTTCTCCCCGCGCCGCCGGCGTCGATGCAAGCCTCTACCTGGTCGGCCGCGGCGCCCACGGCGGCTTCCCGCCCTTCGTCGACGGTCTTGTGAAGGCGTTCTTCGACCGGGCCCTCCGGCCCTAGAGAAGACCGTCGCACTCACTTGCAGCTCGCGCGGGGAACGAGGGGTGGATACGATCCGAACTCAGGCGCGGCGGCGCATCCGCCTCACCCGAGCAAAGGAGGAAGCGTGCTCACCGGGTCTTCGATCATCCTGAGAACGTTCCGAGAACCCGATCTGGAAGGCCTCTACGACCTGATCGCCGACGTTCGAACCATCGGGGATCACTGGCCGCTCAGGATCGGCTCGGAGTCGGAGTGGCTGAAGCGATTTCGAGAGAACGGTTGGTGGACGGAGGACTTTGGGCGCCTCCTCGTCACCGACCGCGCGGGAGAACGCCTGGGGTTCGTGAACTACTACAAGCCCTCCCACAGCTACCAAGGGCTCGAGATCGGGTACCGGGTCTTCCGCCCCGAGGACCGCGGCCGGGGCGTCATGGGCGAAGCGATTCCGCTCTTCGTCGCCTACCTGTTCGAAGCGAAGCCGATCGAGCGGATCCAAGCGCTCGCCCACCCCGAGAATCGGGCGTCGTGCAGGCTCCTCGAGCGGTCGGGGTTCACGTTCGAGGGGACGGTTCGGCGCGCGCACTTCGATCGCGGCACGTTCCACGACCTCCGGATGTACTCGATCCTGCGCACGGAAGCGCCGAGACTGTCTACGCTCTTGGCTCCTGTGTAGGGAACGCCCCCTCTCCGGGGACACCCGCGGCAGTGGGTTTCGCGGCGAGGTTCTCGTAGGATTGCTCTCGGGACGGTCTCCGCGCGCAAAGTCCGGCTCGTCGCGCCCGGCAAGCAAGACGGAGGAGATCGATGTCGGTTCGATGGATCGTGATCTTCGGGGTCGTCCTCTTGGGGCTGTTCCTCCTATTCCCGCCGTCCGCCGAGCGCGGCGACCACGCGGGCGTGCCGAGTCTCGAGAACGCCGACCCGCTCGGCGATCTCTCGGGGGTGGTGTTCCGGGAGTTCGTCGAGGAGTCGTACCGGCGCATCCAGCGTCGAGATCCCGACACCCTCGTCTCGAGCGGCGTCGCACGGGACTACGGAGTTCAGGATCTCGGAACGTGGAGCGACCGCACCCGGGACTACCTCCAGGGGACGTACACCCTCGAAAGGGAGGCCCAGAAGGCACTCCGGGCCCGCGATCGTGCGGCGCTCGGCGCCGAGGATCGTTTGACCTACGACGTCTACGAGTGGTACCTCGACGACCGCATCCGATGGCACGGCTTCGCGGACGTCGACTACTGCAACAACGCATACGACCTGCAAAGCGCTGTGTTCGGCTTCATGACCACGTTCCCGTTGGCGACCGCATCCGACGCTGCGGCGTACCTCCGTCGCTTGGCGACATTCGACGAGTGGATGGACCAGGCCATCGAGGGATTCCGCCGCCGAGAGGCCGCGGGGGCTCTCCCGCCCTCGCTGCTCCTTCGGCAGGCGCTCGCCGCGACAGCGCAAGCACTGCCGGCGGACGAGGCCGGAGCGCGGAACCCCGAAGACTCTCCGTTGTACACCGCGTTTCGCGATCGACTGCAGGCGGCCGGGTTTGCCCAGTCGGACAGCGAGTCGTGGCTTGCAGAAGCCCGGACAAGCCTCGCCGAGGCAGTCATTCCCGCGTTCGGCCGCCTCGCGACGTACATCGCGGAGCAGCAAGGCCGCGCAGGCGACGCCCTGAGCGCCGGACGACTCGCGAACGGTGAAGCGTTCTACGCCGCATCGCTCCACCACCACACGACAACCGACTGGTCGCCGCAGGCGATCCATGAACGAGCCCGCGCCGAAGTCGCTCGGATCGCCGGCGAGATGAGATCCTGCACGGAGGCGATGGGATGGCCCGCCGACCTGACGGCCTCCGAGATCGACCAGCGAATCTCCGAGGCGAATGTCCCCATCGAGGGCGACGCCCTCCTCGCCGAGTACCAGCGCCTGATCGACCGCGCCGGCGCGGCGTTGCCGGCGCACTTCGCTCGTCTCCCCAAAGCCGGCGTCGTCCTGGAGGTCGATCCGAACGCCACGTTCGCCTACTACGCCGGACCGGCGCTCGACGGTTCGCAGCCCGGTCGCGTCGTCACGAACCTCGTGAGCGCGATCCCGTATACCCCGTACGACGAGCCGGTTCTCATGCACCACGAGTCGGTCCCCGGCCACCACCTCCAGATCGCGCTCGCCCTGGAACTCGACCTCGTCAACGTGCGCCGCGACACCCTGACCAGCCTCTACGACTGGCATCCCTCGTTCCAGCCCTACGTCGAGGGGTGGGCCCTCTACGGGGAAGGACTCGCGGCGGAGATGGGACTCTACGACGACGATCCACTCGGGAACCTGTGCCGGCTGCGCCTCGAGCTCCAGCGAACCGCGCGGAGCGTCGTCGACACTGGGATTCACGCGTACGGCTGGACGTGGGACGATGCAGCGAACTACCTCGAGACCGTGACGGGAGCACATCCACGCCCCAGCGCCGCGCTTCGCTACTTCACCCAACCCGGCCAATCGTGCGGCTACACGCTGGGGATGTGGACGATCCGCGACGCGCGCCGGCGCGCGATGGACCGGCTGGGCGACGCGTTCGACCTCCGGGAGTTCCACCGCGTCGTTCTCGAGGCCGGTCCGATGCCGCTCGCGCTCCTCGATCGGTGCGTGGACGAGTGGATTGAAGAGCGACTCGCCGCCCCGTTCTCTCCCCGTCCCTAATCCCGTCGCGCAGCATCGCGCCGATTGTTCGCACCCAACTCCTCCTCACCTACTGGATCTGCGCCAAGCCGCGTCGGGACGCGGAGCGAGCGGCGAACGCGAGGCGAAAGCCGCTATCGTACTACATTCGACGCGACGGCGGGCCGGGGGGCGAAGGGACAAGCTCGAGCTGATCGTCCGTCCACGCGCCCCGCACCGAGATCCTCGGACTTGACAGGGGCGGAAGACGTGATAGGCTCATATGTAACCTGGATCACATTCCGGGTCCGCGCGTTTCGGGAGACCCTCGGCTCTGGGCGCGGAACGGTACCCCGAGGGAAGGAGATAAACACAATGAAGCGAACTGCTTCTTTCGCAATCGCGCTTTGCGCTTTGGTTAGCCTTGCGTTGGTTCTGATGTTGGCTGGATGCGGCGAGAAGGCCTCGACGACATCCACGACGAAGCCGGCAGCCACGGCGACAACGTCGACGACGAAGCCGGCGACCACGGCGGCCGCCCCGGCAACGACCACCAAGCCGGCAACCACGGCCACGACACCGGCGACGACCACCACGAAGCCGGCGACCACGGCCACGACGCCGGCAACCACGACCACCACGAAGCCGGCGACAACCACCACAACGCCTGCGACAACCACCACGACGAAGCCGGCGACCACAACGACAACGACCACGACCGCTCCTGCGGCAACCGTGACGGTGACAACCCCGGCGACGACCACCACGGTCACGACCCCGGCGGGAACCGCGACGGTGACAACCCCGGGAACGACCACGACGGTCACGGCCCCGACCGTGACGCAGTCGCCGTCGACGACGGCGCCTGCAGCGCCGGCCGCGACCACAACCGCGCCTGCGACGACGACCCCGAAGCCGTAGGCTACTGCTCAAACGCACCCAAGCGGGTGTCGAAGCGGAGCGCCGAGGCTCAAACGGAGCCGCTCCGAAGTCAAGGAGGAGGAGAGGGTGCAGCATCGAGCCGGTCAGGCGTACGCCCTGGTGGGGCTGCTGATCCTCGCCGTTGCTCTCCTGTGCGTCGGGGGATGCACGGAGAAGGCGGCAAAGACGACGCCAAGCCCCACGGCGGCTTCGCCGACGGCTACGCCCTCCACGACAGGCTCGACCGCGGCCAAACCCTCGACCGCAACCGCTTCGACACCTGCTTCCACACCGCCCAAAGCACAGACCGCTGGCAAGCCGGCCCCCGAGCCGGCCTTCTTGTCGCCGGGTCAGGTCTTGGCGTGGAAGCGTGGCGGGACAACGTACAGCCTCTGCGACCGGCTGACCATCTACGCCGACGGCCGGGCCGTGGCAACCTCCTGCAAGGGCCAAGGGGAAGCGGAGCGCGGAAGCCTGATGCTCAATGAGGCGCAGCGGAATCAGCTGAACGAGTGGTTGCGCACGCTCAAGCCTCTCGATCGGGAAGAAAGCGGAGACACGACTGCGAACGCAGTCCCCGGGCGTCTCGCGATCGTGGGCTCGGGCGATCGGGATGCCACAACCTCGGACGTGGCAGCTCTTCGCGGCTTCGCCGCCACCCTCTTCGAACAGGCCGTGCGAGCCGGCCTCTCCATACCTGCCCCGGCGACACCGCAGAGCGACTCGAAGTCCGAAGTCACCTTCTAGCAGCCCGCGACCGCGGCGCCGGCCGGCTCGTCGCTCATAGCCGTTCGATGCTATGCTGTCGGTCTGTGAGCGCAGGACAAGGAAACGGCGGGCCCACCCACGGGCGAGCGACGATCCGCGCACTCGTGTTCGACTTCGACGGCCTGATCCTCGATACCGAGACCCCCCTTCAGCTGTCCTGGGAGGAGATCTACTCCCAGGTTGGGCTCTCGGTTCCTCCGGCTCACTGGGCGTCTCTTCTCGGAGCCGCCGCAGACCCTCCGGAGGCGTATGCCCTCCTAGAGAAGCACCTCGGGCATTCCATCGACCGTGAGGCAGTCCGTCGGAGGCGATTGCGGCGCGAGCACGAGCTCCTGGCCGCGGAGGCGATCCTCCCCGGCGTCACGGAGCTGATCCGCGAGGCTCAATCCCGGGGCCTGGGCCTGGCGGTCGCCTCGAGTTCCGACCGCGCGTGGGTCGAAGGACACCTTCGAGCATTCGGCCTCCTGTCAAGCTTCGACGCCCTCCTGTGCGCCGAAGACGTCACGCTCGTCAAGCCCGATCCCCAGCTCTACACGGCGGCCTTGTGCGCCCTCGGCGTCCGCGCCGACGAGGCCATCGCGTTCGAAGACTCGGCCCACGGCGCCGAGGCGGCCCGACGCGCCGGCCTCTTCGTGGTCGTCGTCCCCAATCGAGTGACTCGACACGCCACCTTCCCAAACGCTGATTTGGTCGTCAATTCCATCGCCGGGCGATCTCTGGACGAGTACATCCACGCGGCGGAGAAGGGCAAACGCAAGTCCGCAGGCTAGGCGGATCATAGCCAGGCGCTATAATGAGGACGGGAGGGCACATGAAACGTTCACTCCGTTGGGTTTGGTTGCTGTTGATGGTGGGAGCACTGGCAGCCGTGGGGGGATGCAAGTTGTTCAACGCCGACCCTGTCGCTGACTTTGACTGGTCGCCAAACGAGCCGCTGGCGCGCGCGGAGGTCGAGTTCGAGGACGACTCGACGGACGAGGGCGGGCTGTTCGGTGGTGGCGGCATCGTCTCGTGGGATTGGGATTTCGACGACGGCGATTCGGCCAGCGGCCGGAACCCAACGCACGAGTTCGAGACGAGCGGCGACTACGACGTGACCTTGACGGTGACCGACGGGGGCGGGAAGTCCAGTATCGTCCAGAAGACGGTCGAGATCACAGCGAGTCTCGACGGCACATGGCGCGGGAACATCATTGACAACAACGGAATCGCCAACGACATGGAACTCGTCATCCGCCACTCTGCGACCGGTGGAATCTCGGGGGAGTGCTACATGCTCGGCGCGGAGCTTGCCTGCGACGCGATGTCGTTTGACCCCACGACGAAGCGGGTCCGGTTCAACTTGGTGGATCTCGGCATCCGTCTAGATGGGACACTCGATGCGTCCGAGACGCGGATCGAAGGCGATTGGTACATCCTCGGCGCGCCTGTTCAAATGTGGGGCTGGGACGTCTCGCTTCAGTAGCCCGTCAGCGGGATTCTGACTAGCACTCCCGAGAGCCGCAGCCTGCAGTGCAGGCTCTAGGCTGCGGCTCTCTTCTCTCTCCGCAGCGCGGAAAGGCAACCTTGCCTGGCATCGAACGCATCGAACTCGCGCCGGGGTATTCCATCTCCCGAGTCATGAAGGGCTCGTGGCAGCTGGCCGGGGGTCACGGCGACATGGACGTGGCCGGTGCAGTTGCCGACATGCGCCGCTTTGTCGAGGCCGGCATCACGACCTTCGACTGCGCCGACATCTACACCGGCGTCGAGGAGCTGATCGGCGCCTTCCTGCGCGTCTCGCGCGACGCCGTACGATCGGGCGAAGTCCCTCCCATCCAGGTGCACACGAAGTGCGTCCCCGATCTCGATCGGCTCCCGACGCTCTCCCGGCTCGATGTCGAGGCGACCGTCGACCGGTCGCTCCGGCGCTTGGGGGTCGAGCAGCTCGACCTCGTCCAGCTCCACTGGTGGGACTACTCCATCCCCGGGTACGTCGACGCCGCCCAATGGCTCCACGATCTCGAGAAGCGAGGCAAGGTCCGCCACCTCGGCGTGACGAACTTCGACGTCCCGCATCTCGAGGAGATCCTCGACGCGGGAATCCCTGTCTTGTCAAACCAGGTCCAGTACTCGCTGCTCGACCGACGCCCCGAGCCGGAGATGGCGAGCTTCTGTCGAACCCACGGGATCTCTCTTCTGTGCTACGGAACGGTCGCCGGCGGGCTCCTGTCGGACCGGTACCTGGGCGCCGCGGAGCCGTCTCCGCCCTACGAGAATCGCTCTCTCACGAAGTACAAGCTCATCGTCGACGAGTTCGGGGATTGGCGGCTGTTCCAATCGCTGCTCGAGACCGTGCGCGCGATCGCCGACCGCCACGGGGTGAGCCTCTCGGCGGTGGCATCGCGCTACGTCCTGGAAAAGCCGGCGGTCGCCGCCGTGATCGTCGGCGCGCGCAACGATCGTCACGTGTCGGACATCGCGGGGCTGTGCTCGTTCCGCTTCGACGCAGCGGACTTCGCGGCGCTCGGCGACGTCCTGCGCCGCGCCCGCGGCCCGAAGGGTCCTGTCTACGGCCTCGAGCGGATCCGCGACGGCGCGCACGGAGCGATCATGCGCTACAACCTTCAGAAGGAGACGCCGACGTAGTCCTTCTGTGCACGGCGTCGCCGGAGTTGAGATTCCTGGGCTGCGCGGTATACTGAAGTGCGTTGTTGGTAGTTTGCAGTCGCTTTCTTGGAGTTCAGTCCTTCTGCAACCCACGGAGAACGTCCTGCTTCACTAAAGCTCCCAGCATCGAGGAAGGTGTTTAGTATGTCCGATCGCGAAACGGGTACCGTCAAGTGGTTCAACGACGCGAAGGGGTTTGGCTTCATCTCGCGAGAGCAGGGTGAAGACGTCTTCGTGCATTTCAGTTCGATCCGCGGCGCCGGCTTCAAGTCGTTGGCGGAGGGTCAGAAGGTCGAGTTCACGTTGGGTCAGGGACAGAGAGGTCCGCAGGCCGTCGACGTGACGCCCGTTCTCTAGGAACGAGCCGTACGCAAGGCTTCCACGCGGCGCACTTCGGTGCGCCGCTTTTACTTTCGTACGCCGAACGCGCTGCGTCGGTCACGCCAACGTCCTGTATGATGCGGCGTTGCGCTAGGCGGCGACTTCGAGCCGGGTGCCTCTGAAGAGCGCTCGAGGTCAGCCACGCTCACCCACAGGAGGAACCGATGAAGATCACGTTCTGCGGCGCGGCGGGAACGGTCACGGGTTCGTGCCACCTCGTGGAGACGAATGGGCTTCGCGTCCTACTCGACTGCGGGCTGTTCCAGGGGAGCCGCGAGGTCGACGACCGCAATCGCAGTCCGTTTCCGTTCGACCCTGCCGAGCTCGACTTCGTCCTCCTCTCGCACGCCCATCTCGATCATGCCGGCCTGCTCCCCCGTCTCGTGCACGACGGGTTCGCCGGCCGCATCCTGTGCACGCCTCCAACGGCCGACATCGCCAAGCTCATGCTTGCCGACTCGGCCCACCTCCAGGTTGAGGAAGCCGCCTACCGCGCCCGCAAAGCGAAGCGCCGCGGCGAGGCCGGAATCCCGCCCCTCTACGACATGGACGACGTCCTCCGCTGCGTCGACCGGTTCCGCCCGGTCGGCGGATACGACGTTTCCACAGACCTCGAGAAAGGGATATCGTGCGTCTTCCACGACGCCGGCCACATCCTCGGCTCGGCGTGCATTGAGCTTCGCACGTCGAACGGACGGCTCTTGTTCAGCGGCGATCTCGGCAACCGCCACCAGCCGATCGTCCGGGATCCCAGCACGCCGCCGCGCGTCGACGTGGTCCTCGTCGAGTCGACGTACGGCGATCGCCTTCACCGATCGATCGCGGACTCCGTCGCGGAGCTTCGCAGCGCGATCCATGAGGTCATCCCCGGCGGCGGGAACGTCCTTGTCCCGTCGTTCGCCCTGGAGCGGGCACAGGAAGTCCTGTACGAGCTCTTCCTCCTGTGGACTCGCGGCGATCTCCCGCAATGCCGAATCTACCTCGACAGCCCGCTCGCAACGTCGACGACCCGCGTGTTCGCGCGGTTTTCCGACTACTTCGACGACGAGGGCAAGAAGGTGTTCTCCAAGCGGCCGAACCCCTTCGAGTTCCCGCTCCTTCACTACACCCAGACGACCGACGAGTCGAGGCAGATCAACGCCCAACCGGGCGGCAACGTGATCATCGCCGGAAGCGGAATGTGCAACGGCGGAAGGATTCTGCACCACTTGCGCCACAACCTCTGGAACGCCTCCGCCGGGGTCGTGTTCGTCGGATACCAGGCCGTAGGAACCCTCGGTCGACGGATCGTCGAGGGCGCAAGAGACGTGAACCTCTTCGGAGAGGAGATCGCCGTCCGCGCCAAGGTATGGACGGTCAACGGCTTCTCGTCGCACGCCGATCAGCCGATCCTGATGGACTGGATCGGCAAGGCCATGCCTCGCGACCTGTTCCTCGTCCATGGGGAGTCGAAGGCTCAGGCTGCCCTCCAAAGCAAGATCCAATCGGAGCTTGGGATTGCTCCGCGCATCCCCGCGTGGAGGGAGACGGTGACGGTCTGACCGCCCGCCCCGGCGGCCTCGGAGCTTGGAGACGCTTCCGAGACGCTGGCGCTCCAGAATCGGTGCGGTGGAGTGATGCTGCGGCCGAGACTTCGCCTCTGACCGTCCCGATGAGGTTGTTAGCTCGCGCCGCAGCGTTCTCCACTCTATCACTTTTCGCTAGTTCTTGGAAGCCTGCGGAGTCCAATTCGAAGAGGTATGATCCGCCGTCTTCCACGGGTCGTCCGTTTCCTACGGTTCGCTACAAGGAGCAGCAAGCCATGAGTCTGTTCAAGGCTCCGAGCCGAGATGAGATCCTGACCGCGCACCCGATCCGCATGATGGTGCGGATCGGCGCTCCCGCCGTCGTTTCGTCCGTGCTCTTCTCGCTCTACAACCTCACGGATGCGTACTGGATCGGCCACCTCCAGGGCGCGAGCGCCATCAGCGCCATGGCGGGCATCCAGAGCTCCTGGCCGTTCGTCTGGTTCACGATCTCCCTGATCGCGGGGTTCGCGGGCGCCTCCGTCAGCGCTCTCGTCGCACAGAACATCGGGGCAAACCGCTCCGAGGAAGCCAACCACGCCCTCAACCAGCTGTTCTTGGTTGGTCTGCTGGCCGGCTTCATCGTCGCCGTCGTCGGATCTGTCGCCGTCCAGTTCGTCCTGCCGTCGTTCTTCACCGACCCGGCCGTGGCCCGCGAGATGACCACGTACTTGCGGATCATCTTCCTGGGAGTCCACACGATGCTGCTTCCCGGTCTCGCCGCGTCGGCGTTCTCGGCTTCCGGAAACACGCTCTTGCCGGTGTTCGTCAATCTTGTCGGGGTCAGCATCAACATCCCTCTTGACCGGGTCTTGGTCCTCGGCTGGACGGGGTCGCTCGGCCCCTTCGGCCACATCGCGATCCCCCAACTCGGGATCGCCGGCGCCGCCTACGCGACGCTCATCGCCCAGGGGGTGTCGACCCTCATCTTCCTCACGCTCCTCGCCCGTGGGCGAAGGGGCCTGCGGCTGGAGCGACGGCTCATGCGCCCAGATGGAAGCCTGTTGGCAAAGGCCTTCCGCATCGGCTTCCCCGCAGGTCTCGGCCAGTCAACGGTCGCCTTCGGGTTTGCGATCATGGTGGTCGTCATCAGTCGGCTCCCGAACAGCGCGGTGGCGCTGGCCGGGTATGGAGTGGCGGATCGGATCTTCGGTCTCCTGTTCATTGCCACCGACGGGCTCGGCGTCGGCTTGACGACGATGGTCGGCCAGGCCATCGGAGCCGGGCTTCTCGACCGAACCCGCGTCCTCGTCAGCAAGGGCATCCGTGCGCTGCTTGTGGTCGTGCTCGTGGAGGCCGTCGTCCTCTACATCGCGCGCCGCCCGCTCGTCGCGGTGTTCTTGGCAGGCGACACTGATGCGGTCCGCGCCGCAGTCCGCGAGGGGACGAACTTCATCGCCCTGTTCGCGGCAAGCATGCCGTTCCTGTGCGCATTCTTCGCGGCAGAGGCCGTCTACCGCGGCGCGGGGCACAACTTCCCTGCGATGATGCTCGGGGTCATCCGCCTTTGGGTCTTGCGCATTCCGCTCTCTCTCCTGTTCGCCTTTGTCGCCGGATTGGGCTCGACCGGAGTGTGGCTTGGGATGTCTGTTTCCAACGTTCTATCCGGCATCGCAGCGATGCTCTGGCTCCGAACGGGAAGCTGGCAGCGTTCCGTCATCGAGGCCCCAAAGAACGAGTCCCCTGCGTCGTAGAAGCGTTCGCGTCAGCTCGGAGAGGCAGGCACGCGGGGCACGACGGCGCGAGCGCCGCTCTGTCCGCGCACGATCTCGAATTCCATTCCGTACGCGGCCCGCAGAGACTCTTCGGTGATCGCCTCGGCAGGACGCCCGTAGCTGTGAGTCGCTCCGTCGACGAGAAGAAGGACAGAGTCCGCGTAGAGAAACGCGTTGTCCGGCTGGTGCGACGTGACAACGAACAAGTGCTCCCGCGCCGCCAGTTCTCTGACGACCCCAAGGATGCCGTGCTGGTGGCGCGGATCGAGGTGCGCGGCCGGCTCGTCCATCAGGAGGCAGCTTGCGCCTTGAGCCAGCCCGCGCGCGATGAGGACGAGCTGCTGCTCGCCTCCGCTGATCTCCGTGTACGCGCGATCCCTCATCCCGAGGATCCCCACGGCCTCGAGGGCACGATCCACGATCGCTCGGTCGCTCGCCCCCGGCCGGGCGAACAATCCCAGGTGCGGAGCGCGCCCCATCAGGACGGCCTCGGCCACCGTGAACGCAAACGCGGGCTCGTGAAGCTGGGGCACGACGCCGATCCATCGGGCCCGCTCCCGAGGCGTGAGCTGTGCCAGCGGTCGACCGTCGACGGACACGACGCCTGACGTCGGTTGTCGCACGCCACTCAGGCACTGGAGGAGTGTCGTCTTGCCCGAGCCGTTCGCGCCGAGGACGAAGGCCACCTCTCCGTCGACGAGGGACAGCGACACGCGGTGCAGGACCTCCTCGCCGTGAACGTAGGCGTACGAGACGTCGACCGCCGTCAGCCTCATCGCTCCGCTCCTCGGGACCGCACGAGACGGAGGAAGAGAAGCAAAAACGCGGGAATCCCAAGCAACCCGGTCAGGATCCCGAGTGGGATCTCGCCCGGCAAGGCCGTACGGGCGACGGTGTCCAGACCGATGAGCGCCGCCGCGCCGAGGACCGCCGACGTCGGAATCAGCCGCTCGTGGTCGGCGCCGACCCACGCGCGCGCTACGTGGGGGACGACGAGCCCGATCCAGCCGATCATTCCCGAGATCGAGACCGATGCCGCAATGAGAACCGTCGCGACGCCGATCACGACGATGCGAAGCGGCCGTACGTGCACCCCGAGGCTCGCGGCCTCCGCGTCGCTGAGCGTGAGGAGATTCATGCGCCACGAGAAGAGGCCGAAGAATGCGATTCCTACAACGCTCGCTGCAGCGACGGGAAGCAGCGTCTCCCACCGGCTCGCGCTGAGACCACCGAGCAGCCAGTAGGTGATCGCGGGAAGCCGACTCAGCGGGTCGGCGACGTACTTGACGAGTCCGATGAGCGCGTCGAACAGCGCGCTGACGGCGATCCCGCCGACCACGAGGACGAGCGGAGCCGCGCCGAATCGCCAGCCGATCCAAGCGACCAGCCCGACGGCCGCGATCGCGAAGAGGAACGACAACCCTTGGACGGCCGCGACCCCGCCGGCCAACGAGAGAGCCAGCGCGGCGCCGAACGCCGCCCCGGAGCTGACTCCCAGGACCTTGCCGTCGACGAGCGGGTTGCGGAACAACCCTTGAAGGACGGCGCCGCTCACGGCGAGGTTCGCCCCCACGCACGCCGCGGCAATCGTCCGTGGCAGACGGACGCGCAGGATCAGGGCGCGCAGGACGTCCGAGCCGTCCCCCGAGAACAGGGCGCGTAGGGCCTCGATCGGCCGCACGCCATATCGGCCGACAACAAGCGACACGAGGAACAGGGCCGCCGCGATCGGTATCAGAATCCAGAGAGCGCGGCGGCCTCGTCGCAACGTCATGGATGGGTGAGGAGTTGCAGCTCCGCTTCCGAGAGCGAGTAGTCGTAGTACGTGGTGTAGAACGCGTTCATCTCGCCGGCGATGTCGAGGAAGACCTCGCCCGGATGAAGCGCGTTCGCCAGCCAAAGAACACCAAGCAGGGACTCCGGAACGGGCGTGTCCATCGGCCCGAACACGCGCGGCATGCGGTAGATGCGGTTCTCGCGCACCGCGCGAACCGCTTGCCAATCCGGATTCGCCGCGAGGTCGGCCGGCTTCACGGGACCGTACGGAGGGATGACGATGACGTCGGGATCCCACACCAGAACCTGTTCGAGGTTCACCGTGTTCCAGCCGCCGCGCAGGTCCGCACTCACCGAGACGCCGCCCGCCGTCTCGATCAGCCACGTCTGGTACATGTCGCCGCTTGCCGCCTTGAGTGGATCCGTGCCGACGAACAACACGCGCGGTCGGTCTGCGGGGGCGACCCCGCTGAGATCGTGCTCGACCGTCTCGGTGATGCGCAGGAAGTCATAGAGAAAGAGCGCCGCACGCCGCTTCGCCTCGGAGCCGAGCGCCTGCGCGAGGGTGACCGTCGCCTGCCGCAGCTGGTCCGGCGTCTCGATCAGGCATTGGATCACGGGGATCCCGAGATCGCCCAGCTGTTTGGCGAACGCGCCATGCTTTGAGCCGTCTGCAATCACGAGCTGTGCGCTGCGCGCGACCATGTCTTCCACGTTCGGGTCGCCGAACGCGAGGATGTCGGCCAGCCGCGGCTCGATCCTGAACATCGAGTCCCACGCTTGCGAGATCCCCTTCACGCCGACGTACCACGCCTCGACAAGGAGATCCCCAGCCCCGAGCGCGTAAATGAGGTACGTGCCGGAGCCGTACGCGCAAATCAGCCGCTCCACGGGTTGGGGAACAAGAACGGAGGCTCCGGTCGAATCGACGACCTGCACGCCATCCTGTCCGAACGCCGTGACGAGCAGGCTCACAGAGAGGCTTACGGCAATTCCCATGGCCAGCCAACGCTTCACGTCTCCTCCTTCGCGGACTCCAACAGCTCTCTATTCGCATCCAGCCAGCGAATTGCGGTCTCCATCTGCCCTGCACGGAACGAGCACGTCGCCGCGGCGACCGCTCCGTCGTCGCTCGAAGCGGAGCCCCGCTCCCTGAGCGCCGCCAAGATGACGCACAGCTGGCTCCTCTGTGCGTCGACGAGCCCTCGGACGGCCTCCGGCCGCAACCTCCGGAGGAAGTAGACCTTGGCCAGGAAGACCACGCGCAGGTCGCGGGGGTGCGTGACCGGGGAGCACGCCCACCGCCAGAAGGCTCGACGCCCTTCCGCGGTCACGGAGTACATCTGGCGAGATGGGCGGTCCTCCTGCGGCTCGACCTCGACCGCGGCCCAGTTCTCTTCGACGAGGCGATGGAGGACGCTGTACAGCTGGCTCAACGCGATGTGCCACAGGGCTCCGAGCCCGTCCGACAAGTCCCGGTGGAGGTCGTAGCCATGGCGAGGGGCTTCGACCAGAAACCCAAGTGCCGCGTACTCGACCGGGAAGCCGCGTGAAGGACGGTATTCCATATTGGAGTATTCTACTCTGGATGGTTTCCGCGAGCCAATCGGTTGCCCCGAACCGCCGGTCCCGCTAGGATGCCGAGTCCCATCGGCTCCCGTCGCGTGAAAGGAACCCACCCGTGGCAAGGAAGTCCGAGTCATCCCGAGCACCCCGTATCCACCTGGCCAGCCTCGGCTGCGCCAAGAACCTGGTCGACTCCGAGCGCCTCCTCGGCCGCCTTGCCGCCGCAGGCGCGATCGTCGGGGCACCGCTCGACGAAGCCGACATGGCCATCGTCAACACGTGCGGGTTCATCGCACCCGCACGAGAGGAGTCGGTCGACACAATCCGCGAGTACGCCGCGTGGCGCACCGAGGTCCCGACGAGGCGGCTCTTCGTGATGGGATGCCTTGTCGCGCGATCCCTCGAGGAGTTGCACGCGCTGGTCCCCGAGGTCGACGGGTTCTTCGGAATCGACGACCACGCGGCCATCGCCCGTGCGGTCGGGCTCGCCGAAAGCAGCGATGAAGAGGAGGGCAGACTCCTCTTGACGCCTCACCACACGGCGTACCTGCGGATCTCCGACGGATGCGACAACCGGTGCTCGTACTGCACGATCCCGTCGATTCGCGGCCCGTTCCGGAGCCGGCCGATAGACGAGATCCTTCGCGAGGCGTCCGACCTTGCGGCGTTCGGGGTCCGCGAGATCAACGTCATCGGCCAGGACACGAGCCTCTACGGCGCCGACCTCTCGCCGCGCGTCGGAATCCACGATCTCCTGCGCCGCCTGTCGGCGATTCAGGAGTTCCGCTGGATTCGCCTCCTCTACGTTCACCCGGCCCACGTCACGAGCGAGCTCATCGAGGCCTACGCCTCACTCCCCAACCTCGTGCCGTACGTCGATCTGCCGCTGCAGCACCTATCCGATCCGATCCTCGCACAGATGAACCGCCACGTCACGCAAGCCGACTGCCTGCGCCTGATCGCGCGGTGGCGCGAGCGGGTGCCGGGCATTTCGTTGCGAACGACGTTCATCGTCGGCTTCCCTGGCGAGACGGAGGAGCAGTTCGGCGAGCTGCTGGGCTTTGTTCGGGACCTCTCTTTCGACCACGTCGGCGCCTTCGCCTACTCCCCCGAGGAAGGAACTCCGGCCGCAGAGCTGCCGAATCGCGTCCCCTCCGGAGTCGTCCTGGACCGCCTCCGACGGCTGATGGAGCTGCAGCAGGAGATCGTGCGCCGAGCCAACAAGGCGCGCGTAGGGACGGACGTCGAGGTGCTCGTCGATGCGCCTGCAGGAGTACGCGACGTCTGGATCGCCCGCACGGCGACGCAGGCTCCCGACGTCGACGCCGTGACACGACTCCGAGGCAAGCGCCTCGCCGCGGGCCGGTTCGTACGTGCCCAAATCGTCGGGTTTGACGACTACGACCTCGAGGCCGTGGCGATCGCCTAGGCTGCGGCCCCAAGCGCCTCGTCCGGCGACGCGAGCAGCCTTTCCACGCAGCCGAAGAAGCGTCCGACATGAACCCCGTCGACCAGCGCGTGGTGGGCCTGAACGTTGAGAGGCATCGCAAGCCGACGGCCGACGTCGCGGTACTTGCCCCACGCGATCCGCGGCACGGAGTCCGGAGGATCGAGCGGAACCGGGTGGACCATCCCCGTAAACGCCACCCAGGGGATCGCCGTCATGAACAAGAGATCGTCCCGATCGGGCTCCGACCAGAGCGACGCAACGCGACGAGCACGCTCGATGCGCAGCTTCGCGTCCGCAGCGAAGTGACCAAAGCCGTTCTCGTACCTGAGCGTCACGAAGCGGAACGTCCCGTCGTCGGCAAGCACGGTGATGGAGGGATGCACCGCGGCATGCTCAACAACCCCTTCTCCGCGCATCCGCTGGCGGAGCTCGGGAACCTCGTTGGCCGCACGAGCGAGCACATAGACGAGCGCCACGGTGAACGACGTCCCACGAGCGCGAACCGCCTCGCGAAGCGGGCCGACGTCGACGTCGGCCGTTAGGTTGAAGTACGGGAATCCGAACCCGCGAAAGAGCTCGAACGCCTCACGCCGCGGCCAGGAACCAAGATCGATTCGTCGGGGCTCGTTCATACCCCACTCTACTTCACAGCGATACGGGATGCCGTCGGCGCCGCACAGTGACACGCTTGACATTTCTCATGTTCATGGGTTTTGATCTCCTGTACGCTATGTGCGCCTATGACGACGGCCGCAAGGGTGAGCCCCGAGGCCCCTGCTGTCCAAGAGGGTGGGTCGAGCCGACATGCTGACGAACGAGAACTGGGAACTCCTCCTGTCGCGAATTGAGGGGCAGAAGTGCACCCCTTTCCTCGGCGCGGGCGCGTGCGCGGGGGTTCTCCCCCTGGGCGGCGAAATCGCGGCACGATGGAGCCACGACTACGGCTACCCCCTGGACAGCGGCTCGGACCTGGCCCGCGTCGCGCAGTACCTCGCCGTCGAGTACGACCCGATGTTCCCGAAAGAGGAGTTCGTCCGTCAGTTCCTCGTTGGCGCAGCGCTTCCGGACTTCGACGATCCCCTCGAGCCGCACTCCTTCCTCGCGTCCCTGCCCCTCAAGCTCTATCTGACGACGAACTACGACGACCTCATGTTCGCAGCGCTCGAGCACCACGGCCGCTCGCCCCGGCGCGCCGTGTGCCGGTGGAACACGCGCCTCCGCGATAAGGAATGCCTCTTTGACTCCGCCCCGCCGACCGTGGAGGAGCCCGTGGTCTTTCACCTTCACGGCTGGCACGGGGTCCCGGAGTCGCTCGTCTTGACCGAGGACGACTACCTGAACTACCTCGTGACCATCTCCCAAGACCCGCTGCTTCTTCACCCCGTCGTGAAGGAGGCTCTCAGCGGTCGATCTCTGCTCTTCCTCGGCTACAGCCTCGGCGATTGGAGCTTCCGAGTGCTCTTTCAGGGGCTGGTGGGCACAACGGAGTCGAGCCTTCGGCGATTGAGCGTGACGGTCCAGCTGCCGCCCATCTCCCCAGACGCGCCGGTGGACATGCGCTCGCGTGCCAAGGAGTACCTGGCGGCCTACTTCGAGCGGATGGACATGCGCGTCTATTGGGGCGATGCGCGCAGCTTCGCCAAGGAGCTCTGTGAGCGGCGACAACGGCTTCCAGAATGCGCCTAGGGACGCGGCGCGAATCGCCAATCCCTACGTCGGCCCGCGGCCGTTCGATGAGCGTGAGGAGACGCTCTTCTTCGGGCGAACAAGGGAGATCGCGGCGCTTCGCGCCATGATTACGGCTCATCGCATCGTCCTCCTGTACGCGGAGTCCGGAGCCGGGAAGACGTCGCTGCTTCAAGCGGGGCTGGTCCCAGAGCTTCGCCGAGAAGGGTTCGAGGTGCTCCCTTCGGCGCGGGCGGGCGCTGTCACCTCGGATCTCTGCTCCAGTTCACAGGCCAATGTCTTCGTCCGCAACGCACTCGTGCAGTGGGTTCCCACAGGCGTTTCCGCACCTGGTCCAAACGTCACAATCGCGGACTACCTCGCCACAAGACCTCATCGGGTCAGCGCCGACGGGCTTCCGGAGCCGCGCCTTCTCCTCTTCGACCAGTTCGAGGAAGTCTTCGCGAACTACCCCGGGCATCTGCGGGATCAGGAGGGATTCTTCATCCAGGTTCAGGACGCCCTTCGCAACGATCCGCTGCTTCGCGTGCTCTTGATCGTCAGAGAGGACTACCTCGCGTCCTTTGCGCCTCAAGAGATCCTGTTCGATGACCGGTTGAGGAATCGGTTCCGTCTTGAACGGCTCGGCAAGGACGCCGCGCTCGCGGCCGTCACGAAGCCCCTTGCCGCGACAGGGCGGAGCTTCGCCCCGGGAGTCGCCGAAGAACTCGTTCAGAAGCTGTCCGTCATCCGGCTCGAGAAGGAGGGCGGGCTAGAGTTCGTCGAGGGCGAGTTCGTCGAGCCGGTTCTGCTGCAGGTCGTCTGTCAGCAGTTCTGGAACTCCCTCTCCAAGGACGTGGCGGTGATCTCCCACACGCATCTCACCGCTGTCGGAGAACTCCACGTCGTTCTCGCACGCTACTACGAGGAGGCCATCCGTCGCGTGGCGCGGAAGACGTCAACGCACGAAATCGCGTTGCGTCGGATCTTCGAGCGCTACTTGATCACATCGACGGGGACTCGTGGGACGATGCACGTCGAGGCAGAGCGCACCGGGGGGGTTCGAAACAGGGCCATCGACGCGCTGGAAGCGGAGCGGATGATTCGGAGCGAAAGACGCGCTGGAGCTCGCTGGATCGAGATTCCGCACGACTCGCTCGTCGAGCCGATCCGGCGATCCAACGCCCGGTGGGCGACCCGGCGGAGGCGCAGGCTGGCCGCGGTGGGAGGAGGGCTCGCGCTCGCCCTCATTGCCGCGGTTTCGAGCGTCTTCCTCGGCCATCGAACACAGCAACTCGAGCTGAACAGCGCCAGAATTGCGTGGGTTGCCAGCCGACTGGACGTCGTCACCGCGCGTCTTGCAGTGCCTGGTGCGCCCGACGGGTCGTACGGCGTCTTCGACCAGGAGTTCGGCGATGCCATGCCCGACGTCGCTCTCGGCTATGCGACCGCTGCGGGACTGGCATCTCAAGAGCAGTCCGCACCGCGCACAACGGCAGGCTACCGGGAGTTCACGGCCCTGCGACGCTTGGCCGAGACGGGCAACGTCGCGGAGCGGTGTGCCGCCGGCGTCGCGCTTGTTGGGCCGCTGTGCCAATGGAACTGGATCCCGACGTGGCTCGAGAGCTTCGCGAAGAACAGCGAGGCCAGTTCCGAACTCCGAAGGGCCGCCGTGCCTGCCTTGGCCGCTCGATGGGCGACGGAGCTGTCGTCGGAGGAGCTCCGCCAACGCGCCGTGGATTCCACACAGACGGAGGAAGTCCGGTATGCCGCCGCGCAGGCCTACTACCGCGTGTTGCGGGGAGAGCTCGAACAGGAGGAGTTCCGAGCGATCTGCTCTCGTGGCGCGCGCACCCCGAATCAGATCGAGCTTGGGTGGGCAGCAGGCGAGTACTTGGCCCTCGACTACGCCGCGGTTGCACCCTCGACGCTCGAGACCTGGGCGAAGCGCGACGCCACGGCAGGGCTGCGAAAAGCCGCTGCCATGGCCCTCTGCACGCGGCTTGTGAATACGGCATCCTCGTACCGGGACGTGCTGCCCTCTCTGCTCGCTCTCTCGCCAAGCGACAGCCGCGAGTACCGCGAAGCGATCATCTTGGCCTTCGCCAAGTTGTACGTGCAAGAGAGCCCAACCAGCATCTTGGCGCAACTGAAACGCGCCATCGCCCGTGCCGGAGGGCTCGGCTCTCTCTGATCTCCGACGGACCCCATCCTCCTCAGCTCAGGACGTCGCCCGAGGATATCGGAACCCCTTCCTGCACCTCGCCGCACAGCGTCCGATAGGCGACAACCTGAGAAGCGGACATCCAGGGTCCGACGACGACAGCGAAGGCAGTTCCGACGATGCACACCACCCACGATTCGATCTTCACGTAGGTCCGGGCGGACGCAAGAGCCGCCACGGGCGCGGCCGGGAGCGCCGTCACGAGGCCGATGGTGAACAGGCGGAGCAAGGATCCCCGCGTGAGCTTCGCACTCCTGCGAAGGCTGTCGAGGACGCCGAGACTCTGGTCGAATAGGAGGAGGCCCGCGTAGCAGTACCGCAGCATCACCCACGCGACGAAGATGGCGGTCGCGAGTCCCGCCACGCCCCAGACCGGGTAGAGCCAGGTCGGAACACCCGCCTCGGACGTCGACGCGACGGCGCCACTCACGAGGAAGGCGAAGAGACCGGGGGCCAGTGCCAAGCTGCCCCAGAGCCCCAGAACCACGTAGACTCCGACCAGCTTCCAGTACCGCCGGAACCCGCGAAATGCGGCGCAGAAGCCGCACGGGCCGCCGCGCGCAAGGGCCAGCACGAGGGCCATCTGCCCGACGTACAGAGGCCAGAAGACGAAGATGGAGACCGCGAGCCCCAAGCATTGCAGCCTTACGGAATCGGGGCGCACGTCCTGGAGGAACACGACGACTCCCCAGACCGCGGCCACGAGGAGCCAGACCCGAGTCAGCAGGCCCCAGTGCCGCCCGCACAGCCGCCACCCTTCACGGAGACACCGGCCCACACGCAGCGGTTCCACGATTCTCCCTCCTCAGGCACGAGTCTGTTATCGATAAGTCTACTCTATATCTTCTCAGGCAACTGGATCTCACGGTTGCCTCCGGCGGCGCGGCGGAAGAAACTCTCCGCATGAGGCGTTTCGAAGTCCTGTCCGAAGAAGAGCAGGTTGATCGCTACAAGGCGCTCGCGAAGAAGGCGCTTCTCACCTACGGGCTCACCCCGGACCTCACCTACATCGGGCAAGAGAGCCACATCGTCTTCCGCGCCGCGTTTGGCGGCGGGATCTTCGCGGTGCGGATCAGCGAGGCGGGACGAGATCTGGGGATGCTCCGGCGCGAACTCCTGTGGCTTGCCGCCCTGGGGCGCGACACGTCGCTCTCCGTCCCGGAGCCGCTCCTGACGCTCCGTGGAGACCTCTTCTCGAGCGTGTCGATGGAGGGGGTCCCTGGAACTCGCTCGTGCTGTGTGGTTCGTTGGATCGAAGGCGAGCGCCGCGAGGCAGAACTCACGCCGGATGAGGTCTCGGCCATGGGGTCCGTGGCGGCCGCGCTTCACCGACACGCGGAGGGATTCCGCTGGCCCCAGGAGATTGCGCCGTCGCATGGGGACGCCGCAGGTCGGGCCTTCGCCGCATGCGACTCGCTTCGCTCCGTCTTCAACCTGCCGGGCGATCCTTCTCTCCTCACCGATGCCGCGGCGTTGATCGCCGACAACACGCCGGAATCCGCCGACGCCGTGCCCATCCACGGCGACCTTCGACTGCGGAAGCTCCGCCTGAAGGAAGGAGTCGCCGGGGTCCTCGGTTTCAGCCGCTGCCGCGCCGGCGCCGATCTCGAGGACCTCTCTCCTCTCTGGGCCGAGCTCGGTGAGCGCAAGACCGCCACTCTGCTCCAGGGAGCGCTCCTCGACGGCTACCGCTCCGTCCGTCCTCTGCCCTCCGCTCCCGAAGGCGCGTTTCGCGCGTACGGGGCCCTCCGCGCGCTGGAGGAGGCCGCGACGAGCCTCGACGCCCTTCGCCAAGATCGCCGTTCCAGGGGCGAAGCCGCGGACCAAATCGCCGGCAGTCTTCGCCGAAGCCTCTCGGACATTGTCTGCCCGACGGGAACCTGACATGCGCGCCGCGGATGCCTGCCGCCCGGCCCCCGGCTTGGCCGGTCTCGGCACGGGCACTAGACTTTCCTGTCGATGAGCGCCAAGGAATCGAAGAGCCTGTCCGTCCGCTGCGTCCCCTTGACCCTCGACCGCTGGCACGATCTCGAGAAGCTGTTCGGACCGCACGGCGCTCAGGCCGGGTGCTGGTGCATGTGGTGGCGCGAGACCGCCTCGGAGTTCTCGGCTCGAAAGGGTGAGGGGAATCGCGAAGCGCTCAAAGCGATCGTGGCGTCCGGCGACGTGCCGGGGCTTCTCGCCTACGTCGGCGACGAGCCGGTCGGCTGGTGCGCGGTGGCCCCTCGTGAGCAGTACCCACGCCTCGCCCGTTCCCGCACGCTGAAGCCGATCGACGAGCAGCCGGTGTGGTCGATCACTTGCTTCTTCGTGGCCCGGCGCTATCGAAGACAGGGCATCACGGCGAACCTGCTCGACGCCGTCGTCGCGTTCGTCCGCGATCGAGGCGGCCGCATCGTCGAGGCGTACCCGATCGCTCCGGCGAGCGGCGAGTACCCGGCGGCCTACGCGTACACCGGCCTCTTGTCGACGTTCCTCGCCGCAGGATTCCAGGTTGTCGCCCGTCCGTCGACGTCGCGAGCCGTCGTACGGTACGTCATCGAACCGCCGGTTCGGCCGTCACGCCGCTCGAGCATCCCGAAGTGACGCGACGCGTCGGGCGATCTCCTCTCGGAGCTTGTCTCCACCACACTCGAAGAGGCTGATTTCTTCGGCGTTCAGGTATGTCCAGCCCCAATCCCACGGCGACGCCGCGAAGCGGAACGCCTCGTCGCGAGTGTCGATGCGAACCTGCCGAAGGTCGATCCGCTCACGGTCGGGGTGTGCGCTGATAACGCTTCGCATCCGCTCGGCGAAGTGGAGGCTGTACGGGCAGCGAGCGCTCCAGGCCTGATCGATGGCAAGGAGTCCTTGTGCACTCAGGTTCCGTGCGCGGAACGTGGGGCAAGCGAGGGTTGGCGTCGCCGATCCTGCCTGGAACGGAAGCCAGAGAAGGGCGATCGGCTCGTCGCGAACGATCTCGCGGAACCCAAGTGCGAGAAGCAGAGCGATCGGGTAGTGCGTCGGATGATTCCAGCCGAGCGCCGCCATCCCGACAAACGTGGGGCGCGCGTCGGCAATCGCCGCCTCGATCATCCGCCGCTCCTCGGCAAGGTGCTGGGGGGCTTCGGGCTCGGTCCCCGCCCAGTGGAAACAGAGAAGCACGCAGGCTCCCGGCGCCTCAATGGGAAACGGGGCGACGTCCGCCGGCGCGTACTCGACGAAACCGCGCGGCACGCCCTCCGCGTACGCGACGATGCCGCGCATCCCTTCCCGCAGCCGGTCCCGATGCCAGTCGGCGACGAACTCAAGGCGGCCCCCGAACGACTTGCCGGCAAGCTCGAGGCCGCCGGGACAGCAGACGAGATCCGACAGCCTGGCCTCACAGAGCGGGCGGTACTCGACAGGCACGGCCTCTCCTCACCAACGAGCTACGCACGAGGCGCGCCGATGGGCTTGCGCAAGACGGTGAACCCGACGTCGGGCAGAGCCGTCTCGACGCGGAAACCCAGGCGCTCGTAGAGAGCGCGGGCCCTGGGATTCGACTCGTGAACTCCGAGCTCGATGGCATCCACCGAAGCGCGAAACTCCTCCTCGAGATCTCGGAAGACCGCAGTGCCGATCCCTTGTCCGCGGAACGGCGGCTCGAGGGCGACGCCGTGGACGTGAAGCGTACGGTCGCGGCGTTCGATCCACGCAAACCCAACCGTCGTCCGTGCCCGCACGATCGCTCGCACCTCGCCGACGGTTCGGACCATGTCCGCGAACTCGTCCCACGTCATCCCCATGACGCGCAGCGTGGGCTCGAGGTAGCCGCCGGTCTTCTCGCGCAGAAGCACAAGGAAGGCATCGCGTTGCTTCGCCGTCGCTTTGCGGTACGTCAGCATGGTAGGTCGAGCGTAGCGAGTCCGCCCTCCGAGGGACAACGACCGCCGCCCGCTAGCTGGCCGACGCCGGGCTTCCGGTCCCTCCGGGCTGCACCTCGACGTCGCCGCTCAGCCACTCGATGATCGAGCCGACGACCTGGACGTCGATGTGACGCTCGAGGTGCCGATCCTCGGAACCCGCGGGCTCGTAGTGCGGGCGCCCGACGTGGTTCACATCCAGAAGGATCCCCAACTCGACGTTGCCATTGCCGCTGTCGCTCGCGGCGCGGGCGAGACGTCCCGCCTGCTCGACGGGAACCTGGAAGTCCTTGTCCCCCTGCAGAATCAGCATTCGAGTCTTGACCTGACCCGCCACGGCGACTGGATCGACGGCAAGGAGATCCCGAACAAGGACGGGGGCCATCGACTCCCGGCGTCGCGCGAACTCCTCTTCGCTCATCCACGGGAGCGCCGTCCGAACCGCCTCGTACGAGACGTCGTCCCACGTACCCTGCAACTGCTTGAGGAATCGGTAGAAGTCCCGCTCATTCGCGAGCAGCCGCTCGATCTCCCCCGAGGGAACGCCGTCGGCCGCCGCGCGACGGGCGAACTCGTCGAGGGCCATCGTGTCGGGGGCGTAGGCGGGCGCCCCGAACGTGATCAGGCCGGCGACCGTCCCCTGCGACGCGAGGAGCGAAGCGACCGTGCCGCCCACGCCCACGCCGAATGCGTAGATCTTCGCTCGATCGGCGAACGGCAGGGCGCGAAGCACGAACACGGCAACCCGGGCGTCGGCCAGAACGTCGCTGAGCGAGAGGTCCTCATAGATGCCCTCGCTCTTCCCGATACCCCGAGCGTCGAGCCGGTACGAGGCGATCCCCGCCTGAGCGAGGCCTCGTGCGATCTCCTTCAGGAGCCCCGTCTGCAAGCCCAGGCGATCTCCGTCGCGATCGAACGGACCGAGATCGGGGAGGAGGAGAACGATGGGAAGAGTCTTTCCTCCGGCAGCGGGGTACGTCAGCGTCCCGTCGAGCGTCACGCCATTGCTCGTGATCGGCAGCTTGTTCTCGATGACCCCCATGGGGAGGGCCAGCGCGTTCATGGACCGGCTCTCGACGAGGAATCCTCTCGGGAATCGCTCGCTGCGATACGCGAACAGCTCCTCGCCGGGAACTTCGACTCCGACGACAAGGCCGTCCACGACGTAGTACGCGGCCTCCCACGCCTCCCCGACCGTCACCGTGCGCCGCTCGCCGGCGAGGCGCTCGGCGGGCGCCGCCAAGGTCACGGTCTCCGGGGCACTGATCGTGAAAGCGGTCTTGGCTCCCTGCTGAGGCAGGACGACGGACAGCCCCGCGGACCCGCCGAGCCGCTGCCGCGCGCTCTCGAGAACCTCAAAGAGGGCAAAGAGGTCCTCGTCCAGGATCACGACGCTTCCGGGCGGGAGAACCTCGACCTTCATGTCGCCCGACCCCCCCGACGACACCTTGACTCCTTCGGCGCTGACGTCGACGAGGATGTCGAGGAGGCCTTCGCGCGTGGACCCGCGCAGGGCGTATGCCCTAGCGCGGAACGACTCGTCGGTCAGCAGCGCGGCCGTGAATGTCGTAACCCCTGAGAACCGGCGGCCTGTCCCGGTGGAACGAAGGGCGAACCCGTCGGTCGATCGATAGAGCTCAAACGACTCTCGCCCGATTGGAGTCCCCGACTGCAGAACGACGAAGCTTCCGGTCTGGATCGCCTCTCCGGTCGCGGAGCGGATCACGTCGCCGATGGCGTCCTCCTCACGCGGCGGCGAGGACGCAGGCTCGAACCCACAGAGCGCGGCTTCGACCTCGCCGACCCGTTCGGACAACGCGCGGACGTCGTCGCTCAAGCCGGGCAGGGCCGCGTTGACGCCGTCGAGCTGTGCGAAGGCTTCGTCCATCCGCCGAGCCAACGCGTCGACGTCGGCGCCCGGAACCTGGGGGGCGGGGTCCGCCGCACCCGGCTCGGGGAGAGATGCGTCGAATCGTCGGGAGAGCGCGTCGACGTTCCTCGTCTGTTCGGTGGAAATCTCGTTCAGGCGGCGGGTCAGCTCGTCGAAACGGGCGGTGAGCGCCGGGTCGACGGCCGCACGGCTCGACTCCATCTGTCGCCCCAGGCGGGTCAGCTCCCCGCGGACGGCGACGAGATCGCGCCCAGCCCGCTGCCCCGCGATCAGGGCAAAGATCGACAGGATGATGGCCGCGACGATGAGAACGGCGGCAAGTCCCGAGAGCGACCTCCAAAGGCGGCTGTTCATATGTTCGTATCCTCCTCGATCACAGACAAGCCCCGAGATGGATGGGCATCCGATGAGGTGCCGAATGGAGCCTGCTCAGTATAGACGAGGATGCAGGCAGGCGAAAGCCCCCGCTACGTCGCAACGGCAGCGCCGGCCCGGATCAGCGCGTGGAGGATCTCCGTGCCGAAGTCCACCGCCGCAATCGGAATGCGTTCGTCCAGCGCGTGGATGGTCTCGAAGAATCGCACATCGGAAGGTAGGTTCATCGGCGTGTACCCATACGTTTGGATGCCGAGTCGTGCGAGGTGGCGACCGTCGCTGCTCCCCGGCAGGATGTACGGAATCGCCACGGCTCCTGATTCCCTGGACTCGAGCAGCCGGGCGAGTAGGTCGAACAGGCCGAGATCGACTCCGGTTCCGGCGGTCTCGCCCTCCACGACGCGCGCCTCGGCGTCGCCGCGAAGTGCCGGTTCGATCTCGGCCAAGAGGTCGTCGGGAGAGAACCCGGGAAGCACACGCCCGTCCAGGCCGATGTGAATCTCGCTTGGCACGACGTTCGAGCGATCGCCGCCGCGAATGACGGTCGCATTGACGGTATTCCGGAAGAGGGGTTCGAGATCGCGGCCGGTCGGTCCGAGGCGCGCGAGGAGCCAATCGGTCGACGCCGGATGGAGCAACCGACGCACGAAGAGCCCATCGACACGCGAGAGGTGCTCCGCGAGAGCCTCGACCATGCGGCGTGTGACGTCTGTGATGTGAATCGGCGTGCGAAGGCCGTCAAGACGGCGCAGGACGTCGCTCGCCTTGGCCATTGCGCCGCCTCGCGTCGGCCGAGCGCCGTGACCGGCCGGCCCACGGACGACCAGCTCGATCGTCACCGGTCCCTTCTCCGCGACTTGGATCGGGTAGAAGACTCGCCCCCGAACCCGGAGCGGAAACCCGCCGAACTCGCCGATCGCGTACCGCACTCCGCGGAATACCTCGGGGTGGCGATCGACGACGTACTTCGCCCCGTGAGCTCCTCCAGATTCCTCGTCGGCAAACAGGGCGAGCAGGACATCTCCAGGCGGAGGGCTCTCGTAGGCCGCTCGAAGGAATGCGGCCAGCATCATCGCGACGCCGCCCTTCATGTCAAGCGCTCCCCGTCCCCACACGCATCCGTCGGCGATCCGTCCCTCGAACGGAGGGTACGTCCACCCCGCCCCGGCCGGAACGACGTCGAGGTGCCCATAGAAGAGAAGTGCCGAAGCTTCTCCTCGACCGGGAAGGCGAGCGATGAGGTTCGGCCGCCCCGGTTCGTTCTCATAGCGTGCGGTCTGGACGTCGGCCGCCTGGAGAAGGGCCTCCACATCGTCCACGCACTCCGCTTCGCGTCCCGGCGGGTTGCTCGTGTCAAACCGAATGAGCCGCTGCAGCAGGAGAGCCGGGCGCTCTTCGATCCCTCCATCCGCCACGATCATCGCTCATCCCCCAGGCGGCGCCTGCTCTGACGCCAGCGTCACCACTTCTTGAACATGAAGAACGCGGCCGCGACGAGAAACGCGAACGCCACCAGGTAGTTCCAGCGCAGCGGCTCCTTGAGGTATACGACGGAGAACCCCGCGAACACAACCAGGGTGATGACCTCCTGAATCGTCTTCAGCTGAGCCGCGGAGAACTCGCCGTGGCCCAATCGATTCGCAGGGACCTGGAAGCAGTACTCAACGAACGCAATACCCCAACTGGCCAGGATCGCGAGCCAGAGGGGCGAGCTCTTGAACCGCAAGTGCCCATACCATGCGATCGTCATGAAGATGTTCGAGACGAGAAGGAGACCGATCGTGCGCAACACACCTCACCCCGCGGCACTGCCGGGTTCGAGAACGAAGCGGGGGGCGGCGCAAGCCACCCCCCTGTTCTCAGCAAGTGACTACTTCTTCTTGTCCGTCGGCTTGCTCGACTTCTTCGCCGGCGCCGCCGGTTTCTTTCCACATCCGCATCCGCATCCGCTCATGGGTCCCCCCTTCGTCGGCCGAAGCGCCGACACCATCAGGATAGTCTCGGCTACGCTGTTGTCAAGACCGCACACGGTCCGCCCGTCGCCGATCCCGGCCTCCCTCACCGCCGACATCACGCGGCGGGAGACCGCTTCGGACGACTGCCGCCTGGTTCTTCGGACCACTCTCCGCGCAGGAGGCCGTACAAGATGAGATCGTAGCGACGCCCGTCGCGCTCGCCGTACTCTCGGAAGACGCCCTCCCGCTTGAACCCCGCCTTCTCGTACAGCGCGACGGCCCGCGCGTTGTCCGCGATCACGGAGAGCGAGACACGGTGGAGGTTCATCTCGCAGAACGCGTAGCGCAAGGCAAGCGACAGCGCTTCGGAACCGTACCCCTGCCCCCAGAACGCGCGATCCCCGATGCCCATCCCTAGCCAGGCAACGCGGTTCGCCCATTCGATGTCGAAGAAGCCGATCGATCCGATCAGCCGGTCGTCATCGAGGGTCCGGACGCCGAACGCGAGGGAGTCGAAGCCGTTGTGGAGCGAGTCGATCTCCTCCTCGGCGCGATCAATCGATAGGGGCACCGCGGTGTTCGTGTCCTCGAGGCGAAGATACCCAATGTCCTCCGACCACGCGGAAAGGGCAGGAGCGTCCTCCTTTCGGAGCGCCGCAAGCCGGAGCCGCCGTCCTGCAAGCCAGTTGGCTTCTGCAGAACCCGTTCTCACCATGGTTCGCCCCCTCGCTGCGTCGCCCTAGAAGTAGAAGTGCACTCCCGTGCCGATGGCCATGGCCACGTTGCCGAGCGTCGAACAAGCCACCCCGAACTCGATGTTCCACGCGAGGTTCGGAGCGGAGCGGAAGTTGAACTCGATGCCTCCGACGCCCGAGAAGATGACCTCGCTTCCAGCATACAGCGGGAACGGTAGGCTGGCTCCCGCCGCCACGTAGAAGTCGGCCGTCGGCGCGTCCACGACGCGGAATAGGGCACGAAGCGTCGCAGAGCCCTCAAACCACCCCGAAGACCCGCTCACGAGAACGATGCCCTCAGCGGCGATCTCGGGGGACAGCCAGTATCTGGCGCTGATCAGCCCTCCCCAGGGGAACTCGACCTGGATTCCCAGTCCAAGCGCCCGGCCGTCGGAGAGATTCCCCTCGGAAGCTACCGCCGAAACGTCAGCCGCTTCGACGTCTTGAGCCTCCGCGATCCCGACCGCGAGGCACAGCACAGCGACAAGCGCTACTCCCACGTGAATCCGCTTCATGACTCATCCCCCCCAGAAACTGCGCCCATCATACGAGCAGTCGCGGGCCGGCGGCAATCGCGCACGGCGGGCCGGCGGCAATCGCGCCAAACGCGGACGGCGGGGCGCGCGCCAAACACGGGCGGTGCCGCAAGCGGACGGAGTGCGGGCCACAAACGGACGGAGTGCGGGCCGCAAATGGACGAAGTGCGGGCCGCAAACGGACGGAGTGCGGCGCGGGGCGCGGGACGGTGCCGCAAATGGACGGAGTGCGGGCCGCAAATGGACGGAGTGCGGGCCGCAAATGGACGGAGTGCGGGCCGCAAATGGACGGAGTGCGGCGGGCCGAGCGGCAAACGCGAACGGTGCCGCAAACGGACGGAGTGCGGTGGGCCGAGCATGGAGCCACGACGAGTGGGCGGCGGGCTCGCTCGCGGTAGAATGAGCCCACGATGGATGTACGAAGGGTGAAGCGATCCTGTGGAGTGGCGCTCGTTCTGATTGCGTTTGGGCTCTGCGTCCTTCCAGGACGCGCGGACGAGGCGAAGCTCGATTGCGGAGGCGCCGAAGGTTCCGCAGGCTTCTACCAGGTTCCCGTCTTCGTGAGCTGCTCGGAGATCCAGACGGCAGAGGATGCAGCGGAGCAGTTCCTCGACAACCTCCTGCGCCAAACGGAGGAGCAGACTCCGGAGATCCTTGCGGCCGCCCTGGAAGTGGAAGCAGCGCGGGCCTGCGGACAACGCCCGGAGAAAGGGACGGTTGGGGAACTCCTCGGCGTCGATCGCTGGGGGTGCGACGCCGGCTACACGCGCCGGAACCTCTGCCTGGGATACGTGCTTGAGAAGACCGAGGCGCTTGACCACGGCTACGCTCTCGTGAGCCAAGTGGTCGTGTCCCCCGGAGGAAGCGGCGTGACGTACTTCGACGCCGCATCGGCCGTTCGGTACAAGACCCCGACGGGGGAAGTCCGGATCGTTGCCGGCCTGTCACTCTCGTCGAGCCCTGGATCGACTCCGTCCCCGGAATACGAGGACTCGATCAAGGCGGCGAGAAGGGGACAGGCCCGAACCGTCCTCTCCGACGCGCTCGCGTACTGCGAGAACTACAAGACCGAGTACTGCCGCTCGCTGGGCAACCTCGCGACGCGGATCACCGCTCCTCCTTCCAGCGTTGCCCCCGAGGATCGCCGCAAGCCGATCGAACTGGTCGTCGTGGCCGCGGCGCCGGGACACACCACCGCATCGCAAGCGCTCGACCTTACGAGCGAGGACGTGTCGCTCGTTTCGGTGAGCGGCGTGGTCGCCGATGAGCTGGGCGTGCCCGTCCAAAACGCGCAGATTCGCTTCCGGGACTGGGATGTCGTGGTCGCGACGGACGTCCATGGCTCCTATCGGCTCTCGGCGTTCGGAACCGGGGGAACGCCGGTGGCCAAGCGGGTGAATCTGACGCTGCAGCGGGTGGAGCTCTCCGTCACGCCTGAGGCACGGCCGGAAGGAGGTCGCTACACGGGAATCGCGGCAGACGGCACGTCGACCCTTGCGCTTTCTCTCGTGGCTCGCGGCATTCGCCTTGAGACGATCGTCGTCCAAGCGCCGAAGCTCGGGAACCTCCGCGGGACGAGCGGAGCCGCTCGGTCGGTCTCACTGGACGCGGAGGGGCGGGGAACGCTCACGTACGTACCCCCAACCGACCTCGAGACGGAGGTCTTGTCCCGCTCCCTCAACGGCGAAGCGGCCCCCGTATGGGCGGCCGTCGTCCCCCTCGCCTTCGAGTACGTCGATCGAGAGGGGAACAGCGCGAGCACGATGGTCGAGGTCTTCGTCTGCCGTCCGCCGGTCGTTGTCACGTATGCGTTCGCCGCGGATCAAGCGGCGTGGACAGCCTTCGCGGAGTACGCGCGCAACGACAAGTTTGACCCGGCCCTTGCCCCCGCATTCGCGGCGCCCACGGTGACCGGCTCGCTGGAGGAACAGGCCGAGCTGCTGCGCAGGGCAATTGCCGAGCGCCTGCGCGCCTATGCACTCCTCGGCATCAAGGCGTCGAAAGCCGACGTCGTGGCGCACAGCCTCGCCGGTCTCGTCGCACGCCATGCGGTCGAGGAGCCCCTCGATGTGCGGACGACGGTGCGGAAGCTTCTCCTCATCGCAGCCCCGAACCACGGGGCCTCGTGGCTCGAGCGCCCGCAAGCATTCCTCACGTCGTGGCTCGATCAACACCCCGTCGCGGCTCAGGAGCTTGGCGAGGATTCCGACTTTCTCCGTCGCTTGAACGCCGGAGAAGCCACAGGCACGCACATGAACCCCGACGTGCAGTACGCGAACCTCCTCGGGCGGAGGACGGAGCTTCAGGCAGGAGGAGACATCGGGTTGGGCGCGGCGGAGGACGACGGATTCGTCAGCACGGCCTCCGCGCACCTGAGCGGCGCACCGGACTTCATCTTCGACGGGGTTCGCCACTCGGAGGCGCTGGCTCTGCGCGACATGGCCATGGCATCCCTGGCCGACGTTCAGACGAAGATCACGAGCCTTCTAGAGCGGCCCCTCCCGCGCGCCGACATGGACGATACGCGCCTCGAGCTTTGGAAGGGAGGAGGAGCCGTCGAGATCTCACCTCAGGTCTGGGTGGGAACGTGGACGAGCGTTACGCAGTACCCCCTGTCCCTGCGACCGTCCTTCGGCCTTCGCACGGGCAAGGCAAGCTACGCCGCCGTAGGGATGTACACATCGCAAGGGCAGTGGGGAACCCTCGGACTCGACGAGGACAGCGAGGCCATCGTCCGATCGAGTTCGCCGAATGTTCTGCGCATTCAGCTCGTGGCCGGTAAGGCGCGGTTCCGTCGGCTGCCCGGCACGTCCGGGGGCGACTTCGAAGTGGTTCTGACAACGGCTCCGGCAAGCGGCCCGTGGTACGCTGCCCGCCCCGGCATTCGAGTGCTCGGTCGAGACGCCGACTTCGCCGTATCGACCGGCGATGTGGTCACCGTGTCCGCTCTCGATTCGCGCCTTCTCGTCGAGACTTCCGACACGTCCGGAGCCTCGACGGCTCGCTGGGTCGACGAATCTCGCGGCGTGCGCATCAAGAGCTCAGGCTCGGTCGAGGACGAACCGGTGCCCGGCGGCGGCTGGTGGACGAAGAGCGTCTGGCGTGAACCGGGTCTGCCGTTCCAGTTCCCTCTCTGGATGCTCGCGGTCACGCTTGCGGGGCTTGCGGCGGCCGCCGTCTACCACGTTCGCGCTTCCCGCCGCGGAGAGCCTCCGAAGACAGGCGGGAAGACAAGCTGAGCGGCGGCTCGCTACAACCGGAGGGAACCAGGTGCCCGGACCCAAAATCGAGGAGGAAGATCCGTTGACATGACGGCCGCGTGGGCTGTGGCAAGCGTCTGTTTGGTCCTGTGGATCGGGCTCCTCTTCTTCCGGGGAGGATTCTGGCGCGTGGCCCCGAGACTCGACGCCGCCCCGGGAGGGTCCGCGCCCGGACGGACACCGTTCCGGCAGGAACGGACCCTGTCCGCGCCCGGACAGGCCCCGTCCGTGGCCGCCGTGATCCCCGCTCGAAACGAGGCCGACATCCTTCCCGAGACCTTGCCGACCGTGGTCGCTCAGGAGTACGGAGGTGCATTCCATGTGACCCTGGTCGACGATCAGAGCACCGATGCGACGTCCGCCGTAGCCCAGGCGGCCGTCGAGGCGGCCGGATGCTCCGACCGATTGACGGTCCTCCGCGGCGAGCCCTTGCCCATGGGCTGGGCAGGCAAGGTCTGGGCACTCGCGCAAGGGAGCCGGCGGGGAGCGCCGGACGACTCCGACTACCTCTGGTTCACCGACGCAGACATCGCTCACGACGCAGGCGTTCTCCACGCGCTGGTCGACAAAGCGGAGTCGGAAGGCCTCGACCTCGTCTCCGTCATGGCACGCCTTCGCGTGGACTCCCGCTGGGATCGACTCCTTATCCCTGCGTTCGTGTACTTCTTCGCAAAGCTCTACCCGTTCCGTTTCGTCGGCAATCCGCGCCGGCGGACCGCGGGGGCGGCCGGCGGCTGCGTGCTCGTCCGGCGTCGGGTCCTCGAGCAGGCGGGAGGCATCGAGGCGATTCGATCCGCACTGATTGACGACTGCGCCCTCGGCCGCCTCATCAAGCGCCATGGCGGGCGAGCCTGGCTGGGCTTCACGTCGAGTGTGCGGAGCGTCCGCCCGTACGGAAGCCTTCGCAGCGTCTGGGACATGGTGGCCCGGTCGGCGTACGACCAGCTCCGGTATTCACCGCTCTTCCTCGCCGGGACGGTCCTCGGAATGCTGCTTCTGTACGCCGTGCCCCCGTCCGCCACGCTGGGAGGCCTCGTCGCTGCAGCGCTCGGCGTGCCCGGGGCTGCGTGGCTCGCCGTCATCGGTGGGATCTCATGGGGCCTCTTGGCTGCAAGCTTCCTGCCGATTCTCGACCATCACGACGCCGGGCGTTGGCCTGCGATCCTCCTTCCCATCGCGGGATCCTTCTACACCGCGATGGTGGTGTCCTCGGCGTGGCGGCATCACACCGGCCGTAGCGGGTCGTGGAAAGGTCGTACGCGGGGAGCGGCGGACGTCGCAAGCTCCTAGCCGCGCTCCCGACGTCCTCCGCGTCGACATCGTGAGTTGCCCAAACCGTCTCGGCGGTTTCTCTCTTGCCCCTCCTTAGAGGCCACGCTTCGGGGAGTCAACCTCGTGCTTCTCTCGATCCTCACGGCGCTTCTCTTGCGTCGTGAGATGCACGGGCGAGCCAAGCTGTCAGGCAGATTGGCAGCCTGGCCGAAGATGCTGCTTTTCAGTCCTCAATTGGATCTTTCGTCACCGAGGGCTCTACTGTGATGTTTGTCACTGAGCGCGGTCCACTGTAGAATGGAACTCGAACGTGCGGGCACCGGGAACTCCGGTGGAATCAGGAAGACCAAGGAGGTCGCGTTGAAAAGGCTGCTCGTAGTATCCCTCATGCTGATCTTGGGCGTGTCCCTGCTCGGCATGGCGGCAGGAAAAGTGGCCGTCGTCCTCGACGTTGGCGGACGCGGCGACTTGTCGTTCAACGACATGGGCTTCAAGGGGACGGACGAGGCGGCGAAGGACTTCGGCCTCACGATGGTCGAAGTGCAGTGCGCCACGGGAGCGGACTACCTGCCGAACTTGCGCAACGTCGCGCGCACCGGCGACTATGACCTGATCATCTGCGTCGGCTTCCTGCTCGGTGACGCGCTGGCCGCGGCGGCGACGGAGTTCCCGAACCAGAAGTTCGCGATCATCGACGTGGACTACATCACCGGACCCAACATCATGAACTTCGTGTTCCGTGAGAACGAGATGTCGGCCCTGGTCGGCGCCCTCGCAGCGATGAGCGCGGCCTACCACGGATACACGGCCGCAGGCATTGTTCTCGGCATCGAGATTCCGGTCCTGTGGCACTTCGAGGCGGGGTACCGCTTCGGCATGGACTGGGGTCTGAAGGCGTACGCGTCCCACGCGGGAGCGGCGAAGAACGTCAACCTGCTCTACACCTACACCGGGACGTTCAGCGACATCGCGCTCGGCAAGGCCGCTTCCGAAGCCATGCTCGCGCAGGGCGCCGTCGGCATCTACAACGTCGCCGGCCCGCTCGGCGTGGGCGATCACGAGGCCGTGGCGGAAGCTCACGGGAACCTCGGTACGCTCTACGGCCCTCCGTACTTCTACGGCGTTGACGCGAACCAGGACTTCATCGGCAACGGGTTCCACGGCATCGCGAGCGGAATGAAGCGCGTCGACACGGCCTGCTACATGGCCGTTGAGGCCGTCGTGAAGGGTCAGTTCAAGGCCGGCGTCACCAGCCTTGGGCTGAAGGAAGGCGGCGTCGCGATCAGCAAGGTCGGCGACCTGGCGGACTTCATCCTGTTCGGCATCAGCGGCGGGTCGGTAAGCGCCGACGACTTCTACACCATCATCGGGAACTGGGCGCAGAACCGCGCCACCATCCCTGGCTGGATCTGGGATGCCGTCGACACGCTGGAGGCGGGAATCCTCGACGGTTCGATCGTCGTCCCAACGGCCGGCACGGGTGACCAGATCAAGGCGGTCCGGGCGCAGTACACGCTCGGTGCACCGTAGGACGTGAACCGCACTTGAAACACCACGGGGAGAGAGGAACCAGGTTCCTCTCTCCCCTTTGTCTGGAGACGGAGATTCCATGAACGAGAACGCTGGTCCCGGAGCCCGACGGGACGCGGATGGCTACTTCCTCCGCGCCGAGGCGATCACCAAGATCTACTCAGACGGCACCGTCGCCCTGAAGGAAGCGACCCTCGAGATCCATCCGCGCGAGATCATCGGACTTCTCGGAGAGAACGGAGCCGGGAAGACGACGCTGACCAAGATCCTCTCCGGCCTCTTGCCCCCAAGTCACGGCCGAGTCGTGTCTCCGAGAGGCCCAGTGCGGTTCGCCAACCCACGCGAAGCGCTCGACTTCGGCATCGGGATGGTCCATCAGCACTTCGCCCTCGTCGGAACGTTCACGGCGACGGAGAACGTCGCTCTCAGCCACGAGAGGCCGTTCTCCCGCATCCGCTTGGCGAAGACGCGCGAACGCCTCGAGGCGTTGATGGAGGAGAGCGGGCTCCGCGTCCCGCTCGACGTCCCCGTCGAGAAGCTGGCCGTTGGAGAACAGCAACGGGTCGAGATCTTGAAGGTCCTGTCGCGCGACGTGCAGCTCCTGATCCTCGATGAACCGACCTCGGTGCTGACGCCGCTCGAAGTGGATGAGTTGTTCGCGTTGCTCCACAAGCTGAAGGAGAAGGGGACCTCGGTCATCCTGATCACGCACAAGCTGAAGGAGGTCAAGTCGATCACCGACCGGATCGTCGTTCTCCGCCACGGCGAGATTGTCGGCGACGTGCGGACGGCCGCAGCAACCACAGAGCGCTTGGCCCAATTGATGGTGGGGAAGGCCCTCGAAGGCGAACCCACGGCCGTGGAGCTGAGCGCCGACCAGCTGCCGCAGACCCTGGCCGCCCGACGGAAGAAAGCGTCCTCGAGCGAAGGAATCCTCCACGTGGCTGACCTTGTGGCTCGCGGCAACACCGGCGAGATCGCCGTCAACGGGGTCACATTCGACGTGCACGGGGGGGAGATCTTCGGGATCGCGGGCGTCGAAGGAAACGGCCAGAGCGAGCTGGTGGAGTGCCTCACGGGCCTGCGGGTCCCTGTGTCGGGTGTCGCGACGATCCGCGGCACAAACATCCTGGGGAAGGATCCACGGCAGATCTACCGCCTCGGCGTCGCCCACGTGCCGGAGGATCGCTGGCGCCTCGGTCTCGTCCTGCCGTTCACCCTCGCCGAGAACGCGATCCTCGGCGTTCATCGGTGGGAGGAGTTCCAGGGACCGTTCGGAATCCTTCGCCGGGGCAAGGTCAACCAACACGTACGCAAGCTGATGGATCGATTCGACATCCAGGCGACGGGGCCGAACGCGCCGGCGAAGAGCCTGTCGGGCGGGAACCAGCAGAAGCTCATCGTCGGTCGTGAGCTGGCCAAGGACCCGGCGATCATCGTCGCGTCCCAACCGACCCGAGGACTCGACATCGGCGCAGCCAAGTACATCCGCGACCTCCTGATCGAGATGCGCGACAACGGACGGGCGATCCTGCTCGTGTCGGCGGACCTGGACGAAGTGCTCGCCCTGGCCGACCAACTGGCCATCATGTACGAGGGCCGATTCATGACCCTGTGCCGCCCCGACAGTCTCAATCGCGAGCAGATCGGCATGCTGATGGGCGGCGTGGCCTGCAAGGAGGTCGCATGACGGAGAACCCGGCACGGGAATCCCGCTTGCTGCGGGGCGTCCATCGGACGGTGACCGGCCTGCACCCGGCCCTCGAGTCCGTCGTCGCGGGAATCGTCGGACTCCTGATCGGCGCCCTGCTCATGTACATCTGGGGGTTCGACCCCTGGAAGGCGTACTGGGCCCTCTTGCGAGGCGCCTTCGGGGGATCCTATGAGTGGGCCAGCTCGCTCGCCCGCGGAACGCCGCTGGTCCTGACCGCCCTCACGTTCTCCATCTGCGTCCGAGCCGGGATGTTCAACATCGGAGCGGAAGGGCAGATGATGATGGGCGCGATGGCCGCGGTCTGCGTCGCGTTGTTTGCAGCGCCTACGGGACTTCACCTGGTGATCGGCCTTGTCTTCGCCGCCGTGATCGGCGCGCTGTGGAGCGTGGTCCCCGCGCTCCTCAAGGTCTACCGGGGGGTCTCGGAAGTCATCTCGACGATCATGTTCAACTGGATCGGGCGATGGCTCGCCCTGTACCTCGCGATCTACGTGATCGTCGACCCGATGCGCGCCGAGAAGACCCTGACGGTTCCAGCCTCGGCACGGTTCCCCATTCTCGTCCGCGGGACGGACTTGTCCGCCTCCGTCTTCCTCGCGGTCGGGGTGGCTCTCGTCATGTACTTCCTCCTCTGGCACACGACCATGGGGTACGAGGTGCGAGCGGCAGGCCTCAACCCGACGGCCGCTCGATATGGGGGAATCCGCAACAAGCGAACCATGATCGTGAGCTTCCTTCTCGGGGGAATCACGTCCGGCCTGGCCGGGGCGACGATCGCCATGGGGCTTCCTCCGAGTTACGCGATCTTCGGAGGCGGCGGATTCCCGGAACTAACGAACATCGGCTTTGACGGCATGGCCGTGGCGATGGTGGGGCGGAATCACCCCATTGGAATCCTCCTGGCAGCCATCTTCTTCGGGGGACTCAACGCGGGAGGGCGGGTCATGCAGTTCTACGGGTCGAACCCGGTCCCGCTCGAGATGATCCGCGTCGTCATGGGCGCCATCGTCCTCGCGATGGCGATTCCCGAACTGATCCGCCTTTTCCCGGCCGTCAAGAAGCAAGGCGAGAGGCTGTTCGCCGCCCTGCGGCGACGGCGCGAAACGCGATCGAAGGAGGGAGAGGCATGAGCTGGATGGACATCGTCAGTCTCCTGCGCATCGCGCTCCACGCCATGGTCCCGATCACCCTGACCGCCGTCGGCGAGATCGTGGGGGAGACGGCGGGGCTGTTCAACATCGGCCTGGAAGGGATCCTGCTTATCAGCGCCTTTGCCGGCGCCCTCGGAGCCGAGATCGGAGGCCCGTGGGTCGGGTTCCTCATCGGGATGGGCGTTGGCGCAATGATCGGCCTCATCTTCGCTGTCATGGCCACCTACTGGAAGGGCACCCAGATGGTGATCGGCATCGGGATCAACCTGTTCGCCATGGGGCTTGTAGCCTTCGGCCTGATCCAACTCGGGGCGCCCGGGTTCCACTCCGTGCCCCGTGACGTACAACTCGCGAAGTGGAGGACGCCGATGGGCGCGATGAGCCCCATGATCGTTGCCGCTCTCGTCGCCCCGTTCATCATCCACTGGTTCATCAGACGAACCCGGGCGGGCCTGGTGCTCAAGGCGGCGGGAGAGACGCCCGAGGCCGCCGACGTGGCGGGGATCAACGTCAACATGACGCGGCTCCTCGCGGCGACGTTCGGCGGCGCCATGGCGGGAATCGCTGGAGCCTACATGAGCATCGCGTGGATCGGATCGGTCACGAAGGACCTGTCCGCCGGGCGAGGATTCATCGCCCTGGCCACGGTGGTCTTCAGCGGCCTGAACCCTCTCCTCGCCCTTCTTGGAGGCTTCATTTTCGGATTCTTCCAGGGGCTGGCCGAATGGGTGAAGACGCTGCCGTCGAAACCGATCCCGTTCCAGTTCGTGTCGATGCTCCCGTACATCGTGACGTTGCTCGTCGTCTCGGGGGCGATCGGCCGGGTTCGATTCCCGAAGGCCCTGGGAGAGCCGTACAAAAGGGAGTAGCGGGGTCTTTTGACTCCGTCCCTGTTGGAATCTATGATCGAAGAGAGATTCACATCGGGAATGTTGCGGAGGCGGCTCCGCGGCGTAACCCGGAGGCTTGCGGCATCGCAGGAGGTGCACCATGCGTAGGTTGTTGGTTCTGGCGCTGGTTGCCGTGTTGGCGATCAGCATCGTCGGCTTCGCGCAGATCGGAACGAAGGACAAGCCGATCTACATGCTGCTCCCGCCCTCGACCGACACAACGGTCATCGGACCGTCCGGGGACAAGATTGCCGAGTACCTGTTCCAGGAGACGGGTCTCTACGTGATCCCGGTCGTCGCGGCGGACTACGCGGCACTCGCCGAGGCCTTCCGAACGGCGGATGGCGACGTGTTCGGGATTCCAACGAGCTCCCAGTACTGCCAAATCTACAACGAGACGAACGGCGGGATCATCCCCACGATGGGAGCTGTTCGGAACGGTTACGTCTACTACTTCGCGAGCATCTACGCTCTGCGATCGAAGGGGTACACGTCCCTAGCGGATCTGAACGGCAAGACGTGGATCTACAACGACGTCGGGTCGGGTTCGGGGTACAAGTACCCGAAGGTGTACATGCAACTGGCCGGCGTCCAGTGGGCGAACGTCGTCGAGACGGGCGGGCACGTGAACTCGATGGTCGCTCTTCTGCAGGGTCAGGGCGACTTCTGCACCGGCTACGGCTCGCCCCCGCTCTCTCCGCAGTGCCTGAAGGATCAGGGCATCCGCTGGGAGTGGGGCGACGATCCGGAGCTCATGGTCTGGGATCACTTCAACAACGCCCTCGTTCGTGACGGCCTCCGCTGGGCCTGCGAAGACTTGCGCTTCGCGGTGCTCAAGGACTACCCCGACGTCTTCTCGACCGTCGGCGTCGTCTCTGTCGTCGGCCCGATTCCGAACGACTGCCTCGCGTTCGTTTCGAACTTCCCGGCCGATCTGGTCACCAAGATCACCGACGCCCTCGTGAAGCAGATTTCGACCCCCGAAGGCTTCGCGATCTGGAGCAACAAGAAGTTCTACCAGTGGTCGGGCATGGCCGCCGTCCAGGACAAGGACTTCGACCTGATGCGCGCCGTCCTCGGCCTGCCGGTTCCGACTCGCTAGACCCGGGAGTCCGTGCTGGTTATCGGGGAGGGAGGGGAATCCCCTCTCTCCCCTTCGTACAGAGAGGAACCCATGGCTGCACCGCAGCTGGTTATCGAGCACGTGACGAAGGTCTACGAACGCGGCGACGTGCACGCCCTCCGCGACGTCTCGCTCACCGTGAACAAGGGCGAATTCCTCGTGCTCATTGGGCTCTCCGGCTCCGGCAAGTCGACGCTTCTTCGCTGCATCAACCGCCTGATTGAACCCACGTCGGGCAGGATTCTCCTCGACGGCGTCGACGTCACCGAGGCCAAGGGGGCCGAACTCCGCAGGATCCGGCGCAAGATCGGCATGGTGTTCCAGCACTTCAATCTCGTGAAGCGCTCCTCCGTGCTGCGGAATGTCCTTGCCGGACGACTGGGGTACGCACCCCCCGGGCCCACGCTGATCGGGCGCTTCCCGCGCGAGGACGTCGATCGCGCCCACCGGAGCCTCGAAACGGTCGGTCTCTCCGAGAAGATGTACACGCGTGCCGACCAGCTCTCGGGAGGCCAACAGCAACGTGTGGGCATCGCCCGCGCGCTGATGCAGGAGCCGGAACTCATCCTGGCGGATGAGCCTGTATCGGCGCTCGACCCGGCGACCGCAAACTCCATCCTCCAGTACCTCGAGCAGATGAACCACGAGCGCGGAGCCACGGTGATCTGCGCCCTCCACTTCCTGTCGCTCGCCCGTCGATATGGCACGCGAATCATCGCGCTCAAGGACGGCGCCGTCGTATTCGAAGGTCTGCCGCGAGAGATCGACAACGTCCGCTTCAAGGAGATCTACGGCGAGGATGCGGAAGAGGTGGAGGTCCGGTAGGTGACGCGCCGCCCCCGTTCCCTCTCGACAAGGCTCGCGGCCGCGTGGACGGCCCTGCGCTTTCGCTTGCCCAAGGACCGTGCCGCTGCGCTCGCAGCGGACTGGGGCCTCCTGATCCTGCTTTCCTACTGCACGTACTACCTCATCAATCACTGGTATCGTGCGCTCAACAACGTATCTCCGGTTTACCGAGTGCCGTTCCCGAACTACGCGTACGTCGTGGCGGCCGCCGCGACGCTCTTCCTTGCCGTCTTCTGGGAGAACCTCGGAACGTCGATCGGATGGAAGTCGATCGGCCTCGATCACGCAGACAGAGCGAGCCGGCCGTTGCGGTTCCTGCCGCGTGCAGCGCACTTCGTTCTCGACCTTGCCTCGTGGTCGCTGACGGCGCTCGGGGCGGCGCTCGCCCTTGCCCCGCTGGCCGGGCTGGGAACGCTCCTGTACGGAGTCATCTCCGGCTCCGGCCTCATGGTGGTCCCGTCCGTCATGCTTGGGCCGCTCGGACCCTGGTACGTGACCCTGGGATGGACGATCGTCCTTGGACTCGCGCTGGTCGCCATGGGCTATGTCTCCTGGTGGGCCGCGCGGGCGCTCTTGAGCTGGCTGTGGCCGGGACGAAGAGGGGCGACGCCGTGGGCCGACCGCGCGGTGCGCTCTCAGGTCTGCAAAGCGGCGGACGTCGTGCGCTCGGGACCGCCGCGCCCATGGTGGCGGACAAGTTGGGGTCTCATGACGCTTCTCCTGGTCGGCGTCGGCGTCTACGTCGGCTGGCTGACGGCCCAGGTCAATCTCGCCACGCTGATCCGCAGAGCATCCTCGACCGGCGACTACTGGCAGAAGCTGGTCACGCCGGACTTTAAGTACTTCCTTGTTCCCGAGCCTGATCTGCATGACACGATGCTGAACGGCATCATCCAGACCATCTTCATGGCCCTCCTGGCAACCCTTCTCGGGTTCGTGTTCGCGCTCCCTCTCTCCTTCCTCGGCGCGCGGAACATGGTGACCAAAAACCGCTTGGGCTGGGGCGTCTACACCGTCACGCGAGCCTTCTTCAACATCGGACGCTCAATCGAGCCGTTCGTCATGGCCGTGCTGTTCGCGACCACGTTGGGGTACGGTCCCTTCGCCGGGTGTCTCGCCCTCTTGGTTCACACGGTCGCCGCTCTCGGGAAGCTCTACTCCGAGCAGATCGAGGCCATCGATCCCGGTCCTGTCGAGGCGATCACGGCGTGCGGCGGTGGGCGCACGCAGATCCTGCGCTATGGGGTCGTTCCCCAGGTCGTTCCGCCGTTCCTCGCATTCACGTTGTACCGCTGGGACATCAACGTCCGCATGGCGACGATCATCGGAATGGTCGGCGGCGGCGGCATCGGCCGCTTCTTCAACTACTTCAAGAACGAACTGCGGTGGCACGAGGTCGGAGCCGTCATCGTCATCATCGCGATCGTCGTATGGATCATGGACTACATCAGCGGCCGGGTACGGGAGAGGATCACCTGATGGCGAAGAACCTGGCGGCGCGGCAGTTCCAGAAGACGGTGCGGCGTGTTACGGCGCTGGCAAAGCGCGGCGCAACGCGCTCGGCTATTTTCCTCGTGGACGCAACCTTCCTCGCCTATTTCTTCGTCATGACCTCGTACGTGGTGTCCCGCGTCGTGTCGGGAGTCGGCGCATACCTGCCGATCCGCGGGGAGTACGTGATCCTTGGGGCCATCGTGGCGGCAATCGCCTGGGGCTTTCTTGGAACCTCCGTCGGGGAGAAAGTCATCCTGTTCCTGAGCGGAGCGTCCCGTCGAAAGCCCGCGACCGACCTCGAGGGGTCTGCCGCACAGCGTCGGCGCTGGTACAGGACCTTATGGGGCCTAAGCGTCGTCCTTGCCGCGATCGTGACGCTCGCCGCCGCGACGCTCATCACGCAGGTGGACTTCTCCAGACTCGTCGACAGCCTGTCCGACACATGGAAGATGATTCGGCGGTTGGTGCGCCCCGACGCCGCGATCTTCGGCGAAGTCGTGATGCTGACGATCGTAACGGTCTTCATGGCGCTCATGGCGACGCTGCTCGCCATCCCCGTCGCGGTGGTTCTCAGCTTCCTTGCGGCACGAAACCTGGCGCGGGGACCCGTGGGAAAGACCGCCTACGTCATCGTTCGAGCCGCGGCAAGCATCGTGCGCTCGATCGAGCCGATGGTGTGGGCCATCGTCTTCGTGATCTGGGTGCGTATGGGGCCGTTCGCCGGCACGCTCGCGCTCTTCGTCTGCTCAATCGCCGATCTGACGAAGCTCTACTCCGAGCAGCTCGAGTCGATCGACCCAGGCCCGGCGGAGGCCATTGAGGCCGTGGGCGGCCGCCGTCTGCAGGTGCTCCTGTACAGCATCGTCCCGCAGATCATCAATCCCTACCTTTCTTTCACGCTCTACCGCTGGGACATCAACGTCCGGATGGGAACCGTGATCGGCATGGTCGGAGGGGGCGGCATCGGGATGCTTCTCATGCAGTACGTGCGGGTTCTTGCCTGGGAGCAGGTCGGCATGTGCCTCGTGGCAATCATCGCGGTCGTCTGGTCGATCGATACGCTCTCGGCGCGCCTGCGGGCCCGTCTGAGCTAGCGCTTGGTGAGCGTCTCCAGGTACGCGCGGATCTCGTCGAGGCCGTACGTTGTCTTCATGGCCTTGTAGTCCTCGAGCCAGGCGGTGTCGATCGTGTCGTCGCGTCGGATCTCCACGTCGCCGATTCCAAACGCGTCGACCATCTTCTGGGCCTCGTCCTCGATCTGGCGGTCCTTCACGCGAAACAGAAACCGTGGGAACTGCATCGTAGCCTCCTCCGGGCGAGAGTATAGCCGGGAGAACGGCGGCAACACAGGCGGCGGCGCCTCCTCCGGCGCTCTCGGCTTTCGGGTTTGAAGAGCCGGAATCGCAATCCTAGAATGATCCACCATGAACGTAGTCGACATCATTCGCAAGAAGAGGGATGGGGAAGCGCTGTCGAGGGAAGAGACGGAGTTTTGGGTCACCGGGATGGTTCGGGGATCCGTCCCCGACTACCAAGTGTCCGCGCTTCTCATGGCCCTCTTCCTCCGCGGCATGACCGACGAAGAGGCCGCAACCTTGACCGACGTCATGGCCCACTCCGGCTCGATGTTCACTCCGAGCGACCTCGGGGGGTACACCGTGGACAAGCACTCGACCGGAGGCGTGGGAGACAAGACGACCCTCGTCCTCATCCCGCTTCTGGCCGCGGCGGGACTCAAGGTGGGAAAGCTCTCGGGACGCGCACTCGGCCACACGGGCGGCACAATCGACAAGCTCGAGTCGATCCCTGGGTTCCGCACAGACCTCGACCGGTCTCGCTTCCTCGACCTCGTCCGCCGTACGGGCCTCGCCCTCGCCGACCACACGGCGGACATGGTTCCCGCCGATCGCATTCTGTACGAGCTCCGCGACGTCACGGCGACCGTGGACTCGCTGCCCCTCATCGTCGCGTCGATCATGTCGAAGAAGATCGCCGGCGGAGCGCAAGCGATCGTCATCGACGTCAAGACGGGGTCCGGGGCCTTCCTGCCGCGGCTCGAAGACTCGCGACGCCTCGCGCAGGCCTTGGTCGCCATCGGCACGAGACTCGGCCGGAAGATGGCGGCCGTCATCACCGACATGTCGCAGCCGCTCGGCCGCACCGTCGGCAACGCGCTCGAGGTGCGAGAAGCGATCGAGACCCTTCAGGGTCGAGGGCCCGAGGACCTGGCGACGCTGTGCTGCGAGCTCGGCGCCGAGCTCCTCGTCTTCTCCGGCCGGTCGCCGGACCACGGAGGGGCTGTTGCGGCACTGCGCGCCTTGCTTGCCGACGGCTCCGCGCTTGCGAAGTTCCGTGACCTCATTGCGCACCAGGGCGGCGACGTTCGAGTCATCGAGGACCCGGGGCTTCTGCCTCAGGCAAAGGATTCCATCTCGGTCTCCGCGCGCACGGCAGGCACCGTGCGCCGCCTCGACGCCCTCTCGATCGGCCGTGCGGCCAACGCTCTCGGAGCCGGGCGTACACGGAAGGACGATACGATCGATCCAGCCGTCGGAGTCGAGGTCGTACGCAAGGTCGGCGAGAAGGTCGAGACGACAGGGACCCTGGCGATCCTTCACGTGAACGACCCGAAGAACCTCGCCGAGGCAAAGCACCTCGTCGAATCGGCCTACGAGATCGATGAGAGCGGCGCGCCGTGTGGACCTCCACCGCTCATCGTCGAGCGTGTGCAAGGAGATCGCTCGTCGCCCACCCTTGAGGAAAGAAGACGCAACGGCGCCGTTTCGCCCTAACGCTTGAGGGTGAACGCGTCAGGCAGGAGTTCGGAGATCGTCGTGCGCACGAAGTCGCCCTTCGGACAGCCCATGAGGATCTCGAGGTTCGGCGCATGCTCGTACAGCACTTGGCGGCACGCGCCGCACGGGCGGCAGTGGTCGGACTCACACGACACGGCGATCCTTACGAAGTCCCGTCTCCCTTCGGAGATCGCCTTGAAAAGCGCGACGCGCTCAGCGCAGAGCGAGAGTCCGTTGACGGAGCTCTCGACGTTGACGCCCGTAACGACGGTCCCGTCCGCGCACAGGAGAGCCGCCCCCACGGGGAACTTCGAGTAGGGGGCGTACGCCCGGCGACGGGCTTCGTTCGCAAGTCGGAGTAGCTCTCGGTCGTCCATCAGAACCGGATCACCATCCCAAGGGCGCCGGCCAACTCACCGGCGTGGAGATTCCACCAGCCAACCGCTTGGCCGACGGGGAGAACGAAGCGTCCCTCGGCGTACAAGCGGAGGAACGGCAGTCCAAGCTCGAACCCGATCCCCGCGTGAAGGCCGAAGGCTCTCCATGAGATCTCATCGAGGTGGAGCGCCTCGAGCGCCGCGTCCACTCCATCGCTCCATCCCTCCGGAACGTCGACCTCGACGGAGGGCGTGATCGAGCCCCAGAGGACGTCCGCACCCAGGAAGAAGTCGGCTCCGAGGAAGACGAGATCGAGCCGCTTGACGGCGTCGACAGAGATCATCCACGTCGAGAAAGCGAGATCTACCTGAAGGGACGCCGTGTCGTCCCCGATGTCGAGGGTCTCGTCGAGGAGCGGCTCCGGGATCAGAACGCCGGCCACACCGCTCGCCACGCCGCGGACGAAGCGATCGTCCAGGAACCCGACGGAGAGCCGGACGCCGTCGATCACAACCCACGGAAGGGGGATCTCGACGCCGAGCGCGAGGAGCGGAACCGGGACAAGAGCAGGAAAGCCCTCCAGCGTCGCTTCGATCCGACCGAGCGCCGCGTCGAAGTCCGCCGAGATCTCCGACAACTCCTCGGCCGGCACCCCCTGGTCGGAGAGCATGGTTTCGAGTTCGCCGAACGCGGCGGAGAGGGCGACCGGGACCTCTGTCCAGGTCCCGGTCATGTCCAGCGTGTACGCCTCGAGACCGACGTAGATCCCAACCGCGTGAGCAACCGCGCCCACGGCACAGAGGCCGAACAAGACCGCCGCGGCGGCGACTGCGGCTCGGTCGATCACCGTTTGTCCCAACCCTCCCATTCTTTCCTCTTCAGCTCGGCGCGCTTGATCTTCCCGCTCGCCGTCTTCGGAAGCTCGGTCACGTACTCGATCGCGCGCGGGTACTTGTACGGCGCCGTGACCTTCTTCACGTGGTCCTGCAGCTCCTTCGTCAGCGCCTCCGACGGCGAGTACCCCTTCGCCAGGATGATGAACGCCTTGACGATCTCGCCGCGCTCGCGGTGCGGGGCGGCGACGGCGGCGGCCTCGACGACGGCCGGGTGGCTGACGAGCGCGTCCTCGACCTCAAACGGGCCGATGCGGTACCCCGACGTCAACATCACGTCATCGGCTCGGCCCTCGAAGAAGAAGTACCCATCCTCGTCGGCCTTGGCGAGGTCGCCCGTCCGGTACCAGCCTTTGGAAAAGACGTCCTTGTCGAGCTCGGGCGACTTCCAGTACCCGTCGAAGATCGCCGGATTCCCCGGCTTGAGGGCGATCTCGCCGACCTCGCCCTGCTTCACGGGGTTCCCGTTCTCGTCGATCAAGGCGACGCCGGGGCCCGGCGTCGGAAGGCCCATGGCTCCCGGCTTCACCGGCATCCCGGGCAGGTTGCAGACCAAGCAAACGCTCTCCGTCTGGCCGTAGCCGTCCCGGATGGTCACCCCGAACGCGCGTTTGAATGCCTCGATGGGTTCTACGTTGAGCGGTTCGCCGGCCGAGAGCGCGTCTTTCAGGTAGATCTTGTGCCTCCCCATGTCCGGGACCTGGGCGAACAGACGGTACTCGGTCGGCGTGCAGCAAAGCTTGGTGATCCCGTATTTCGCGAGAAGCTCAAGGTACCGCTCCCCGTCGAAGCGGCCGTTGTAGATGAGTTGCGTGGCGCCGGTGGTCAACGAGACGCCGACCGGGCTCCAGTACCACTTCGCCCATCCCGGCGCCGTCGTGGCCCAGACGACGTCCGACTCGTCGGCGTCGTACCAGTACTGCGCCGTGATGCGGTTGTGGCAGTACATCCAGTGGTGCTTGTGCACGACGGGCTTCGGATTCCCCGTCGTCCCCGAGGTGAAGTTGATCGTCATCGGATCCTCGGCCACGAGAGGAACCTTCTTGACGCTCGGGCTGCCGGACGCGACGAGGTCTTCAAACCGCAGCCACCCCTTCCGCGGCTCGTTCGAGCCGATGAGGATGAACGTCTGGAGCGGGCACTGGCCTCGCACGGAGTCGACAATCCCGGCCGTCGAGGCCTCGGCGACGATGACCTTCGCGCCGGCAGCCTGAGAGCGGTACAGGATCTCCTTCTCCTTCAGCATCTCGGAGCACGGCACCGCGACCCCGCCGGCGACGAACGTCCCGAGTTGGGCGACGTGCGCCTCCGGAATCCGGGGCAGGATGTGCATGACCGGCTCGTTCTTCTTCACGCCAAGCCGTATGAGGGAGTCCCCGAAGCGGTGCATCCCGTCCACGAGCTCGCCGTAGGTCATCTTCCTCGCGTTCCCTTCGGCGTCTTCCCACAAGATGGCGAGCTTGTTCGGGTTCTTCTTCGCGTGTCCCTCCACGACATCGACGATGTTGTAGGTGGCAGGAACGTTCCAGACGAACTCCCTGACTTCCTTCTCGTACCTGGCCCTGTCGTAACGCATCGAGATGACCACCTTGCCTGTTCGAGGTTTTGCTTTGACGCGGTGAACCTTATAGCATATTCGCAAACCCTTTCGCAAACAGGAGATTTCGATGAATGCATCCGTCGTGTTGTCCGCAGCGGCCTCCAAGCGACTCATCGCGCGCGGTGTCGCCGCGCACCCGAGTGTGGAGCGCGCGATGCACAGCGGGCGCATCGTCATCGGCCGCGGCACGACAAACGCCTTCGTCGCCGAGGAACTGATCGGCGCCCCGATCGACCGCGGTGCGTACGCCGCCGGATTCATCGACACGCGCTGGAACATCAATGCGCGCGTCGGCGAAACGCCGGAGATCATCCTGGAGCGCGGCAAGCCGTTCGCCGGAGATCCCGATCAGGCCCTCGCCTCTCTGGGCGCCGGAGACGTCGTGATCAAAGGAGGCAACGCCCTCGATCCGTGGGGCGTGGTTGGCGTTCTTCTGGCTTCGAGCAGTGGGGGAACCGTCGGGCGCTACATCCCCGCGGCCGTGGCCCGCGGGGTCGAGATCGTGATCCCGATTAGCCTATCGAAGTCGATTCACGCGTCCGTCGTCGATCTATCTCAAGAGATGGGGTCGAGTCGTGTCGCCCTCCACGCGGGGCTCGCATGCGGCCTCTTTCCCCTCCACGGCCAGGTTGTGACGGAGATTGAGGCGATGCGGCTTCTGGCGGAGGTGGACGCGGTCCACGTCGCCTCGAACGGCGTAGGCGCCGGGCTCGGAAGCGTTTCGCTCCTCCTCTCCGGGGAAGACGACGACGTGAAGCGGGCGTTCGCCCTGGCCGAGGAACTGGCCGGCGAAACGGACGTCGAGCTCACCGGCAGAGCATGAAGGACGCGTTCCGAACCCTGGCCGCCCCGGCCTCGGCCAAGCTCGTTCGGCAGCGCTCCCGGTTCATCGCGCTTCTCGAGCCGATCGAAGGCGCCGACGACGCTCACGTCCGACTGGGCGAGATCCGGAGGACGTATCACGACGCGTCGCATTGCTGCTCTGCGTTTCGTCTTGTCGGGGACCCCTTTCCCTCTCAAGGGTCCGATGACGACGGAGAGCCTACCGGATCGGCTGGGGTCCCGATCCTCCTCCAACTCGAAGGCGCACGCCTAGAGAACGTCCTTGCGATCGTCGTCCGCTACTTCGGCGGCGTAAAGCTCGGCGTCGGTGGGCTCGCCCGAGCCTACTCCAGTGCCGTCGCCGAAGCCCTCGCGAAGGCCTCGATCGTCGAGCATGCTCTCACCATCGAGTTCGCTGTCCGCTTTCCGCTCGAGGCGAACGCCGGAGTGATGAGCGCCATCCACCATCACGAAGCGAAGATCCTCGACATCCGCTACGATACCGAGGGTCAAGCGATCGTCGCTCTGGCCCCAAGCCGCGTGGAGGCGTTCCGCCGCTCCCTAACGGAGGGAACGGGAGCGCGAGCTCGGCTGGAGGAGAAGCCATGATCGACTCGGTCAGCGGGGATGTCGTCCGCAAGGGGACCGACTACGTCGTCGTCGACGTGGGAGGAGTCGCCTACCAGGCCTCCTGCTCGGCGGACACGGTTCGGGGATGCGAGGTCGGCCACCCTGCGTTCCTCTACATTCACTTGGTGCTGCGCGAGGACACCATCCACTTGTTCGGCTTCTCCACACTGCGAGAACGCGAGCTGTTCCGCCTTCTCATGACGGTCGGGCAGGTCGGACCGAAGCTTGCGATCCAAATCCTGTCGACGCTTCCCCCCCGCGAGCTTGTGGCGGCGATTGCCGGACGCGACATCGAACGCCTGACGACCGTCAAGGGAGTCGGCCAGAAGACCGCGGAGCGGATCCTCGTCGACCTGCGCGACAAGATCGCCGGTCCCGGAGATGAAGGCGCCGACACGTTCCTCCTCAGCTCCGACGAGGAGACCGCACTGCGGGCTCTGACCTCCCGATCCCTTGGGTTCTCCGCGCGGGAGGCGCGAGAGGCTCTCGGCCGTCTTCGCGGCGAGCGGCTGCCGACCGAAGCTCTCGTCCGGCGGGCTCTCGAGATCTTGGGAGCACGATCATGAGGGTTCTCGGCATCGACTACGGCCGTAAGCGCATTGGGCTGGCTCGCAGCGATGAGGGCGCCATCCTCGCAAGCCCTCTTCCCGTCTACACGAGAAGCGGGAGCGACGCCGACGACCTGGATCGGCTCGTCCACCTCATCAGCGGACAGGACGTCGCGAGGATCGTGATCGGATGGCCTCTCCACATGAACGGCACCGAAGGGGAGATGGCGGGCGAGGTTCGCGCGCTCGCCCGGGAACTGCAGACTCGAACCGGATTGCCCGTGGACCTTTTCGACGAGCGGTGGACGTCGACTCAGGCCGAAGACGTCCTGATTGCCGGCGACGTGTCACGGCGCCGGAGACGAAACCTGCGTGACGGCCTAGCCGCCACGCTCATCCTGCAAGGATTTCTCGACCGAGAGCGAACGGCCGAGTAGTCGCTAGCTCTTTCGCTTCTCTTCCCGCTCCAGGTACTCGATGATCGCTTCGACAACCAGGTAGTTGACCGAACGATCCTTCATCTCAGCCAGCTTCATGAGCCGCTCGACGGGACGTTGCTCCATCTTGTTCTTGGGCACGTAGATCGAGATCTTATCTAGCAGCTGCTTGGGCACGGAGACTCCCCCCTCTTTCGGCAATTTCCAGGGGGTATTGTAACAGCATTAGCTAGGAACGGCAACCCTCTGGTCCTGCGGGTCTCGTTTACCGGTTGCCGGGCGCGGACGTCTGAAGATAGGCCTCCACGAAGGGAACGAGGTTCCCGTCGAGAACGTCATCGACGTTGCCCGTCTCAACGAGGGTCCGGTGATCCTTGGCCAGGCGATAGGGGTGGAGAACGTAGGACCGAATCTGGCTTCCCCATTCGTTCTCCTTTCGCTCTCCCTGAAGCTCGTCGAGCTTCTCGGCCCGCTCCTTGGCCAGCCTCTCGACCAAGTGAGCGGTGAGGATGCGCATGGCTGTCTCCTTGTTCTGATGCTGGCTTCGCTCGTTCTGACAGGATGCAGCGATTCCCGTGGGAAGGTGAGTGATCCGGACGGCGGAGTCGGTGACGTTGACGTGCTGTCCGCCCGCTCCCGACGAGCGGTACGTGTCGATCCGAAGATCCTTGGGGTCGATCTCCAGCACGACCTCCGCGATCTCCGGGACGACGGACACGGCCGCGAACGAGGTGTGGCGTCGGTGCGCGGCGTCGTACGGAGAGAGGCGAACCAGACGATGGACGCCCGCTTCTCCCTTCAGGTTGCCGTACGCATACTTTCCCTTCACTTCCAGGGTTGCACTACGGATCCCGGCGGTGTCGCCCGCGCTTGCTTCGAGCAGCGCTGCAGAGAAGCCCATTCGCTCGCAAAACCGGCCGTACATGCGCAGAAGCATCTCGGCCCAGTCCTGGGAGTCCGTCCCCCCCGCGCCTGCGTTGATCGACAGGTAGCAGTCCGACGCATCGTGTTCCCCTGAGAACATCCGTTCGATCCTGAACCGTTGCAGCGCCGCGTCGAGCGCCACGGCACGCCGGCCGAGCGAGGCAAGCTCGGCCTCATCCCCGGCCTCGACCGCCATGGAGTAGAGGACGTCGATCTCGTCGCACTCCTGCTCCGCCACGCGGAGCCGCGTGAGCAGACCTCGCTGACGCTCGAGGGAGCGTGCCGCTTCGGCCGACACCTCGCGGTGCTCCCAGAAGCCGGGTTCCGACATCCTCGCTTCTAGAGAGGCAATCTCGCGTTCGAGCGCGGGACGGTCAAAGATGCTCACCGATCTTCGAGAGATCGTGTCGTAGATTGGCGATGGTTTCCTGATCCATGATCCTCCCGAACGGAAGCCAGACTGGGGCAAGATGTTTATAAGCTTGATGGCAGGCTTCCTCAAGGTCCTCCCGTAGCCCGCTCACGGGACGACCTCGTCGAGTCGGGAAGAGATCGAGATCTTGTCGCAGAACCTCGATCGTGGAAGATAGATGCATCGAGCAGCAAAGCCGAGGCAGAAGCCGGCGAGGAGGATAGATCCGTGGAGAAGACGACCCGAACCGAGGAACTCAAGATCACGGGCGAGGAATTGGTGGCCACCGTCAAGGAACTCGTCCGTCAGGGCAACATCCGCCGGATCACGGTCAAGAACCGTGAAGGAAAGACGTTGGTCGAGATTCCTCTCACACTCGGGGTTGTCGGAACGCTGCTCATCCCCACGCTTGCCGCGCTCGGCGCCGTGGCCGCCCTGGTCGCAGAGTGCAGCATCGTCGTTGAGCGGATCGAAGACTAGGCAGCGCCCCCAAAGGAGGCTTCGTGTTCCAGTATCTCTATCGGATTCGTCCGGCACGCACGGGGTTCTATAGCGCTCCGACTCCGGAGGAGGGCCGCGCCGTCGACCTGCACTTCCTCTACCTGAAGCGAGCGTCGGAGGAGGGAACGGTCATCCTCGCCGGACGGACGCTCAACGAGGATGAGGCGGGATTCGGGATCGTCATCTTCGCGGCCGCCTCCGAGCAGGAGGCGCGGAGCTTCGCCAACGAGGACCCGGCCGTACAGGCCGGGGTCTTCCAAATGGAGCTCTTCCCGTTTCGCGTCGCTCTCGCAGCGCCGCAACCCTAGCCGCCGACGTTGTCGATCACAAATCGGATCTGGTCGTAGCTCGCTCCAGGAGCGGCGTCGTAGGCCGTCAGGGTTACGATGACTGTCTCGCCTTCGGGGCGCTCGGTCCACGGGGCGTGGTAGATCGGCTCCAGGGTGTCTGCGCCCTCGAACCACCCCTTCGTGGCCGACCAGACGTAGCAGACGGACGAGCACGCCGGGTTCGAGATCCTTGCCCCGAGACGCACGCTCGTTCCCTCCGCGACGTGGCGCTCGAACTGCCGTGTGATCATCGGCCGGGCGCGATCGCGCACCGCAAGCGGTGTCTCAGGCTCCGGCCACGCAGAGTCCCAGGTCGGTCCGCACCCCTGACTGCAGCGGCAGGCGACCGGGACCTGGTTGCAGACGGGCGCAACCGGGGCTTGGGACACGCAGGGGCTGCTGCATGGGACGTCGGGTTTCGGGCAGTGGTTGACCATCGCTGGGGCAGTGCAGCACTTGACCACGGCCGGAGGCGAGCCGCAGCTTGTCCGCGGGGATGGACAGGCGAACAGGTCACGAACGTGGAGCGTCATCCGATCGCTCGCGGAGGCACCCCCCCGACCGGTCACCGTCAGCGTCAGGACCACGCAGTCTTCACAGTCGCACGCCGATGGAGCCGTGTACGAAGCGTTCAGAGCGCGTGGATCGCTGAAGAAGCCGAGACTCGGTTCCGCCGTCCATAGGAGGCTGACCGGCCCGCCCGTCGAATCGTAGCCGACTCCCGCAAGCCGCACGATCTCCCGCTCGCCAACCGTCACGTCCACGCCCGCGTCGACCACGAGCGTCGGAAAACCCGAGCCGGCATAGGTTTGTCCGCTCGAGTCGCTCGCGGACCCTTGGGCAACAGCCGGTTGGGGCTGGACGGCCGGCTCGGAAGCCGGGAAGAGGAAGAGGGCGGCCAGGGCGATGCCCACCGCCACAAGTACAAGAAGCAGCGTGCTGCTGTTCATCCGATCGCACCTCCCGCCGTTTCGCTTGGAGGCCGTGAGGTCGGCCCTCGTCTCGACGGTAGCCTCGAAGTGCGTCCAGCCTATCGTTTCACGCACCGAGAAGTCAAACCATCCGTTCCCAAGCGCAGTTCCCGTCCGCCATTCCCTCTGCGGCGTCGGACGGCACGTGGGGACACACAGCGGCGTTGCGCAGCCTCGGCCCAGCCACTAGAGTGACAGCGAGGTGGTCAATGACCATGGCCGGCCGTCTATACGTCGTCGCGCTCCCAATCGGCAACCTGACGGACATCACCCTGCGCGCCCTCGAGACGCTGAAGTCCGTCGACTTCATCGTCGCCGAGGACACGCGCACGACGCGCAGAATTCTCGATCACTACGAGATCCGGACGCCCTTTCGCTCAAGCTACTACCAGGGGGTGGAAGACGAGCGAGCGGAGGAGTTCGTAGGCCTGCTTCGAGACGGGAAGAACCTGGCGCTCGTCAGTGACGCCGGGACTCCCCTGGTCAGCGATCCGGGGTTTCCCCTCGTGCGCGCCGCGGTCGAAGCCGGGGTCGCCGTGGAACCGGTTCCTGGAGCCGCCGCCTTCCTTGCGGGACTTGTCGCGTCGGGGCTGCCGGCGGATCGGTTCTGTTTCGACGGTGCGCTTCCGCGCAAGAAGAGCCACCGCGCCGAGTTCTTCACAGGGCTCGCCGACGAGCCGCGGACGACCGTGGTCTACGAGTCCCCGCACCGCCTCCTGGAGACTCTCGAGATCCTCTCCGACTCACTGCCCCAACGACGCATCGTGCTCGCTCGGGAATTGACGAAGCTTCACGAGGAGTTCCTCCGCGGGACCGCAGCCGAGGTTCTCCGCGTCCTGCAGACGCGGGGCGAGGTTCGGGGGGAGTTCGTTCTCGTCATCGCCGGGGGCACGCCACGCGAAGCCGACTTCGATGAGGAAGCGGCGCAGTCCATCCTCTCGGTGCTCGAGGCCGAAGGCCTGTCCAAGACCGCCATACAGAGGATTCTCCAAGTCGTCGGAGGCCTGCCGCGCAACCGCGCCTACAGCCTCGCCCACCGATCCTCGAGCTAGGTGTGCTTGTCGGCGACCGCGGAGGCCGCGTAGGCGTGCGGCTTGATCCGCACGGCGAACCCGTTCCCGATGATCATCCCGACGACTTCATCGATCATCTCTTTCGTGCGGCCGTTCTCGCCGATGTCCACGTGGATCTCAAGGTTGTAGTGGAGCAGGGAGACCGCCGGGAGCCGGCCGATCAGTCGCTGCGCCAGCTCGAACGACAGCCACGCTTCCCGCCAGATCCGCTGGCGGAGGGACGACATGGCGCGTTCGCGTCGGCGCGTCCAAAAGTACCGTCCTCCCTTTCCCACTCGGTGAAGGACAATCGCGCTCACGAAGTCGAGCCGGTCGACCGTGGTGGAGGAGTCGGTGCCGATCAGAATCTCGAACCGATCCTTCGGGTTCGAACTCATCTCCGCCACGAGTTCGTCCACGACGTCGTCAAACGTCATCTCCCCGCGATGGGGGTTGTAGAACATCGACATAGTCCATGCTAACCCGCGGATCGGTCCCGGTTCAAGCCGACGGCAGCCGGAAGGTGAACCGAGCCCCGCCCGTGCGGTTGTTCTCGGCCCAGATCCGGCCGCCGTGTGCCTCAACCCACCGGCGGGCGATGGCCAGGCCGAGGCCGCTCCCGCCCGAGCGGTTGCGTGCGGGATCCCCCCGGTAGAAGCGCTCGAACAGGCGCGGCAAGTCCTCCGGCGAGATCCCCGGCCCGGTGTCGGAGACGTACACCTCGACTTCGCCCTCGGCGCCGTGAATGGAGATCTCGATTCGCCCGCTCGTCGGGGTGTAGCGAATCGCGTTGCTTAGGAGGTTCGCGATCACCTGCCGAATGCGCTTCGGATCGACGGAAATCGACTCAAGTCCCTCCTCCGCGATGACCTCGACGTTTGGCGCTTCGTCCATCGACGGAACCGCCGCCTCGACGACTTGCCGCACGAGCTGCCCGATATCGGTCTGCTCCCTCGACAATCGAAGTTCGCCGGCTTCGGCCAGCGCGAGGTCGCGGAGGTCGTCGATCAAACGGCCAAGGTGCAGCGTCTCTTCGTAGATCGGCGCGATCGTCTGGGCGGTGGGCTCGTAGATCCCGTCCAGTAAGGCCTCCAGCGTGCCCTGGATGATGGTGACGGGAGTGCGAAGCTCGTGGGCAATGTCCGCGGTCATTGTCTCGCGCAGCTTCTCGGAGCGGCGGAGGTTGTCGACCATTCGGTCGAACGACTCGCCGAGACCGTGGAACTCGTCTCGCGTGCGAAGCCGCACCTTCTCAGGCAGAACCCCTCGCGCAACCTGTTCCGTCACCGCGCTCAGCGTACGAAGCGGCGACAGGATCTGCGCAATCAGGAAGATGGCCAGAACGAGGGCCAGCAACGTGGCGATTCCTCCGCCGAGGAGCGCGGAGCGGCGGGCCGAGGCCAGGATGGCGGCCTCGTCGGGGTCCACGAAATCCAGGATGAGCAGGGTGCCTACCTGCAGGCCGTTCACCTCGATCGGTCCCCGTTCGATCTCCTCCTGCGTGAGCCTTCTCCCGATGTCCGGTTTCGTGCTGAGGAACACCTTGCCTTCCTCGTTGGCGAGGGAGAGGGGAATGTTGTAGATGGCGACGATCTTCTCGACGACTTTTCCGTCCTCGTCCCGTCGGGTCTCCACCACGCGGTAGAAGAGGCGATCGACGCCCCGCCAAGATCCGTTCTGCTCGTAGTAGATCGAGAGCTGTCGGCTGAACAGCGCGAAGATCTCCTTCCTCTGCTGCTCGCGGTATCGGTCGAACCGCTGCACGACGGAGCGCTCCGTGAGGTAATAGACGAGGGCAACGGAGAAGACGATCGTGATGAAGAAGGCGAGTCCAAGTTTGAAGGCGAGTGGGAAACGGCGCGCCATGTCAGGGCTGCCGGGCGAAGCGATACCCGACGCCGTGGACGGTCTGGATGTACTGAGGGTTCTTCGGGTCTTCCTCGGTCTTCCGCCGCAGGTTCTTGACGTGCGTGTCCACCGTGCGCGCGAACGAGTCGTACGTGTATCCCTGAACCTCACGCAGCAGCTGGAGCCGCGTGAAGACCTGTCCCGGATGGCGGGCAAGGTACGTCAGAAGGTCGAACTCGGTCGGGGTCAGGTCGACCATCTCGCCCTTGACGCGCAGCTCCCGCGTCTTCAGGTCGATTGCCAGATCGCCGGCGAGGATGCGCTCCGCCTCCATCCCCTCGCCCTCATAGCGACGGAGGACGGCGCGGACCCGAGCAACGAGCTCTCGCGGACTGAACGGTTTGACGACGTAGTCGTCCGCCCCAAGCTCAAGGCCGACGACGCGATCCGCTTCAGCCGCCTTGGCGGTCAGCATGATGATCGGCACGGACGACTTGACGCGAATCGCGCGCGTCACTTCGATCCCACTCATCTTGGGAAGCATGAGGTCGAGGATGATCAGGTCGGGGCCTTTCTCCTCGAACGCCTGAAGCGCCGAGGCTCCGTCAAACGCCGTGTATGTCTTGAAGCCCTCCCGATCCAGGTAGGCCTTGACGGTTTTCACGATCATCTCTTCGTCGTCGACAATCAGGATGCGCTTCATGTCCAATCCCATTATACCTGCCGCCCGCCGGGGAGCCGAATGGCCTTCGTCCTTTCGGGCAGGGCGGCTCTCGTTCACAGAACACCCACCGCTCGCAACGCATCCGCCGCCCGTTTGATTCTCGGGGCGCTCTGTGGAACGTTTCAGGCATCGCTGTGGGAAAGTTGTGAGCGCGACGAACTCGGATTGCCTTCGCGCGAGCGGACGACTACCATTCCCGGGAATGTGATTCCGTCCAGGTCTCATGAGGGGAAATGAAGCGCCTACTTGTCGTCTCCACAGAAGAGCACTCCGGAAAAAGCCTCCTCTCCCTCGGCCTTGGGCGGGACCTTCAGGACCGCGGCTCCACGATCGCCTACATGAAGCCGATCAGCCACGAGGTGTCCTACGCGACGGGCGCTCCGATCGACGAAGATGTCGACACGCTTCGTGCGCTCCTCTCTCTCGAGGATGACGTGCACGACATGGCTCCGGTGCCCCTCGAGGGTCCCTTCCTTCATGAGGCCATTGAGTCCGGAGACCGAGGCTTCCGCCAACGCATCGTCGACGCGTTCGCGCGTCTAGCGCACGCGCGGGACGTCGCCATCATCGAAGGCCGAAGCTACTTGGGGCTCGGCGTGAGCGCCGGGCTGAGCGATCTCGACCTCGCCGACCTCTTGGAAGCCGACGTTCTTCTCCTCACGCAGTATGACGGGGAGGAGGCCATCGACCGGATTCTCTGCGCCCTGCGGCTGTTCGAAGGCGGTCCGAACGTCCTCGGAGTCATCCTCAAGGATGTTCCCCTCGACCGCTCCTACACGCGAGTCGAGGAGGTCTTCGTCTCCTTCCTCGCGGATCGCGGCGCCGAGGTTCTCGGGATCATTCCCTACGATCCGAACCTGCGGTCCGTGAACACGGAGGAAATCGCCAAGCGACTCGGCGGCCGCACGCTGACTCGCCCGGCACTCAACCGCGAGGTACGCCACTTCGTCGTCGGGGCGATGGGCACAGAGGCCTCCCTCCGCAGCTTCCGTCGAACCCCGGAGTTTGCGGTCATCACCGGCGGCGACCGGGAGGACATCCACCTCGCGGCCCTGCAGGTTCCCGAGTTGCGCTGCCTTGTCCTGACCGGAAACCACCGCCCCGCTCGCGAGGTTCTGGATCACGCGGAGAAGTCCGGCGTACCGGTTGTCCTCGCGGGACAGAACACCATGGTCACCGCGTCCTTGTGCTCGAGCATGCTTGACCGGTTCTGGATCCGTCCCGGGGCGACCCTCGACTACGCCGTCGACCACGTTCGCTCCAACATCGACGTCGAGCGCATCGTGCAGAAGGCCGCGGATCCCTAGGCGTCGTCGACCCGGGCCTCGTAGGTAATCTTCGCCACCCCGGCGAGCGTGTTGGCGATGGGGCAGTACTTCGCGAGGGAGAGATCGATCGCCTTCTTCAGGTTCTCTTCGGGGACATTGCCCGTGACGACGTAGACGAGTCGCAGCCTCTCTATGACCTTGGGGTACTCCGTCGCGCGTTCGTCTTCGATCTCGACACGGAGGGCCTTCGGCTCCACATTCATCTTGCGCAGGATGGACACCACATCCATCCCCGTGCACCCGCCCAGCGCGCAGAGGAGCGTCTCCACCGGACGCGCCGCGGTGTCCGCGCCCAGCGGCGCCGCGGCGTCCATCGCCACTTCATGGCCGCTTGCGCCTAGCCCAACAAACCGCATGCCGCCTGCCCAGTCGACTCGCGTCACGTGCCCTCCATTATTCGAATATTTAGATACTTGACAATCCGACCCAGAACCAGTACGATGCTAAGTCGACGAGGCCAAAGGAGCAACGATGTCGGAGCGAACGGCGCGGAGTCAGTGGGCGGAGGCGTTTGCCGCTCTCGGAAGCGAGCCCCGCCTCCAGATCGTCGAACGGCTGATGGAGGGACCCGTCCATTGCAGGGAGGTCCTCGACGGCCTGAAGCTGAGCCAACCGGCCGTGTCGTATCACCTCGGAAAACTCGAGCGGGCCGGGGTCTTGCAGAAGGAGAGAAACGGAACTCGGAACTGCTACCGCATCGAACGGCAATTGGAGTGCGTTCTGAAGTCGTGCATGAAGGAGGATGGATCGTGGACCACACTGTGATCGTGTACACAACCCCGACGTGCTCGTGGTGCGTGGCGGTTAAGCAACACCTGCGCTCCCACGCCGTGTCGTTCGAGGAGATCGACGTCTCCACGGACATGCAAAGAGCCAAGGCGATGGTCGAAAGGAGCGGTCAGTACGGCGTTCCGGTGGTCGACATCGACGGCGAAATCGTCGTCGGCTTCGATCGGCCGCGCATCGACGCCCTGCTCGGAATCGCGTAGCCGCGCCGCCCGCGGACGCGCTGCTCGCACCTCAGGATGTGAAGAGCGGCAGCGGATCGCGGGCTGCCGCGGGCTTCGCCCTCGAGGGGGACGTACGCGCGAAGGGCGACGTCACGCTCGGCACGTGCGTCACGGAGACGAACCCCTCCTCGCAATCGACCGGCTCAAACTGCGCCACCAACTCGGCGTAGGCCTTGCGCGGGAAGGTTCGCAGACGCACGTACGGCTTCTCCAGGGCAAGGCGCTTCAGGTTTCGCTCCATCCGCTCGAAGAGCGCGTCCGGAGACGCCATCGGGAGCACGTGTGCGTGCGGTTCGCGGCCGGAGAGCTGGGCGAGTTCGACAAGCATCCGGCGCTCCGCCTGAGTGAGGTTCGGCTCATCCACGCAGACGACCTCGGCCGGGGAATCGACGGCCTCGACCAGCGCCGACTGGAACACTCGATCCACGATGCTTTCCACGGCCGGGTCGTAGGTAGAACGAAACATCCACTCCCGAATGGGTCCCCGGGAGACAACCACCCACTCCGGGTGCTCGCGCTGGAATGCCGTCTTCCCCGATCCGGGCAGCCCGACGAGGACGACCAGCTGTCTCATTCTCTCTTCTCCCCCCACGCGCGGAACTCCCCGCCAGTATGGGGTATCCCGAGGGGACAGACAAGTGAAGGAGCAGAGAGAACTGGGCGAGCCTAGAACGGGAAGGCGTGAGAGACGACGATGCGATCGAAACCGGTCTTCGACACGGAGAGGGAGAACGTGAGGTCGCCCAGCTCCGCCGTCGGTTGGCCGATGCAGCATGCGAGATCGAAGCGCAACGTGACTTGAGCCGACGGAATGTCGAACTGCATTCCCCCTTCGTACTGATCGATGATCTCGAACATCGGGGTTACGTTGGCCGACCACGCCTCGAAGGCACGTGTCCAGTTGAAACTCAGCCCCAGGATCGTGTCGGAGTCGAAGGACGCCGTCGATAGGAGCTGTCCTTCGAGGAACGGCCGGCGCATCGAGATGCTGCCCTGCACAAACGCGTCTTCGTACGCGAACGTCGCGTTCAGGGCGATGTCTCCGACGATGCCGCCGATGCTGAGCGAGGAGTTCTCGTAGGTGAAGAGGTCCGAGAACCGCGCGCTGGCGCGAAGGGTGAAGTCGTCCAGAAGAGGAATCGGCAGGCTCCCGCTCCACGAGATGTTCTCCGAGTCAAGACCCGTTTGCCCGAACAAGACGTCCAAGGCCGCCCGTCCCCCGCACAGTTCGATGTCCGTCACGGAAATGCGCAGTCCGTCGAAGGAGGGAATGCACCCCGCTTCTTCGATCTGTCCGTAGGGGGTCGCACCGAGTCCGAGAATGGTGGAGATCCGGGCGAACCCCTCGATGACCCCGGCGATTCGAATCGTCATCCCTGCTCCGATGGCGGACTCCGTCTGCGTCCCAAGCTCGGCGACCAGGAAGGTCACGGCGTACGCGACCCCTCCCGACCGTCCGGACACGGAGAGGTCGGTGCGGCTGAACTGGTCGCTCGTGAACGAGGCGCTGCCCTGAAGCGACAGGTCGCCGAACGGAGCACTGACTCGGAAGCTCTGGCCGAGAAGCCCTTCATTGCCGAAGCTGGTTCGACTCGAGATCGAGAACCGATCGTAGCGGTACGTGATGGCCAACGATTCGCTCAGCGTGAACGTCGTGATGTCCATGTCCGACATGGACACGGAGAGGGTGTTGGCCCCGGACAGAGAGACCTGCGCAGCCTCCGCGCCGAGGGGGACGAAACAGAGAAGGAGACCGACGACGACCCCCAGCCCGACGTTCCTCTTGTTCCGGCGCAATCTCCCCTTGCCCATACACGGACAAGGGTACGGATGGAGCGTCGTGGGCCGGTCCCACCCGCCCCGTCACCGATCCGTTCTTGTCCGCTCGGCGACGGACATCGGGCACTCCCGATAGGACCCTCCCCAGAACGCGGCGACCGTGCCTGCGGAAGTGCCCTAGGCCTCGCAGGGATCAGTCGACGTAGTCCTCGATGTCGTCCAGCTGGCGCTGCATGGCATCGAGCATGTACTTGATGTCGTCGAGCGTCCACCGTTGCACGTCGAAGAGCCCGTACTGGTCGTCGAGCATCTTCTGGGCCACCTGGTGGATGAGGTCAACCTCCGCATCGATGTCCCCCAGCTTCTCCTCCATCGCGGTCATGCGCGCCTCGAGGAGGGCCAGCCGACTCTGCCCGCCTTGCGTTACGAGGAGGTCGTAGACCTGCTGCAAAGTGACCGGAGATGGGGAGGAGGTCTGCCCGGCGAAGAGCGCGAGACACACCCCCACGATCGCTACCGCTCCCAGGATCCCCGCCAGTCGATACCCTCGCCTCTTCATCGGTTCCTCCTTCTTCCTATTCAGTCCGATTCTACCTCGTCGCGCACGTCTCGTTCGCCCGGGTAGTGCAGTGTACGCCGAGGGCGGACGGGCGAGAACTCCTCACGGGCGGCGGAGCCGCTCCACCGCACCCCACGCATCGACAAGCCCGTTCCCGAAGAGCGCGTCCCGCCCTCGCTGCCCGAGATCCTCGCACGAGCCCTCGAGGACGGCAACCGCTTCGTCGGCGGAAAGCCCGGGGGCAAGAGAGAGAATCAGCGCCAGGGTCCCGGATACATGCGGCGCGGCAAAGGACGTCCCCGATTCGGTCGCCGGCCTTCCGCCCACCGTGAACGCCGTGATCGCATCCCCGGGAGCACAGACGGCCACTTCGGGTCCGCGGTTGCTGAACGACGCCAGAAGGTCGCTCCGATCCGTCGCGGACACGGCCAGAACGGTGCGATACTTCCCCGGGTACATCACCTGGTTCTCGCCCTGGTTTCCGGAGATCCCCACGACGATCACGCCGTGGGCTCGGGCATCCGAGATGACCTGTTCGAAAGAGTCGGGCGGGCGAGCGTTCGCGAAGATGCTCAGGTTGATGATTCGAGCGCCGTTGTCGACGGCGTACTCGATCGCTCGCACGAAGATCTTCCAGTCCGATGACCCAAACCGGTTGGCCGAGTCGAGGAAGCGGACGTCCATAATCGACACCCCTGGGGCGACGCCGACAATGGGGTACTCGCCGGGGCGCGCGGCAATGATCGACGCCACGAACGTCCCGTGCCCGTGAAGGGGGGTGCCGGTGAGCGAGCTCGAGTCGTTGTCACGGAAGTCCCATCCGTGCACGTCGTCGACGTAGCCGTTGCGATCGTCATCGACGCCGTTTCCGGGCACCTCTCCGGGGTTCGTCCAAAGGGCCGAGGCGAGCTGGGGGATGCGGGCGTCGATTCCCGAGTCGATCACGGCGACGATCACGGCAGGATCGCCGTGCGAGACGGTCCAGGCCTTCGGTCCCCCGACCCGGACGAGGCCCCAGTTGCTCGGCTGCTGGTAGACGGTATAGAGGCCCGGACTGGGGGAAGGCGACGGGGCAAGCGGGAGGGCGACGGGGAGGATCTGGAACGGCAGCGTCCCCGACGTCAGGGTCCCGCCGACCTCCAGGGCAATCTCCAGGAGGTACGTTCCAGCGATCTGATACTCCCATCGGCTGCCGGCCTCGACAACCACCAGGGCTCCCGCGGCGGCGGAGAAGGGACCGACCGGAACCTGATCGATTCCCTGCCCGGCGTGCCCCATGTCCCGCAGCGTCGCCGTTCCCCTCACGTTCTCCCGCGAGAACGCCGTTGGATTCGAGAACTGAAACGAGATCGTGAAGGGGACGAGGTTCACAACCTCGATCTTCTGAATCTGCGCTTCGCCGGCCACCGTTCCCAGAGAGAGAACGGCGAGAACGACGGCAACGAGTAGGACGCGAGGCTTCCTCATCCAGCCCGATCCTCGTCGCTCTCCGCAAACCAGCGGAGAGCCTGATCGAGCGACACCTCCTCCGCTTCTCCCCACCCGCCCGACCGAATCCGTAGAGCCACGGGGAAGGAGAAGAGCGACGTCACGTCGGAGGAGAAGCGCCGCAGCCGTTCCGCCGCCACCGCCGCTCCGTCTGCGGGCGTCTCCGGGAGGATGGCCGCCAGACGGTAGGAGTCGATTCGGAACACCGTGTCGACCCTCCGCAGGCCGGAAACGAAGAAGGTCGACGCCCGCACGAGCGCGCGCGTTTGGTCTTCGGGCGTCTGGTCGCACAAGCCTTCGACGTCCAGCACGAGGGCCGACGTCGGGTGCTTGTACCGTCGCCCCTTTCCAATCTCGATCTCGAGTTGCTCGCGGAAGTGATCGGCGTTGTACAGCCCCGTGACGTCGTCGAGGACGACGAGCTTCTTCAACTCCTGCTCGTGAGAGTGAATCACTTTCGTCATCAGGTTGAACCGATCGACCAACTGCGCGACCTCGTCGCGGACGGGGGTTCCGGGGGTCCTGGGCGGCAGCTTGACCTCCACGTCGTAGTCGCGCATGGCGACCGCCGCCGTCGCCTGGGCCAGACGGCCGATCGGCCGCGTCACGACGGCGCGCAGCACGAGGAAGAGGCTGCCCCCCAAGAGAAGAAAGCCGACCACGGATCCCGCCGCGAATTGCCACGAGAGTCGCCGGTCGTAGGCGGCCATCTCGTCGGTCGACATGTCCACGATCACTACACCAACAAGGTCGGCCCCGGAGAGGATCGGTTGGTAGGCGCGCCAGGCACGCGTTTCCCGAGCGCGCTCCACGGTCGCTTCGATCCCCTGCATCTGCCCGTATCGCGCCTTGACCTCGTCCGAGGCGAGCTCTCCGACCTTCGTGGGGTCGGTGCTGGCAACGGTCAGGAACCCCCGTGCCGTCGCCCCGATGACCGTGATCTCGATGATGGATTCGTAGCGCGCGAGCAGTTGGTCGATGTCCGCGCTGAGCTCGTTGGAGTAGTAGAGGACGTAGTCCTTCTCCTGGATCGACTTCGAGATGAGGCTCGCAACGCTTCGCGCCCTTTGCTCGTAGATCGACCCGATCGACGCGTGCAGCGACACGAACGCAAACCAGGAGAGGGCGCCCACCACGGCGCAGGCAATCAGGAGAACGGGAACGATCAACTTCCACCGCAGGGACGTTCCGTACCGAATCGCGGACCGCATTCGCGCGGCCCGACCGGCGTCCGACCGGTCGTTGGTCCGGGTCTTCGACTCGACGTTCGTACTCATGACGGCTCCTCTTCGTCGGCGGCTACTGGATCAATCCCTCGTTCCCCAGGAACTCCATGACTACATCGAGCGGCTCTCGGTGGAGCAGACGAACCCGGCTGACCATGTTGTGCAGACTCGGCTCGGTCAGGTAGGCCGACAACCTTCTGAAGACTTGCTCGATCTCGGGGAACTGCCGGACGTCTTCTCGGCCCGCCAGGACACCGATGGGCTTCCCCGGCAGAGTGAACGCATCGTCTTCGAGCCGCACGAACCCCGCTACGGTCGCCGTTTCCTCGACGTTCTCGAGCAGGGCCGCGGAGACCGCTCCGAACTTGAGCAGGGCCTCCGCCTCCTCGCGCGTCGCGGTCCGACGCAACGAGCGGCCCGGCACTCCATAGGCGGAGGCTAGGCGAGCCACGGCGTCGTCCGAAACCTCGGCTGGAACGGCGATCGTCATCCCCTCCGCGCCGCGGGAGTGCGCGAACGCGGAGATCGACAGACTGCCCAACCCCCGAGCGGTCTCCCCCGACACGATGAAATCCCAGCGCAGGTTCGTCGGCACGCTCCAGTACACGGCGGTCCCCGGCGGCGGGGCCGCTCCGACCCACCACGCGATGTTCACGTCACGCTCGTTCATCGCCGCCAGGAGCTCCTCCGACGTGCCGAGCCCCGAGAGGTCGACGACGCGGAACCCGGCCTCGGAGAGCACGACCTCCAGGGCCCTGCTGAGGACAAGGTCCACGAGGTCGCGGCCCGCAGCCACCACGATCGTCCCCTTCCACGCCGTGCCGGGAAGGTGGACGTTGCCGGACACGAGAGCGTCATGGCCGATCCAGCGGTTGCCTCCCGCGTAGAGCATCTCGGCTGTCTCGTTCTCCACGTCGTGCAGGCGGTTCCTCTCGAACGCGTTGTTCTGGACGATCGGCGCACCGCCGGGCGTCTCCACGACAAGAGGAATCCCCAGCAACGGGAGAACCGTGTCCCTTTCCGACAGCGCTTCCTGCCACCGGAGGCCGACCTCGTTGCCCGCCAATCGATTCCCTACGACGCGGACCCCGAAACCCGGCGCGTACAGACCGACGCCGACGTCGCAGTTCCAGACGCGGTTGCCTTGAATCGTGTCGCGTGAGGACGTCGCGACGAGAATCCCCATCGCCGTGTCGCCGACGGCGTTCTCGGCCACCTCGTTCCCCTGGCAGTGGTTGGCGAGAACGACGCCGGAGAGCCTGCAGTGGCCCATCACGCCCCGCAAGACGGAGTTCTCGATCGATCCGACGAGGACGACGCCCGACGCCGAGTCGTCGATTCGGTTGTCGAGGAGGCGGTTGCGGTGAGCTTCGGCGAGCAGAATCCCCGTCGTGTTCGCTCGAACCATCGTGTTTCCGAGCAGACGGTTCTCGGAGGATCGCGTGAGGGCAATTCCTTTCTTGCTGTCCGAGATTCGGTTCCGCGCGATCAGGTTTGCGTCGCTCGCATCGATGCGGATTCCGGCGTCGCGGCATCGCGACAGACGACCGTCGACGAACGCATTCTCCCGCCCTCCGGCGAATCGGACTCCATCTCCCGCCGAAGGCCCGACGACATTTCGCTCAAGGCGACTCCTGCGGGTCTCGATGAGAGAGACGCCGACGTCCTCGACGGACGTGATGAGGCAGTCCACGATGCGGTTCTCGCTTGTCTCCTCGAGGATCGCGCCGACGCGCGATGTCCCGATTCGGCTTGCCTCGAGCGCGTTGCCTCGCCCTCCGAGCACCTCGTAGCCGACGATCGATGCTCCGGTTACGCGCAATCCAACAAAGACGTTGTCCTCCGATTCCCCGACGGAGACCCCCGTGGGCGCGCCGTCGACCGCCGCGTCGCGGACCTCGTTCGCCCGAGCCTTCCGGAGGCGTATCCCAGTCTCGCCGCACCCTCGTGTGACGAGGTCCCGGAAGAGGTTGCCGGACGAAGCGGAGATGTCGATGCCGATCGAGCTTGCCTCGACGGTCACCCGCTCGAAAGTCCCCTGGCGACTGCCGGAGAGCAGCACGCCGGCCTCTCCTCCGCGAGCCCGGACGTCCTCGACGCGGCATCCCATGCCCTCCACGGCCAGCGCCACGGACGCCCCTTGGATGTCGAGGCGCCGCACGGCCGTGCCATCCCCGCGAAGCGTGACGGCCGGTTCGTCCTGCCCGACGAGGACGGCTCGTCCTCGCGCCGATGTAAGGACGAGGCCCGCCGTCTCCAGGACTGCGGGTCCCGAATACGGTCCTCGACGCGCGTCGAGAACGATCGTCGTCCCTTCGGGGGCCGTGCGGAGGGCCTCGGAGAGAGTGGCGACGTCACGCGGAACGAAGAGACTTCCCGCGGGGAAGCGGTCGCGCGTGACGCTCCAGAAAACCAGGCCGGCGACTCCGAGCGCGACGATCGCGGCGATCGCGATCCAGAATGGCTTCCTCAGGCATTCGTGTTTCATCGAGCCCACTCTAGCACACGGGCTCGCGCGCCGTCCAGGATTGGTCTTCCCATCTCGCGACTGCGTGCAGGCGCTTGCGAGCTTCTGCAGTCTCGCGGCACGCAGCCCCCAGCGCTGCGGGGTTCAAGGCCGTCTGCTCGGTCTTGGTCTCGTCGACTGCGGACTCGGGTACGGCTGCGAGAGCTGGTTGAAGGGCGGAGCCATGGGCGAGCTGTACGGCGCTGTCGCGGATCCCCCGATCGGGCCGCCGGCGTTGCGCGGGATGGGGGGATACCCCCCAGAGTGAGGAGGCTGCTTGGAGTTCCAGATGACCAAAGCCACGACGGCGGACACAGCCACCGCAGCGATCGCGATCCGAAGAAGACTTCTCCACCGTGGCTGCCTCATCGCTCCACCTTAGCATCCGTGCCTGTACGGCGTCCAGCGCGCAGCGTGGGCTTCCCGGCGGCCGAAGGTCGCCGGAGCGGATCGAGGCAGGCTAGTCGGGCATGATCGTGCAGATGAGGAGGGCTTCTCCATCTGTTCCGTCGGAGTTCGTCCCGTCCAGAGCCACCCGCACGTCGACGCCAACATCAAACGCGCCGTTGGAGCCGCTCGAGAGGACGATCGGCTGATCGCCGAGCGTCGCATAGCCCCGCCCGTGTTCCCTCACATCCACCTCCGGAAGCTCCTTCCCGGAGGAGTTCGCCCAGCGCACTTGAAGGCGCCACGGCGTGTTGCTCACCACGCGGAAGCGGAATGCGTTTTCATCTTCGATGTAGCCGCGTGAGCGCTCGAGGGCCGATGCAGGTCGGAAGGTGTACGAGACCGCGGTCACATCCTGGGACGACCCGGCCAGCCGGAGCGTTTGGTACGGGAGGACGCGCCAGCGCACGTCGACGGACACCGACTCTTCGACGGCGTACGCCGCAACGGCAACAAGGGAGAGAGCAAGAACGACCGCCGTCCTGATCCGCCTGCGGCCGGCCAACGAAGAACCTCCCAAGGGCTTCACGCTGTGATCCTCCTCCACGCTCTTCGATTCTTCCTGGCTACGGAGTCTGCGAGACGCGGCGGCGGAGGGCGTCGACGTCGGCCGGCGTGAGAACGCCGTCGTTGTCGAAGTCGAACGCCCGGACGTTGTCCCGGATGGCCGGAAGCCCCAACGAGGCCTCGAAGAGAGCCACGTCCACGTTGTCGACGTCTCCGTCTCCGTCGATGTCCTCGAACAGCCCGTCTCGGTTCACATCCTGGGGGAGGCTCGGAGAGGTTCCGAGCGGGACGAGGGCGAGCTCCGGAACGCGAAGAACGATCTGCCCTGCGACGAGGTAGTCGGCCCCAAAGTCGATCACGGTCCGGACCAGGTACATCCCCGGGTCAAGCAGACTCCACGGCGTCACGACGACGGCGTTCACGGAGTGCCCCGGAAGAATGGAGAGCCGGGGCAGGGGAGCTTCGGCCAGCGTGGCGCCGTTCGGAGACTGGATGGACAGCGCCCCGAGAACGTCGTCGAGACGCGTTTGCCCGCGGTTCTCGACGCTGAATTCGACCGTGAGCGGCGAAAGACCGACGACGGAGACCCGCGTCACCGCCGCGGCCTGAACGGCCGGGAAGGACGTCACGTAGACCTTGACGAGGAACTCCCGCGCCACGCGGATTCCACCCTCCTGCGTGGCGGCTTCGTCGATCGCACGCACGGCAACGAGGAGTCCCGCCCAGTGCGTTCCCGTCGCACCCGCAGGGACGGAGACGTCGCAAGAGACCAGAACTTCGTCCGCGGGGCGGAGGACATGCGTTGGCGCCGACAGAGCCAGCCACGCCGCGCACGACCGCTCGACGGTCCCGGGGGGGGAGAAACGGGTCACTCCGTCGGAGTCCTCGTCCCAGTCGCACGGCGAGACGTCGACACGAACGGATGAGTTCTCGTCGTTCTGGATTGTGAAGCGCACTTCCAGACTGGACTCCGGGCGAGCAACCAGGGAGAACTCCGAAACCGAGACGGTCATCCCCGAAACCGCCGCAGACGCGCTGGCCACGACGGCCAACACGAGGCTCCCCCACTCGAGAAGCCCGCGTCCTTTGCTCCCGGCCTCGCGACGAGCGCTCATGGCTCCCTGTGTAGCGTCCGCGGCCCGCGGAAGCAAGAGCACGGGAGGCCGGGAGACGCCGGAACCTTCTCCGTCACGCGGTCGCCGCTCGCAGCCTTTCCAGGACGCCGTCCAGCGGCTCCGGGCGGCCGATGTGGAACCCCTGTGCGCAATCGACGCCGATCGCCCGCAGGACCTCGAGCGTCTCCTCCGTCTCCACGAACTCCGCGATGGTTCGCTTGCCAAGCCCCTTGGCCAGCTGGACCATGGCCACGACCAGGTGCCGATCGACCGGGTCGCGCCCGAGGTTGCGGATGAAGCTCCCGTCGATCTTGAGGTAGTCCACGTCCAGGTTCTTGAGCTGATAGAACGAAGAGAACCCCATGCCGAAGTCGTCGAGCGCGAACTCGTACCCTTGCGTTCTGAGTGCGCGGAGGAAGTCCTTGGCCACGTGGATGTTGTAGATCGCCGCCGTCTCCGTGATCTCGAGCACGAGCCGAACAGGCCCGATGACTGACAGTGACGCCCGGCTCGAGATCGCAGCCAGGACGGCGGGGTCGGTGAGCGACCTCGGCGAGAGGTTCACGGCAAACGAGACGTCGCTTGGCAGTTGCTCGTCGGCCAGCGTATCCATGACCTTCTGAAGAACCCATCGGTCGATGTCACCGCTGAGCCCGAACTGCTCGGCAACGTCGAGGAACGCGCCCGGGGGGATGATCTGCCCGCTGCGTCCGAGGAGACGAAGGAGGATCTCGTAGCGGACGACGCGGTCCTCGGCAAGATCGAGGATCGGTTGCGCGTAGAGGATGAACCCGTCGTTCTCAAGGGCGTCGCGGATCACGCGGAGCCAGTCGACGCGCGACTCGGGGTCGTCGATCTTCTCCTCGTCCGGCGAGTAGAGGCAGGACCGGTTTCGTCCCTCTGCCTTCGCCCGGTACATCGCCATGTCGGCCTTCATGAGGAGTTCGCTCGCGGTCGCTCCGTGATCGGGAAAGAGGACGATTCCAAGGCTTGCCGTCGTTCGAAGCGCCTCCCCTTCGATCACCGCAGTGTGCTTGCGAATCGCGTCGAGCAGCCGCCCCGCCGCGACCTGGGCCTGCTCGCCGTCCACATTCAGGTAGAGCACGGCGAACTCATCGCCCCCCAGGCGCGCGAGGACGTCCGAATCCCTGACGGTCGCCCGCATCCGGTGGGCGAGGCTCGCGAGGAGATCATCGCCAACCTTGTGGCCCAGGCCGTCGTTGATCTCCTTGAACCCGTCAAGGTCCATCCACAGCACAGCTCCGCGCCGTTCGTAGCGTCGTGCCTCCGCGAGATGCCGTTCGAGGAGGTGCCCGAACTCCCGCCGGTTGCAGAGGCCGGTCAAGGGATCGTGTGTCGCAAGGTGAAGCAGCTGCTCCTCCTGCTTCCGAAGTTGGGTGATGTCCGTGACGATTCCCTCGTGGTAGAGAACCTCCCCCTTCCCGCCGCAGACAGCGCGCGCGTTCAGGAGAGCGGCGACCGCCGGGCCATCCTTCGCTCGCAGCATCAGCTCCGCGTTCTCGACGCGAGCCCCTTCTCGCAGCTGGCGCAGGACGGCGCCGGCGTCGTTCTCCGATTGCAGCACGTCCGCCATCCGCACTTGTCGAAGCTGACCCGCGTCGCGGTAGCCAAGCATGCGCGCCAGAGCGTCGTTCGCCATGACGAATCGCCCGTCGGCCGCGCACTGGTAGATCCCGTTCGACGCGTGGCGGAAGAGGTTTTCAAGGCGTCGGTTCCCGGTCGACGCGCTCTCTCCGCCCGCCGTGTTCTGACTCTCCACGTCGCCTCCTGTGAACGCTCCACCCGCCGCGGTCGCCACGTCCCAAACCCGGTCGGCTGCAACGGCAGGAAGAAGGAACTACGACCTCTGCCCTACGCCGGTCAGAGCTCCGAAAGAAGCTCGACGCCGATCGCCGCCAGCCAACACAGGAAGCTTCGTTCGATCGACGCGTCGAAGAACGTCAGCCCGCGGCGTCCGTGGGCCGTCGTGAACCGCCCGATGTAGTCCATAATCGCGGTCCAGTCTTCGTCAGGGATTCCGTCGTGGATCGCGTGCGGCTTGTCGACTCGAAGCATCCGCAGGATGTCGTCGATCGTGTACTCCTGAAGGCGGTCGGCAGCGTCGGCAAAGCGGACATCGCGTCCTTCATCCAGAAGACAGAGAACTCCCTGAACGAACTTCTTCACCGAACTGCGATACATCCATGGCCTCCCGACGGCGAGTCTATGCACCGCGCCCCAGCGCCGAAGGGACATGCGTACGTCGCCGGCCTCCCGTTTCTCTCCTCGGACGAGCACCGCGCGGGCCGCGCCCGAGGACGCCGCCCACTACCCTCGCCCGGACACGAAGGCCGCGCGGCGGGGCATGCCGGACGTGTCTCGTGTCTAGGGAGGTGATCGAGAGGGCACAATTGAGTGTCGGTCCTTGACAAGTGAACTGAGACAGGCGCGGGGAGACGCTCCCTGCGCGAAGAGTTGATGGAAAGACGATTCGAAGATTGCGGCGGGCGGTCCGCCGCAATGCAGTCATATCCTCACTCGAAGCATCTACCAAAGGCAAACCGCCCGAAAGGGCGGGACGCAAAGCTACGGACCTTCAAGGCGGGGCCCGCGCAAGCGGGTCTGCGTGACAAGGGCAAACCAGGGGCGACCCTGGGACGCAAAGCTACGAGCCTCGGGTGACCGAGGTAGTCGGGTTGCCGCGGCGCCTAATGGTGGCCGAGCCGCTAGATGCGCTCGAACGAATACCATTAGGAGGTGCTTTCGGATGAGGATGGTTAAGGGTTTCGGTATTGCGATGGCGGTCGTGGCGTTGGTCGTTGGACTGGCACTCGGTGCGTCGGCGGCCTCGGACTCAGTGTCCGTGAACGCGTCGTTCTCGATTCTGTCGTGGATCTCGCTCTCGCTCGTCGGCAACGGCGACGTGAGCTTCGGCGACATCGCCGGAGTAGGGACCTACGCGGGGTCGAGCGACACGGAGATGCTCGTCCTGAGTACGACCAGTTGGTCGATCGCGAGCACGATTCTGTGGGCGCAGTCGACGCTGCCCAGCGGCGCGAGCCAGGCGACGATCGCGAGCGTTCTTGCCTTGACGTTCGACCGAACGTCGGGGACGTGGGGCGTTCACGACGTGAACGTGTCCTACGAGATGACGCTCGGCGAGAGCGATCTGGCAACGTTGCCGGAAGGGAACTACAACCTAGTCATTCAGTACACCGCGACGACGGACTAGTCACGGCGCTGGAGCATACCCAGAGATGCATGAAGCGGGGGCGGGAAACCCGCCCCCGCTTCACCTCAACTCCCGATCTCAGTTCACATCGCGTTCGGACCGTTTTCCCTACGGAGCCCACGGAACCACGCGTCCGCTCGGATCGATCCATTCCCCGCCGATCGAATTCGCCCATTCTCCCCCAGGCCATCCCATCAGGTACTCGATGCGCGCCGCACGGTCCAGCCGCGAGATCTCGAACCGAAGCGGACTGGACACCGGCGGATCCAGGAGAATCCACTCTCCTCGCTCGTTCTCGAATCGGGCCGACCCGGGAACGTAGGCGAGGCCTGACGCACAGTCGATCGACAGGGATCGGACGGGTCCAAGGCGCGCCGGTACGGAGAGATCGACCGTGAACAACAGGAACCCATCCTCCATGTCGGGCGCACCGACGATGGGGGTTCGCCGCCACCCGCCGACCGATGTCTCCCGTCCGAACACGGGGGCGACGTGGGTCGGAGCCGGAGCGAGCGTCCCTGCGCCGTACCCCGTGGGCGGCGCCACGAGCTGCATCCTCCCCGCCTCGACGATTCTTTCGAACGCGCGATCGACGTCGCCCGAGAGAGCCAACCCGAGGCCGGTCAGGGTCGAGAGCGCGTCAAGGAGCACGGCCGTCTTCCGCGGCGAGAACGTCCATTCCGACGGGGGAAGCGTCCGATCGCCGGGGAGCCCGTAGAGCGGCGACCAGAAACGCTCGCGAACGGCGCTCCACAGCGCACCGATCGCTGTCGCGGGGATCGATGCGTCCGAGAGCGACGCCGAGTAGAGGAGGACGCGCAGCAAGGCCGTCGCTTCCGCGGCGTCGGTCGGGATCGGAGCCACCGCGGCGGCTCGACAGAGGTCGCCCAGTCGCGCTGCGGCCGGGCCCGAACGGGTCGACGAGCCGCGCGCAACCTGGGAAAACGCGCGCGCAACCACTTCCAGATCCATCCACTCCGCGGCCGACGCCGCGTCGGCGGGAAGGAGAGCCGCGTACGTCCCCGGCTGCAGAAGGCCGTGGTCGACGATCCGGTCGAACGTCGCTTCGAGCAGCCGATTGACGCTCTCCTCGTCGCCTCGGGTTTCCCGAAGGATCTCGAGTCCCCACAGGAGCGACGCCTGACCGTACAAGTCGCTCGCCCCGTCATCGACGACGGACTCCACCGGCGGAAGTCCGGCGACGACGCGGATCGACTGCGGCACGTATCGCGGCGCGCCCGCGGTCCCGACCCGGTGTTCGTCGATCCACACGAGCTGGAAGTCGACGACGTCGCTCACCAGCTTCTTCATGGCCTGCGACCACGCGTCGCCTTCCGCGGCGTAGGCGAGCAGGGCCGCCGCCTCCATGGCGAGCGTCTGACCGAGCGCCGCCGCCGTGATCGTCGCGTCCTTGACTCGGAACCCGTTCTCGGTCCCGAGGACGGGCTCGCCTCCTCGGAACGGAACGAGGAGGACATCGTCGAGCGCTCTCGTTCCACCGCACGGCCCGCCGGACACGGCGGCAAGATCCTCCCCGATCGCGGTCGGGCTCCCGCCGACCCCGCGATACGTCAGGCCGAGCTCCGAGTCCACGAGAAGCGCCGCAAGGTTCCCGAACGCGTACTCCCGGCCGCGTAGCTTGTTCGACCATCCGGCGTCGTCCATAGCCGTCAGGACCGCCGACAAGTACATGGCCTCCGCCGTGTCGTAGTCCGGCAGGTCAACCCACCAGGCCGCCTTGCGGGCCTCCGCCGGAGGGTCCTCCAGGCGCGTTTCGACGCACGCGCGGCGCGGCTTCTGCTCGACGCCGCTCTCGCTTCGGTACGAGAGAGTCGCGCAGTTCTCGTAGACAGCGCCCGGAGGGGCGTCCGTGGGGATCCGGCCGAGGATCGTCCACGACTTTGCTTCGCCAGGCCCGAGAGTGTCCGACGGCCACGAGAGCGTCGCTCCAGTCGCCGTCCCTGCCGGATCCAGCACGACAAGGCCTACGGGAAGCGCGTCCGCAAGCACAAGATCGGTCCACGTCGACTCGGTCGGGTTGTCGGCCGTGATCCGGTATCGGACCAGATCCCCGGGCTGTGCGTAGTCTGCGCCGACGACGCCACGAACCCGGCGGAGGCAGACGCGGCGATCGAACACAGGCGCGTACCCGACGCCACCGGCGGCCTCTCTTCGTTGCGAGAGCGACGACAGCTGCATCTTCGCCGCATCCGTCCAACGTAGAAAACTCGACCGCATCTTCGTTTCGACATCCGCCGCCCGTCCGGCGTCGAGGAGCGCCGCAAACCGCGCGTGGGACCCCACCAGGAGTCCGAGGTCGAAGGGCGTGTAGCACCAGGACAGGGCGTCGGCGGACGCGCGGTACATCCCGGACTCCTCGTCCCAGTCCAGCTCGACCAGTCGGCCAAACGCTGCGCACGCCTGCTCCTCCCAACGTGGGTCGCCCAGCGCCTCGTACCCCGCGACAAAGGCACGCAGGGCGGCGAGCCGCGAGGTGAGCCCGCCGATCTCGCACGAGCCCTCGGCCTTCTCGCTCGCCGGGCCCGCCAAGTGCTCCAGGAGGAGCGGGACGAGTCCTCGCGCCCATCGAGTCTCGTCGGTTCGCCCCGCGGTGAGCGGCGAGCGGGTGAAGTCGAGGAGCGCCGGAACCGCCAACGCTAGGGTCGTCTCGTCGACTCGCGCCTCGAGAATCCATGCCCGCGACGTCCGTCGGATCTCGTCCAACAGTGTTCCCGTCGACGAGTCGAGGTGAAGCATGAGCGTGGCCAGAACGGCGTCCGTGGCGTCCGCCAGCCTTGCGCCCATGTCGGCCCCGGAGCGCCCCTGCGCGACGAGCCAAGGGGCGACGTCGGGGCGCGCGACCAGGGAGGCAAGCTCGGAGAGTCCCCACAAGAGCGCAGTCTGGTCGAACAGACTGCTCTGCGACTCGTCGACGGTCACTCGCCAGACGCCGTCGACGCGTTCGGCCAGCACGGCCCGCGGCACGTAGCGCGCGCCCAGCTCGGCTTCGGCCGCTGCGAGGATGCTTCCCACGGCATCCAACGTCTCGAGGGCCGACGCCAGGAGGACCTCGGCCGTGATCCTCTCCGAGTCCGTTCTCGCGCCCCCGGCGATGAGCTCCGAAAGCTCCTGAGCCTCGCGGAGGAGCGTCATGCCGAGCGCGGATCCGGTCCGCCGAAGGTCGAACGTCGCCTCATCCCACACGAGCGAGGTGTCCTCGACCAGGCCGGGGCTGCCTCCGGCGTACGGCGTCGACACGGGGTGAAGCGCTGAGGTCGCGACGCCCGCAGCGTCCGCGCGGGCGCGCCACGCGGAGGTTCCTTCGAGCGGCTGTCCGAGGCCGGCGTGAAGGATCGCGGCGGCAAGGTTTGCGTCCGCGTAGTCTGCGGCCCACTCGGCCGCGCTCTCGATCTCGTATCCCGCGTACATCGCCCAGTCCGTTTGGTAGTAGACGTCTCTCTCGTCGACGGCGAGGCCGACGCACGGGGTCTCACCGATCGCACCCTTCGCGTAGCAGAGACGGTCTTTGAACACGAACGCCCATCCGAGCGGCGCGTCGGACACCCGAGCAGGCGCGAAGGATCCCGTGCCATCTCCGATGAACGTCCCCGCACCGCCCTGGGGTACGGCGTTTGCGAGGTGCAGCGCGGCCGAGTCGACGACCGCTCGCACGTGGCTTGCCAGTCTCGAGAGGAGGCGATCGGCCTCACCTCGCGGCAGCACGGCCGCAGCGTTGCGAAGCGCGCCGACCACGAGGCCGAGATCGAGCGGCGTGAGGCATGCCGCAGCACCGATCCTTTCGGACTCCCCGACGTACGCGCCGAAGGCGCCGTCCCAGAAACCGCGGTCGAAGGCTTCGAGGACCCGCACCGCCGTGACCTCGTACGCAGAGACGCCGAGGATCCGCGACGCCGCGAGAAGCCCTCGAACCGCCGCACACGCGTCGGCGACGTCCGTCCCGGACGTCGTGGAATCGAGGCGTCCGTCCAAGCCGACTCGTCCGGAGAGCTGGATCGCAGCGTGCGCCGCAAGCCGTTCCGTGTCGGCATCAGGTCCAACAACCCTCGACACGTCGCCCAGAGCAGCCAAGAGAAGCCCGAGGGTGGTCGTTCGGACCGAAGCGCCTCCGCCGTCCGCCGTCGACTCCCGCAGCGCCCCGTCGAAACCGCGCAGGTTTCGGCTGACTCCGTCGAGGACTCGCTCCAGTTCCTTGCGCGCATCCCGCGCATCGCCGGCGAGCGATCCCAGGGCGCTCGGCCACGGAGAGGGAACGAGCTCCGCGAACTCGACGAACGCGGCAAGACCCCAGGCGAGGGCAGCCTGGTCGATCAGGTCGACGCGCGGCTCGACGACCGTGTACGCGACGCGGCGGCCGCTCCACGTCGCCGTGTAAGCGTGGGCGAGCAGGCCGTTCGCCGACCCCGGAGCGGCGCGCAGCTCGGGGAGGCTGGCAATCTTGTTCCGCATGGCCTCGACGACGACGCACCCCACGTACCGGTCCTGCGGCAGCTCGCTCTCCAGGAGACGCCGTGCCTCCAGAGCCTGGGCCAGAAGCCCCATCCCGACGGCGCTTGGCGTGATGCGCCGATCGTAGATCTCCCACTCGCCCGTCGGCCAAGGGTTCGTTCCGGCGTTTCGGGAGGCGAACCGTGGATCCCCCGCGGCGTACTCAAGGACCGTCCACCGTTCGTCGGACGGGCGCGTTGCCGGGTCGAGCCCGACGGCGCGAGCGCACTCGTTCAGCCTTTGCTCGAGTGCAATCTGCGCGTCGGCCGCATCGCGGAACCGCGGCCCAACCGCGAGAGGAACCCCCATGCCCGAGCCGGCCTCGACCTCGATCAGGTTCTCGAACCCGACGCGACGAGCCTCGACCGCCACACCCCGCAACCACGTCGGAAGCAGAGTGTCGCGCGACAGCGCGGGACCGGTCGCGGACCGCGCGAGCCACTCGAGCTCCGACACCGCGTAGAGAGCGATGTCCGTCTGGAACCACACGTCGTCCCCGAGCGGCTCCGCCTGCCGACACGGGGCTCCGCCGAGGCGCTCCACGTCCTTCCGAAGGATCGGAGCCTCGATGAGCCCCCCCTCGCCCTGAAGGAGAGCGGACCTCGTTGTCAAGAGGAGATCCGAGGCGTCGTCGTCGTCGATGTCTCCGGGAACTCCGCGGCTCTGATCGGTCGGAATCGGCGCTCCCGCCTCGTCCTCTCCGCGCGCCTGCATCCGGTTCACCAGCGTCTGTCCGTCGAGGATGCCCTCGGCGACAACGGCCTCGAACGTCAGGCGGATCGACTCGCCGGCGCGCAGCGTGGCGAGGAGACTCCACTCCAGTTCGGGTCCCGGAATCCCGGAAGCGTCGTCGAACGACGCCCCGAGCGGCCACCGAGCCGCCGTTGTCCCCGCGACGCACACCATCTCGGGCGGCAGGCTGTCCGTCACGATCACGCTGTAGGCCGTCCCGGTTCCGACGTTGCGCACGAAAAGCTCGAACGTCACGCGGTCTCCCGGCTCGACGACGGCGCCGAACGCGGTCTCTTCACCGCGGACGATGCGAGCGACGCTCTTCTCGGTGACGAGAGCGGGGATCATCGCGGTCGCAAGGACGTCGGGGGCGACGGAGAGCCTTACACTGTCTGCGTCGTCGGCATCATCGTCGGTGGGAACGTCGTCGGCGTTGTCCGGAGGAATCGGCATCCCGGACCCGTCGACGCCACTGGCTCGAACGACGTTCAGGAGCGTGGCGCTCCGCGCCGCGTCGTTCGTGACGCGGACGTCGAAGGTCAGGAAGAGGTCGTCTCCTCCCTCGAGGGTCGCCGCCAAACTCCACGTGAGGGCTGGACCCGTCCCGCCCGAGGGGTCGGTCGCCGCGGAGCCGCCGGGCCACGTCGCAAGGCTCGGACCTTGGTAGACGAGGCCGACGGGGAGTGAGTCTGCGATGTTGACGGAGTAGGCGCTCCCACGCCCGACGTTCGACACCCGGGCTCGGTACGTGATGACGTCGCCCGGGCGAACCGCCGTCGCGGAGTCCACGGACGCCCCACCGCGAACGATGTCGGCGACGACCTTCTCGGTCACCAGCGCGGGCTCGACAACGGAGATCGTCTCGATTCCGACGTCGTCGGCGTCCCGATCGTCCTCGTCGTCGTCGAACGTGTCCCCGACGGCCGCGTTCGCGGGAGGAATCGGCACGCCGCCCACGTCGCGCCCGACGGCCCGCGCCTCGTTCACCAGGGTGTCGCCCTGGGAAACATCGCCCGTGACCCGCGCGCGATACGTCGCCGTCAGGGTCCCCCCGCGGTCAATGCGCGCCCCAAGCGAGGCTTCGACCGTCCCGGTCGCTCCGTCGGCGAAGCCGAGCGCCGTCGTCCCCGTGGCAGGAAGGTCGACCGTGAACGTCCCAACGCCGTATGCGGCCTCCATCTCGACCCCCGGCGGCAGCAGATCGACGAACCCCACGTCGACCGCGTCGTCGGTTCCGACGTTTCGGATCGTAAAGCGATAGACCATCACGTCGCCCGGTTCCACGGGACCGGCCGCGCCGATCGAGACGCCCCGACGCTCGACGTCGAGCGTCTCCTTGTCGACGGCGAGGGCCGGCATCCCGACGCGAATCGGGGCGACCCCAGTGTCGTCGGCGTCGGCGTCTTCTACGTCGTCGTCGGACGTGTCGCCGACGACCGGGTTCGCATCCGAGATCTCGACGCCTGCGCCGTTGAAGCCTTCGGCCTCGGCCACGTTCTCGAGCGAGACGCCGGTCTCCGCCGCGTCGGTAATCCGCGCAGCGTAGGTTGCGACGAGCTGCGCGCCCCCGTCGATGGTCGCGTCGATCGAGGTCGTGAACGAGGTCGCGCCGTCGGGGACCGACAGCCCTCCGGCCGCGCTCGGCGCGCTGACCGCGTACGAACCGCCGCCGTACGGGGCCGCCGTCTCGTACTCGAAGCCGGGCGGCAACTCGTCACGGAAGTCGACGTTGTACGCGGTTCCGTTTCCGACGTTCCGAATGGTGAATCGGTAGGTTACGACGTCTCCGGGCACGGCGGCGGGGATTGCCCCAAGACTCTCTCCGTCACGGTGCACGTCGACGATGACCTTATCCACCGACAGCGCCGGGATGATGCCGGGGAGACTCACGACGCTCGCGTCGTCCGCGTCGGTGTCGCCGGGAGCCTCGTCCGATCGATCGGTCGGCGTCGGAGCGCCGGTCGCATCGTTGCTCGACGCGGCCATCGCGTTGACGTAGACCGACCCTTGCAGCACGGAGCCTACGAGCGCGTCGAACTCCAGCGCGATCGCCTCACCCCATCCGAGCGCGACGGACAGCGGCCACGCGAGCGACGGCCCCGGAGCCCCGACTGGGTCCGACGTCGCCGACCCGCCCGGCCACGATGCGGCCGTGGATCCCGCGACGTAGGAGAGCGGAGACGGAAGCTCGTCCTCGAGGCCCACGTTGAACGCCGTACCGCGGCCGACATTCACCACGGTGAGGCGGTACGTGACGACGTCGCCCGGCGCAATGGGCCCGGCCGTCGAGATCGACTCCCCCTCGCGGACGATGGACGCGACGCTCTTCGTGGTCACGAGAGCCGGCCGCGCAGGAAGGAGCGTGGCCTCGCTCGCGTCGTCGCCGTCCGTGTCGCCCGGTACGTCGGATGCGTTGTCGGCGGGGATCGCCGTCCCGCTTCCGTCGACGCCGGTCGCGGAGAGAACGTTCGTGTAGGGGCCGATCTCGTCTACGCTGGACGTGAGGAGTCCTTCGAAGGTCAGCGTGAGGACGCCTCCGGGCGGCAACTCTGCCCCAAGCTCGAACCGAAGCTCCGGCCCGGATCCTCCAAGCGGATCCACCGCCGACGCGCCGCTCGGCCACACGGCACTCGTCGACCCGCCGACGTAGGTGAACCCGTCGGGGAGCGCGTCCACGAGTCGGACGGCGTACGCCGTACCGCCACCCACGTTCGTCACGCGAACCTCGTACCTCACGCGGTCGCCCGGGGCGACGCGGCTTGAGGCAGGAATCGTGTCTCCGCCCCTCAGGATCGAACCGACGGACTTCGCCGTAACGAGCGCCGGCTCCACGGCGCGCAAGGACACAGCGCTCTGGTCGTCCCGGTCGGTGTCCGCCGGCACGGTCGTCGACGCGTCGGCGGGGATCGGCGCGCCGGTCCCCTCGCTCCCCGTTGCGCGCATCACGTTGACGTACTCCACGCTCGGCGACACGTCGCTCCCGACGACCGCGTCGTAGGCCAGTGAGACCGCCTCGCCCGCGGCAAGGGTCGCCGCAAGGCCGAAGGTGAGGTTCGGCCCGACTCCACCCGAGGGATCGGCCGTCGACGTCCCCTGCGGCCACGCCGCGTGGGTTGACCCGGAGACGTAGGAGAAGGAGTCGGGAAGCGTGTCCTCGATGCCGACGTAGAAGGCGGTCCCGCCCCCGACGTTCGCCGCGGTGAGTCGATAGGTCACGACGTCGCCCGGCTCGACCGGCCCGCCCACGTTGACCGAGGCAGCGCCGCGCCGAATGGCCTCAATCGTCTTCGTCGTCACGAGCGCCGGGCACGGGCACGTCGCCCACACCTCCGCCTCGTTGTTCGTCTCGTCGCACTCACAGAACGCGTCCGCGCCGTCCGCCACGACCCGCATCGAGTGAGGCGTTCCGCACGGAAGGGCCTGCGTCTCGAACGTCAGGCTCGCCGAGGCGCCGGCAGCGAGGGTCTGCGTGCGCTCCTCCCGCCGGACGCCGTCGACGTAGAGCGCGACGGCGATGTCCGTCTGCGCCTGGCCGCCGACGTTGTCAAGGCTCACCTCGACGTCGAATGTGTCGTCGCCGCGGCACGCGGCGACGAGGTTCGAGAGCGTCGCGTCGGGATCGGCGACGGAGAAGTCGACGACCTGCACGTTGTTGCCGTCGTCGCACTCGCAGACCGCGCCCGCCGGATCGACGGTGACCGTGAGCCGATGGCTCCCGCAAGACAGCGCCTCGTTCAAGGCGACGCTGACAATCTCGCTTCCGCCGGCCCCAAGAGGCCCGACGTTTTGGGTTTGGCCCGTGGCATCGCCGGTGACTCGAACGACCACCCCCGCGGGCACGGTTCCGCACCCGGCGTTGCGCACAGCCACCAGCACACTCCCGGAGCTGCACGCCGTCGGCACGCTGGGGGTCGCAAGAGCGATGACAAGGTCGGGAACCGAGGAGACAATCGCGGCACAGAGGGCGTTGTCCGTGCCGTCGCACTCGCACACCGTCCCATCGGGATCCACCTCGAGCTTCGCCGACAGCGAGCAGCCTCCGTACGCGCACAAGTCCAGAGCGATCGTCCGATCGACGCCGACGGTTTGGGTTCCTCCTCCCGCCGCGAGCGAGATCCCGGAGAGCGTCTCGGTCCATGTCTCGACGACGCTCCCGGCGCACGCCGGCTGACTGTAGACGGTGATCCGCAGTCCGACCGAGCCGGTGACGGACGCGCACCCCGTGTTGGCAAGCACGACCGAGCCATGGAGCCGCGCGGCCGCGTCGCCGGCGCAGTCCAGCGAGAGGGCCGCCGAACGCACCTCGAGGTCGGGGCGCGCGAGCGAGAACGTCGATGACGCCTGATTGTTGGCCCCCGTGCACTCACACACCTCGCCGGGGCCATCCACGGCGGCCACGAACGTGCAGCTGCAGTCCGTGCAGTCCGCCCACGTCGTCGCGACGGGGAAGGTCAGCGTCGTGGATCCGGACGCCGCGAGGCTCGTGACGCGCTGGGTCGCGAACGTCAGGCACCCGTCGGTGACCAGCGAGACGTAGAACGCCGTCGCGGCGCCGCAGCCGACGTTCTCCACGGTGACCGCCACGCTTCCGGAGACCGCGTCGCCGACGCACGTCAGCCCGGCGAGGTTCATGGACGAGACGCGGAGATCGGGGAAGGCGACCGCGTACGGCCCGACGCAGAGGGCGTTGTTCGTCCCATCGCACTCGCAGATCGCGTTCGCGTCGTCGAGCTCGAGCCGAATCGAGACCGCGCACGTTCCGCACACGTTCAACGTTCGGGTTCGGTTGACGGTGAAGCTCTGCGTGCCCCCGGCAGGCACGCTGGCTCCTGTCAGGGACAAGGTGAACTGGTCGAGCACGGCGCCGGCGCAGCCGGCCGCGTCGTAGAGCGTCACGCGAAGAGGGATCGACCCGGTGTACGCGCTGCCGCACCCTGCATTGCGCACCACGATCGGACCCTGGACTCGGATCTGGCCGTCGGCGCTGCACGTCACGGCCAGGCCTGCGCTGTCGATGGAGAGGTCGGGGACCGTCAAGGCGTAGTCAAGGGTCGCCGTGTTGTTTCCCTCGGCGCACTCGCAGATCTGTCCTGCAGCATCGACGGTTACGGCGAAGCGGTAGACGCAGCTCGAGCACGCGACGGGCCAGCCGGGAAGCGTCAGGGTCTGCGAGCCGTTCGCGGCCAAGGGCAGCGCCCCGCCGAGCGAGGTGAAGGTCCCCGAAACGCTCCATCCAGTGGTCGATTCACTCGCCTCTACCGCGAAGTCCCGCGTGACGGGGGTGTCGCTTGGGTTCCGAATCGTGATCCCGAGCGCCCCCGAACCCACGCCATCGCCGCTGCACACGAATGCGGGAACGATGTCCGCTGACCCGACGGCCAGGTTGGCCACCTGCACCACGGCGGCGTCCTCGACCGTTCCGCCGGAGCACTCGTACTCCCCCGTCGTGGTGGGGTTTCCGTCGGGCGTTCCGCACGCCCACAAGGCCGTCGCCGTGTTGGTTCGGCGCGCCGCGTCGCAGCCGCCGAGCACGGTCGACAGCTCTCCCGTGAGCGTCACGTCCTCGAACTCGCCCGGTCCCAGCGGGCCGAACTCCCAGCCCCAGACCTGCGGGTCTCCAGCGACTTCCGTCCCCCCCGAGACGTGGACGAGGTCGGCGCCCAGCGTGTCGACCAGTCGGACGATGTCCGCCGTCCCCGTGCCCGAGTTGGCCACACGAAGGGTCCACGTGACCTCCTCTCCGCTCAGGCAGTCGAGCGTCGAGGTCGCCGGGGTCTTCGAGAGGGCAAGGCTTGGCACGAGCGCCGGCGCCGCGGCGCTGGCGGTCACCGTGGTCAGCGTTGTGCCGCAGCAGTCAAGATACGTGACGTCCACGTCGATGGTGCGGGTCGCCGTGTAACACGATGACCCGGCAACGAAGACCAGAGTCAGTGTTTCTCCGGGTGCGAGCGTCGCCGCGAGAGGCCACGCGAGGTCGGGGCCGGGAGTCCCGGTCGGGTCTGCCGTCGAGCCTCCTCCCGGCCACACGGCCGACGTCGCGCCGATGTACGTCAGGCCGGTCGGAAGAGAGAGCGCGACCGCGATGTCCGAAGCGGTCACGGTCGTGCTCGTGTTCTCGACCGTGACCTGGATTGTCCCTTCGCTGCCACAGACCTCGAAGCCGGGCGACAAAACCGCCGCGGCGGCGTCCACCGGCGGAACCCGCGTTCCCGAGATCGTCGCCGTGGTCGGCGAACTCGTGATGCACTCTGCATCCGCCGTCGACGACGCACCGTCGACCAGTCCACATCCCCAGTAGGCGTCGACGAAGAGGCCGAGCGCCTCGCAGTTCGCTCCGCCTCCGGGCGCCGCCGCTGTCAGAGAGAGCGTCGCGGTCGCGCCGACCGGCAACGACGCAAGTTCCCACGCGACGGACGAACCGGCTTGGGATCCACCGTCGGCCGGGCCGTACGTCGGATCGCCCGAGGAGTCGACGAAAGCAAGGCCGTCGTCGAGGAGCGCTCCGACGCGGACGACCGGAACGACGATCGTCCCCGCGTTCGTGACGTCGATCTCCCAGGTGGCCTCGCCGTCGCAGGCGATGGCGTCCCCCGCCGGCGGGCTGACCTGGCGGACGGCGACCGCAACGTCCGGAACCCGGGCCGACACGGAGAACGCGCCAACGCCCGACGTGAACTCGTTGCCGCACGGGTTCTTGTATCCGACCTGGAAGCCGAGGATGCCTCCGTCGAACGCGCAGTCCGTGGCGACGACGAAACGGATCTGCACTTGCTCCCGGGCCGCCACGACCGCGAGGGCGGGGATCTCGCTCGCCGTCCACGTCAGCGTCGGGCCGGGGGTCCCCGACGGGTCGGACGCCGAAATCCACGATCCGGTCCCGACACGGTACTCGGCCCCGCCCGCGTACGAAACCCCGTCGGGAAGCGTGACCTCCGCCGCGATGTCGTACGTCGCTGTGACGCCGGCGTTCTTCGCCGTCACCGTGGCCGTTTCGGACGAGCACACGTTGACCGGAGTCGGCAGGTCGGACGTGGCCACCATCGTGCTCGTGGGGACCACGACGGACGACGCGTCCGTCTTCGGGGTCTGGCACGAATCGCCCAAGCACCCCCACCCGACGGCGACATCGTTCGTCATTCCCCCGCAGGCGACGAGGCGCGCCGTCAATTCGATCGCACGCTCCTCGCCGGGCTGGAGTGCGTCGATGATCCACGTAACGCCGTTCGCCGGCGCGCCAAGATGGTCCTCATTCGGGCGCTCCGTCGCCCCCGTCCCGTCGCTGATCGACGAGGAAACGTAGACGAGCCCCGCGCCGAGCGCATCCTCAACCCACGTGTTCGCCGCGATCCCGTTGCCGACGTTGACGAAGCAGAGTCTCCACGTGACCTCTTTCTCGGTCGCGAAGATGATCTCCGGCGTTTTCTGCACGCAGACGTCGGCGGCCACCGCGAGCGAGGCCGCGCCGCCGGCCGACGCCGAGCAGACGTCGTCGTAGACGTCGTCGTCCGAGCAGAGATCGTCGTAGAACGCTTCCGCCCCGAGCGCGAGGAGGGGCCCTCCGCACGGCACGGTCACGGGAAGCGTGATCGTCGCCGTGTCGCCCGAGGCGAACGCGTCGGCGAAGCGCCACTCCATGGAGTCCGCCGTCTCGATCGGCGCCGTGCACGTGGTTCCGTCTCCGGAAGCGACGCCGCCGCACGCAGCGAGCAAGGCATCGGCGGCGTACGGGGCCAGACCGGAAAGCACAAGCCTCGCGTCGTACGGGACCGCGTTCGTCGAGGTGCGAGACAGCGTGAGCGTCACATCGTACGTCGCGCACTCATCTTGGATGCTCGGGATTCCCGAGATCGAGACGCTCATCGCGGGAGGTTCGATCGACACGGGGGTCGCGTCGTAGAAGGTTCCGCAGGCTCCGACCGGCGCGTCGACGCCGAGCTGGTGGCTCGTCCACACGTAGAAGGTCGATGCGCCTCCGCACGCGGGCGTGGAGGCTTCGCTCGCTTGGAGTTGGTACGTGTAGACGACCGTGTGCCCGCGAACGGAGTCGGTCCGGCCGATCGTGATACCAAGCGGTCCGTCGGGCGTGGCGTCGTCGACGGTCGCTGAGGCGGGGCCGCCGTCGACGGTGGCCACCAGACTGCCGGGAACGTACGCAAGCCCGTTGCTTGGGAGGGTCGCGTACTGGTACTCGTCGAACGAGACGGGGTCGAGGCTCGCGTCGTCGGCGAAGACGTGCGTGTCGGTGAACGTCGCCGGATCCCCGCACCGCACGAGGGTCTCGGGAGTCACCGTCATCTGCGAGGAGAAGAGGAGACGACACTCGATGGCGATCGGCGCCGCGGCGGACGCCGTCCTCGTGCACCCGCAGCAGTCGACGACGCTCGCCGACACCTCGTTCGCCGTCTCGGTGTAGCAGGCACCGCAGTCGCTCGGAACGCGGATCGTCACGGAGGCAGAGAAGGTCGGATCGACCGTCGGGTCGAACGTCCACGCGATGTCGCCCGAGGGCAGGACGGTGCCGCCGCCGGCGTCTACCACAACGTAGCCCTCCGGCACGTCATCGACGACGGAGACCTCCCCGGCCGCCCCGGTTCCACAGGACGTCGGACCCGAGTAGGTCACCGCGATCTGGTACGCCAGTTCCTCTCCGAGGTGGCCAAGGCTGGGTCCCGACTTCGTCGCGGAGAGCGATGGCCCGCCCGAGCCTCCGACAGCCCCGATCTGCGGGCGCGCCCGGTGCTCGATGCCGCAGTCGTTCTCATACGTGAGCGTGTAGATCGGCGACCCGCTGGGGGCCCCCGTGCACCAATCGCCGGCAAACGCGACGTGAAACTGCAGGCTGTACGTCGAGGATCCCGGGACCAAGGGGATGGTGAAGCAGCCGTCGGCGTACGTCGCCGTCCCCTGAACGTCGGCGACGGCGAGGCCCGCGAGATCCACGCAGAGTCGGACGTTGTGCGCGTCCCCGGCGCCGGTGTTCTCGATCGGGATCGTGACCGTTTCGTCCTGCGTGCAGTAGGGAATCGTGATTGATGGAGCCGTGAACGCCAGGTTCGGGAGCGCCAAGACGAGGGCGATCGACGCTGTCGCCGTGTTGCAGCCGCATGAACCGACGATCGAAGTGTCCTCGCAGACTTCGCCGGAGCCGCACCCCCAGCGGGCGTCGGCGGCGTCGGAGAGGTCTTCGCACGCGACGACGCGCGCCGTGATGGAGAGCGGCACAGACTCGCCGGCCGCGATCTCCTCGAGCGCCGGCGTGGTCCCGCCGTTCCAGACGACCGCGCCGCCCGAGAGTCCCCCGCCGTCGGACGCCGACACGAATTCCAACCCCGCGCCGAGGACGTCCGTGACCACGACGTGGGTCACGGATCCGAGCCCGGTGCTCTCCGCCGTGACCGTCCACGTCACCTCGTCCCCCACCGAGGCCGTAACCACCGAAGGAGTCTTGCTGACCACGATGGCCCCGGGGAGGATCTCGATCGACGTCGAGTGGGTGTTCCGAAGCGGCACGCCGGGAGCGGCGCAGTTCTCGAAGTCCACGGTCGCGACGTCGTTGCCCGAGACGGCGGCGCAGTCCGTCGCGAGATCGAACGAGACCCTGATCTCGCCTCCGGGAGGCAGTGCGTACGCCGATCCCCGGATGGCGTCGACGTTCCAGGCTCCGTTCGTGGGATCCACGACGTAGGTCTCGCCGGCTTCGACGAGCGTTAGCGTAGAGGTCCCTGCGACGACGGAGAATCCCTCGTTGGGAACGGCGTTTGTGATAACGATCCCGCAGGCGCTCTCGGTCGCGCTCGCGTTCGTCACCGTCACCGTGAACGTCGCCTGGGCGCACCGACTCATCTGACTGGGGCCGACGATGCCCTGGGCGGCGCCGGCGAGCGGAATCACGAGGAGCACGAGAGAGACCCAGAGTCCGAGTGTCATCCGATCACGCACGTGCCGCTCCTTTCGCAACCCGGCCTACGGGGTGCCGGATCCAAGCTTGGCGTCCACTTCGAGGAATCCTTCCGCCGGAGCCGAGGCCGCCGGCCATGCCACCGCGTAGGCATCCGTTCTCCCGCCCCGCGCCAGAACGACGACGATCTCCGTGGACCTCACGTCGGCTTCGTCTTGTCCCTCGGCCGGAGCCTCGCTCGCCACAAGCCGATGCTCGCCGAATGGGACTCGCAGGAAGAAGAACCTTCCTTCGGCGTCGGTCACCGCCCGCGTCGCGGCATCCCCGTCCAGCGTGACGCGAAGCCCAACGACGAGGGGCTCCCCAGGGTCGAACGAGCCGTCGCCGTCCGCGTCGACGTAGACGAAGCCCTTCAGCTTGGTGATCGTCCGCAGCGCGGCGAACGCGACGACAACCTGGTCCCCGGCGCCAAGAAGGAGAGACGTCCCCGTCGACGCGAAGGCGTAGCCCCGGCTCGAGAGCAGGTCGAGCGAGGACGGCGTCACAGCCGCGGTCCACGTTCCTTCGTCGAGCTCGAACACGACCGCGCCGTCGCTTCCCGTGGTCAGCGTTTGGCCGGCGATCGAAACGCCGATCCCGGAAAGCCCCGGCTCTCCGCCTGAACGGGCTCCGTCGCCATCCGAGTCCTCATAGACCAGCACGCGAACGAACTGGGCAGCATGGATCTCGACCGTCGCCGTCGCTTCCGAGACGTCGCCGGTTAAGGCGTTGCGGTACGAGTCGCGGACCTCGACCGTCACTCGCCCCAAGTACGGCTCGGACCACACATGGTCGACAGACGAGGCGGCAAGCCAATCCGTGTCGTAGGTCCAGTCTCCGTCGAAGTCCCACCGATACTCGAGCGTGTCTCCGACGTCGGGGTCCGTCGAGAGGCCCGCATCCAGCCGCACGGGGGCGCCGACCCGGCCCTCGTAGAATACGCCGGCATCAGCGACGGGAGGCGTATTCGCGTACTTGACGTCGATCGTCACGACGACGGGATCGGACAGCAGGACTCCATCGAACGCACGGTATTCGAACGAGTCGACTCCGAAGAAGCCGGACCGCGGGAGGTACGTGAACCCGCCGTCGGATCGGAGAGCCACAGCCCCCGCGGCGGCCGATTGCGAGAGAGCGGCCGTGAGGAGGTCTCCCTCCGGGTCCGCGTCGTTCTCCAACACCCCGGGAGCGGCTACGGACAATCCGCCCGCCGCCGCCAACCCGTACGCGTCGCCGACCGCCGTCGGCGGGTCGTTCACCGCAGCCACCGTCACGGTTACGGTGGCCGGCTCGGAGACATCGCACCCGTCGGAGGCGCGATAGGTGAACGCATCGACTCCGCTGTAGCCCGCCGCCGGCTCGTACGTCACCGCCCCGTCCGACGATACGTCGAGCGTGCCGTGGTTCGGCCCGTCGACGAGGAGCGCCTCGAGCGCGTCGCCGTCGGAGTCGACGTCGTTCGCAAGGAGTCCGGGCGCCGCGAGGCTCAGGAGTCCATCCTCGTCGACGGAGAGCGCGTCATCGATCCCCGTGGGCGGAGTGTTTTCGATCACCACCGTCACGACGGCCGAGCTCACGCGTCCTCCGGGCGCGGTCACCTCGTACTCGAAGCTGTCCGTTCCACACGCGCTCGGCCCCGGCGCATAGGCCACGCTCTTTCCGTCCAAAGACACCTCGGCCGTCCCGTCAAGGGGCGGCGCGAGGATGCGGCTCACCTCGAGGTCGGTCGACCCGCCGCTCACCGCGAACGAGGTCTCGAACGTCGTTCGAGTGTAGGGGGGGAGTCCACCGTAGGAGGGGTGATCATCCTCGCAGGTACAGCCCTCGCTTGCGAGCGGGGATTCGGTCGGGCAAGGGATTTGGTCCGTCTCCGACGCGTCGGCCTCGACGTAGAGGTCGTTCTCCAACACAGACACAGCGACCTCTTCGCCACGGCGCACCGTCGCCTCGTCCGCAACCGCTGTCAGCCCCCCTCCGCCGAACTCGATCCCGTACGTCCCGATGTGCTCTTCGCAGAGCGACCCGGCGTCGGCATCCCGCGCGTGCTCGATCGTGAGCTGGTGGACGCCGGCTCCGAGGATTCCGAGGTCCCACGTCGTCCCAATCGATCCGAACGCCGTGGAGCCGAGCAGTCGACCGTCAACGTACACGTTCGCCTGGTCGTCGGCCGCGTTCGTGCCGTTGTCCCAAACGCGCACCGTGATCTGAGCGTTTGCGCCCAGTCCGACCGCGACGAGCAGGGTAGCCAAAACACACAGGCGCAGCACGCGACGCCTCCTTCCGTTCTTCCGCGGAAACATTGTACTGGTGAGACGGAGGGCGATGTGTGACGTACGTCACACCCGCCGGCGGGGACCCCGGCTATTCAATCAATCCCCAGCCGGATTCGGCATCGCATCCCGGATCGCCGACGTCGAGCGCGGCGCGTCGGAGGATGTCGACCAATTCGGCAAGGGTCAACCCGGGGTGTTGCGCGAGGTGCAGGGCGGCAATCCCGGCGACGCGCGGAGCGGCAAACGACGTGCCCGTGAGAGACGCAAGCGGACCGCCCGCCAAGAGCGAGAGGACGTCGACTCCCAGGCTCACGAAGTCGAGGCTCGCTCCGGTGTTCGAGAACGCGGCGACGTTCCCCGCCGCGTCCGTTGCACCGACAGTCAACACGTCAGCCCAGCTCGCGATCGGCCCGACCTCGCCGGAGCCGTTCCCCGCGATCGCGACGATCAGGACGTTGGCTGCGGCCGCGCGCGCGATCGCCTCACGGACGACCCCGGGCGGCTCCCGCGTCGCGTACAGAGACAGGTTGATGATTCGCGCTCCGTTGGCGACGGCGTAGTCGACAGCGTCCGCCAGCCGGCTCCAGTCCGACGTGTAGAAGACCCCATTCGAGTCGAGGAACCGAAGGTCCATGATCGAGACGGTGATCGGCCACCCCGTCGGGTTGTACTGCTCGAGCGAGTCCGCGACGAGGGAAGCCACGGCCGTGCCGTGCCAGTGAAGCGGCGTCCCCGAAAGGCTGTCGGCGTCGTTGTCGCGGAAGTCCCAGCCGAAGATGTCGTCGATGTACCCGTTCTGGTCGTCGTCGATCTCGTTCCCAGGGATCTCGAATGGGTTTCGCCACATGCGGCAGGTGAGTTCCGGAAGGGACCAGTCGATGCCCGAGTCGATCACGGCGACGACCACCGGCGCGGGCGCGCCGGATGCGAGGTCCGTCATCGCCGTGGTGGAGTACGTCCGCGCGCAGGTGAGGAGCGTGTCGGCTCGGTGAGCTTCGCCCACGGGCGCGATCATCCGCGCCGAGCCCTCGCCGAGGTGCGCGCTGGAGCAGAAGACGGAGACGTGCTGGTGGTGCTCGCCGAGCGCCACCGCGCTCCCAAGAGACGGGGCCAAGCTGCAGTAGCGGATCGTGACGTCCGACGACGGGCACTCGTCCGTCCCGCTCACGAGGATGCACGGGCCGGGGGCGAGGATCGTAAGCCCTTCGACCCAGATCCGACGCGACGAGAGGATGGACAGGCTTCCCGTGAGCACGCACCGACGCGGGCTCTGCTCGACGGCGTCCCAGCATGGGGTCCCCACAGCAACCGAAAGGTCGACGCGACCCTGGATCCAGAGGTCGGTCTTGTTGAGTACGACGACGTCCCCGTCGTAGATGCCGGGGGCGATGTCAATCGTGTCCCCCGACCCCGCAAGGTCCACCGCGCCTTGGATGGTCTCACACTCCTCAGGAACCGAGATCACCCGGGCGGACGCGGATAGCGCGAGGCTCAGCACTCCCACAACGACGACCCACATTCGCATCTTGTAGCTCCGTTCGATTCCCGTGGACAGGCCTCGTCAGGCTCAGAACCTTGCCGACAGACCGAGGTAGACGAGCCAGGCGCCCGTCCGGCTGAATTGAAGCTCGAGCGACCCAAACAGCGTGTCTCCGAGCGGCACGAACACGCCGCCGTCGAGGCGTCCCAAATCGAAGAGGGACGGCGATCCCTTCTCGAAGTACACGTCGAATTCCCATTCGACGGGAAGGCCGCAGCAACCCGGAACCAGCCCCGACAGGGACAGGCGCTCGAAGTACGCGCTCTCCCCGGTCACGGCGCGGTTGTGCGTCGGGTCATTGGGGTCGAAGCACGTCGCCGAGCTGACTTCCGCAGTCTCTCCAACGGCGCACGAGAACTCGATCCCGTAGACGGAGATCCCGTCGATGAAGGGGAAGTCGCCGAGGAGTTCGACGTACGGCTGCAACCCGACGCACGCCGAGCCAACGGCGGTCTGAAGCGTCGGCGTGAGTTCCTTCGACGCCGTCTCGAACCGCACGTGCAGGTCGAGGGTCGTCTCGAGGTATGGCGTGGAGAGGAGAGTAAGCGGAATCCCGCGGGCGAAGAACTCGAGGGCGTCGAACCCGGCGTCCGACAGCGAGAGCTTCGCCTGCACCGGGATCCCACAGTCGAAGAGGAGTGCGTCGAGCCGAACCTGAGCCGCGGCGAACACCACGCGGGGCTGCTCGCATGCCGGCAATCCGCACACCAGGAACCGCGCGAACGCGTTCCACGTCATCCCCGCGACCGCGCCACGGATACCGAACTGGTCGTAGGAGTGCCCGGTCGCTCCCGAGAGGAAGAGCGTGTTGCCGAATCGCAAGTCGCCGATCCGCCAGCTCAAGAGCCAGGACAGGTAGCGGAATCGCTCCGCATCGCTGGCCGACGGGTCGAACACAGCCTGCGCGCGGGAGTCGATCGGTCCAAGCCTCCCCTCGGCGCCGAGAGCGAGGAAGGTGAAGTCATTGTCTGAGAGGCTGGCACGGGTGAAGAACGCCCACCCTCCCGGGGCGCGGAGACGCAGGAGAAGCGCAAGGTCGCTGACTGCCGTGGAAAATGCTGGCTCTGGAGGGGTAGGTGTCGGATCGTACGAGATAAGAACACGCCCGCCCAGTTCGCCGTCAAAGGCGAACGAACTTGCATGCGCGGCGAGCGCCCCGCTCGCCGCGGACAACAATACGAGAACGAGCCCTAGGCGCGCCCTCCTACGCCAGTCACCACGCTTCACTCGCCTATCTCCCGACCCCCGCCCGGAGACACTCACACACGGCCAGACTACCCGCCGCGAGCCGCCCAAACAAGGCCCCCGGAGTCCGCCCCCTCACGTTCTCACGGCAGCACCGTCACCAGCACCGTGTAGACGATCCCCGCGGCGCTGCGCACCCACAGGGCGTACCCCCCGGCCGGTAGGTCCGAGGTTCCTACGATCACGGTCGCCGCTCCGCCGACGCCGCTCGTCTCCACAAGGAGTCCGCTCGCCGGAATCGCGAGTTCTCCGCGCACCCGATCGGTCAGACGCACCATGGCCGGCCCCGTCGTCCACGCGTTGGGGTCGCCGGGCAGCGCCACGGCCAGAACTGCTCCGATCGGGATGGCTCGCGCGCCTTCCGCCGAAAGGAGCGGCAGAATCTCGCCCATCGGGGGAGGGTTCACCGTCCCCGGGGTGCCGAGGATCAAGCCTCCGGACTTGTCGTGACCGAACGCGAACAGTCCCCAGTTCGTGCTCCACTCGGCGTCCGCGACCTCGAGAAGTCTCTCGTCCCGCTGCATGGACGCAGGGAGTGCAGCATTGCCGGCCGGCCAGCCCTCCACCTGCCCGACCTGGCCGACTCGGTCGACGATGCACCCGTACGGGTCGACAAGTTCCATCACTCCACCGGCGTCCGGAAGGTCCAGCCGTCGGCCGAGCGCCAGCGTGTCCGCATAGACCTGCGCCGCGACAACATCACTCACGGCGTGATCGGCAGCGCGTTCGAGAAGGACAACGTCGGACGTCGGCTCGACGCGCACGTCGGCGCGGAACCAACCGTCACCGGCTGCGACGAGGCTCGCCCGCGAAGACCCGGAGAACGCCCCCACCGTTCCGGAGAGCCCGATCGCTCGCCAGAACCCGTCAAGAGCGGAGCTCGGCACGAGCGGACGCCAGCGAAGGGTCCATCCGGCGAGATCGACCTCGGAGTCCTCGACGTTCCGGAGCTCGATCCACTCGTCGTCCGAATCGGCGGCGGTCCCCGCCCAGCCCACCTCCGAGATGACCACTCGCCGCTCGCAGGCGCCGATGGCGCCTCCGCCTCCCGCCGTCAGCACGGCGAAGGTCTGGATGATCCCGTCTGCGCACGCCCCGGAGGGGTCGCAGGCGCGGAAGATCACCATGTCCGGTCCCGCGTAGCCCTCGTCCGGGAGGAGGACGAGAACGCCGGTCGCCGAGTCGAACTCGACGATCGCCCCGTGGCTCGGCGGTTGAACGATGGAGAAGGTGACGGAGTCTCCGTCCGGGTCCCTCGCCGTAAGAGGAATGTCTACCTCGATGCCCGCGGTGACCGTCGTCTCGCGAGAGACGGCATCCGGTGGGTTGTTCACCGGAAGCACCGACACCGTGACCAGGGACACCGCGCAGGCGCCAAAGGGATCGCATGCCTTGAACGCAAAGAGATCCTCTCCGTCGAACCCACGTGCGGGCACGTAGATCAGTTCCCCGGTCGCCGCATCGAAGCCCTCGATGCTCCCGTGCCCGGGCAGGCTGAGAATCGAGTACGTGATCGAGTCGCCATCCACGTCCGTGGCGCGGAGGACGATCTCCAGAGGGGTTCCCTCAAAGGTCGACACGTCTTGGGGTTCGGCAACCGGAGCGTGAGCCGTCGCGACGACCAGAAGGTCGATCGTGGCAGTGTCGCACGCCCCCGACGTATCGCAGACCTCGAAGGTGAATGCGTCGGCGCCCGCGTACCCTGGGTCCGCGACGTACGTGAGGACGCCGGTCGCTTCGCCGAAATCGACGATCGTGCCGTGCTCCGGCAGGGAGAGCAGCCGGTACACCAACGCGTCGCTGTCGGGATCGCTTCCCGTCAGGGTCACCGAGTTTGGCTCCGTCCCGGACACGGTGAGCGAGTCGTCGTTCGCCGATGGGGCATCGTTGCGTGCACGGACAAGGATCGTGATTCGCGCGGTGTCGCAGGCGCCCGACGGGTCGCAGACCTCGTAGGAGAAGCTGTCGGTCCCAAACCAGTCAGGGTCCGGCGTGTACTGGAGGGTGTGGTTCGGCCCCCACTCCAGGGTGCCGTGGAGGGGCATCTGCAGGTTGGTGTAGACGAGATCGGCGAGCGCGTCGTCGGGATCGGCGATCTCGAGCGGGAGGAACCCCGTCGGCTCGTCCTCGAACGTCGTCCAGAGCATGTCCGACGCGGCCGGAGGATCATTGACCTCTACGACGTCGATCGTGACCGTCGCCTGCGAGCAGGCGCCGGCTGCATCACAAACGGTGAACGTCAGGGCGTCCAGTCCGCTGTAGTTCGGTTCGGGGACGTACGTGAGCCCTCCGGTTGCTGGGTTGAATCCGACGAGCGTCCCGTGCGTTGGAGCGGACAGGATTGCGAACGTCAACGCGTCCCCGTCTACGTCGCTCCCCGCAAGCTGGATCGACAGGTTCGTGTCCTCCCGCGTCCAGACGTCCTGCGCTGCGGTCACGGGCGGATCGTTCACCGGAGCAACTGCCAGCGTGACCGTTCCGGTGTCGCACGCGCCCGTCGGCCCGCAGACGGTGAACGAGAAGGAGTCCGGGCCGTAGTAGTTCGGGTCGGGGACGTACGTCACGGCGCCTGACGCCGAATCGAACCCGATGACCGTTCCATGGGCTGGGCCGGTCGTGATCGCGAACGTCAGCACGTCCCCGTCGGGATCAGTCCCTTCCAGTTGCAGGGCGAGCGAGGTGTCCTCGTTCAGTGTGCCCGCGGTGCCGATGGCCGCCGGCGGATCGTTGACCGGGGTGACCAAGAGGGTGATCGTCCCGATGTCGCACGCCCCCGTCGGGTCGCAGGCCGCGAAGGTGAACGTGTCCGTGCCGTTGTAGTTCGGGTAGGGCACGTACGTCCCCGTCGCCGTCGCCGGATCGACGATCGTCACCGTTCCGTGCAGAGGCCAGGTGACGATCGTGAACGTCAGTGCGTCGCCGTCAGGATCCATGCCCTCAAACTGCCCGCTGATCGATCCGTCCTCGCTCAGGGTTTCCGTTCGATCGACGGCCGTCGGCCCGTCATTCACCGCGTTCACGGTCAGAGTCACTGTGGCCGTATCACACGCCCCCGTGGGTCCGCAAACCGTGAACGTGAACGAGTCCGACCCGTTGTAGTTCGGATCCGGGGCGTACGTCACGGTCCCCGTCGCCGGATCGAATCCCACGAGCGTACCGTGCGCAGGGCCGCCGGCCATCGAGTAGGTGAGCACGTCGCCGTCGGCGTCCGTCGCCGAGAGGACAAGGTCGAGGGAACCATCTTCGGCCAACGTTCCGGTCTGATCCGCGGCGGCCGGCGCGTCGTTCACCGGGGTGATCACGAGGGTGATCGTCCCTGTGTCGCACGCTCCGGGCGGATCGCAGACGGTGAACGTGAACGAGTCCGCGCCGTTGTAGTCACGATCCGGCACATACGTGGCCGTGCCCGTCGCCGGGTCAAACCCCACGAGCGTTCCGTTTGTGGGGCCAGCGGCAATCGAGATTGTCAGGACGTCTCCGTCGGCGTCCGCGCCAATAAGATGCACGGCAAGCAAGCTGTCCTCGCTAATCGAGAGCGACGTGTCGACCGCCGTGGGGCTGTCGTTCACGGGGCCGATCGTGAGGGTCACGGTTCCCGTGTCGCACAGGGCCGCCGCGGTGCAGACGATGAAGACGAACGAATCCGTCCCGTGATAATCCGCGTCGGGGACGTAGGTGACGGCGCCCGTCTCAGGGTTGAGTCCAACCAACGTCCCGTGCGCCGGGCCGGTCGAGACTGCGTACGTCAACGCGCCCGAGTCGGCGCTGGTTCCCTCGAGTCGCAGCGACAGCACCTCGTCCTCGTCCAGCATCCCCGCCTGGTCGATGGCCGTCGGCGCGTCGCCGACCGGGGCGACCGTCAGGGTCACGGTTGCCGTGTCGCACGCGCCCGATGGGTCGCAGGCCGTGAAGATGAACGTATCGGGTCCGTTGTAGTTCGCACCCGGGAGGTACACCACGGCGCCCGTCGCCGGGTCGAATCCAACGAGCGTGCCGTGCGCCGGAGGCGTGCCGATCGTGAACAAGAGGGCATCGCCGTCGACGTCCGTCGCCATGAGCTGGAGCGCCAACGGCTCGTCCTCGCTGAGGCTCCCGGACTGATCGAAGGCCGACGGAGTGTCGTTCACGGGGCCAATCGACAAGAGCACGGTTCCCGTGTCACAGGCACCCGTCGGTCCACAAACGGTAAACAGGAACGAGTCCGCCCCGTGGTAGTTCGGGTCGGGCACGTAGGTCACGGCACCGGAGCTTGGGTCGAACCCGACGAGCAACCCGTACATCGGCGGGCTGGCGACCGAGAACGTCAACGCGTCTCCGTCGACGTCCGTTCCCATGAGTTGGAGCGTCACGGCCCCATCCTCAGGCAGCGTCGCCGACTGGTCGTCGGCGACCGGCGGGTCATTCACCGGGCTGATGGACAGGTCGATGGTCCCCGTGTCGCAGGCCCCGGAGGGGTCGCAGACTGTGAACGTGAACGAGTCCGAGCCGTTGTAGTTAAGGTTCGGCGTGTACGTTACGGCCCCGGTCGCCGGGCTGAACCCGGCGAGCGTCCCGTAGGTGGGACCGGCGACGATCGCGTACGTCAGCGCGTCTCCGTCGACGTCGGTGCCTGTGAGCTTTACGAGGAGCGGCTCGTCTTCGCTCAGCGCCGCGGCCTGGTCGACGGCCGTTGGGGCGTCGTTGACCGGGCGGATGGACAGCGTCACGGTCCCCTCGTCGCACGAGCCGGAGGGGTCGCAGACCGTGAACGTGAATGAGTCGGGGCCGTTGTAGTCTTGATCGGGAGTGTATGTCACCGCCCCAGTCGTCGGGTTGAGCCCGGTGAGCGTCCCATTCTGCGGCCCGGATTCGATCGCGAACGTCAGCGCGTCGCGGTCCACGTCCGCCCCCGTCAGCTTGAGCGCGGCCGACGTGTCCTCATTCAACGTCGCCGCCTGGTCGACGGCCGCCGGCGCGTCGTTCACCGGAGTCACCGTGACACGAACCAAGGCCACGTCTCGATGGCCGGCGCAGTCTTCGATCGTGTAGCGGAACTCCGCCGTCCCGCTGGCGTCGGCGGAAGGCGTGTACTCGATGGCGTCTCCGACGACCGTCGCGTCGCCAAACGTGGGTGGCGTCACCGAGACGATCGTCAAGTCGCCCAGGCAGCGGTCGGAGTCATTTCCGAGAACGTCTATGAGAACGGGGCTATCCTCGGGCGTCGCCGAAGGGTCGTCCACGGCATCGGGGGCCACGGAGTCGACGATCTTGAGCGTCGCCACCTCCTCCGTCACGTTCCCGCACCCATCCGTCGCCGTGAAGGTGACGGTCGCAGTGCCGGTTCCGGAGCAGCGTGCGCTGAGTCCGTCGAAGTCGTTCGTGACCATCACCGATCCGCACGCGTCCGCGGTCTTCGCCGAGGCAAGCCAGGCGGCGATGTCGCTGGCGTTCCCGGCGCCGTCGCACTCGAACGTCACGTCGGAGATCTCGAGGCTCGGCGGCGTCGTGTCGATGAGCGCGATCGTCTGGAGGGCGGTCGAGCGGTTGCCGCACTCGTCGGTCGCCGTCCACGTTCGCTGCACGCGCTTCGCGCCGCCGCAGCTCCCCGAGGTGATCAAATCGGCGTACGTCACGGTGGGCGCCGGGTCTTCGTTGTCGAAGGCCGTCGCTTCCCCGGCGACGGACGGGTCGTACGCGTCGTCGCACTCGACGGTGGCATCGGCTGGGACGCTGAGCGTCGGCGGCGTCGCGTCGAGCGAGACGACGGTCGACGCTTGCGAGGTGCAGGAGAACGCGTCGGTGACCGTCACCGTATAGGTGCCGGCGTTCGCCGCCGCGGCGCGAGGGATCGTCGGGTTCTGCAGAGTGCTCGCGAAGCCCGCCGGACCCGTCCACTTATACGAGACGCCGCCGTCGGCGTAGAGAGCGATGGTCTGGCCGGGGCAGTACGGGCCGCCGTTGTCGGCCATTGCCAGCGGCGGCTCCAACACGACGACATCTTGGAGTGCCGTGCTCGTCACTCCGGCGGCGTCTCTCACGGTGAGAGAGACCGGGTAGTCCCCGGAAGCGGCGTAGGTGTGTGAGGGGCTGGGGTCGGCGCTCGTCGTTCCGTCGCCGAACTGCCACTGGTACTGGTACGGGGTCTTGCCGCCGGTCGTGGTGTTCGTGAAGCGGACCGCTCCGCCAAGGCACGCCGGGGAGCCCGACGTGAACCCGACCACCAACGCCGGAATCTGGACGACGATCGTTCCGCCCGACGGCTGCCAGCACTTGGCCTTTCGGGCGGCGCAGGTCGGCGTGTCCGCGCAGCTCTCTGCGCTCGCGCTCCACGACACAACGATGAAGCGGAACTCCACGCGCGCCGAACACGCGATCGTCTCCGTCGTCAGCAGGTACTCGTGTTTCCCCGGAGGTATGCTCTCCGCCACGCACGCGTCGAGGCTGGTGACCCCCATCCCGTTCACGTAGAGGTCCCCGACCACGCGGACCGCGTAACGCGTTGCCTTGGTGCTATTATTGAAGGTCGCGTAGATGCTGACGGTCACGTCTTCGCCAAGCACGCATGTGTTCCCCGGGACCTCGACCCGCGCGCCGTCGACGGTCACGTCCCCTGCGGTGCAGTTGAACCCGCAGTTCGGGTACTGGGCTGCGGCAACGGTGCCACACCCAAGGACTCCCAACAAGACCAGAGCCAGCAGCATCAACCGCCGAGACATCGTCTCACCTCCGACTGCATGGTCGCACGGACGACAATGCCCAGGGGGACATGCCCGTGATCGATCGCGGGCCGGCCGTGTCTGGAGATGGGCCGTTGCCTCGATCATGTCCCTCCGCGTCCTCTCCCTAGCATCCGAAGCAGCTTTCCTCTCTCGACACGATACCACGCGCGTGGCAGATCGTCCAGAGAGCCGTCGGGAGGGATGCCGAGGCGGAAGCGGCTCGCTCCGTCGATCAGCCTGTCACACGAGCGAAGTCCGTACGCCCCGTCTCGGCCTAGTGGGCCGCCAGGGAGGAGACGTTCCGCACCCAGTAGCTGCCGGCGGATACGGCATCGTACTCCTCGTTGGAGACGCGGCCGTCCTCGGGGAGAACGGCGATGCGGAACCCGTCCTCCCAGTCCGGAACTTCGACGCCGTCGTAGGCGTAAGCGAGGACGACGGGGTAGTTCGGGTCCTCGATCCGCTTCCGTTCGATCGCGACGCGGTAGCCGTCTCGAGCCACGACGTCGATGGTCTCGTACTCCGCGTCTCCGATCAGCTCGGTCAGCCGCACGCCCGAGTACGTCCCCGCGTCCCGCCAGTTGCCAAACTGGTTCTGGTACTCGCCCTGTCGGGTGACGACGGGCAGCCGGCGCAAGGCAGCGAGCGTCACCGTTCGGGTTGCCCCGGACGGAAGGACGACCTCGATCGCCGGGCCTCTCGGTGACAATGCCCATCGGACGACGAGGGGCGCCGCCACGGAAACGGTGAGGACGACGAGCGCGAGAAGCATTCCTCGACGCACGTTCTGCATCAGATCCACCTCCCGCGCGCCGCGACGACCGCGAGCGCGATGGCCAGGCCCGCAAGGCCAACGGCGACAAGGCTCCATGCGCTTCGGGGCTCCTCGCGGCTCGTCGTCCGCGTGGGATAGAGCCCAAAGCATCGTCCTTTCATCGAGATCGCAATCGCATCTACACGATGGAGTCCGGAGACAAGGACGGGGACGAACGTGTAGCGGGCCGCGTGCGCGATGCGACGCGGACTGCGAACCGAAACCTCGATCCCACGCACGCGCTGAGCTTCCCGAACGGATCGGAGTTCGTCCTGGAAGAAGGGGACGAACCGAAGCGCGAGGATGAGCAGGTACCCGTATCGGTAGGGAATCCCGCTTCTGATCAGCCCCTGCGCCAGGCGGTCCGGATCCGTGGTCCGGACGAAGAGCGCGCTCGCGGAGAGGATGACAAGGAAGCGGAGCGCCATCCTTCCCCCGGCGAGGAGCCCGCCCGCGGTGACCCGGACGGGAGACGCAAGGAGGACCTGTCCTGCGGACACCGACAGCGCCTGGGCGATGAAGAGGACGAGGGCGAAGAGAACCACGAAGCGGAGGCGCCGGAGAAACTCCGTGGCGCGGTCCCCGGAGGACACCGCCAGACAACCAACGCCCAGAAGGATGGCCCCTTCGACGATCAGGCTCGGAACCGCAAGCACGACACCGACAAGGGCAAGCAGGAGAACGAAGCTCGCCATGGGCGAAGAGCGGTGGAGTCCTCTTCCACCGGTCATGACCAGGCCTCCGGGGTGAACGCGGTCTCTCCCAAATCCCTCAGTCGGCCGAACACCTCGTCAGGAGGGCCGAGGAGGTGCGCCCCTTGATCCAAGTACAGAATTCGATCCGCCAGCGCCGCAGCAAGCGGGATGTCGTGCGTCACGAGGACGGCCGTTCCGCCGGCCGCGACGACCTCCCGCAGCCGCGAGATCATCCAGAGGACGTTCCTTCGGTCCTGCCCGATGAACGGTTCGTCGAGCAGAAGCAGGTTGGGCCGACGGGCGAGGGCCGTCGCCACGGTCAAGCGACGTTGCTCGCCGAGGCTGAGGGACAAGGGGGCCACGTTCTCGAGGCCCGCGAGGCGCGCGTCGTGGAGTTCGGCATCGACGCCCCCCTCGCCTCGCGGGCCTTCAAGCTCCATCTCCTTGCGCACCGTTCGCTCGAAGATCTGGTGGTGCGGGTGTTGGAAGACAAAGCCGGTCCGCGTTCCCGGAGCGCGGCCGATCGTGCCCTCCTGAGGAGCCGCCAGCCCGGCAAGCAAGCGAAGGAGCGAGGTCTTTCCGCCGCCGTTCGGGCCGATCACGACAAGAACCTCGCCTTCGTGCAGGGTGAACGAGATGTCCTTCCACAGCGGAGCGGTGTAACCAAAGGAAACCCGATCGACCGTGACCCGCGGAGAGCCGGTCGTGGTTCCCGCCGGAGCGAGAGCCCACGCTCCGCGAAGGCCGACTTCGGCGTAGTCGATGCGCTCCCGCGCCGGGTAACGCTCGACCGTCTTCCCACGGTCGAGGAGAACCAGGCGCGGCGCAAGCGCACGCAGCGCGTCGATCCTGTGTTCGATGATGACGAGCGTTCGCCTCTCGGCGCGGCAGAGGTGGGAGAGGGTCGCGAAAAGAGCTTGGACGCCGCGCGGATCGAGGTTCGCCGTGGGCTCGTCGAACAGGAGGACTCGTGGCTCCATCGCGAGGATCGACGCGATGGCGAGCCGCTGCTTCTCTCCGCCGGAGAGGGTCGTCGTGACGCGGTCGCGAAGGTGCGCGATCCCGAGTTCGGCCAGTCCCTGTTCCACACGCGCGCGCACTTCAGCCGCCGGAAGGCAGAGGTTCTCCGGCCCGAACGCGACTTCCTGCCACGCAGAGAGCGTGCAGATCTGTGCGTCTGGGTCTTGTTGGACCAGTCCGATGCGCGTTGCGAGCGCTTCGGCAGGGACGCCGCGGATGGAGTCGCCGCCGAGATCGATGTCGCCGGACACGGTCGCCGGGATCATCGACGGAACGAAACCTGCGAGCGTCCGGCAGAGGGTCGTTTTCCCGCATCCCGACGGCCCTGCAATGGCGACGACTTCCCCCTCCGCGATCGTCTCGGAGAAGCCGACGAGCGCGTCCGCCTCTCGATCCGGGTAGCGCACGGAGAGGTCGGAGATCGCGACGTCGAACCGGTCATTCGACGGCAATCCGCACCACCTGCTCCACCCAATACGCGCCGTCGTACCCGGGAGCGACAAGTCGAAGGTCGTCGCCGTCGAGGGTCAAGAGGATGTCCCGATGGCTCTCCAGGTCCGAGAGCGGGAGCCGTGCCTCGTATCCATCCGCCGCGACGACTCGCACGGTCGTCGCACTTCTGGATGGGCCGGCCCGCTCGAGAACAAGGTCGATCGGGATTCCCGTGTAGTCCGCTGGAGGAACGTAGGTCACGCTGCCGCGCAATTCGGTCCGCACGGTGCGCTCTTCCGCCTTCCACTCGCCGTAGACGAACTCGTAGGGCGCCTCCACCGCGCCCGCGATGGCTGCGGCGCCGGGCGTCGGAAACGGGTCGTAGACCTTGAGGTAGAAGTACACGCCCCCCGCCAGGAAGCCGAGGACGACGGCGAGCGTAGCGGCGTGACGCCACCCGACGAGGCGTCGCCCGCTCGGCACGACCGAGTCCGTAGGGCGAATCAGGCGCGACGCCACGAGCACCCGCTCGATGTCCCACGCTAGGTATCCGCCGAAGACGCCGCCGGAGACGAACGCCGCGGCAATCATGAGCGCGAGGAAACTGGCAGCCACGCCGGAGAAGTAGATCGCTTGGAACACCAACACGTTCGCGGCGCTGGCGAGCGCTCCCGCAAGCATCGTGACGAGGAGGTTGCGACGGCGGGTGACTCCCAATCCAAGGTCGACGAACAGCCCCTCAACCGCCGAGACAAGCAGGATGACGACTCCGTGCGTCCCCCCCGTGAACAGCTCGACGACCCCCTTCGTGAGGCCGGTCAGCGTCCCGGCCCCGAATCGGCCGATGAGTGCGCGGGCGAGGAGCGGCCAGACGATGTGAAGCCCGGAGATCAGCTGGCCGGCCCCGAAGGGGACGCCGAACAGCCGATTGACGAGGTTGCCGAGGTATCCGATGTAGGTCGAGAGAACCCCGCCGACGGCGGAGAGGAGCGCCATCAGAACGATGTCGCGGACATCGAACCGGTGGCGCGTCTCCGAAGCGGCGGGGTTCACGTCGGACCTACGGCTTCACCAACGTGATCGACGCGAGGAACTTCACCGACTTCAGGCTCACCCCGTCCGGGAGCACCACGGAGTCATCGTAGACGAACCGCATGGCGCCGTCCTTGGACGCGTCGAGGAACGCTCCGTCCTTCTTGAACGCGACGATGAACAGGTCGTTGTGAGCGATCACGGAGAGCGGCACGGTCTGGCTGTACCCGTCACTCGCCGTGAGGACGACGTTGTACCCCAACGCCAGAAGCGCGTCGTCGAAATCCGTGTCGTTGTAGTGAATTCCTTCCTCGATCGCCGGGAAGATGTCGTCGTCGATGTAGGCGATGAGCCGCCACAGCGGAAGCCCCGAGTAGGTGGCCGTCACGCCTTTCGTCGTCGAGGTGATCGTCGAGGTGTGGCACGGGCAGCCGATGCCGGCCTCGAGTTCGGGGCGCTGGAAGACGCGGGTCACAGCCCCGCTCATCGTCAGCGTATACGGCTGGTACTCGCCGCGGACCTCGATCTTCTCGACCATGCGAGCGGACAGCGAGCTCTGGAAGTGGGGCGTGTCCGGGCCAACCTGCACGATCCGGAAGTACCCCGGATCGAGCGGCATGTAGGCGCCGTTCTCTCTGTACGCGAGGATCCAGGTCCCGGCGGTCGTGTCGAGGAACATCTCGGCCTTGTAGTTCATCGAGTACCCGTCGGACGCGGTGACAAGGATCGTTGCGTCTCCCGGAACGTTACCGATCAGCGTCGTCATCGGGACCCCAACGTACGCCGCGGTGTAGTCGACGCCGGCCGAGTTCGTGAAGGTGCCGGACGCCGAGACCGTCTCGAAGGCCTCAATCTCTGCAAGCGTGTACGTGAACGTCGACTCGCCGCGAACCACGGTGAGCGAAGCGTCCGGCGCTACGGGCTGCGTCGCGGCCGTCGTCGCCTCGCTCAGGTCGGGCAGGGCGCCGCCGTCGTAGTTGACGATGACGTACGCGACGTTCTTAACCATAAGACCCGTCGTCGAGGGCTTGTCGCCGAAGTAGTGGCTGTACGTCTCGCCGAGCGTCGTCAGCATGTCGTCGTTCGAGAGTTTCCCGTCCGGAGCGAGGAAGACGAGCATCGGGGCTCCTTCCCACGTCGGGTCGCCGCGGTCGAGGGCGAGGATCGCGTCGCCGACTGCGGTTCCCCCGGACAGGACCGAAGCGGGAATCACCTTCGCGTATCCGTCGGTGGCGATGACCGAGACGAGGGCATCCGCACTCACAGCCCCCACCGAAGCGAGGACGTCGGCGAGCCGCACGCCCGAGTACGTTGCCTCCCCTTTCCAGTTCGGATCCGCCGGATCCGACACCGGCCCCTGGTAGGCGACGGTGCCCTGCACCTTTGCGAACCCGTCGAGCGCAACCCAGGCGCTCGTATCGCCCACCTTCACGTAGATGGGCGAGAGCGCCGCACCCGCCGCTACGCTGATGAGCACCATCACCGTTACGAGAACTCCCAGGCACTTCCTCATGCTAGTCAGTCTCTCCTTTGGCCGTATCCGGCCCAACGTCGGCCGGCCGCGTTCGAATCGCCACGGCAGGCACGAAAGCAAACACCTTGTCTGCCGCCTCGTAGGGAGTCCGCTCGTCGGTGGCGGCCTCCAGCGCGTTCAACGTGAACCCTCGCCCCAGAAGGACGAGGTTCGTGATCTGACCGAGTCGGCGAACCTTCCGAACGCGCATCGCAAACACGTTCTCTCGGGGTCCGAGGATCAGCGCTGGGTCGGTCCGAAACACGACGACCGCTTCGGGAGGAATCTCGATCGAAAGGTTCTCGCTCGCGGAGAACGAGAACACGGTCAGCATCTCCTCGCCAAGCCCGACCTCGCACTGCGCCCCGACGCGGCGCGTCACAGACACGGAGAGCGTGTTCTTTCGCAAGAGGGCCGAGTCTCCCGGGCGATACGCCGCGACGTCAGGCAGGGCGTCGCCGACGTTCTGCCTCTCGGACCAGAGAAGCTCGTCCACGACCTCGCGCGCCGTGCCTGCCGCGACGAGAAGGTCGGACAGGTCTAGGTCGAGGGTGCGCGACAGCTCTCGAAGACTGGCGAGGTCCGGCGCAGGCCGAGTGCCCGTTTCCATCCGCGACAGCCGGCTGTAGTCGATGCCCGTGCGGTCCGCGAGGTCGCGGAGGCTCAATCCCTTTTGGAGTCGGCCGGTTCGGACTATGTCACCAAACGCTTTGCGCTTCACAAAGCGTAGGGTATCCTGCTTGTTGACGAGTGGCAACAGCCGCTGGAGAAGCTTCGCGCCGGCGGAACGTGCGCGCTGTCCTTGCAAACGGCATCCTCACATCCTACCCTCTCCCGCCATCACGAACGGCGGAGGGCACTCATGGCGACGATTTCCATCTCCGAGGCAAGGAGCCACGTCGGAGAGGAGGTCACCCTACAGGGGTGGCTGTACAACAAGCGTTCGAGCGGGAAGATCCTCTTCCTGCAAGTTCGCGATGGAAGCGGGGTCCTGCAGGCGGTCGTCGCCGAGCCGGACAACCCGAACCTCTTCGCCGTGGCCAACCGCCTTCCGCGTGAGACGTCGTTCCGCGTGACGGGAACGCTTCGCGAGGATCGCCGCGCTCCGATCGGCTGTGAAATGCAGCTGGGCAGCCTTGAGGTGATCCAGGAGCCGACGGAGGACTTCCCGATCGAGCTGAAAGAGCAGACGCCCGGCTTCCTCATGGACCATCGGCACCTGTGGATCCGGACAGGCAGTCAGGTTCCGATGCTGCGGATCAGCGACGCGACGTTCCGGGCGTTCCGAACGTTCTTCTACGAGCGAGGCTTCGTCGCCACGGAGGCCCCGATCCTGACCGGGGCGTCCGTCGAGGGCACGACGACGCTGTTCGAACTCGACTACTTCGGCGAGAAGGCCTACCTGAGCCAGAGCGGACAGCTCTACCTCGAGGCGACGGCGATGGCGCTCGGAAGGGTGTACTGGATCGGCCCCGCCTTCCGCGCCGAGAAGTCGAAGACTCGCAAGCACGTCACGGAGTTCTGGATTGCCGAAGCGGAGATGGCCTTCGTCGACCACCGAGGGAACCTCGCGCTGCAAGAAGACCTTGTTCGACACATCGTCGAATCCGTCGTCAAGGAGCGGAAGGACGAGCTCGGGCAGCTCAAGCGCGACGTAGACCAGCTTCTCGAGGAGGTTCGCGGCCCGTTCCCGCGCATCGACTACGGCGACGCCGTGAAGCTTCTCCAGGAGAAAGGCCATGAGGTCAGCTTCGGCGACGACTTCGGCGCCCCCGAGGAGGAGACGCTCGGAAACCACTTCAAGAAGCCGGTATTCATCGAGCGGTTCCCGGTCGGGATGAAGCCGTTCTACATGAAGCGCGATCCAAAGGACCCGAGCCGTGCTCTCGCCGCCGATCTGATTGCTCCGGAGGGGTACGGCGAGATCATCGGCGGGAGTCAGCGCGTCGACACCGTCGACGAGCTCCTGCGACAGCTCGACGAGAACCATCTTCCCCGCGAGCCGTACGAGTGGTACATCGACCTGCGCAAGTACGGGTCGGTGCCTCACTCGGGGTTCGGCATGGGACTCGCCCGCGTGGTCACCTGGATCTGCGGAGCCGCACACATCCGGGAAGTGATTGCCTTCCCGCGGCAGATCAATCGGCTCTACCCGTAGTTAGTCGGCTAGAACTTCATCAGGATGTCGACGACGGCCGCGCCGTGCGCGTCGGCGATCACGGGGTTGAGGTCGATCTCGCGGAGCTCCGGAAGATCGGCGCCGAGCCGTCCGACCGCCTGAAGCGTTCGGACGAGGGCCGCGAGGTCGACGGCCTCCTGGCCGCGGAACGCCTCGAGAAGCCGGAACGCTCGGATCGAGCGGACGGCGCGCTCCGCCTGAGCCGAGGTGACCGGAGCGACGGCAAAGGCGACGTCGCGGAGCGCTTCGACGAACGTGCCGCCGATCCCGAACATCACGACAGATCCGAACGAAGGGTCCCGCTCCAAGCCGTAGATGAGCTCGCGTCCGACGAGGGTCTTCTGGAGCATGACGCGGGCTCCGATCGGGCCAAGGGATTCCGCCACCTTGCGGAGCTGCCGAATCGCCGCGGCCAGTTCGGTCTCGTTCTTGATGCCGGTGAGCACGGCGCCCTGCTCGAACCGATGGAAGAGGAGCGGCGAGTCGAGTTTCGCGACCATCGGGAACCCGAGCCGTTCGACGACGGCGCGGCCGGGCCGATCCCCCTTCTCAAGGTACGCGTACGGACAGACGGGAACGCCGTACGCGGACAGGATCTCGGCCCCCTGGTCGAAGTAGAGCCCCTGCTGACCGGCCGCCCTCGCAGCCCGGATCACGGCCTGTGCCGCAGCCGGGTCGGCGGGCGCGAGCTCCTCTACGGCGCGCCCCTCCTCGCGCACGGAACGCGCGCGGTTGAGGACGGAGAGCGCATCGACCGCCGTCTCGGGCATGGCGTACACGGGGAGTCTCGCGGCGCGGAGCCGGCGCACGGTCTCGGTGGCCTCGTCGCTTAGGGTGCATACGAGGACGGGTTTCTCCGCGTGCTCCTCGGCAACCGCGACAATGCCGTCCGCGACGGCTTCCGGCGAGTCCTTCAGGACGAGCGGCGGGCGGAAGATGACGATCGCGGCATCGGCCTCTTCGAGGCCGACTTCGAGGCTTCTCCGGTAATCCGCCGCACCGGCGGTCGCAATCATGTCGATCGGATTGCCGAGTCCAGCCTCGGGCGGGAGGAACTCCCCGAGTCGACGCCGCGCGGCCTCGGAGAGCGCCGGTACTTCAATGCCGAACTTCTCGCAGGCGTCCGCGGCGATGATCCCCGCTCCTCCTGCGTTGGTCAGAATCACGACGCTGGCGCTGCGGGGAAGGACTCCGCGCTCGAGCGCGCGGAGCGCCGTCAGCGTCTCTTGAATCGTTGAGACGCGCAACGCTCCGCACTGCTGAAGGAACGCGTCGACCACGGCGTCGGGGCTCGCGAGCGAGCCGGTGTGCGACGCCACGGCCGCCGCTCCGGCCTCGGTTCGTCCGACCTTCAAGACCACAACCGGCTTCCGGCGCGAGATCCTCTCCACCAGGGGTCTGAACTCCTGCGGATTCGCGAAGCTCTCAAGATAGAGGTAGACGGCGGAGCACGCGGGGTCGTTCTCGAGGTGCTCGAGGAAGTCGTTCTCCGAAAGCCCGGCTCGGTTCCCCAGGTTCACGAAGAGAGAGACGCCCAGCCCGGCGTCCTCGAAGCACTCGAGCAGCGTCTCCCCCACGGACCCGCTCTGTGAGATGAAGCCGATTCCTCCTCCCTGGGGAAACCAGCGCGAGAAGGAGGCGTTGAGGCGAACGTCGGGGATGCTTCGGATGATCCCCATGCAGTTCGGACCGACGACGTTCAGTCCATGACGCCCGATGAGCGCTCGAAGCGCCGCCTCACGCGCCGCGCCCTCCGGGCCGCTCTCCTTGAAGCCTGCGGTGATGATGACCAGATTCCGAATCCCTCGGCGTCCGCAGTCCTCGACGGCGCCAAGCACGAGGTCCCGGTTCACGGCAAGGATCCCGAGATCGACGCTCTCCGGCAACGCGGCGACGTTCGGGAAGCAGCGGACCCCGTCGATGTTTTCGTACTTGGGGTTGACGGGGTAGACCTCGCCGGAGAACCCACACCGCTTCAGATTGCGAAGGATCTCCCCCGCGACCGACGCCGGCTTCGGGCTTGCTCCGACGACGGCGATCGAGCGAGGGGAGAGAAGCCCCGAAAGGTCCCTACCCATTCCCTCTCATTCCCTTCACCACGAGCCAGACGAGGCCCACCATGATCAGGAGATCCCCGATGCTAAACGCTGTCGCACCCGGAATCCACGACGGCAGAAAGAGCCAGTCGCCGAGGACGTTGAGGCGCGAGCTCGCTCCCATCAAGACGACGTTGCCGTAAGTCCCGTCGGCGAGCAGAGCCGCGGCAACGGAACCAAGCCCTGCCCGCTCCAGCGCCGTCGTCGAAGAGGGCATGTACCCCGCGTTCGCAAGGACGGCGACGGCGTTCTGCAGCGCGCCGACTCCGATCGCCCACACCGGACGGACGGACAAGTTCAAGAGAAGCCAGAGGAAGAGGATGGCGTAGGAGAGAACGTGCAGCTCGGGGGTGGCGAGAGTGAGAAGCGGGTGTTCGGAGAAGAGCGGGAAGATGAGGAGCTGGATCAGGAGAGCGAGCGGGATCAGCCACAACGCTCGAAACGGAAGAGACGGAAGCCTGCGAAGCCGTCCTCGCGACAAGTACCCCAGCAAGATTCCCGCGCCGAGCGCGTAGAGGAAGATCATCCGTCAGCGCCTAGGCCGCAACGGGCGCCGCAACCTCGATGCTCGCCTTGCGCAGGACCTCGAGCAGCGCATCGGCCACCGCGGGATCGAGGTCCTTGCCCCGCATCTCCTCGATCATCCGAAGGGTTTCCTCGCGCGAGAATGCCGGGCGGTACGGCCGATCGGTGACCAAAGCGTTGTAGATGTCCGCCGCGGCGATGACCCGTGAGACCATCGGGATCTGCTCGCCGACGAGCCCGTCCGGATACCCGCTCCCATCCCAACGTTCGTGCTCGTGGCGAACGGCATCGGCGACGCCGGAGTAGATCTCCAGCCCGGCGATCAGCTCGGCGCTCGTGACCGGATGGTTCTTCATCACCGCCCACTCCGCGTCGTTAAGAGAGCCCGGCTTGAGCAGGATGGAATCCGGGACGGCCACCTTGCCGATGTCGTGGACCTTGGCCGCAATCTGGACGCGTTCCAGTTCTCCGTGGCCGAAGCCCATTTGTTGCCCGATCCGGACGGCCAAGTCCGCTACTTCCGTCGAGTGGACGGCCGTGTAGTGGTCTCGAGCGTCGAGAAGCTGCGAGATCTTCTCGAACGTCTGTCGAGCCTCCGTCTGCAGCTTGAGGTAGCTCCGGAACGAGACATGAACCAGAGCGAGCGGGAAGAGCGCCAGGAAGACATGCCAGACAGACAGCGTGTAAAGCACCGCAAGGAGCAGCGCAGAGACGCAGAGGACAAGGTACTGAACGATGAACTGCCGCACACTTCCGAGCAGTGAGTGCCAGAACGGCTTCTTCTCCGTGAGAGCAATCACTCCCGTGACAAGTGAGAGGTTCGTTGCGAAGTACGCTGCGAACCCAGCGATCGCGAGGCCGTAGTCACCGGCGCGAAGTAGGTTCAGGGACGGATGGCCTGCAAGCTGAAGGACCAGCCCCGCGACTGTGATCGCTATGACAAGCTGGCTCACGTTGAAGGCGACTTGGATAAGGACCATCGGCCTTTGCTTCTTCCCTTGCCCGGACCGAAGGAGAACCTCAGAGACAAGGGAGGAGGCGAAGACAAGAAGCACCGCCAGATCTGGACCCAACGTGAACAGCGCTGCTAGACAGATCGCAATCGCGCTGGAGATGTCCCACTTGTAGGCAGGAACCCAGGTGGCGTAGATCTCCGAGAATACCGCAGTGATCGCGAAGATGACGAAGAGGACCAATTCCTTGCTGGCTGGAAAGGCAGCGTGAGTTGCGGCGTAGGCGACGGAGGCGACTCCAAGACAGGAAAGCAAGAGAACATAGATGACGCCGCGCAACGGCACTCTCATGTGGCCTCCCGCTGGAACGACACAGCGCTGGATTCTAGCGGTTGGAGATTCCGTTGACCAGGCCGCGTCAGTTGGGGCGCGTGCGCTGGCTGGGGCACGCGAACATGGCACGCGCAGCCTTGTCGGCCATGCGCAGCTGTTCCCTCACTAGAGACGTACTGCCTAGAACGAGCACGAAAAAGCCAGTTTTCTAGGTAGGTGAATCTGTCGGCCTGCTTGTGGAACCAGCACCCTTTCCTACCCAGGATGCCACTTGAAGTTCTCGCACAGGAGCAGCCCCAACATCGCCAACGACACCAAGTAGTACGCCG